>MKWU01001839.1_pt1 | contig 34744 bp, 23 predicted proteins | sample 809101 | NCBI WGS metagenome assembly MKWU01 (sample SAMN05860141, study PRJNA318959) | sponge metagenome | host: Aplysina aerophoba | place: Slovenia: Piran, Adriatic Sea, Gulf of Piran | collected 2013-05-07
CGGTCTCGGCGTCGCCGCCGTCGTGGCGAAGGCCCACCTCGAGCAAGGGGGTGAGCGTCCCGCCCGCCGTCTCGAAGGCGCGCGAGGCGTCGAGCACGAGCCTGAGCCGCGTCACGTTTGTGTCGCTGGCTGCGGGATTGCTGACCGCGTCCGATTCGGTCCGCACCCGGAAGGCGTCGGTCTTGAGCGCGAGCGCGAAACCCCCGCCCTCGGCGCAGGGATGAGGTCCCCTGCCGCGCCCACCGCCCCGAGCGTCATCGTGAGGTCCGTCTCCAGGGCTGAGGTGCCGTCCTCGGTCAAGGTGAACTCGCCCGTGCCGTAGCCCGCGAGGCCCCAGGCCGAGTCCCGCTCGTTCAGGTCCATCCGTGCATAAGGATTGCCGGAAACGCGACGCACGCACGGCGCAGGTGAAGCGCACCCTGGCGGCGGTGGGCCGCCGCGCGCTCGACAACATCGCGGCGCGGTTCGCCGCCTCGATTCCCGCGATCGCGCTGACGCCGCACGGCGAGACGGTTCCGCACGGCGCGGGCGCCGAGACCGGAATCGCGGGCTGGGGCCGGACCCGTCCGCCCGACGCCTTCAGGCAGGGCGGCTTCGGCACCGGTCGCGACGGCTGCGCGGCCGGCGCGGGGTGTCGAGGCGCACGCGCAGCTTCACGCGAGCGCCTTCTCGCCGACACCGGGCGCGGCCGGGCCGACGGGCTTAAGGTGGCTCTGGATGATGCGACAGACATCGTAGGAGTCGACATCGATCACGCGTCAACACGCCTCGACCTCTCAGCGCTTGGGGGATTGACGCCGAGACTGCCCGAGCTGATCAAGCGAACCCTCCGCGCCGTACACTTGCTTGCCTACCTGAAGCACGAGGAACTGATGCAATTGGCAGGTCCGAAGACTTCGAGAGCGCGGCGGAGGACGCCAGGACCGTGCAGCATGAGACGCTCGGGCCCGACGATGAGTCGGCGCCGAGAGTTGAGCGTCGGATGCCACCGAGCGGCCCTCTTCGCCCACCGTGTCGATCGCGCACCGGCCACTCGGGGACAATCCCTCACCAAATCCTTCCTACACCTGACGGACTGGCGTAAGTTTATCGGGGCCGTCCGAGGGCGCCCGCCGTGGTTCTGGAATGATCGATGCGGATGACAACGATAATCGCGGCGTTGCGGTCATTGGTGAACTCTCTCTGGCCTTTCGCAAGGAATCCCGCATCTCTTGCCAGCCCGGCCGCCTCGCATCCAATGTCCGAACCCTTGCCGGCGACTCCGGACGACGCAGTCTTGGGCCCGGACCAGCCGCAGGCGGGAGATACTCCCCGTGAAGCCTCGGGCGAACGCGATGGACCTTCCGATGAACAACCAGAGGGCGGACCGCTCGACGATGAACCTCGACCTGCCGAATCGAGCACCGCCTCTGCCGAACCCCCATCCGATCCAGCCCTGCCCGAACACGAACATTCGCTTTCGAGTTCCGATACCGACGATCAGCTTCCTCCGGATTCCGCAGAAGTCGAGCCCGACGAGTCGCCCACAACCACTCCACCGACCGATGACGATGAGCAACACACTCCACCCGAGACCGGCGAAGAACCGGAAAGCGGCGAATCGGATGGCGTGGCTGAGGTCAACACAGGCACGGCAGATTCACGGAAACCGAAGCGCAGGCCACGACAATCTGGAGGGAGGCGCGGCCAGCAGGCCGGTAATCCGGGCCGGGAACGGCAGCATTCTCCGTCTTTCCGCCCGGAACTGATTTGCCGGAAAATTCCCGCATCCGCGTGCTGGGAGGTCATCCTGATCGCAGACGAGGAATGTCAACTCGCGGCCGCGCATCTCGAGGGCGCACCTCTGGACGTCACCGACGGACAATGCCGCATCCCGTCGCTGAACGACCGCCTGACCGTTTCCTCTGAGGACGGGCAGGAACACGTCGTTCCGTTGTTCGAAGGCGGACCTCTCATCTTCAAGCTGCGAAAGAACTGGGCCGGCGAGGGGCGCAAAACCTCCGGGATCACCAGCGGACACTTCATCATCATCGCGCCGAATACATGGCAACGTACGGGTCATGCACCAGTCGAAGCCGATGGTTGTGCCGATCCGGCGTTTCGGGCGCACTATTTCCACCGCAACGCGACCGCATCGGATGAAGGCGCCGACGGCTTCCGCGAATGGAACGATTCCTCCGTTGCCGCCGGCATCGAACTGACCGGGCGGCGCATCTATGACGATTCGGACGAAGGCGAGCTGTTCGTCGGCGACCCACCGGGTCTGAAATCCTCACCGGACTTTGAATGGGCGCGCGTGGGAGAGGAAGCGACAAACGGCTGGGGAAAGAACTTCCAGCCCCACTGGCAATCGCTCCCGGAAGCCCTCGACGGAAGGCAAGGTCGCTTTTTTCTCCGTGTTTACGATTCGGACGTGAGCATGCTCGACAGCGTGGCGTTCCGGCATCTGCCCAACTTGAACCAGATCCACGTCAACGGAGCCGAGTACGCTCAAGACACGGTGCTCGTACCGAGGTCGACGGGATACCCGCCCACGGCGGTACGCTTTGTCGGCGCGGACGGCTCGACACTTTCCCCAGACCTGCCGTTCGGGGCTCGCCAGAAAGCGCTGCCCTCGGGTGCAATCGAAGTTCCGCCGTGCCCGGACGCAGATCGCATGACGTGCAGCTTCAGATCCGATGCGCGTGGCGTGAACATCGTCCTCGACCTTCCTCGGATCTGGTGGCGTCTGGAGGACGACCGCGCCGACCCTGGCGCGTGGCGCGACACCCCGCTCGTCATGACACGAGAGGAGTTCCGCAGACACGCTCACTCAAACGCGACGATCTCGCTCTTGTCCAAGCGGCAAACCTCGGTGCGCGCGGGGTTCGACGATGAACTGGACCAGCCCTACCGCCGAACGATCGAGGATGATCGTATCGCGGTCCCATTGGTTCACTTCGTCGATCACGCGCAGATCGACCGGAGACTGCATGACGATACCTGCTTCAACGTTGAGTGGGCACGGGAGATTGTGCCGCTCATCGTGATATCGGCCGACCCCATGCCCGAGATCGTTTCGTTCACCGCGGAACCGGCGACAGTTGTCCTCGGCGAGGAAACAGTCCTGGAGTGGATGACACGAAACGCTGGCGACGCCCGCGCCACGATGAATCCAGACGCTGGCGTGGTCGAAACCGATGGAACGTACACCGTCCGCCCCGCTGAAACGACCAGGTACACGCTCACCCTGACCGTTTTCGGCGCCGACGATATCAGCAGGACCGCCACCGTCACCGTCGTTTCGCCGCGCACGCCGGTCGAGCGGTCCACCCCTCGCGTCATGTCTACCGGGGGCGGATGGAGAGCCGGCAAGGGATTCAGTTCCAGTGAACTCCACGACGCCGGGCTGACGGTAAAGCAAGCGGCGGACCAATCCATCCCCATCGACCGGCGCCGGCGGACCTCGCATCGGGCCAACGTCGAGACAATCAGGAGCATGCTCGATGCCTGATACCGAAATACGGGATTGGCCGGAGAGGATTCGGCAACGCTATGAGAACTACCTGAAGACCTCGTTCTTCTTCAAGGAACCCCTCCTGCGGGCGTCCTTCCAGGAAGCGCTGCGAGTAGAGGGAAGCCTGCTCAAGGGGCCTTTTCCGGAACCCCATCGAGGGTTCGCGAAAGGTTTGCGTGCGCCCATGTTGGCGGCCGAGTGTTTCCCGGATGGCGCCGAAGGTCTCCTGCCCGCGCTGATCAATGGCCGACTGTATACGCACCAGGAACGTGCTATCCGGGCCACGCATGTCGATGACTTGAACGTCGTCGTCGCCACCGGCACCGCCAGCGGCAAGACCGAGAGCTTCCTCTACCCCATTCTGTTCGAGCTCTATCGCCAGCATCTCGCCGGCGAGCTCGAAGAGCCGGGCGTGCGGGCGATGATCCTGTACCCGATGAACGCGCTGGCGAACGACCAGCGCGAGCGGCTCGGGGCAATCTGCGGCAGCTTGCGGGAAGCGGGCTCCGATTTCGAGCCGACGTTCGGGCAATACATCGGCCAGACGCCGGTAAACGCCGGGGACCGATGGCGAAACGCCGCAGCGCGCGCAGACGACCGACTACCCGGTGAGCTCGTCTTTCGCGATGAGATGCGCCAGTCCCCGCCCCACATCCTGCTGACCAACTACTCCATGCTGGAGTACCTGCTGATTCGTCCCGACGACAGCCCCCTGTTCGACGGCGAGCGAAGCGTACACTGGCAGTTCATCGTGCTGGACGAGGCGCATCAGTATCGCGGCGCGAAGGGCATGGAAATGGGGATGCTGATCCGGCGGCTAAAGCAACGGTTGCGCGACGGGGGTCGGCAAGGTCCATTTCGATGCATAGCCACCAGCGCCACCATTACCTCCAGCCAGGGCGACGAAGACAGACGGGGCGTTGCCGAATTCGCGTTGGAACTCTTCGGAGAGCCCTTCTCGACACCCTCCATCGTCTTTGGAGAATCGCTTCCGGGCGACGACGACGGGCTACCGCGGCGCTACCACGCGTTTCTCCGCGCGCTCGAAGGCGCCTTCCTCGTTCACCGGGAAGGCGCCGATGCCGTGGTGCTCAATCGCAAGAGCGAAGGCGTAGACGGCGCGGTCGGGGAACCGCTCGAGATCGCGCTCTGTCGAGAGTGCGGCCAGCACTACTATGTCGGCCGTGAGCATGGGGGGAGGTTGAAAGAGGCCGACCGCGATCCGAGCCATCCTGGATTCGGTGTCGACTACTACCTGCCGACGGACGATGGAGACAAATTGCTGTGCAGACGCTGCGGCGCGCTTTCAAAGTCAACGCCCGGCTGCGACTGCGGCGCGGCGATACGCGTGACGAAGTGCGACTCTCACGAACACAATCCCGACCAACTGAAGCAGTGCGCGGTCTGCGGCTACCGGCGTGGCGGGGTCGGCGATCCCGTCCAGGAAATCGTGCATGGATCGGACGGGCCCAACACCGTTGTCGCCACCGCCCTGCACGAACTGCTTCCGGCGGACCGGCGCAAGGTTCTCGCCTTCGCCGACAGCCGCCAGGAAGCGGCGTTCTTCGCGTGGTACGCCGAGGATTCCTACAAGAAGCTGCGTGACCGAAACCTCATTCTGAGAGCCATACTGTCCGAACCGGTTGCCGAAGAAGGCCTGTCGATCGACGACCTTCGGAACCGTTTGCTCCGGGAGTGGGACGAAGCCGAGCTCTTCCGCGAAGCGGACACCCGAGAGCAGAGAACCCGGCGGGCGCTCACGTCGATCCTGCGCGAGGCGCTGACCGACGAGAAAAGGCTGTCCCTGGCCGGCGTCGGCCTAGTCAGGTGGTTCGTCGCGTTGCCCCGGGGCCTGCGCGTGCCGGACGCGATGCGGCGGATACCCTGGAGTCTCACCGAGGACGAGGCGCGCCTCCTGATCGGCTACTTGCTGGACGAGATGCGGCCGCGCCGCGCCATGAGCCTTCCGGAGGGCGCCGGAACTCCGGCATGGAGCGACATCTCGCCCTGGCCGCAACAGGCATTTGGCACAGCGCCGCCCGGCAGGCGGCGCAACGTCCTGCGATGGGGCGGCCCGCAATCCGCGATAGTGAGTCACTTCCTTCGCCGGCTCCTCGCCGACAGCGACCTGTCCGACGACGGAAAGCGATCCGCATCAATTGAACTGATGACCGAGATTTGGCGCGCCTTGCGGGACCATGCCCGTGACCCTGTACTCCTGCCCGCAAGGGAGAACGGCACATTCCGACTCGATTCGCGCTGGCTCCGGATCAAACCCGCCAACCTCGACGAACTCTGGGAGTGCGACACCTGTGCAACGCTCGGAAGCTACAACGTTCGAGGCGTCTGCCCGCGAAACCATTGCCCCGGCACACTCTCGCCGGCCCGTCGCGAGCGCCTCGGCGGGAACCACTACCGACTCCTCTATGAGAGCCCCGGATTGCCGCCCGAACTGCGCGCCGAAGAGCATACCGCCCAGATCGACGCCGACGAGGCGCGCAAGAGGCAGGACGCGTTCAAGAACGGCGACATCCACCTGCTCAGCTCCTCGACCACGTTCGAGGTCGGCGTCGACCTGGGCGATCTGGAGTCCGTCTTCCTCCGCAACGTCCCACCGGAATCGTTCAACTACGCTCAGCGCGCCGGGCGCGCCGGTCGGCGGGATACACCTGGCCTCGTGCTGACCTACTGCCGCCGCAATCCCCACGACCTCTATCACTACGAGGAGCCCGTCGGTCGCGTGATCGACGGCGCGATACACCCGCCACGTCTGCGCATGACGAACGAGAAGATCGTCCTGCGGCACATGGTCGCCGTCGCCCTGTCAGAGTTCTTCAAGAACGACAGGGTCAGGTTCCAGCACGTCGAGACATTCGTAGGCGACTGGCACGCGCCCCAGGCGGCGAACGATCTCTACGACTTCTGCGAACACAATGATGAGTTGCAGAACGCTCTGTCCCGCGTCGTTCCGCAGAACATGCACGACCGGGTCGGGCTCGGGGACGATGCCTGGATTGCCCGTGTCGCCGGGCCGAACAGCCGCCTGGCGCTCGCGGAGATGGAAGTGTGCGCGGACTACACCGCGATGGAAGCCCTTCGCAGAGACTATTTCGAGCAGGGCAGGGACAACTGGGTCGGGCGTATCGGCAGGCGTATGAAGACCATCGCGGAGGAACGGACGCTGAACTTCCTTTCCCGCAAGGCCGTCATCCCGAAGTACGGATTTCCGGTGGATGTCGTCGAGCTCGAAGTCCGTTCGACCGACGGCCGCCCGACAGGCGTCGCGCTCCAGCGCGACCTGTCCCAGGCGATCGCCGAGTACGCTCCCGGCGGCAAGGTGGTCGCCAACAAGCTCGAGTGGGAATCCTGCGGCGTCAAGGCGGTTGCCGGCAAGGCGTGGCCGGTGCGCCACTACCGGTACGACGACGCACGCAACTTCAGGCAATGGAACGAAGGCGATGCCGAAGGGCCACCGGGCGAGCGGAAGTACCTCATTCCCGAATTCGGCTTCGTGACTCCCCTGTTCAAGAAACCTTCGGAGCCGCAGGGACGGGCGCGCCGCCTGTATACGACACGGCCCTTCTTCCGCGGTTTCGACGCGCAACCCGAGAGCAAGACCGTTCTCGGCGTGCAGGTGACGAGGGCCGTCCCCGGTGTGCTGGTCATTCTGTGCGAAGGCCGGAACAGGGAGGGCTTCTACATCTGCCGTTCCTGCGGCAGCCACATGGCAGCACCACAGGCCGGCCACAAATCACCGTCGGACTCGGATTGCATGGGCACCCTGGAGCGGTTCTCCCTCGGCCACGAGCTGCACACCGACGTCGTGCGCCTTCAGTTTCCGATGGTCCATGGCGAGTGGGATGCGTACGCGGTCGCCTACGCGGTCCTGCTCGGCGCGGCGGACACGCTGGAAGTTCCGGACACCGACCTGAACGTCACCATTACCGGCGGCGAGCGCCCGGGTGAGTCCGCGGTCGTGCTCTACGACAACGTGCCGGGCGGCGCCGGGCTGGTGGCACAACTGGAAAACGAACGGATCTTCGGCGATGTCCTTGGCGCCGCCACGGAACGCGTGCAAGGCAATTGCGGCTGCGACACGAGCTGCTACGGTTGCCTCCGCAGTTACCGCAATCAGTTCGCACATGCCCAGCTCGACCGAACCCGGGCGCTGGATATCCTGACCCAATAGTGTGAACGTAAAGTGATGGCGGCGTGCCACCCTTACGTTGGAACGCCGTCCGACCACGAAGCAATCTCCAGAGCTGAGGATCGGCACCATGGCAAAGCAGGAACGAACCCCCGCGACGGTGCCGGGCGCGGCTGCCGTCATCGTGCAACAAGGCAAGATCCTCGACTACATCGATGAGCTGACACAACGCACGGAGACCCCGGAGGAATACGTCCGGCAGGAGATCGCGAAGTCCCTCGTCCGGGAATACGGATACCAGAAAGACGAGATCGGAGTGGAATTCGGATTACGGCTGGGATCGCGAAGACCCAGGGCGGACTTGGTCATTTTCGGCGAGGACGATCCGCACGCCCAGGACCGAGCACGGATCATCATTGAATGCAAGTCGGAGAAGACGAAAGCGACTGCTCGCAAAGATGGGGTCGGACAGTTGCACAGCTACATGTCGGCATGCCCAAACGTGCTCTACGGAATGTGGACCAACGGCGTTGAACGCTTCTGCTACAGGAGGGTTGACAAAGACGGAGATGTCGGATTCGACGAGATCCCCGACATCCCAGGTAAGGGGCGAAGCGAGGATGAGGTCGAACGGCCAAGGTTCGACCAGCTGAAGGGCGCGCTGTCCGACGCCTTGCTGTTCGCATTCCGGCGCTGCCACAACTACATCGCCGGGAACCAGGGCCTGCAGAAGCCGGAAGCCTTCTGGGAGCTGCTCAAGGTCATCTTCTGCAAGATCCACGACGAGCGGCTGTCGCGGGAGGTCGAGTTCTACGCAACGTCCAAGGAACGCGATGGCCTCAATGGCCGCCTGAAGGCGAAGAAACGGATCGAGACGCTGTTCGAAGATCTGAAGACGGAGTATCCGACGATCTTCCGACAGAACGAAGTCATCGAGCTGAACCCCGAAGTGCTGGCATACATCGTGAGTCAACTCCAGATGTACTCGCTGCTCGAGAGCGACGTCGACGTGAAGGGGCGCGCCTACGAGGAAATCGTGGGTTCGAACCTTCGAGGCGACCGAGGTGAGTTCTTCACGCCGCGAAACGTCTGCCAGATGGCGGTGGCGATGCTCGATCCGTCGGAAGGCGACCTCATTCTCGACCCCGCGTGCGGAACGGCCGGATTCCTGATCACGGCAATGAACCACGTCATCGAGAAAATCCGAACCGCAGAGATCGAGCGGTGGGGAGACATCGGGCGGGCGGAAACGGCAGTCCGGGAACGGGTTCGACGCTTCGCCCAGAAGTATGTCGTCGGGATGGACCTCAACCCCAATCTCGTCAAAGCCTCCAAGATGAACATGGTGATGAACAACGACGGTACGGGGGGGCTGTTCCAGGCACACTCGCTTAGGGCGCCTGTGACGTGGGAGGACGACTTGCGCAGACGGAAGCTCATGGGGCAAGTGGATCTCCTCTTCACCAACCCGCCATTCGGTTCGAAGATCCCCATTGACGATCCTGCAATCCTCGAATACTACGATCTCGGCCATATCTGGAGGCAGGACAAGGAGACCGACTCCTGGACCATGACCGATCGGATACAGAGCAAGCAGCCACCTGAGATCCTGTTCATCGAACGCTGCGTGCGTTTCCTCAAACCGGGGACCGGACGGTGCGCCATCGTCCTCCCGGATGGGATTCTCGGATCGCCGGGCCTCGGATATGTTCGAGAGTGGATTCTTCAGCGCACCCAGGTGCTCGCGAGCATCGACTTGCACCCCGACACGTTCCAGCCGCACGTCAGCGTCCAGACGAGCGTCCTGGTACTTGAACGCAAGACCGACGAGCAGGTGGCGCTCGAAACAGCGGCCGGCCGCTTCAGCGACTACAAGCTGTTCATGGGGATCGCCGACCACATCGGCCACGACAAGCGGGGGAATGTCACCTACGTCCGGGACGAGAAGGGCAACGAAATCGTTGAGGAACTCGACGAGACCATCAAGGAGTACGTTGGCGGCCGGCCAGTCTACAAGCGGCAGCGAATCCGCAGGAAGGTTGTCGACGACAACACCCTCCAAGTGGCACAGGAATTCAGAGAATGGCTGTCCGAGCAAGGCTGACACCTCCACGCAAGACCCGAAGGGACTGGCCCTGGCATACGGTCAAATCCGCCTCGCTGTCGGCAGAGCTGCTCTTTCGCGGCGAGCGTCGAATGGAGGCGGCGGGGTTGCTCGCAAGCGGATTCATGACCCGTATGGCAATCGAGTCGAAGCGCACTGGCTGGGTACGCCTGGTGGAGATTGCGCACGCATGGCAACCACCTCGCTTGCGAGGCATTCAGGTCGGTCCGAAGTTCGGGACGCCCTTTCTCACCGCGAGCCAAGTCTTTGACTTGCCACCGATTCCAAGAAAGTGGCTGTCCCTGGAGCAGACCGAACACGCGCAGGAACGATTTGTGACTCCCGGGACGATACTCGTCACCTGCTCTGGAACGGTGGGGCGCACGACACTCGCGCGGAAGCGCCTTGAACACACTCTGATTTCCCACGACATCCTGAGAGTCGAACCGAATAAGGAGCCCCAGTGGGGATGGCTCTACGCCTACCTTCGGGCGCCTTCCGTCATAGAGATGATGCAGGCCACGCACTACGGGCACGTGGTTAAGCACCTTGAGGTCGAACACCTCCATGAGCTACCTGTCGTCCAAGTCGACGCCAGAACACGCCTCACCGTCACGAAGAAGGTCCAACGGATCGCCGATAACCGGAACCAGGCCGACGAGTTCATGGCCGAAGCCCATGCACTCCTTGCAACCGCCTTTCGGCTGCACCAGGGGAGACCAAGACGCTCGACGCACTCGATCGCGCGTGTCGGCGACGTGTCGTCGGGACGTCGACGCCTGGAAGGATCGTTCCACGCAGCGCAAGTAACGGCGCTGCTCAAGCGGGTGGCCCGGCATGCGCTCCGGGTCGATCGCCTCGGGAGTGTCACGGCGCGGGTCTGGTGGATGACAAGGTTCAGCCGGACGTTCGGAGCGGGAGGAGTCCCCTACATGAGCGCGGACGAGCTCTTCTCGATCAGCCAGATCTCGGAGAAGCGGGTGCACCTCGGTCCGATTCCGAGGCACAAGGAGTTCTTCGTCAAGGAAGGATGGATCCTGATGGCCTGCTCGGGACAGGTCTACGGACTGAACGGCAGCGTCACCCTAGCGACCAAACACGACGAGAGCTTCTTCTTCTCCCACGACCTCATCCGAATCGCGCCTCGAACCGACGCAATTCGTTCGGGCTATCTGTTCGCCTACCTGGGCCATCGGGCGCTCGGAAGAATCCTCGCGCAGCGCACCGCGTACGGGTCCTCCGTACCCCACCTTGACCCGGGCGACGTTGAGGATGTCCCGATCGGCCGCTTGGCGGCGGAGCAGGAGAACAGAATCGCAGACTTGGCCGAGGAGGCGTCGCGGCTGAACGCCGAAGCAGCAGAGTTGGAGCGTACGATAGGGCGTCAAGCAGACGAGGTGGTGAGGAGATTTGTCGCTTAGCCGTAGAGTGAGAGCGCACCGAACAACCGGACGGCGATTGCGGAGATCGGTGAAGAACGTCCGGTTTCCTCCTGCTGTTTTCCAGTATCGCCACACCATCACATTGGCTTCCTTACACCCAAAGGATCGGCGCACATGCATGCCCACCCCATCCGATTCCTTGAGCTTCTGAACGGACAGGTCCAGTACGTCGTTCCGCGTTGGCAGCGCCGGTACCGCTGGGGGCAATCTGACATCGAACGGCTGGTCGAGTATCTCCTGACGGTCGCCGATGCCGATGCCAATGCAGCCCACTATGCCGGCATCCTCGCCTCGCGCTCGCAGCCGTCGGCGCGTCCATCCGCGTCGCGGCGGCGATCGGAGGCCTTCGCCGAGCTTCCCCTTGGCGCTCGCACATCGTCGGTGGAACCGGCGAACTCGCACCTATAATCGCCGGCTCAATCGAGCCAGTGCCGCCAGTACTATGCGCCGGGTGCCGTTTTTCGACGCCTACAAGCAATGGCGGAATCGCGCCCGTAAATTCAACCGCGAATCGATCGTCAACCTCGCCGTGGACGCGCTCGGCGAGCCAGCCCCGGATGCTGTGAAGGATCTCGAACGGGCTCCCTGGATCACCTTGCTTATGGTCAAGTGGGTCTGCCAGGACCGTTATCCCGGACCCGCGCACCTGCCCTCGATCTCGTATGCACAACTCGATGATCTTCGCCAGAGGCTCTGGAACTTTCCCGCCCAAATTGACACGGGCGAGCGCAGTGAAATGCCCCTCGGGCTTTTCATGAGACAGCTCATGCGTCCCCAGATCGGTTTCCAGCGCGGCTTCAACAGGGCCTTCGTGCGCGAGGCGGCATTGCTCGCCGAGCACGGCGAGGACCACCCGCTTCGCGCGTTCTTCCGACACCGCACCGGGTTCGACCTCCTCGACTTCATCGACCTCTCGTTCGCGCTTTGCGCAAGGATCTTCGAGGGCGAGCGCGACTTCACCGATGCGTATCTGCGCTCGCTTCACGGCGCGTATACCCCGGAAGTCGTTTCTGCCTTTCTGAATTCCATCTCGAGGACCACTGCCGGTCTCACGGAATTCTGCCGCTCACTCCCCGATGCCGACGACAAGGTTGCCTCCGAGCTCTTCGAGTTTCCGGTTCTTGCGCGATACCCGTTCTTCCGAAGGGGCAACGCCATGTTCCTCTGGCACCGGGCCCTTTTCTTCCGCGGACTTGAGGGATTCGTCCACTCCGTGCTCGGTGAACAGGGCGACCGGTACATGCAGCGGTTCGGCCGGCTGTTCGAGCACCATGTCACTGCGGAAGCGAGGAAAGTGCCCGGATGCTTTCTTGACGAAGACGCGCTCGTCGAGCTCATCGCCGCCGAGACGAAGGTTCCGGACGGCCTGTTGTCCTTTCCCGGCTGCAATGTCTTCATCGAGTCGAAAGCGGGGCTATTCCACGAGTCCGTCATGGCTGTCGGGAACAGCACGATGTTCGCGCGCAAAACGAGGGCCATCAGGACGGCCGTGCGCCAGGCCAGGGCGACCTCGGTATCGCTGCGCAGGCAGCGTCGTGCACCGCGCGAGGTCCTCGAGGCCGACGCCGACTACCTTCTCGTCGTCACCAACAAGGACCTCGGAGCCAGCAGGGGAACGGCGCTTCAGTCGATGTACCCGGCGGGAACGCTCGACTGTCCCGATCCGGAGGCCGAGAGGCTGCTGCCGCTTGGCCGGATCTACGTCGTTCCCGTCGACGACTTCGAACGCGTGACCAGCGCCGCCGCCAGCGGCCGGATTGAACTCCCCGGGTTTCTCGCTGCCTGCGTTGCCCGTGATGAGGAGCGGAACCCGTCGCTGAATCTCTTCGAGCAGCACCTGAAGGGACTCCCCCTGGAGTTCTCCGACACGGTCAACAGGGCCATCGACGCCGGCTTGTCCAGGCTCAAGGGAGCGCTGCGGGGTTGAACGCCTTTGCGAGCAGACTGGACCGGTGGCCGATGGATGCGGGAGGTGTCTTCCGCCTCGGCAGACTGCTTGCCTGAGCACGGCTTCGCGGAACGGTTACACCCGTGTGTAAACGTTCGGTCGTGCCGTGGAGGTGGCCGGCCTGCTGCGTGTTCCGTGCGGCAAAACGGCGGTTTCCTGCGCATTTCGACGCGTTGACCTCCTCGGAGCGTCTGGACCAGCACGGCCCCACCGAACGTTTACCACTCGTGTTAAGCAGTGCTCCCGGATGGGTCGCGGGAGGGCGTACTAGGCGCCAGTGATACTCGTCCGCAATGTGGGATTAAATGTGGGATTTTTGTCATCAACAATGTAGAAATTCTTTGAATATCAATAACATAATAGAATACATTGGCGCGCCCGACAGGATTCGAACCTGTGACCTTTGGCTTCGGAGGCCAACACTCTATCCAACTGAGCTACGGGCGCCGGGATGGTTGGCTCCGGCCCGCCCCACGCTGGCTTTCGCGGCCAGGCGAGCTGGAGAGTTCGGTCGTGCTCCATCGATGAGACAGGCGGTTCGCGGGATTTCGCGCGTGGTCCGCCCCAAGCTCCGAGCCCGGGACGGCCAATCGGCCCGCCTCGACGCCGGAACCCTAGTCGATCGAGGCGCCGGCGGGCAAGCAGGTTTCCGCCCGATGCGCTGCGTCGCGGATGCTCCGCACGACTTCGAAGGTACGCGATTCGCACTTGTCCCGGACCGCGGCCTTCTGCAACCATACCCGGGTTTGCCGCGAATCGATTCCGGAGGCTTACGTGAGCAAGGCTGACGACGTTTTCTGGCGCCAGTTCGGCGTAATACTGATTCTCCTGACCGTGTTCGGGTTCGGGATGTACTTCGCTGCGAATTCGATTGCCGGCGGAGCGTACGCGAAGATGAACAACGACCCGGACGCCCTGCTCGCGCGGATCGCGCCGGTGGGCAAGTCGCGCATCGGCGACCCCGCCGGGCAGACGCAGGCGCCGTCCCAGACCGCCGCCACCACGGCCGCGACCGCCACGCAGGCCGAGGAACCGAAGACCGAGACAGCGACGGCGGCCACGGAAACCGCTGCGACAGGCTCCGCGGCCGGTGCCGTCGACCTCGCCGCGGGCGAGCAGATCTACCAGAGCGCCTGCTTCGCGTGCCACATGACCGGCGTGGCCGAGGCGCCGAAGCTCGACGACCCGGCTGCATGGGAACCGCGGCTCGCGCAGGGCATGACGGGACTCATCCAGTCCTCCGTCAACGGGAAAGGGGCGATGCCCCCGAAGGGCGGCTTTGCCCATCTGACGGAGGACGATCTCCGCAACGCCATCGCATTCATGCTCGACAAGGCGGGAGTTTCGGCCGGCGGATAGGGGTCGGCTCGCGCAGTCCCGACCGGGAGCGCGCGATAACGCACGCGGTCCCGGCCCGACCGGGCACGGGCCACGATGACTGCCAGGGCGCCCACGCACACCAGGCGATACCGCATGCGGTACCGGCCCCATCGCGCACCGGGTTCAGACCGGTACGAGGTTCGCATAGGCCACGACGAGCCATTTGCTGCCCGCGTCCTCGAAGTTGACCTGCACGCGGGCGTGGCTGCCCAGTCCTTCGTACATCAGCACCACACCCTCGCCGAATTTCGGGTGCTGGACGCGCTGCCCGAGGCGCAGTCCGTTCGTCTCGTCCGGAATCGGCTCCAGGCCCGCGCGGCGCCGGGGCGGAACTCGCACACCGGGCCGTGACACCGTCCCCCGCAGACGCACCTCCTCGACCCGCTCGGGGGGCAGTTCCCTCAGAAACCGCGACGGGGTCGAATACCGGTCCGAGTTTCCGTACAGTCGCCGCGACTCGGCGTACGACAGGCACAGCTTGCGTTCCGCGCGCGTCATTCCCACGTAGCACAGACGCCGCTCCTCCTCGAGCTTCCCGGGGTCGTCGCTGCTGCGGCTGTGCGGAAAGAGTCCCTCTTCCATCCCGGAGATGAAGACGACAGGGAACTCCAGCCCCTTCGCGGAGTGCAGGGTCATCAGGCTGACCAGGTCCTCGCCTTCCGCGGCCTGCTCCTCGCCGGACTCCAGAGCCGCATGGGAGAGGAATGCGGTGAGAGGGTCCAGCGTATTCGGGCTTTCTCCGTCGAGCCGTCCTCCGCCCCTCTCCCCACGCTCGTCTCCGTCCGCATCGGGGTCTCGTGGCCACCGCTCCTGGCCGTCGAAATCGAACTGCCCTGCGGCGATGACAAGCTCCTGGAGGTTTTCGATCCGCGTCTGGGCGCGATCGATCTTCTCCTGTCGGTAGTAGCCGAGCAGTCCGCTGCCCTCGACGGTCGACTCGACCAGTTCATGCAGCGCGATGTCTCCGTGACCGCTCGCGAGCTCTTCGATCAGATCGAGGAAGCCTCTCAGCGCACCCGCGGCACGGGGGCTTGCGGCGCCGTCGGCGATCACCCTGCGGGTCGCCGCCCACAGCGATTCGCCGCGCTCCTTCGCCCCGGTGCGCAGGATGTCCACGGTGCGTGTGCCGATCCCGCGCGGCGGCAGGTTGACGACCCGTTCGAACGCGGCGTCGTCGTCTCGATTGGCGATGAGGCGGCAGTAGGCAAGGGCGTTCTTGATCTCGGCACGTTCGTAGAAGCGAAGGCCGCCGTAGACACGGTAGGCGACGCGTTGCGCGAGGAGGGCTTCCTCCAGCACCCGCGACTGGGCGCTGACCCGGTACAGGATCGCGATGTCGTCGCGGCGGCCGCCGACTTCGACCCACTGCCGAATGCGCGACACGATGAATCGCGCCTCGTCGATGTCGTTGAATCCCGCGTAGACGTCGATGGGCTCCCCGTCGCTGTCCTCCGTCCAGAGATTCTTTCCCATCCGTCCCTGGTTGTTGGCGATGAGTGCGTTCGCGGCGGCGAGGATGTTGCCGCTCGACCGGTAGTTGCGCTCCAGGCGTACCGTCCCCACGTCCGCGAAATCCCGGGGGAACTGCAGGATGTTCTCGATCCGCGCCCCCCGCCAGCCGTACACCGACTGGTCGTCGTCGCCGACGCAGCACAGATGGCCTTCGCTTCCCGCGAGCAGCCTCAGCCACGCGTACTGGATGGTGTTGGTGTCCTGGAACTCGTCGACGAGGACATGGCGGAAGCGCGCCCGGTAGTGCGCGAGCACGTCGTCGCGGTCGCGAAACAGCTCGTGGCACCGGAGCAGCAGCTCGGCGAAATCAACGACCCCGGTCCGCTCGCACGTCTCCTGGTACGTGGCGTAGACGCGCAGCATGCGTTCCATCCACAGGTCGGCGGGCCGTTCCAGGTGCTCCGCGCGCAACCCCTCGTCCTTGCGCGCGTTGATGTACCCCTGCGCCTGCTTCGGCGGCCAGCGCTTCTCGTCGAGGTCGAGATCCCGCATCACGCGGCGAACGCAGCGGAGCTGGTCCTCGCTGTCGAGGATCTGGAAGTCCTGGCGCAGGCCCGCGTCGCGCCAGTGCGCGCGCAGCAGCCGGTGAGCGAGTCCGTGAAACGTCCCCACCCACATCCCGCCCGCCGGCCGACCCAGCATCGATTCGATGCGGTTCCGCATCTCCGATGCGGCCTTGTTGGTGAACGTCACCGCGAGGATCCCGAACGGAGTCGCTTCGCGGGTGGCGAGCAGCCACGCGATGCGGTGCACGAGTACCCGTGTCTTTCCGCTGCCGGCGCCGGCGAGCACGAGCATGTGCCCGGCAGGGGCGGTGACCGCCTCGCGCTGCGCGTCGTTCAGAGGCTCCAGGATATCGGTGACGTCCATCACTCGCCCCTGGGCGACGCCTCCACCGCCACCAGGGCCGCCTTTCCAAGCGCCCGGGCCACGAGTCCGTCGAGGTCGAAGCCGGGTGCATCGAGCCGGCCGCGCAGGGGAACCTTCAACTCGATCGTGCCCCGCTCGTTGGTGAGCGCTTCCAGGGCCGCGCCGAGCGCGGCCGTGTCCTCCGTCCCGGATTCGGAGAAACCCTCGGGCAGCCCGGATTCTCCAAGCGCGACGTCGCTCAGGGTGACGTCCGCGACAGCCTCCAGGTCGGACGTCCGCACAGTAGCGTCGACAGCCACGTCCGCGTGTCCGCGTTCGACGGATCGGCCCAGGTGCAGGCGCGTGTACGGGGAGAGCTCGCGCAGCGACAGGCCGCGTACCGTCGCCTTCAGGTCGAGGTCGGTTCCCGCAAATGTCGGGACCAGCGCGCCGTCGGCGCGCAGGGAGGTGAAGACATCGGCGGTCGCATGGACGGAGAAGCGGGCCGGCACGCCGATCGCGGCGGGGTCGAATCCGCGCAACGCGGCGTGGTCGATGACGAACCTCTGCGCGAAGGCCGGCTCCGTCGTCCGGTCGGTGATGCGAACGACGAAGGTGGAATCCGTGGTGCCCGCTTCCTGCACCCGCACCCCGAAGGAGAATGGGGCATCGCCGGCGCCGATCGGCAGTGCCGGAAGCTCCCAGTCGCCGGTCTCGCTCACCGCGATGGCGCTTTCGACCCCGGAAAGGCTCAGTGTCCCGATCTCCAGCGCGGATTCGCGGATCGTCAACGGGCTTGCCTCCAGCGCGCGAGCCGAGGTGCCGCCGCGTCCGTGCGCGTCGTGGATGGTGACGCCCCCCACTTCGGCGCCCGCGAACGTCGTTTCGCCGGATGGCTCGACGCGCACTTCCCGGACGGCCGCGCGATCGGCGTGCACGCGCGCTTCGTTCGTGTTGCCCACGAGATCGAGGGTCCGCGCCTCCACGAAATCGACCGTCGTCCCGCCGGAGGCCGGCGCGCGGTAGCCGTTCAGCGCCAGCGCCCCCGCGGACCATTCGAGCGCCTGCTCCAACCCGCCTCGAACGGATTCGGCGCTCAGGGTCGCGAATTCGTGCGCGCCGTCGGCGCCCACCCGGGCCGCGGCAAATGCCATCCCGTCGAACGATGCCCGGAGCGGAGTCGCCGACATGCTCAACAACGGCGCCGCACCTTGCTCCGCGGTCAGCGTCTCGCCGTTCCATTCGACGTTGTCGGCGCCGAGGCCGGCGACATTGACGCCGGCACCGTCGTGGGCGCGGTGATATGTCCTCTCCGCAACGGCGCCGGCAGCACGAATCGCGGACTCACCGTCGAAGGACAGCTCGTCGAGCCTGACTCCGTGCGCCCCGGTCGTCGAGTCGCCCGCCACGGTCCGCACGAGCGTCTCCAGCGATGCCGTATCCGCGCTCGCGCGTCCGGACGCGGTCCTCTCGACGCCGGCCAGACGCCATCCGTCGGAGTGCCAGCGATGCCGCTGCACGGTGTCGAGGGTCGTGGAGGCGGCTCCGACAGCCCGTGCGGTCACCACCCCCTCGTGCCATGACGGCGACTCCACGGACAGGCCTTCCACGACGACGCGGCGACCGCCGAAGCCGAGCTCGAGCGTCTCGGACCCGGCGAAGCGGGCGCTCGCGCGCTCGTCCTCGCCGGCTGCGTCGGCCAGCGCGAGCCCGCGCAGCGTCCAGCTTGCATCGGCGGTTCCGACATCCATGGCCTCGAGCCGAGCCGATCGTGCCGTCCAGGCGTCATCGGACACGGTGCCGCCCGCGAGCTCAAGCCCCGTGCCGGCCATCGCCCACGTACCGGCCCGGGTGTGGTCGATGACGCGGGCCCGTCCGGATTCGAAGGTCACCCCGCCGGCTTCGTCCCGCTCCACTCCGTTCAGGCCCAGCCCCTCCAGGACCAGCGTGCTCGCGGCGTCGGCAAGCCGCGCATCCGAGACGCGGGCCCCGCCTGCGGAGATCGCGCCGGCCGGCGAAATCACCGCCGATTCGAGCGCGACGTCGTGCAGTCGCAAGTCGGAATCACCATTCCTGTCCCCGACCGCTTCCGCCGAAGCGAGAGCGACCCGGATCCCGCCGTTCCCCAGGCGTTCGATCTGTTCCACTGCGAGGCGAGTGGCCGTCCCCGCACTTCCCGCGCCCGCGAACCCGCGCCAGTCGACGCGCTCCGCCGTCCCTGCCGCTGCGGACACGACGTCCGCATCCCATGCGACGACCCCACGCTCGATCGAGACCTGCTCCATGTCGATCGAGCGGCCGGCCGGAAGCTGCACGTCGAGAGTGTTGATTGTCAGCGCCTCGACGTCGGCCTCGACGGCCTCGGCGAACGTCAGCACGACCCGTGCGGCGAGGTTTGCGGCCTCTGCGCCAGCCGCTTCGAATGCGCCTCCCTTGCCGTCGAGGCGCAGCACGGGGATGCGGCCGTCCACCGTCACGCGAGTCTCCGGGGTGCGCGATGCATCGACTCGCAGCATCAGCTCCGTCGCCTCCACGTCGAGCACGTCTGCAATCTGCATGCGAGGTCCGCGCAACCCGACTTCCCCGTCGACGCTGAGCCCTTCCACGGCGTCCTCGGAGGACACGAGGAATGCGGTTCCGTTCCAGTCCGCCCGCGCTCCCGAGAGGTCGACCTGCGCGAGTTCGAGCCCGAGCCCGTCGATTGCCCACCGGCCTCGGGTCGTGGCGCTGAACGCACCGCCGTCCGGCGAGTAGACGACCCGCACCGGTCCCGCTCCGCCGAGTCGTCCGCGCCATGAACCGCCGGCGCCGAGCAGGGCCGGGAGTCCTTCGAACGGAACATCGTTCGCACTGACCTCGCCGCTGAGTACCCAGCCCGATTCGTCGAGGTTGATCCGACCGTGCAGCCTGGCGCGCCCGTCCCCGACGGACGCGCTCGCCTCGACCTCCGCACCCTCGGGTCGCAGCGCGTCGTCCAGCGAGGCGACTCGCAGCCAGTCGATGGCGACCGCGTGTCCGACGGCTTCGGAGATTGCCTCGAGCTCGACACCGTCCACGACCAGCTCGCCGATGCTCACGTCGCCGGGCAGTGCGGCGGATATTCCCGGCAGCATGTCGTCCATGCCCGCCAGCGGCTCGCCGACATGCAGCTTCGCCTCGCTCAGACGGAAGTCGTCGAGCACGAGGCGGCCGGACAGGAGCTCGGCGAGATCGACCCGCGCCGCAACGCTCGACCACCTGATCGACGATCGGTCCGAGGTCGCGATACCGACCCCGTGGAGCTTGACCGTGGACCTGAACGGCTCGACCCGCACCCGTTCGACCTGGAGGTGCACTCCGTGTCGTGCGGCAATCTGCGGCATGTACCACGCGAGGCCGAGGGGCAGCGCCACGTAGCTCGCAAAGGCGATCAGCAGGGCGCCCGACACGAACCACATCACCAGCCGGCCGTATCTGAGCGCTGCGTGTCGACGACGTCGCGCTGCGCTATTCATCTCGACCGCGGCACCTTCAGGATCGTCATGCATCCTAGCCCGCATTGCTCACGAGGTCACGGCTGCGGACGCGGATCTGCACAAGCCTGCGAAGCAAGCGGTAGCTCGACCATCTCCGCGCCCTCGATTCGCGACCCGGCGGGAAATGCGGTCTCGGGCGGGCGTGCCGGCGCTCTCCCGACGTGTCCGCAACCGGGAATCGGAGGATGGGGCTGCCCGGGTGCGCGGCGCCGGATTCACCCGGCCAGGTGCGACCACCCCCGCCAGGCGGTAGCGTGCAGCGGCACGTCGTGAATCCTGATGATGTCCACTCCCTGCGCGCACAGATGGAGCGAGGCGCCGAGGGTCGTCAGATCCCCGTCGGCCTCGGCCTTGCCCGCGAAGCTCCTCATGAAGGACTTGCGCGAATGGCCCACCAGCACACGCAGTCCGTGGCGGCGGAACTCGCCCGCGCGTCGCAGCAGGCGCAGCGACTGCAGCCGGTTCTTGCCGAACCCGATTCCGGGGTCGAAGATGATGCGGCCGAGATCGAGCCCCTGCGTATCCCATGCCTCCATCCGTCGCAGCAGCCACTGCTCGACACCGTCGTACGGGTCGCGGTCGACGGGCAGCGTCATCTCCGGGTCGGCCGGCACGGTGACGTGGTGCATCGCCACCCAGTCCCTGGCGCTGTCTCTGGCCAGCGCCACCATGGCGGGGGAGGTCAGTCCGCCGACGTCGTTGACGATGTCCACGCCGAGGGCAAGGCCCTTCTCCGCTACCTCGGGGTGACGGGTGTCGAGACTCAGCAGGGGGCGCAGCCTGCGCCCGGCCGAGCGCTCGATGAGCCGCTCCAGCACCGGCCCGACCCGGGACCACTCGGTGGCGGGGTCCACCGGGGTGGCGCCGGGCCGCGTCGATTCTCCCCCGACGTCGAGGATGTGGACGCCTGCTTCGACCATGGCCGCAACATGGGGCTCGAGCCGCGCCCGATCGACGAACCGGCCGCCGTCGGAGAACGAGTCCGGGGTGACGTTGACGATGCCCATCCACAGCGGGATATGCTGTTCGAGCGCCATCGACCAGTCGAGCACCGTGCGTTCGCCCTGGCCCGGAATCGTGAGCCGGGGCGCGAGCGCCGCCAGCGGCGCAAGCACGAAGCTGCGGCATGTCAGGTCGCGGTGGGGGATGGTCAGCTGCTCCGTCTCGATGCGCTCGCGGCCCCACAGCAGGATGTCGATATCGATGGGGCGGGGTGACCAGCGCGACGTCCCGTGCCGCCCGAAGGCCCGCTGGATTTCGTCGATCCGGAGCCGAAGCTGCTCCGGGGAACCTCGGACCGAGCATTCGAGCACGAGATTGAGGTAGGGCAGATTCCAGTCCGAGGGCGCGGAGTCGGGGAGCAGGGCGGGCGATTCCACCACCGGCGACACCCGCGCGACGGTCGCTCCGTGCGCCTCGAGCGCCTCGATGGCCCGCGACAGGTGCTCGCGCCGATCACCGAGGTTCGAGCCCAGCCCCAGATAGACTCGCATGGTCCGATTCCGAACGCTCCGGCTTCCTGATCCGCTTTGCGGGCCGGACGCCGGCGTACCCAGTCGATGCGTCGATGGTGCGCCGCGCCGCCGAGCGCCGCCGAGCGCCGCGGACGCCGCCGCCGCCATCGCGATGCATGCGAAGCCGGAGGCGGGAGGAGTGTACACGACACGCCCGTGCTTCTTCGGCGCCCGCGCCGTCCGGTCACGAGTCGGAAACCTGTCGCTGATATACTACGTTGCTCCTTACGCTGCATTCGGCAAGCGGTTCGCGCGTGCGGCGTTCCCGGCCGGGCGTCCTTTTGCGTCAATCGACCATGTACGTGGCTCTGTTCGACATCGACTCGACACTGCTCCGCACGCAGGGGGCCGGGCGAGCGGCGTTTGCCGAGACGTTTCGCGCCGAGTTCGACATCGAGCGTTTCGAGGGAACGATTTCCTTCGCGGGGCGCAGCGATCGGGCGATCGTGCGGGAGGTCCTGGCGCAGCACGGAATCGAGGACGATCCCGGCACCTGGCAGCGGTTCCTGCAAGGCTACCTGCAACGGCTCCAACAGACCCTCGCCGCCCGCCGGGGAGGACTGCTGCCGGGGGTGCTGCCGCTGCTGCAGGCAATCCGGGAACGCAGCGACATCGCGATGGGCATCGTCACCGGCAACGTGGCGGCCGGCGCCCGGTTGAAGCTCCAGCACTATGGCATCGATTCGTTCTTCGATTTCGGCGGGTATGGCGACCACCACACCGACCGGGGTGGAATCGCGGCCGACGCGCTGGACGCCGCGGACGCGTTTCTGCGGACCGCGCACCGGCTGTCCGCGGTGCCCGCGCGGACGACGGTGATCGGCGATACGCCGGAGGATGTGCGCTGCGCCCGCGCCATCGCCGCAAGGGCGATGGCGGTGGCGACGGGCGATTCATCCCTCGCGGAGCTGATCGCGGCGGATCCCGATCGGACGTTCGCCGACCTGACGGACCGCGACGCCGTCCTCGCAACCATCACCGCGGCCTGAACCTCCGAGGCCGCGGCGGCGCCGTTCGGAACCCTGACCGCCGCTCCACGTCCCGACGCACGAATTTCCGCGGCTCGGGCACCGGAATACCGCCGGTTGCTCCACCGGCATCGCCGCCCGCTCAGCCTTCCAGCAGGCAGAGGTGCCCCAGTCCCGAAAGCACGGCCTCGATACGGCGCTCCTCGACGGGCTTGGCGGGCGACGTCCGGTTCAGCTCCTGCCGAAGTGAGGCGACGTCACGGGTTCCGTCTAGACGCGCGAGCACCGCGGCGGCGACGGGGTCGTCGATCTCCACCTGGCGGTGGCGAAGGCTGGTGACGCGGGCATCGCGCTCGATTTCGATGCGTGCGAGCGCGCTCGCGACGGGTCGATCGGCGGGCGACGTCGCCATCGGGGGTTCCCAGGTGTGGAGGTCGACGAAGCCCATGGCGTGGTTCGTGGCGAGGAAGCCGGCGAACTCGCGTCGTTCGAGCGGCGTGGGGCGGCCGGAGCGGCCAGCGTGCCGGCGCGCGTCCCGCAGCAGCGACTCGACTCCCACGCTCGCGGGCCAGCGCTCGGCCAGGAGCGCGAGCGCCGCCTTGGCGGTGGAGTCGTCGAGGCGCAGGCCGGCGCCGTCGGGCGCGACGTAGGTCACCGCGATGCCGTCGGTGAGGTCCACGGACGCGACGGCGGGACGGACCGGCGACGCGACGCGCAGAGCCCGCATCTCGTCGAGTTCTCCGACCGGCACGAGCGCAGTGCCTTCGCGGCAGAACAGCGAGCAGCGGTACATCTGGCAGACGAGGAAGTCGAGGCATTGTTCGCGCGCGATGCGGCCGCCGCCGAATCGACGCAACGCGGCCCGAATCGGTTCGGGGTAACGCCCCGGGTGGACGTCGGCGGGCCGCGCCTCGCACAGGTACCGCAGACCGTGCCGTGCCGCGTGCTCGACCACCGCCTGGAAGCGAAACGCCCGGTGCGCCGGCACGAGATCGTCGTGAAAGAGCACACCGGGCGGATTGCGTTCGATGCGGTCCAGCTCGTCTTCCAGGATCCGGCGGTAGGGCGACCCCTCAGGCTGCGCGCCGGTGACCTGCCGCACGAACCGCACCGCGTCCTCGCCATGTGCTTCGGGGTCGTCGAACACCGCGAGCCGGAACCGCATCAGGTCGCGCGCGAGGTTTCTGAAATGGCCCCCGGGGAGGGCGTTGAAGTTCAGGTAGGCGATCCCGCCGGGCGCGAGATGGCGCGCGAAGGCCGACAACAGCGCGTCGCGCACCGGCGCCGGGACCCACGAGTACACGCCGTGCGCAATGATGTAGTCGAACTCCCCGAGATCTGCGGGGAGGTCGAGAATGTCGCACCGTCGCAGCTCGATGTTGGCAAGCCCGAGCTCGATGGCGAGCTCCTGTCCAGTCTCGATCGGTCGGGCCGCCACGTCGATTCCGAGAAACCGCGCGCCGGGAAGTCCGTAGGCCATGGGGACGAGGTTCCCGCCCGCGCCGCATCCGAGCTCCAGTACCCGGCAGCGTTCGACCGGCGCGGGACGCAGGCCGTGCATTCGCGCGTTGACCGCGATGCGATCCGGGTGCGAGTGCTCCCACGCGCCGCCGGGGTAGTGGATGCGGTCGTGGAGCGGCGAAGCCGGGTCGGTCATCGCGGTCATCGACCGTTTCGCCGGCGGGCGCTCGCGGTCGCCGGCGATGTCGGGACCGCGACACCGGCATCCTCGAGAGCGCGTTCGAACGCCTCGGCCCATCCCCGGTTGGCGAGCGGACTCGCGGGACTCGGGTGCGGGGCGACGCTGACGGTCACCTCCGTCTCACCGAGCGCGGCGCGGGCGCGATCCGCGGCGAACCGCCCGATTCCCACGACGTGCCGCGTCCCGAGAGCGCCGACGACCTGCGCGAGCGCGGCGTCGCACGCCTCGTAGAGGGGCCTGCGTTCGGCCGCCGGCAGCTTGTCGGGGGTGCGGTTCCTCCCCGAATCCTCCATGAAGCAGAGCGGGCAGTAGTTCCAGACGAAGAAGCGCTCGAAGAAGCGTTCGGGAGCGCCGAACCGGGTTCGGGCCCACCCCCAGAGCCGGCGTCCGCTTACCTCCCCGCGCGGGCAGTCGAAACCGGTGACGGGCCGCTTCGGATGCTCGACTTGCGGCCGCGCGACCCTGCCGCGAATTCCGAGCCAGTCGCGGGTGATCGCGACGTCGCCGAACGGCACCCCGGTCTGCGCCATTCCGAACGGACCGGGATTCATCCCCAGCATCAGGATCGCGGGCGACCCCGTGCCGTAGCGCACGAGAAACGCGCGGTGCGGCGCCCAGGCGTACTGGAGAGGGTTGTATACGTGGGTCACCGGAGGAGCGAACGCGAGGGCGTCCGTCCGGCAGGCGAGGGTCCTTGCGATGGCGACGATTCGGGGTCGGGAGGGCATGGATTGGCGGGTGACGAGTCAGGCGTCCGTGCTCGTCGGCCGCACCGGGGTCCGGGGCGGGCGGTCAGGCGTCGCGGCAGTGGGGACAGAGCCCGCTGATCTCGACGGTGTGGACCTGCGATGTGAAACCTTCGGCCGTGGAGCTGCGCTCGATCGCGCGCTCGATGCCGGTGTCGTTGAGCTCCGCCGCGGTGCCGCACGCGGTGCAGATCAGAAACTGCCCGGCGCCGGGATGGCCGGGACGGGGACAGCCGATGAACGCGTTGAGAGACGACAGGCGATGCACGAGACCGTGCGTGAGCAGGAACTCGAGCGCGCGGTAGACCGTGGGCGGCGCCGGCGAATGCCCTTCGCCGGAGAGCACTTCGAGGATTGCGTACGCTCCGAGGGGCCGGTGGCTCTGCCAGATGATCTCGAGCACCCGTCTGCGCACCGGCGTCAGCCGCGCTCCGCGCTCGGCGCACACCGCCTCCGCGTCATCGAGGGCGTTCGCCACGCAGCGACGATGATCATGCTCGTCGGAGGGGAACCGACCGCTGTGAACGTGCACGCTGGTCATGAGATCGAGTCGCCGGTATCGCCCGTCCCGTTGACGCGTCCGGGTCGTGGCGAGAATACAAGACAGGACCGCGAGGGGCGAGGCGCGGACCGTCGAATGTGGGGCAACTCGAACGAGGTGGGGGAAGGCTCGCGCGGTCAACCGGCATCCGTCAGCGTCCTGGGGTCGTCGACGTGCAGGTGCTCGGTCGGCTGCGGGGTCGCGGTCAGCACCTTGACGCCGTCGTCCGAGAAGAACTGGTGCCAGCAGCCCTGCGGCACCACCAGGAGCATCCCGGCCGAGAGATGGTGCGACTCGCGTTCGTCGTCGACGATGATGTCGAGACGGGTGGACCCTTCGATGACCTGCACGATCTCGTCGCCATTCAGGTGTCGCTCCCAGCCGCTCGAGCCACTGAAGCTCGCCACGAAGAGGGCGCCGTCGCGAAAGTCGGCCAGCCTCATGAACGAGCCCTGCGCCTCTTCCTCGGTGGTGTGGGGACCGCGTCCTTCGAGGGTGACCAGGCCGGCGAGATCGCGGCCCAGATCGATGGTCTTGATCATGTGATGCTCCTGGCGAGGTTGCCTGCGGACCGACGAGACATTCGTCGAAGCCACCCCTCTCGAGTCCGCGACCGTCGTACCGGTCGCGGTCTCGTACCTTTCGTCCACGTACCCGCGGTGGAAGGCCGGCGCAACGGTGAAGGCCCGAGGCGCTGGAGGAGTCCGGTGTCGCGCGGTGTCCGATTCGGTGCTCGGTTACGGGCCTGTACTATATTTCGTCACCCACCACATCACTAGCTTGGACAGGGAGCGGCAGGCCATGGGCACGCGCACCGAGCGGGACAGCATGGGCGAGATCGAGGTGCCGGCGGACCGGTACTGGGGAGCGCAGACTCAACGTTCGCTCCAGAACTTCAGAATCGGCACGGAACGGCTGCCGCGGCCTCTGATCCGGGCCCTGGGTCTCGTCAAGCAGTGCGCTGCCGCGGTCAATCGGGAACTCGGCGATCTGCCCGGCGACGTGTCCGAAGCGATCCGGGACGCGGCGCAGGAGGTCATCGACGGGCGCCTGGACGACCACTTCCCGCTCGTGGTCTGGCAGACCGGCAGCGGCACCCAGAGCAACATGAACGCCAACGAGGTGATCGCCAACCGGGCGGCGGAGCGCATGGGCGACGCGCTCGGCGCCAACCGCAGCGTGCACCCGAACGACCACGTCAACCGCTCGCAGTCGACCAACGACGTCTTCCCGACCGCGATTCACGTTGCGGTCGCGGTCGAGATCAGCGAGCGGCTGTTCCCCGCCCTGGCGCGGCTGCGCGCCACCCTGGAGGCGAAGGCGCGGGCGTTCGACGATATCGTCAAGATCGGACGCACCCACCTCCAGGACGCGACGCCCCTCACGCTTGGCCAGGAATTCTCCGGCTACGCCGATCAGATCCGCATCAGCGAAGAAGCGATGCGCGCCGTCCTGCCGCTCGTCCTGGAGCTGCCGATCGGGGGGACCGCGGTCGGCACCGGACTGAACACCCGGACCGGGTACGCGGGGAGGATGACCGCGGCGATCGGCGAGCGCACCGGCCTCGCCTTCACCGAGGCGCCCAACCGCTTCGCCTCCATGGCCGGCAAGGAAGCGCTGGTGGCGGTGTCGGGCGCGCTCAAGACCGCGGCCGGCGCCCTGAACAAGATCGCCAACGACGTGCGCTGGCTCGCGAGCGGCCCGCGCTGCGGAATCGGCGAGATCCTCATTCCCGCCAACGAGCCGGGTTCCTCCATCATGCCCGGGAAGGTCAACCCCACCCAGTCGGAGGCGCTGACCATGGTGGCGACGCGGGTCATCGGCAACGACGTGACAGTGACGGTGGCGGGCGGTGCCGGCAACTTCGAGCTCAACGTCTACCTGCCCGTCATCGGATACGCGGTGCTGCAATCGGTCGACCTGCTCGCGGGCGCCGTCGATTCGTTCGACGAGCACTGCGCGGCGGGCATCGAGGCGAACCTCGAGCGCATCGAGGAGAACCTGCACCGTTCCCTGATGCTGGTGACCGCGCTGAACCCGCACATCGGGTACGACAGCGCCGCGGATGTCGCCAAGACCGCCTGGGCTCGGGGCAAGACCCTGCGCGAGGTGGTGGTGGAGAAGGGCTTGATGAGCGGGGAACGATTCGACGAGGTGGTGGTGCCAGCTCGAATGGTTCGGCCGGGTGACTGATTCGCCCGGCGCCTGTCCGTCGTGTTGTGCATGTCGGTATCGCTCAATGTCTCCCGGGCCACAGTCGCCCCGCGGTTTCGTTCTCACCCGACCCCGAACGCCGTCGCCGTGCTGGCGCCGCCGCCGTCTCCCGTGGCCCCCTTGCGGCCGGTCGATCCCAGCGGTGACACGGCGCCCTTACCATTGCCCGGACATGAGTCCGTGAGACGTGCGCGATGAACACGGTGGCGACAGCGCCTGCGCGCAGGAAGGTCCTCGAAGTCAAGGACATCCGCACCCGGTTCCATACCCGGGACGGAACCGTGCATGCCGTCAACGGCATCAGCTTCGACCTGAGCGAGGGAGAGCTTCTCGGGGTGGTGGGCGAGAGCGGTTCGGGCAAGAGCGTGACGATGATGTCGCTGCTCAAGCTCCTGCCGATGCCGCCGGCCGAGATCGTGTCGGGCCGCGCGCTGCTCGATGGCGAAGACCTGATCGGACTCGACACCGACGCGCTGAGGCGCGTGCGGGGCGCTCGGGTGGGGTTCATCTTCCAGGACCCCATGACCTCGCTGAACCCGGTGCTGTCGGTGGGCTATCAGCTCACCGAGCCGCTGCGGATCCATCTCGGCATGAGTCGCAGGGAGGCGCGGCGGCGGGCGGTGGAGCTGCTGGAACGGGGCGGCATTCCCGCCACGGCGAGCCGCCCCGACGACTTCCCGCCCCCGGTCTCGGGCGGGAGGTGGAGCTGCTGGAGCGGGTCGCCATCCCCGCCGCGGCGAGCCGCCTCGACGACTTCCCGCACCAGTTCTCGGGCGGGATGCGCCAGCGGGTGATGATCGCGATCGCGCTCGCGTGCAACCCCAAGGTGCTGATTGCCGACGAGCCGACCACCGCGCTGGACGTCACCATCCAGGCGCAGATCCTCGATGTCGTCAAGAGGCTCAGGCGAGAGTCGGGCACCGCGATCATCTGGATCACCCACGACCTCGGAGTGATGGCGGGTCTCGCGGACCGGGTCATGGTGATGTACGGGGGATTGGTGGTCGAACGCGCGAGCGCCGACAAGCTTTACAAGCATCCCCGCCATCCCTACACGCGCGGCCTGCTGGGCACCCTGCCGCGGCTGGACGGCACGCGGGCGAAGCGGTTGGAAAGCATCCCGGGGCAGCCGCCGAACCTCGACCGTGCACCCGCCGCGTGCCCGTTCGCTCCGCGCTGCGGGCATGTGCTCGAGCGTTGCTGGCAGGAGAACCCGTCCCTGGAGCGAGTCGTGGAAGGGCACGAGGTCGCCTGTTGGCTCGAGGCCGGGACCGGAGCCGGCCATGACGCCTGACCCGCATCGACGAGACGCGATCGGAGCATGAGCACCGACTCCCAACCGCTGCTCGCGGTCGAGAACCTCACCAAGCACTTCCCCATCATGCAGGGTGTGTTTCGCCGCGAGGTCGGGAGCGTGAAGGCGGTCGACGGCCTCGATTTCGAGATCCGCGAGAGGGAGACGCTGGGACTCGTGGGCGAGAGCGGGTGTGGAAAGTCGACGGCGGGCCGGGTCATCCTGCGCCTGCACTCCGCAACCGCGGGACGCATCGTGTTTCGGGGAACGGACATCACTTCGCTCGAAGGCGAGGCTCTGCGCCGGCTGCGCCCGCGCATGCAGATGATCTTCCAGGACCCGCAGGACAGCCTGAATCCGCGCATGACGGTAGGGAGCATCATCGGCGAGCCACTGCTGGAGCACGGCACTGCGAAGGGCAGGGCGCTGCGGGACCGGGTGGAGGAGCTGCTCGACGCGGTCGGACTCGACCCCGGCTTCACCAACCGGTACCCGCACGAGTTCTCCGGCGGACAGCGCCAGCGCATCGGAGTGGCGCGGGGGCTCGCGCTGAATCCCGAGGTCATCGTGTGCGACGCACCGATTGCGGCGCTCGGCGGATCGATTCAGGGCCCCGGGGGGGACCTGCTCCAGGGTCTGCCGGGGGGGCTCGCGCTGAATCCGGAGTTCATCGTGTGCGACGAACCGATTGCGGCGCTCGACGTATCGATTCAGGCCCAGGTGGTGAACCTGCTCGAGGATCTGCAGGAGCGGCTCGGCCTCACCTACCTGTTCATCTCCCACGACCTCAGCATGATCCGGCACATCGCGGACCGGGTCGCGGTGATGTACCTCGGGAAGATCGTCGAGCTCGCATCGAGCGACGTGCTCTACCGCGAGCCGTTGCACCCCTACACGCGCGCCCTGTTGTCCGCGGTGCCGATCCACGATCCCGAGCTGGAGGCGCGCCGTGAACGGGTGATCCTCCGCGGCGACGTGCCGAGCCCGGCCAACCCTCCGGCCGGCTGCCGATTCAGCACCCGCTGCCCGATGGCCGCGCCCGAGTGCTCGGAGCGGGCGCCGGATTGGCGCGAGCATCGTCCGGGACACTGGGCCGCCTGTCATTTCGCGCAGTGACGAGGCACGGTTTGATCCGATTCCGGCGCTGCGTTGCTGACATGGTTGCGCGCAGACGCTTAAGATTCTCCGTCGCTGAATTGATTCTCTCCGTCAGCTTCGGAGCAGCGCCCGACCAATGATTCAAAGTGGAGGAACGAACATGCCCGACAGAACCAGCCTGATCGCGGCCGTGGCAGTCATGGCCATGATGTCGTCGACCGTCCATGCCCAGCGCGGTCACGACGGCCACCTCAATATCCTCTACTGGCAGGCGTCGTCGACCGTCAATCCCTACCTTTCGGGCGGCACGAAGGACATCGAAGCCGCGTCCCTGGTCATCGAGCCGCTCGCCCACTACGACGAGGACGGCAACATGGTGCCGGTGCTCGTGGACGAGATTCCGACCGTGGAGAATGGGGGCGTGGCATCCGATCTGCGCAGCATCACCTGGAAGCTCACGCCGGGTATCAAGTGGTCCGACGGTTCGCCGCTGACCGCCCACGACGTCGTGTTCTCGGGAGAGTACTGCCTGCACCCGGACGGGGGCTGCAATTCCACGTCGTACTTCACGGACGTGACGAAGCTCGAGGCGCTCGACGACCTCACCGTGAAGGTACATTTCGGTGTGGCGAAGCCGTTCCCTTACGGCCCCTTCGTCGGTTCGACCTCCCCGATCGTCCAGAAGGCGCAGTTCGAGGACTGCATGGGCGCCAAGGCCCAGGAATGTACCGAGCAGAACTTCGGCCCCATCGGCACCGGCCCCTTCAAGGTCGAGGAGTTCCGCGCGAACGACGTGATCACCTTTTCGGCCAACGAGCACTACCGCGACCCTGACAAGCCGGCGTTCGCGACCGCCACCTTCAAGGGGGGTGGCGACGCCGCGTCCGCCGCACGGGCGGTGCTCGAGACCGGGGAGTTCGACTACGCCTGGAACCTGCAGGTGGAGCCCGAGGTGCTGGAGCAGATGGCAGCGGCCGGCAAGGGCACCGTCGTGACCGCATTCGGCACCTCGGTGGAACGCCTGATGGTCAACCAGACCAACGACGACCCTGACCTCGGTGCGGAGAAGCGCTCGCTCTACCTCGACGGCACCAACCCGCATCCCTTCCTGTCCGATCCCGCGGTGCGCCGTGCGCTCTCGCTCGCCATCGACCGCCAGATCCTGGTCGACGCGGGCTACGGCGCCGCCGGCAAGCCGACCTGCAACGTGCTGCCGGCCCCGGCCGTGTACGCATCGACCGCCAACGACGAGTGCGTGACGCAGGATGTCGACGAGGCCAACCGCATCCTCGACGATGCGGGCTGGATGCCGGGCGGCGACGGAGTGCGGGCGAAGGACGGTGTACGCCTCTCGATCCTGTACCAGACCTCGACCAACTCCGTGCGCCAGGGCACCCAGGCGCTCATCAAGCAGATGTGGGAGCAGGTCGGGGTGGAGACGGAGCTGCGCAACATCGACGCGGCGGTGTTCTTCGGCGGCGACCCGGCGAGCCCGGACACCTACATGAAGTTCTACGCCGACATCGAGATGTACACCAACAACTTCTCCGGCACCGATCCCGAGTCCTACATGGCGAACTGGGCGTGCTCGGAGATTCCGGGTCCCGAAAACCAGTGGCTCGGCAACAACATCCAGCGCTCATGCGTCGCCGAGTACGACGCGCTGGTGGCCGAGATGTCGAAAACCGCCTCGCTGGCGGATCGGGCGAGGCTCGCCAAGCAGATGAACGACATCCTGGTGCAGAACTACTACATGATCCCGCTCATCTGGCGCGGTGACGTCTCCGCCCACGCGAACACCCTCGAGGGGGTGCGGATGAACGTCTGGGACTCGGAGCTTTGGAACGCGGCGGACTGGCACCGGTGAGCCGCCGGCAAGGTGCTGCGGTTCGGCTTCCCCGGGTCATGCGCCCGGGTCTGCCGGGGGTCGGCAGACCCGGCCCCCTCCCGCCACACCGGTAGCGCGCTCCCGGACCGCTCTGGCTGGCACGCGGCCCACGACCGGCGTGGAGCGCGATGCGCCGCGCCGGGCGGCCGAGCGAGGAGCCGACACATGGGAAAGAACCGGGAGCCTGCCGCCCGTGCAGGGCCGCGCAACCCGACCGTCGAGGTGGATGCGCCCACACGCTCGCGGTTTCCCGAAACGAGACGGCACCGGCTCAGGCAGCTCCGCGCATTCTGTCAGGTGGCGCGGCTGGGGAGCATCTCCCGGGCGGCCGAGCGGGTCTTCTGCACCCAGCCCGCGGTGTCGATGCAGATCCGGGTACTGGAAGAAGAGCTCGACGTCTCGCTCGTCGAGCGCAAGGGCCCGAACATCGCGCTGACCCCCGCCGGCCGGAAGCTCTACCGGCTTGCCTCTCCTCTGGTGGAGGGTATCGACCGTCTGCCGGACTCGTTCGCCGAGCAGTATCGCCACGTTGTGGTCGACGTTCATGTCGCGGCCGGCCCCACCGCCGCCGCGGTGTTGCTGCCCGAGTACCTGAAGCGGTTCTCCGAGCTGCAACCCGACACCCGCGTGAACGTGAGAACCGGTACCGGCGGCGAATGCCTGCAATGGCTTCGCGCATACGAAGTGGATCTCGTCATCGGCGCGATGGACGTGGAGCCGTCCGACCTCCGGTGCTACCCGATCGTCTCCGCCGACTACGTGCTCATCGCTCCCGAAGAACATCCCCTGGCCGGACGCGAATCGGCCACGCTGCGGGACTTGAGCGCCTGGCCTCTCGTCGCGCAGACCGCCGGGACGCAAACACGGCAGTTCGGCGAGATGTTCCTGCGCCAGCACCGGATTCCCTATCGCATCGAGGTGGAGGTCGACGGATGGGACGCGATCAAGGCCTGCGTCGAGGTCGGCCTCGGGATTGCCGTCGTCCCGGAGCTGTGCCTCGATGACCGGGACCGCGTGTCGCGGCTCCCGTTCTCCGAAGGCCTCCCCCCGCGCGTCTACGGGGCGATCACTCGTCGTGACCGGATGCTGCCGAAGGCGGTGCGGCAAATCATCGAAATCATGGAACCCGCGATTCCCATCGGGCCTTGAGCATGGTCGCCTCTCGACAACCGCCTTCCGGCAGGAGCGATCGCCTCAAGCAGCTCCGTACGTTCTACTACACCGCCCAACTGAAGAGTGTGACGCGAGCCGCGGAAGTTCTCGAAATCACCCATGCGGCGGCTTCGACCCGGATACGGGCGCTGGAGCGGGAGTTCGGGGCCACGCTCATCGATCGCAGCGGTGGAGGCGTCTCCCGGTCTCCCGCCGGAGAAATCCTCTATCGGCTCGTGGAGCCGCTGATGCAGGGGATCGACGACCTTCTCCTCAACCTGGTGGAGCAACTGAAGGAAGACCCGTCGGGCGAGCTCCGCATCGGCGCCAGTCATTGCGTTGCCACCAGCATGCTGCCTTCGCATCTCAAGCAGTTTCGCGACGCGTACCCGGGAGTTCGGTTGCACATTCGACGCTGTGCCGCCGAAGACGGGGCCGATCTTCTTCTCGCCGACGAGGTGGAGCTCCTGTTCGGACCGGAGCGCTTTCTCCCCGCGAGCGCGGGCCGCGAGAAGATCGACTACCGACCGCTCTATACCTACCGCCTCGTTCTTGCCACGCCCCTCGACCATCCGCTGGCCGGACGCGCTTCGGTGACGCAGGAGGATGTCGCGCCCTACCCGGTGATTCTGCGTCGATCGGGCATGTTCAGCACTCGGTTCGGCGAGTCTTCCGCGGAGGCTCTTGGCCTCAGGTCCAGTGTCGCGCTCCAGTTCGGGGCCTGGAACATCATCAAGCGCTATGTCGAGGCCGGCGTCGGGGTGGCGGTTTTCCCGAGCGTCGGCATCACCGAGAAGGATCGCCTGGCGACCATCCCGCTCAAGGAGAATCCCGGCAGCCGAACCGGAGGGCTGCTGGTGCGCCGGAACCGATCCCTGTCGCCGGTCGCGGAACGATTCGTCGCGCTGCTTGAGCGCCGGCTTGCCGACGGCATCCCGCGGACGAATGCGAACGCAGCGGGAGCAGGACGACCGGGAGGAGAGGCATGACGGCCGGTGCCCCGCACGCCGGCACGCCGACCGTCACCCGCGCCGCCGCCGACATCGGGGGCACCTTCACCGACATTGCCGTGCTCACCCCCGACGGCCGGCTCGCCACCCGCAAGCTCCCGTCGACGCCCGACGACTATGCGGACGCAGTGGTCGACGGGGTGCGCGGGCTGCTCGACGAGCTCGGCTCTCCGCTCGACACGTTCGAGGAGCTGTTGCACGGCTGCACCGTCGCGACCAACGCG
>MKWU01001840.1_pt1 | contig 34729 bp, 37 predicted proteins | sample 809101 | NCBI WGS metagenome assembly MKWU01 (sample SAMN05860141, study PRJNA318959) | sponge metagenome | host: Aplysina aerophoba | place: Slovenia: Piran, Adriatic Sea, Gulf of Piran | collected 2013-05-07
CAGAATGGAGGCCCTTGGCATTCTCGTCCGTCCCACAAATCAGCTTCATGTGGGGGTGTCATTTCGGGGCTTCATCCAATCGTTCGCTTTCGCTACGGCCCTCCGGTTCGCTCGCCACCCTGGCTGACCGGGCCAGCAGGGCTCTGTGTCTCTGCCGGCCCACGGTGGCTTTCTACGTCCCAGCTCGCTGGTCGCGGGTTGCCCCGGGACCAGTGGGATATGCTACGGCACCACACTGAGAACTGTGCCGGCGGGACTTTCACCCGCAAGTTCAGCAGCTAGACTCGCTGCACCCATTCGACCCCACGACGCCGCATGGCGCTCGTGCGACAGGCCGGCCTGAAGGTTCGCTGCGGTTGAGGTGGCGGTCATGCAGTCCCCCGGTTTCGGACGGTGACTGGGCCATGATCACCCCCGGGCGCGCACCGTGTACACGCCGGCACGGCATGCGCGGAATTTCCGCGTGCTATGGTGGTAACGGCATGGCGGGCAGTCCGCGGGGCCCATCCCGTCTTTCCCCGATGCGGCGTGGATCGCCGCACCGCAAGGAACACGTTCAGGCCGCCGCTGACATGAAAGGACCGAGGCTTCGAGATGGACAGGGTTCCCAAACGCTTCGTGAGCCGCCTCACCCAGGACACGCTGGCCCTCGTACTTGCCGGTGGCCGTGGATCCCGCCTGGGAGTCCTGACGGACTGGCGAACCAAGCCCGCAGTACCGTTCGGGGGCAAGCTGCGGATCATCGACTTCGCCCTGTCCAACTGCCTGAATTCGGGCATCCGGCGTATCTGCGTGCTGACCCAGTACAAGTCGCACGCGTTGATCCAGCATCTCACGCAGGGCTGGAGCGGACTCAGCACCGAGCGGGGCGAGTTCATCGACATCATACCGGCCCAGCAATGGCTCGACGACGAATCCTGGTACCAGGGAACGGCGGATGCGGTGTTCCAGTGCCTCGACATCATCGACGCCTACCGCCCCAAGCATGTCCTTATCCTGCCCGGGGATCACGTCTATGCCATGGACTATGGAGAAACCCTTGCCGAACACGTGGAGTCCGGCGCCGACTTTACCATCGGCTGTACACCGGTACACCGGAGCGCGGCCAGCCAGTTCGGCGTGATCCAGGTCGATGAAGCGGGGCGGATCGTGCAATTCGCGGAGAAGCCGGAAGACCCACAGCCACTTCCTGACGATCCCCGGACCGCGCTGGCAAGCATGGGCATCTATGTCCTGGCGTACGACTACATGCGCGAACGGTTGCACGAGGACGCGTCAAACGAGGCGTCGTCCCACGATTTCGGCAAGGATTTGATCCCCGCCGCCGTAGCCGGGGGTGACCACCTGCGCGCGTTTCCCTTCCACAGGTCCCCGTCGGGCCTGGACGGATACTGGCGCGATGTCGGGACCATCGACAGCTACTACGAGGCCAATCTCGGCGTCCTGTCGACGACCCCCCCGATCGACATCTACGATCCCGCCTGGCCCATTCGCACATTCCAGCCACAGCTGCCGGCCGCCCGGTTCGTCGGCGCGGGCAGGATGTGCCGCGTCAGGGATGTCTTGGTGAGTGGGGGCTGCGTCGTCCACCAGTCCGACCTGGACCGCAGCCTGCTCTATTCCAACGTCAAGGTGGGCGCGGGCAGCGAGCTTCAGGGTGTCCTGGCCCTGCCCGATTGCGAGATCGGCGAGGGCTGTCGCCTCAGGGATGCGATCCTGGACAACGGTTGCATCGTGCCGGACGGCACCGTGATCGGGGATGACGATCACGCCGACCGGGAGAGGTTCCTGATCAGCGAGGGCGGTGTTGTCGTGGTCAATCGAGGCATGCTCGGACAGGAGATCGGGTACCAACCCACCTACGCGGCGGAACGATAGGCGCGCAAGGGACTACGGGGTGACGTATTCCCGTATCAGTCGCGACGCGTCGAGGGGAGGAACCGCGGAAGCCGGAGCGTGCTCGCAGGACAGTGCGCGTTCGATCAGGGAGAGATACCGCTCGGCGGTACGCTGCCACGTATAGGTTTTCAGCACACGCTCGCGCGCCCGGGCCGCCAGGTCCTGCCGGTTATCCAGCGCCTCAAGCAGGCCCCGCGCAATGTCGCGGGGGTCGTCCGGATCGACCAGCACACCCGAACCGTCGGCGAAGATCTCCGACGGTCCGCCGTTGCGTGTCACGACGCAGGCCAGTCCGCAGGCTGCCGCTTCGATCGGCGCCAGCCCGAAGGGCTCGTGAAACGCCGTCAACGCGAAGACCCCGCCGCCTTGTGCAACCGCACGATAGGTCGCCGCCAGCGCCTGCTGGGACGGAACATCGAGAAACCGGACACGCTCGCGCAGTCCGTGGTGGACAATGGTCTCCAGGATTGGCGCGAGAACCGATCGATCGTCGCCGTCGGGCAGGTCCAGTTCCCCGAACGGGTCCCGGATCCCGCGAACGCACAGGAGCAGGTCGGCGCGCTCACGCAGCTCCCCTGAAGCAGCGAACGCCTTGACCACGCCGACGGTGTTCTTCTTTGCGTCCAGACGGTTCGACACCACGATCGACGGGCGCCCGCCGGCACTTTCCTGCCACGGCACGTCAGCGCCAGAGCGCTCCGCCTCACCCCCGTCGGCAGTGAATATCCCGGTGTTGACGCCCGGGGGGATCACCGAGAACCTGCAGGGATCTTCCACGTCGACCGCGCCGGAGTAGAGCGGGTGAGCGTATTGTTCACGCCGTTCCTGCTCGGTCGAGGTCACGATACGGATCGCGCGTTCCATGGACAGACGTTCGGCCGCAATCCGCCTGGAGAACCGGAACCGGGCCTCGAGCTCCTTTGCGTTGACCTTCGACATTCCGAGCCGGTCAAGCTTCTGCGCGCCCAGCGAGTGGCCGGTAAAGGTGAACGGAACACCGGTTTCGTGCTCGAACAGTGCCGCGCAGAAACCGCCGTCCGAGTAGTGGGCTGTCGTGAAATCCGGCACTTCGCCCGAATAGAACGCGATCAGGTTGCCCACGAACTCGGGCAGATGGTCCCACAACCGCTCCTTGCCAAGGAAGCGCGGTCCGCCGCAGGACAGCCGTACGATCCGCAGATCGTCACCCGTCCCCGGATACCGGTCGATCTCGGATTCAAACTCGGGCCAGTCCCTGTCCACGATTCGCCGCGTGACGATATCGACGCGATGGCCCGCGGCCGCCATGGCCCGCGCGACTTCCTTGACGTAGACCAGCTGGCCACCGAAATCGGGATGCTCGGTCAGGTGCGAATCAGCCGGATCGAAGTTGCCCTGGGGGTTGAGAAAGGCAATGTGCATGAGAGTACCGGTATCCCCGGGTTCAGCCTGCGGGAACCGCCGTGTAGTCGCTATCGATCACGATGTCGGCCCGGGCCTTGTGAGCCGAGATGATCCCGTGCTCGATTTCCAGGACCCGGTCAATGAAAGGGTCGAGTTCGGCGGCGTGGCGCATCCGCTTCTGCCGATGTTCATGGGTCTGCAGATGGGTCCGGTCGATGAAGACGTGCGTCTGGCAGCGGGCGAGCAACGTCGTGTAGGTTCCTTCGGCGATCATGACGCGGGCATGCCCGACCTCCAGCGTCTCAGACCCGACGGCATCGGCCTCGTAGTCGACCAGCGGCTTGACGACCTCGTCGGCGCCGTCGAGAAACGCGCCCACGTGCGAATCCATCAACGCCAGGTGGACCTCCTGAGGACCGACCCAGGTGATGTCGGCGCGTCGCGTGCGGTCGTTCGTCCTCGGCGGATGAATGAAGTAGTCGTCCTGTTGCAGGACCATGCTCTCGATCCGATGCTGTCCAAGCACCTGCTGAAGCGCCGCCGCCGTTTCCGACTTGCCGCTTCCCGACTGTCCGGCGATCGAAACGGCGTACCGGTCATGCCTTGCGGCCAGCACCGGTTTCAGCAAGGACAGGATCCCGGCAGCCGCCTTGCGGTGATGGGGTTCGATGATGATCGAGTCGCCTCGCATGCGTGCTTCTCCTGCCACTTTCACCTGCCCCGGTCCTGACGTTTCAACGCAGGTCACGATTCCGGTTGGCAGGGACCTGCGCATATACTAGGGACTGCGCCGGTCGAAGCGAATTCGTGCTCCGCCCGGATGCGGATGCGGTCAGCTTGCCCGGGGACAACCGCGTATGCGTCCTTCACCGCACACGCATCCTTCGTCGAGATGCCGTCGGCACGCGGGCACCCGACGTGTCCCCTGATTACGAGAACTCATGGCTGACCCTGAACGGACGGCTGCGTCAGCTGGAGCGGGTGTCCGGGCTCGGGGCCGCCTTGCGGGAACTGGAATGCCATCATCTGAACAACGGGTTCCTCACCGACACCCTGTGGCAGGTCGAAAGCCGGTCCTTCTCCGATCCTGACCATCCCGAACGGTTTTTCCGCGCCCAGTACAATCCGAGACGCGCCCACCGCTTCCGCGGCGCAGGCAGAACACTCGCCGCCGACCTACCGGCACACGGCTGCTTCCTGTGCCGGGACACGATCGAATTGCAGCAGCAGGGCGCCCAGCTGGGGTACCGGATCGAATCGGGCAAGCGGGTGTTCTTCGCCCTCACCAACCCGTTTCCCGTTCTGCCCGGGCATATCGTCGTCGCCTCCGAGGAACACCGAACGCAGGAGTGGGGTTTCCGCGACCCGTCGGGCGTTGCTGTTGAAGAACTGGTCGAGGATCTTGTTCTCCTCTCCGCACGGATGCCGGAGTACGTCGGGTTCTACAATGGAATTGGTGGCGGATGCTCGATTCCCGAACACCTGCACTACCAGTTCGTGACCCGTCCCGGGGGTGTTGCGGCGTTTCCCCTCGAACTCGCCGCACGGTCCGGGCGCGGGAAGAACGCTGACGCTTCGATGCTGATCCGGCACTACCCGGTCGAAGCGGTCGTATGGACAGGGTCCACCGACCTGGTGGTGACGTGCGCATCCGACTGGCTGACGGCGTGGGCACGGCGCAACGGCACCCGTCTCGACGACCTGTCAGCGAACTTCGTTGCCACCGGCGATGGTTGCGGCGACCGGGTCTCGCTCTACTTCGTGCCCCGGCGCCGCTCGCAGTCCCGCCTGCGGGGAGTGGGCGGCGTTGCCGGGGCGCTGGAAGTGCTCGGCGAAGTCGTATTGGCCGATCCGGATGCAGGAACACGCCTCAGGGACGGCTCGATCAACTATTTCAGCCTGCAGAGCGCGCTGGAAAGTCTGCACATCCCGCTCGAACCCGCGTAACGCCCGGGATGGATGCAGACAGTCCCCGGTCGGGGCGAAGCGCAGCTGTCCGGACCGAGCCACCTCCGGCTGCGACGCACCGGGACCGAACCCGGCTATCAGGACGACCGGCAACGAAGCAGGTCCGGGGATACCGGGTGGCCGCGCCGGAACCGGCGTTGCCGGAGCGCCCCTCCCCGCGGAACCGTGCGTGACATTGATCGTACCGGCAGCACCGTCGCGTCCCGGACCTGCCCGTCAGCATTCCACCGGATGATCATCCTGCATTGCAGCGTCCGTGAAGGCCTGATGCCGGCGACGGTGGCACCGAACTGCCCGACCATGTCCTCCCGGTACCCCGGGCGCTCGGCATCGAGGTGCCGATCGTGATCCGCGGGAGCGTGGTGAACGCCTCGCCCCTGGAGGTTGAAGCGGTGTTCGCTCCGGCCGGTCACATCGGGTTCTCGATCCGCTCCATATCCTCGTCGGAGAGGCCGAAGTGATGGCCGATCTCGTGCACCAGGACGTGGGTCACGATCCGCGCAAGATCCTCCCCGGTCTCGCACCAGAGATCGAGGATCGGCCTGCGGTAGAGAAAGATCATGTTCAGGTCCTCGGGCTGGCCGGCCAGCTGCTGCTGTCCGAACGGCTGGCCCGAGTACAGGCCCAGCAGGTCGAACGGGCTTTCGAGGTCCATCTCCTGGCAGATTTCATCCGACGGAAACTCCTCGACCACGAACACGACGTCCCGGGTCATCGCGCGCAGGTGCTCCGGGATGGACTGCATCGCCGTTCGGGCGAGCACCTCCAGATCGTCAAGCGTCGGCGGTGTGGCGGACATGGCAATGCGGGTGGGGCACGGCTTTCCCCCTTCCGGTGTGTGTGCGAGACTCTCCCGGCGAACCCGGACCAGGAGCGCAGCATGGCCACGACACCGATCGACCCGGCCCGCGCCGAACGCCATGCCGAGAAGATGGCGAAGAAAAAGGCGGCGCGGGACAAGATCATGGCGACCAAGGACCGCACCGGCGGACTTCTGATCGTCCACACCGGCAAGGGCAAGGGCAAGTCTACTGCCGCCTTCGGCATGGTGTGCCGCGCCATCGGCCACAACATGAAGGTCGGCGTGGTGCAGTTCGTCAAGGGCCGCTGGCAGACCGGTGAACGCGCGGTGCTGGAGGCGTTTCCCGAACAGGTCACGATCCGGACCATGGGCGAAGGCTTCACCTGGGACACCCAGGACCTGGACCGCGATATTGCCGCCGCCAAGGCCGCCTGGGACCAGGCACTGCGCATGATGGAGGATCCCGATCTCTCCATGCTGCTGCTCGACGAACTCAACATCGTGCTGCGCTACGGCTACCTGCCGATCGGGGAGATCGTGGAACGGCTCACCGACAGGAGGGACGGGCTGCATGTCATCGTCACGGGTCGAAACGCCAGGCAGGAACTGATCGATGCGGCCGACCTGGTCACCGAAATGACCCAGGTGAAGCACCCGTTCCGCTCGGGGTTCAAGGCCCAGGCCGGCATCGAGTACTGACCCTCACGTCGCCTCCGCCAGGGCAGCCAGCCCCTCGCGGTAGGTCGGGTAGGTGAGCGTCACCCCGAGTTCGTTTCCGAGCAGGCTCGTATCCAGGCGCTTGCACTCGCTGTAGAACGACCGCGCCATCTCCGACAGGTCGGCATCGGCAAAGGCAATCGGCTCCGGCGGCGTCCTGCCCAGCAACGCGCAGGCGTGGCGAACCACGTCGCCGCTCGGACACGCCTCCCGGTCGGCGACATTGTAGATGCCGCCGTCGCGCGGTCGCGCCATCGACGCCATCAGGATGGTGCCGATGTCATCAACGTGGATGCGGTTGAACACCTGGCCCGGCTTGTCGATGATCCGGGCGGTTCCCCGTCGCACCTGATCAAGCACGGTGCGCCCGGGCCCGTAGATGCCAGCAAGCCTGAACACCTGGACAGCCGCTGCACCACCCAGGTCGAGCCAGGCTCGCTCGGCGGCGCACCGTCGCTCGCCGCGTCCACTTGAGGGTCTGGGCTGCTCGTTTTCCGTGACCAGCGCCCCGCCGCGATCACCGTAGACCGCGGGGGTCGAGAGATAGCCGATCCAGGATATCGACGCGGACGCGCGCAGGTCGTCCGCGTGCAGCGCCAGAACAGGGTCTCCGTCGCCGGTCGGAGGAACCGAACTGAGCACGTGGGTCACGTCCGCAAGGGCGGCGGCCGGCAGCGGGTGGACACCGTCAAACCCGTGTACCACGCATCCGGCCACGCCGGTGCGGGCGGGACCGCGAACGGTGCCCGATACCCGCCATCCGTGGCGGACCAGACGCCTGGCGAGCCGACTGGCAGTGTAGCCAAGACCAAAACAGAACAGGCGACCCGTCGGGATCGAGGGAACCGGAAGCGGTGCGGACATCGCAGCCTGGCCCTTTCGGCAATCGGAAGGCGCTGATCGTCAATTCTGCCCGATCGAGACCCGCCAGTGGATCCGGTCCTCGTGTGGCGGATAGTCTCCCGCCGCCTTGTGGACCAGGCACCGGTTGTCCCAGACCACCACGTCCCCCACCCGCCAGGAGTGCACGTAGCCCGCACCCGGCACGATCATGCGTTCTGCAAGTTCCTCGATGACGGCGTCGCTGTGCTCAGGTTCCAGACCCTCGATGTAGAGGATCTTGCCGGGATCGAAGTAGAGCGCCTCCCGACCGGTTTCCGGGTGGGGCTGGAGCAACCGGTGAAACGCCGGAGGCTCATGCCTGTCCTCCGGCTCCAGCAGCAGGTTCGCACTGCTGCGGCCGCCGAAGGTAAAGGCGCCCCTGCGACCGTCAAGCAGTCGTCGCAGGTGCCCGGGCAGGGCTTCGCAGGCCTTGGTCATGCAGGAGAACAGGGTGTCACCACCGCTGCCGGGAACCGCACGCGCGTGCAGGGCGGTTGCCTTGAACGGCCGCTCTTCGTAAGCGCCGTCGGTGTGGAAACAGGCGGCGCCGCGCCGGTAGACGTGCTGCTTCAGCGTCCCGTCGGGATTGAACTTGTCGACGCCCAGCACGGTGATCTCCGGGTACTGCGGATGCCGGGTCGCCTTCGAGGGATGACGGACCACGGTTCCATACCGGCGGCAATGCTGCAGGAAGTCACCAAGACCGAGGTCCTGGTCACGGATCACCGTGACACCGTGGTCGAGCCACGTCCGGTACACGCCGGCGAATCCGTCTTCGTCGAGCCGGCGGATGTCGACGCCGGTAATCTCTGCGCCGATGTGTTCCCCGAGCTTGCGGATCCGCACGTCATGCCCTCCCCTCGCCGTCATGCTATCCGCGTCCGCCCTGACGCGAAACCCGGCGCGCGAGCCACCACCCTGCCACCCACACCGGAAGGCTGAACACCACCGCGCCTGCCGCCACGGCGAACGGGCCGAAGAGTCCTGCGAGCAGTGTGACCGGGATGGTCACCAGACCGAGCCCCGCGCCCGAAACCCATGCCCCCCGCCGATGCCCGAGACGCCACAGGCGCCGGCAGCCGAGCGCCAGCGGCAAGCCGCAGACGGCAAACAGCAGCAGCCCGGTCCATGCCGCGGGCTCATGGACCATGGTGGCCGCATCCGCTCCGAACCGTCCCAGCGCCAGCGCGAGTTCGGTAACCGGCAACCAGGCCAGGGCCAGGGTCCAGAAGCGCCACCCGGAGCGATGGCTCCGTTCCCCTGGCCCTTCGGATCCGGTGACTTCCGGTGTCGACACGCAGGAACTCCCCGGTACCGATGTTACGCGGTGTCGAGCGCGATGACGCCCTGTTTCGCCAGTCCGGCAATCTCCGCATCCGATATCCCGCACTCGGCAAGGATCGCCGCGGTGTGCTCTCCGATCCCGGGAGGCTGGCCGCACGGGCGCGGACGTTCCCGTCCGGGGCCGAACTCGACCGGCAACGCCGGAAGTCCGACCACACTGGCCCCGTCACGGGCCAGGTGCGGAACCAGCACGTCGACCAGGCCGCCGGTGGCCAGCAGGTGCGGGTCGTCGAACAGGTCCCCCGGCCGTGCAACCGGTGCCCACGAGATCTCGCACCGGGTGCAACGCCGCTCCACCTCCTCGCGCGAATACCGGCCGATGACCCGACCGATCTCCGGGATCAGCCACTCCCGCTCCTCCAGCCTGCTGGCGTTGGTGGCGAGGCGCGCATCATCCGCCAGGTGCCGCAGGTCGAACTCGCTGACAAACCGTGTCCATTGCTGGTCCGAGGTCACGCCGATGAACAGCTGTTCCCCGCCGCCGGTCTCGAACACGTCGTAGATCGCCCACGCCGCGCGGCGGACTGGCATCGGCAGCGCGTCAAGGCCGGTCGCGGCCATTCCCGCCATGTGGGTTGTCATCAGGAAGGCCGCGCTCTCGAACAGCGAACTCGAGATCCTCTGGCCCTTGCCGGTCTCATCGCGCTCGCGTAGCGCCGCCTGCACCGCGATGACCCCGAACATGGCGCCGGTAATGTCGATGACCGATGCTCCCGCCCGCAACGGTCTTCCCGGCGGACCGGTGGTCCAGGCAAGCCCGGACTGGAACTGCACCACCTCGTCGAGTGCCGGACGATGCTCGTAGGGTCCCCTGAGATATCCCTTGAGCGCCAGGTAGATCAGCCGCCCGTTGAGCGCGGCCAGCTGCTCGTGGCCGCATTCGAGTCGTTCCATCGTGCCCGGGGCGAAGTTCTCGAGCACCACGTCGGTGTGCGGCACCAGCCGATGCAGCAACTGCCGGCCTTCCGGCCGCTTCAGGTCGATCGCGAGGCTGCGCTTGCCGCGGTTGAACCCGGCGAAGAAGCCGGAGGCAAACCCGCCGAGCCGCCGCGTCCGGTCTCCGTCCGGAGCCGGCTCGACCTTGATCACGTCGGCCCCGAGTTCCGCGAGCAGCAACCCGGCCGTGGGCCCCATGATGGTATGGGCGAACTCGAGAACCCGTAGTCCCGCGAGCGGTCGTGCCGGCATCAATCCAGCGCCGTGCGCCGGAACCGGCCGAGACTCCCGGCATGCAGCAGTTCGCTCGGCAGCGGGTGTCCCACGATCGCTTCCGCCATGCGCCCTGCCTCGATCAGCAGGTCGAGGTCGACCCCGGTCTCGATCCCCATTTCCTCGCAGAGCATGACCAGTTCCTCGGTGCAGATGTTGCCCGCCGCCCCGGGCTGGCCTGCAAACGGGCAGCCTCCCAGGCCCCCGACGGTCGAATCAAACCGCGAGACACCCATCCTGAGCCCGGCATGGGCATTCGCCACCGCAAGCCCGCGGGTGTCGTGCAGGTGCAGCGACAGGGTCATGTCCGGCCACCGTTCGCGGACCGCGCCGATCACCCGCTCGATCCGATGGGGGGCCGCCCAGCCCATGGTGTCGGCCAGCGAGAACACGGTGATCAATGCACCGGTCTCATCGGCGACCGCCATTCCGTCAGCCAGCGTATCGACGACCGTGGCGGGCGTGATGTCACCCTGGTAGTTGCAGCCGAAGGCCGCCATGACGCCGATCCGGTTGACCGGAATTCCGTGCGCCAGGTGGGCCTCGGCGTGTCGCTTCATCGCCGCCAGGTTCTCGGCGTGGCCCCGGTTGAGGTTCTTGCGGGTAAACGCCTCGGACGCAGACAGCGAGATCGATCCCGATATCGTGAGCCGGTCACGGAATTTCAGCGCACGGTCGAGCCCGTTGCCGTTGAAGTACAGCCCCGAGTACTCGATGTCACCGGCCGGGCTGAAACCCTCGACCACGGCCTCGGCGTCGGCCCATCCGGGCACGAGCCGAGGGTTGACGAAGGAACAGACCTGGATGCGGTGCAACCCGGTCTGCGACAGGGCGTCGATCAGACTGATCTTCTCCGCGGTTCCGATCGGTCCCGGCTCGATCTGGAATCCCTCCCGGGGTCCTTCCTCGTGAATGTGTACCGATGTCGGCAGATCCGTCATGACCCGTCCTCCTGTTCCGGCGCCTGTCCGACCCTGTCGAAATTGCCCGGCGACGGCAAGCGTCGGCTGCGGCCAGACCCTGCCGGGTTGCACCCCGATCCGGCAGTGGCGTATCACCCCGCATATCTTTCGAGCCGGGTTCGCCATTGCGGGAGACGCTTACGGATGAGTTACGACGCAGACAACATCTTCGCGCGGATCCTGCGCGGCGAACTGCCCTGCGAGCGGGTTCATGAGGATGACCTTACCGTCGTCATCATGGACATCATGCCGCGCACCGACGGGCATGTGCTGGTGCTGCCGAAGGAGCCGGCCCGCACCATCCTCGACGCCTCTCCCGAAGCGCTGGCCGCCTGCCTGGCCAGCCTGCAGAAGGTCGGCCGCGCGCTCATGACCGCGTTTGCGGCCGACGGACTGACCGTGCAGCAGTTCAACGAAGCCGCCGGCGGACAGGAGGTGTTCCACCTGCACTTCCACCTGCTGCCGCGTCACGCCGGTGTCGGCACGCGCCGGCCGGGAACCATGGCCGACCCCGGCGTGCTGAAGGACCACGCCGGGCGAATCCGTGCGGCTCTGGCCGCACAGGACTGACCGGTCAGCCCTCGTCCAGGATCGCCGCCACCTCGGCCCTGTCTTCCTCGATGGCAAGCCCGGCGCGCTCAAGCTGCAGCAGCAGGTAGGACCGGCTGTCGCGGGAACCCCAGCCGCGGTTCAGCGCCTCGCGCATCTCCTGCTGCGCCAGGTTGACCAGCCGCATCGGCACGCCGACCTCCCGGCCGAGTTCGCACGCCAGGGAAATATCCTTGTGTGCGAGCGACAGGGCGAAATCGGGCGGGTCGTAGTGGTTGACCAGGAAATGGTCACCGAGGCTGTCAAAGGTGCGGACCCGTCCGCGGGCTCCCTGGCGAAGGGCGGCCCACAGGTCGAGCGGCGGGACACCGGCCTTCACACCGGCCGAGAACACCTCGGCGATCGCGGCCTGGATGGCGTATCCCGCACTGTTGTGCACCAGCTTCGCCACCGTCCCGGCGCCGATGGGTCCGATATGGCGGACCCGGTCACCCATTGCATCGAGCGGCGCGCGCGAACGCTCGAAGACGTCCCTGTCACCACCGACCCAGATCGCCAGCCGGCCGCTTTCGGCGCCGCGCGGACCGCCGCTGACCGGCGCATCGAGGACGTGGGCGCCGCGGGCGGCAAGGACACCGTGCAGGCGCCGGATCAGGGCCGGCGACCCGGTGGACAGATCGAACCAGACCGCGTCGCTCCGCACACCGGCAACGAGGCCGCGTTCGGCATCAAGCGCAACCGCCTCGATCTCCGCCGGCCCCGGCAGGGAGGTGAGGATGATGTCGCTCGCAGCCGCAAGCCCTCGCGGCGTGTCCGCCCACCCGGCACCGGCATCGAGACAAGCGCTCGCCGCCTGCCGGTCGAGGTCATGCACGACGAGGTGAAATCCCTCCTTCAGCAGGTTGGCCGCGCAGTGCGCGCCCATGGTCCCGAGTCCGATGAACCCGATTCGCATGATCCGCCTCCGTTACGAGAAGGCCGGCATGACTTCGTGGGCAAACAGTTCCATCGAACGCAGGACCTGCTGCTCCTCGAGATCACCGAACCAGAAGTTGGCATTGAAGTGATCCATGCCCATGGCGTCGCGCAGTTCGCCGATCCGGGTGATGCACTCCTGCGGCGTACCCATGATGAAGTACCGCTCCAGCAGGTCCCGGTCCTCAGGCTCGCTGTCGAAGGGCACGGCCAGAGCGCGTCCACGCTCCACCCGCTCGAGGCCCTGGCGCAGGCTGAGCGTGACCCGCATGTTCCAGCGCGCGTGTTCGATCACCGCGGGAAGTTCCGACCTGTCACGGGTCACGTAGACCGGCCGCTGGGTACTGACCCTGACCCGCCGGCGGGCCTCGCGATCAGTGACGACCGCGTCGAAACCCTCGCGGAACGAGCGCAACCGCTCGACCGGAACACCGAACCCGCCGGAAACCAGGTTGAACCCCCGCCGGGCGACACCGACCACCGATTCGAGGCTTTGCCCGACAATCCAGATAGGCGGATGCGGCCGCTGTACCGGGACCGGGAACACCGTGGTCTCACCGAAGCGGTAGTGTGTTCCGTCGTGGCTGAACGGTACGCCCTGGAAGGCGCGCAACAGCACGTCGATCGCCTCGTCGAACCGCTCCCGGCTCTCATCGAGCGAATGGCCGAAACGTTCGAACTCGTAGGTCTGGTAGCCGCGGCCGAGGCCGACATCGAGCCGGCCGCCGCTCAGCAGATCCGCGATCGCAATCTCCTCGGCAACCACCAGGGGATGGTGCAGCGGCAGGACCACGACCGCCGAGCCGACCCGGATGCGCTCGGTCCGGGCCGCGAGGTGAGTCGCGAACATGAGTGGACGTGACAGGTACCCGTAGGTCGAGAAGTGATGTTCGGCGCACCACACGCTGTCAAAGCCGAGCCGGTCGGCAGTCTGCGCGATGTTCACCCCACGCGCGAATATCTCCTCCTGGCTGCGCGCCGACGGCGACTGCAACAGCAGAAACGTTCCGAAATCCATGACCACCCATCCCTGTGCCCGCTACGGTCCCGGTCGCGAGGGTGGAGCAAGCGGGCCGCATCCTGCAACGCGAATCTGACCTTCCGTCCCAACTGATCACCATCGGAATATGCGGGGCCCCGAACCGGCGATTGACCGCCGGGTGCGCCGCGCGTACATGTCGGGGCCGGCCCGGGACACACCGGTTGTGACGGGCGTTCCGGGTACCGGAACCGGGTAGATCCAGGACGGATATCCGCGACTGCTGGTCCGGACCCCCGGGTTCCGGCGCTTCGCGTACCCGTTCCGGCAACAGGAGGACGCGAGGTGAGGGATACTCCAGGTGTACTGATCTGTGGCCACGGCAGCCGCGATCCCCGGGCCGTGGAGGAGTTTGCCACCCTCGCCCGTCACCTGACCGAACGGCTGCCGGACCGGCACGTCTCCTACGGCTACCTCGAGTTTGCCCGGCCGGTGCTCCGCGAAGGCCTGGACACCCTGCGCAGACAGGGTGTCCGCGACGTGCTTGCGATACCCGGGATGCTGTTCGCCGCGGGTCATGCCAAGAACGACATCCCCTCGGTGCTCAACGGCTACCAGGCGGAGACCGGGCTTGCGATCCGCTACGGCCGGGAACTCGGGATCGACACCAGGATGCTCCGGGCCGCGCGCGACCGGATCGAGGCCGCGCTCGCGGCGGCCGGAACCGGGGTCTCGCGCCACGACACCTGCCTGGTGGTCGTGGGGCGCGGGGCATCCGACCCGGACGCCAACGCCAACGTCGCCAAGGTGACCCGGCTGTTGTGGGAAGGCATGGGATTCGGCTGGGCCCAGACCGCCTACTCCGGTGTGACCTTTCCACTGGTCGGACCGGCGCTCGACGCAGTCTCGGGGCTCGGGTTCCGCCGGGTCATCGTGTTTCCGTACTTCCTGTTTACCGGCGTGCTGGTAGAGCGCATCTACCACCACGCCGACGAGGCAGCCACGCGTTACCCGGATATCGAGATCATCAAGGCCGGTTATCTCGGCCATCATCCCCAGGTGATCGACACCATGCTCGAACGCATCAGCGAGATCGTGGACGGGACCGGCAACATGAACTGCCAGATGTGCAAGTACCGCGAGCAGATGATCGGGTTCGAGGACGAGGTCGGACTGACCCAGGAGAGCCACCACCACCATGTCGAGGGAATCGGAACCGCCCACGACCATCATCACGGGCACGGGCATGATCACGGGCACGGGCACGGCCATTCCCACCATCACCACCCCTACCCCCACGCCGACCACCCCCTCGGGCCACGCAGCATGAAGGAGGACGGGTGAAGGCATGAGGCACGGCTACCTGAAGGACCCGGACCGGATCTACAGGGCTTCGCGTGACGCCATCCTGCGCGAGACCGACCTCGACAGGTTCACCGCTGATGAACGGGCCGTCGCCGTCAGGCTGGTGCATGCCTGTGGCATGCCGGACATCACCCGCGATCTCAGGTTCTCCCCCGCCGCCGTGTCGCGGGGAGTTGCAGCACTGCGCCGCGGCGCGCCGATCCTGTGTGACTGCCGCATGGTCGCCTCAGGGGTCTCTCTGCCGCCCGACGGGGTTCACAGCCCGGTGGTCTGCCGTCTCGGCGACCCGCGGGTGCCGGAACTCGCCCGCGCCGGGGCGACCACCCGCTCGGCCGCCCAGGTGGCGCTGTGGAGGCCGCAGCAGGGCGACGCCGTGGTCGCGATCGGCAACGCGCCCACGGCGCTGTTCCGCCTGCTCGAGGAAATCGAGGCTGGCGCCCCGATGCCGGCGATCGTGCTCGGATTCCCGGTGGGGTTCGTGGGTGCCGCCGAGTCAAAGGCCGCACTTTCCGGATCCTGCCCGCGGGTGCCCTCCGCTACCCTGCTCGGACGACGCGGCGGCAGTGCCATGGCCGCAGCCGCGGTCAACGCCCTGGCCCGGCTGGCCGCGGACCTGCCAGAATGACGCGGGTACCCTGGCTCAGTGTTCTCGGGGTCGGCGCCGACGGCATCGCGGACCTGCCGGCCACCTCGAGAGCCCTGCTGGACGCGGCCGAGTGCCTGGTCGGCGGCGCCCGGCACCTCGCCATGCTTCCGGCCGATCCCAGGCCCCGGCTGGTATGGCAGCGCCCCCTGGCCGGCACGGTCGCGCGCGTGGCCGAGTGGCGCGGCCGCAGGGTGTGCGTGCTCGCCACCGGTGATCCCATGTGCTTTGGAATCGGCACCACTCTTGCCCGGCACTTCGAGCCGGGGGAAATGCACATCGTTCCCGCTCCGTCCGCCTTCGCACTCGCCTGTGCCCGGCTGGCCTGGCCGGAACACGAGGCCGAGCTCCTCACGCTGCACGGTCGGCCAATCGACCTGCTCGCACCTGCCCTTCGCCACGGCGCACGCCTGGTCCTGCTGTCACACGACGCCACCACCCCGGCCCGGGTGGCGGCTTACCTGGCTGACCGGGGTTTTGGCGACAGCCGGCTGCACCTGCTCGAGCGGATGGGCGCCGCCGACGAGGCGACCCGCTCTGGCATCGCCGCGACCTGGCAGCATACCGACGGCTCTGACCTCAACACGCTGGCGGTCGAACTCGTCGCCGGTCCCGGTGCCGCCGAACACGCATGCGTGCCGGGTCTGCCGGACGGCGTCTACCTGAATGACGGCCAGATCACGCGCAGCGAGGTCCGGGCGTCCACCCTTGCCGCCCTCGCTCCGGGCCCCGGCGCCCTGCTATGGGATGTCGGAGCCGGATGCGGATCGATCGCCATCGAATGGATGCGCTCGGACCGGCGCGCGCGCGCAATCGCCATCGAACCCGACGCCGGGCGCCGAAGTATCGCGGCCCAGAACGCCGCCCGGCTGGGGGTTCCCGGGCTCGAATTCGTCAACGGGCGGGCCCCGGATGCCCTCGACGGGCTCGAACCAGCCGACGCGGTCTTCATCGGCGGCGGCATCTCGACGCCCGGCATGGTCGAGGCCTGCTGGTCGGCACTCCGTCCCGGCGGACGCCTCGTTGCCAATGTCGTCACCCTGGAAGGCGAGGCGGTCCTGCTCCGACAGCAGGCGCGTCTCGGCGGCGAACTGGTGCGGATATCGGTCGCACGATCGGCTCCGGTCGGCTCGTTCAGCGGCTGGCGGGCGATGATGCCTGTCACCCGGTGGAGCGTCGTCAGGGAGCGGCAGTGAGCGGCACGCTGTACGGTATCGGCATCGGGCCCGGCGATCCGGACCTGATCACGCTGAAGGCGGTACGCATCCTGCAGCAGGTCGATCTCGTGGTGTTTCCGGCACCGGAGCACGGCCCGAGCCTTGCGCGGAGCATCGCCGCTCCGCATCTGCCCGGGCGCTGTGCAGAGTTTGCCATGCGCATCCCGATGACCGCGGCACGGTTTCCTCCCGATCACGTCTACGACGATGCCGCCCGACGCATCGGGGCCGAACTCGATGCCGGCCGGTCGGTGGCGGCCCTGTGCGAGGGCGATCCATTCTTCTACGGGTCCTTCGCCTACCTGTTTGCCCGGCTTGCCGGGAGCCACCGGGTCGAGGTGATCCCGGGTGTCTCCTCGCTCACGGCCTGTGCGGCCCGCCTGGGAACCCCGCTTGCCGCACGCAACGACGTGCTGACCGTGATCCCGGCGCCCCTGGCCGACACGGTGATCGCGCGACAGCTGGAGGACACCGATGCGGCCGCAATCGTCAAGCTGGGCCGTCACTTTGCCAGGATACGGGCCCTGCTGGTCCGCGAAGGGCTCGACTCGCGATCGGCCTATGTCGAACATGCCACGATGGGAACGGAACGACTGATCCCGTTGGCCCGGGTCGAGGCCGCCACGGTGCCGTATTTCTCTATGATCCTGTTCCACCGGCGTGGCCAGGCCTGGCAATGACCGCGATCATTGCCGTGTCGCTCTCCGGACTCGGGACGGCGCGGCGCATTGCCGGCGCCCTCGAGGCGCGGTTGCACGCGCGGCACCCGGCGGCCGATGTCGTGATCACCGAGCTCGGTCCGCACCTGCGCGGGCTGTTCCGTTCAGGGGAGCCTGTCGTCTTCATCGGGGCAATCGGCGCCCTGGTCCGGATGCTGGCACCGGTCATCGACGACAAGCGCACCGACCCGCCGGTCGTCGCGGTGGCGGATGACGCAAGCGCCGTGGTGCCGATCCTTGGCGGACACACCGGCGCCAATGACCTTGCGGTGCGGATCGGCAACGTCCTCGGTGTTTCGCCCACGATCACAACCGCGAGTGACCTGGTACTCGGGGTTGCGCTCGACGCACCGCCGTCGGGCTGGCACCTTGCTCCGACCGCATCCTATGCAGGGGTCGCGTCCCGCCTGCTCGCCGGAGAGGCGGTCAGCGTCGATCCGGACCTTGCCTGGCTCGACGCGGCGAAACTGAACCGGCATGACGGAGCAGTGCTGACGCTCCGCGCCGGCCACCGCGCCGAACCGGTACCGGCCGACGGGTTGCTGTACCACCCGGAGATCCTGGCAGTCGGAGTCGGGTGCGTGCGGGCAGCCGATCCGGAGGAACTGGACGCGCTCGTACGCACCACCCTCGCACGTAATGCTCTCGCGCCCGAAAGCGTGGCGCTGGTCGCATCGATCGACCTGAAGATGGACGAACCGGCTGTCCATGCCGCGGCCGACGCCCTCGACCGTCCGGCCCGGTTCTTCTCGGCAGTGCGGCTCGAGCGCGAAAGCCCGCGGCTGGCAACCCCGTCGGACGTGGTGTTCGCCGCCGTAGGGACCCACGGCGTCGCCGAGGCGGCAGCGCTCGCTGCTGCGGGTGACGAAGCCCGTCTGATCGTGCCGAAGCAACGGTCAGCCAATGCGACCTGTGCCGTCGCCATCGCGCCCGGTGTGATCGATCCCGCCGGGACGGGACAGGGCCGGGGACGACTGTTCGTGGTCGGAACCGGTCCCGGTGCGGCGGACTGGCGCACCGCGCAGACCGACCGGCTTGTCAGTGCCGCGACCGACCTTGTCGGATACGACCTCTACCTCGACCTGCTGGGCCCGCTTGCCGCCGGCAAGCGCTGTCACCGTTTCCCGCTCGGCGCCGAGCGGGAACGGGTCGTCGCGGCACTCGAGATCGCGGCGGGCGGCAGCACCGTGGCACTGGTCTCCTCGGGTGACCCGGGTGTCTATGCCATGGCGAGCCTGGTGTTCGAGACCCTGGATCGCACCCGGCGAGAAGATTGGCGCCGGATCGCGGTCGAGGTGGCGCCGGGCATCTCCGCCGCGTTTGCCTGTGCTGCCCGAAGCGGGGCTCCGCTTGGCCATGATTTCTGCATGATCTCGCTGTCCGACCTGCTGACTCCGCGCGCGGTGATCCTCGAGCGGCTGCGGGCGGCGGCCGAGGGGGATTTCGTGGTGGCGCTGTACAACCCCGCATCGTCGCGACGCCGCGACCTGCTGGCCCGCGCGCTCGAGATCCTTGCCGCCTCCCGGCCGCCGGACACCCCGGTCGTGCACGGCCGGTCCATCGGTCGGACGGAGGAGCGGATCGAGGTCACCGGGCTCGCCGGGTTCAACCCGGAAACCGTCGACATGCTCTCGCTGCTGCTGGTGGGTAACAGCCGGACCCGGACGGTCGGCGACCACGTCTACACTCCGCGCGGCTACGCGGTGGAAGGAAACACGTCGTGACGGTGCACTTCATCGGCGCCGGTCCCGGGGCACCCGACCTCATCACCGTTCGCGGTCAGCGCCTCATCGCGCGGTGCCCTGTGTGCCTGTACGCGGGATCGCTGGTTCCCCGCGACGTCATCGCCCACGCGCCCGCCGACGCCAGGGTGCTCGACACCGCATCGATGACGCTCGGGGCCATCATCGAGGAGATGACCACCGCCCATGACAGGGGCCTCGATGTCGCCCGGGTCCATTCCGGCGACCCGTCAATCTACGGTGCGATCGCGGAACAGATCCACAGGCTCGATGCCCGATCCATCCCCTGGGAAATCACTCCCGGCGTACCGGCGTTCTCGGCTGCCGCCGCCGCGATCGGTCGCGAACTCACCGTCCCCGGGGTGGCGCAGACAGTGATCCTGACCCGCACCGCGATGCAGGCCACCGAAATGCCGCCGGGTGAGGACCTAGCCGAGATCGGGCGATCCTCGGCAACCCTCGCCATCCATCTCTCGGTGCGCAATCTGCGCCATGTCTGCCGGGTACTCGGGGACATCCACGGACCCGACTATCCGGTCGTGGTGGTCTACCGCGCGAGCTGGCCCGACCAGAGGATCATCCGTGGAACGCTCGCGACCATCCACCGGCAGGTCCGGGCGGCCCGGATCACCCGAACGGCACTGATCCTGGTCGGGCCGGCGATCGGCGGAGCCGACGGGTGCGACAGCGCTCTCTACGATCCCGACCATGTTCACCTGCTGCGCCCGAGGCGCGGGTGACCGTCACTGATGAGGCAACGTACCCAGGCGACGGCCGCCTCGACACTCGCAACGGTCTCTCCCTGCGGTGGAGCCGGCCGCTCGAGCATCACCACCGGGAGTCCGAGATCCCGGGCTGCCTCGATCTTGGCGACACTCGCAGCGCCGCCGCTGTTGCGGGTGACCAGACAGGCCACACCACGTTCGCGCATGAACGCCGTCTCTCCGGCACGGGTGAACGGTCCGCGCCCGTGGACCGGTTCGGCCGCAAGGGGGCTGTCGGCAACAGGCTCGATGGTCCGGACGATGTAGCGAAACCGCCTGATCCCGGCGAAGGCGGCGTGCTCCGTCCTCGCCACGGTGAGAAACACCACGCTTCCCGACACCAGGTCCGACCCGTCGAGCCAGCGTGCGGCGGCGGCCGCGTTCTCCACCTCGTGCCAGCGATCGGTGTCGCACCGCTCCCAGGCCGGGCGCACCAGATGCAGCACTGGCACCCCGGCGCGGTGCCCGGCTTCGGCGGCGTTGCGGCTGATCACCACCGCCCAGGGATGGGTCGCATCGACCATGACAGCGGTCCCGGTCCGCTCCAGGTGGCGGGCGAGCCCTCCCGCACCGCCAAATCCGCCAACCCGAAGCCGGCCGGCCGGCCGGCGCGGATCGCGGGTCACGCCCGCAAGCGAGGTGGTGACGTCACAGCCGGCGGTGCCGTGCAGCCGGTCCGCGAGCATCCTGGCCTCCGCCGTCCCTCCGAGAACCAGAACCGGGCTACCAGCCATACGCCTCTCCGGCGAGCTTCCCGTCACGGTCGAAGATGAGCACCTCGACCGCGACCGGCGACTGTCCCAACGCGTCGAGCGCCGTGTTCCGGGCCGCCGCCGCCACCGCATCGGCAAGCGGCGCGTCCCCGGATCGGGCGAGTTCGAGCACCCGCGACGCACTCGACGCGCAGTGGATGTCGTTGACTGTCGCCGGGCTGGCACCGCAATCGCGTGCCAGCGCCGCCAGACGGGAAAAGTCGACCTGGCTGCGCGAGGAGTGCAGGTCGAGCGCCCCCTGGGCCAGTTTCGTCAGCTTGGCGAAGCCGCCGCCGATGGTCAGGCGCGGGACCGGATGCGATCTCAGGTATTTCAGCATGCCACCGGCAAAGTCGCCCATGTCGATCATTGCCGTCTCGTCGAGACCGTGATGCAGACGGGTCGCGGTCTCCGATGTCGACCCGGTGGCAGCCCCGACATGCCGGGTTCCGGTTGCCCGCGCGACGTCGATGCCGCGCCGGATCGAGTGAATCCATGCCGAGCAGGAATAGGGAACGACGATTCCGCTGGTTCCGAGCACCGACAGTCCACCCATGATCCCGAGCCGCGGATTCCAGGTCCGTTCGGCGAGCCTGGCGCCGTTGCGGATCGCCACCTCGATCATCACGTCCCCGGTTGCGCCGTGTTGCGCCGAGACCTCCTCGATCACCGCGCGCATCATCCGGCGCGGCGCCGGGTTTATTGCCGGCTCCCCGACCGGGACCGGCAGTCCCGGCAGGGTCACCGTTCCCACACCGGGGCCGGCGGCAAACGCGATGCCCTCGCCGGCACGTGCGTGGCTGACGGAGCTCATGACCAGGGCGCCGTGGGTGACGTCTGGATCGTCGCCCGCGTCCTTGATGACGCCGGCACAGGCCCGGTCGGCCCGGAGTTGACTGTACGCCAGCGGAAAGCTCGGCTGCTGTCCACGCGGCAGGGTGATCTGCACCGGGTCGGGGAACCGTCCGGTCAGAAGCGCGGTGTAGGCCGCGCGCGTCGCTGCCGTCGCGCAGGCCCCGGTCGTCCAGCCGCGCCTCAGGGGTCCCTGCGCATGTCGTTCCACGGTGCTCCCTTCCGTTCGGGATCCGGTCAGGCCCAACGATACGCCGGCGCGAACACCGGTTGAAGGACGATGCCTGCTCGGCGGCGGTTGGCGCCGGCATATGGGTGGCGTAGACTCCTTTCCGGACCCACTCGACGCGAGGTGTGCCCTGTGACCGAACAGGAGTCGCCGGTGCAATGGCAGTACCAGCTTCGCGTCACGCTGGCCGGGGACGCTGCCCGGTTTGCGCGCGAAAACCGCGACCATCCGCGACTGGCCGGGCTGCAGCGCATCCTTGCTCGCCACGATGCGGCACTCATGTGCCAGTACGATCTATTCGCGGGCTACTGCGCCGAGGCCGAGCGCGAGGGGATCGAACACTACCCGCTCTATGCCTGGACCCGGGCAGTGCTCGCCGATCCGGAAAAGCGGGAGAAGCACCTGGTGTCCTTCTCGATCCACGTCGCTGGCCGGGAGGTCTATCCGCGTTCGGCGGCCGATGCCATTGAGGCGGAGCTCAGGCCGCTTGCAGGCGGCGCGGTGATCAACCATCTCGCGCGCCATGACACCAACCCGGCCAACAACCCGCAGATGCCGGAACGATACCGGCCGGGTTCGACGCCCCGGTGATGGTACCCGGGCCCGAGTTCCGTCCCGGCAGCGTGTGGCTGGCCGGCGCCGGCCCGGGGGACCCCGGCCTCCTGACGCTGCTGGCGTTGCAGGGGCTGAAGGAAGCCGACGTGATCATCTACGATGCGCTGGTACCCGATGCCGTGCTGGCCCTCGCACCGCCGGACACGCCGCGGGAATTCGCCGGCAAGCGCGGCGGCAAGCCCTCGTTCAGGCAGGTCGACATTTCCCTGCGCCTGGTTCAGCACGCCCGTCGAGGCAAGCGGGTCCTTCGGCTGAAGGGTGGCGATCCGTTCGTGTTCGGGCGCGGTGGCGAGGAGGCTCTGGCGCTGGTCGCGGCCGGAATACCCTTCCGCATCGTACCGGGCGTCACAGCCGGGATCGGCGGACTTGCCTATGCCGGCATCCCGCTGACCCACCGCGAGACCAACCAGGCCGTGACCATGGTCACCGGCCACGACGCGACCGGTGAGGTCTCCGGTGTGGACTGGCATGCGGTGGCGCAGAGCTCGCCGGTCATCGTGATCTACATGGCGCTGAAGCACCTGGACCAGATCGCCGCGAGACTGGTTGAGGGCGGGCGGGATCCGGACGAGCCGGTCGCGGTGATCGCCAGTGCCTGCACTCCGGACCAGGTGGTCCTCGAGACCCGGCTCGGACGGTGCGCCGGAGATGCCAAAACGGCCGGCGTCATGCCACCGGCAATCATCGTGATCGGCGACGTGGTAAAGCTGCGAGCCGGTCTTGACTGGCTCGGAGCCGCGGCCGGGCGCCAGCTCGACCCCAATCCGCTCGGTCCCGCGTCCTGCGGGCTTGCCAGCTGACGTGACCGCAACCGGCCTGGTGATCGCGGCACCGGCGTCCGGCTCCGGCAAGACCATCGTGACGCTGGGCCTGTTGCGGGCCTGTCGCCGGCATGGCCTGAGTGCGGGGTCCGCCAAGGTGGGTCCCGACTACATCGATCCGCGCTACCACGAAGCGGCAAGCGGCATGCCGTGTACGACACTGGACGGCTGGGCCATGCGTCGCGACCTGATCGGTGAACTTGCCGGGCGGGCGGCGCGCACTGTCGATCTGCTGATCATCGAGGGTGTCATGGGACTGTATGACGGCGCGCCCCGCGCCGGGCCGGTCTCGGACGGATCGACGGCCGGGATGGCGCAGATGCTCGGCCTGCCGGTCGTCCTCGTCATCGACGCCAGTCGCCAGGGACAGTCGGTGGCGGCGACGGTGCACGGGTTCCGGACCTTCCGGCCGGGGCCCACGATCACCGGCGTCATCCTGAACCGGGTCTCAGGACCGCGGCATGAGCGCCTGCTTCGCGGTGCGCTGGAACGGATCGACGTGCCCGTGTTCGGCGCGATACCTGCCACCGACGCGATCGTGGTGCCGTCACGGCATCTCGGACTGGTCCAGGCCGGGGAGCTCGCGGCACTCGAACGGTTCCTCGATGCCGCGGCGACGATTGTTGACGGTGCGGTCGACCTCGGCGCGCTTGTCGCAGCGGCAGCGCCCCTGCCGCCCGGACCCGCAAAAGCCACCTGCACGCTGCCGCCGCCAGGACAGCGCATCGCGCTCGCCCGCGACCGGGCCTTCGGGTTTGCCTACGAACACCTGCTCGACGGCTGGCGTGCGCGCGGTGCCGAGATCGCGGTGTTCTCGCCACTGGCCGACGAGCCGCCTCCGGTCCACGCCGATGCCGTTTACCTGCCGGGAGGCTACCCGGAGCTTCACGCCGGCCGGGTCGCCGCCGCCGGGCGGGTGCTCGTCGGCCGGCGGGCGCGCCGCGGGGGGCGGACCGGGTGGGGGGCCCAGCGGGTCTACGGCGAGGGCGGCGGCTACATGGTGCTCGGTTCGGTCCTGCACGATGACCGGGGCGCCGCCCATCCGATGGCGGGCCTGCTGGCACTGGAAACCGGCATGGCCGGGGGAAGACTGTCACTCGGATACCGCCTCGCCACCGCGCGCGGCGCGACACCGTTTGCGGCCAGGGGCTCGGTGCTGCGCGGGCACGAGTTTCACCACGCGCGCGTGATCCGGGAGGACGGCGATGCGCTGTTCGACCTCGAGGATTCCACCGGAACCGCGCTTGGCGCCGTCGGACTGCGCTCGGGTTCGGTGTTCGGATCGTTCTTCCACGTCATCGACCGCGGCTGAGAGGAACGGTTACTCCTCGTCGGACGCAAGCGGGACCCCGAACAGTTCGAGGTGGTGATCAACCAGCTTGTATCCGTGTTCCCGGGCGATCCTGATTTTCAGCTGCTCGAGTTCCTCGTTGTAGAACTCGAACACCTCGCCGCTCGTCACATCGATCAGGTGATGGTGGTGATACTCGGCCTTGCTCTCCTCGTAGCGTGCACGTCCGTCACCAAAATCGCGCTTGGTGACGATGTCGCTTTCCTCGAAGAGCTTCATGGTCCGGTAGACCGTGGCTATCGAGATCGAGGGTTCGACCCTGCGGACCCGCTCATGCAGCGCCTCGACGTCAGGGTGGTCGTCCGCGTCGGACAGGACCCGGGCGATGATGCGCCGCGGTTCCGTCATCTTCAGCCCCTTCTCGATACAGAGCTGGGCGACCCTGGACTCCAGCACGTCGTCGGGCATGGCCCCCCTTCCACAGGTTCATTGAGGTGGGTGCCGAAAGCATACAGAGAACCGCCGCGGTCCGAAAGGGCGAGCCTGCCGGAGCCGATTGCCCTGTCGCGTTCCCGCAGTACACGCCGGGCCGGGCAGCACCGCAGGAAAATCCAACACCATCCGCGAAGCATCGCCACCGTGTTCCGGACGCAGTGCACATGTCCACCGTGGGAGTAGCATGGGGAAACCGGGCCGTTCCGTGCGGGTGCGAGATGCGATCACGACCGCGTCGTCCGGAACGGCCGGCATGCCGCCGGATCACACCAGTCCGACGCACACGTGTGCGAAGTGCGGTAAACACGGTCGGGAGCACGCCGCGAACCCATTTCGATGCCGGCCCGAAGCATCGCATCAGGTGTGGTCGGCATCGGGTCGGCCCTCCGGACGCATGTCGGCGCATGACCGCACAATGGATCCACAGGTTTGCTGGACTCATGCCCCTCCTGCCAGTCAACAAACCTGTCTTCCGGACCGGTCAACCGGCGGGCCTTCCGCGGTATCGCCGGTCCGACCGCTCACCTGTCCCGGAGTCAGGCACCCGGGAATCTGGAGTCCTGCCACGCAGGGTCGGCCGGCTCGGGCCCGGCGCCCGGGCGAAATCAGGAACGACCGCGCACCAGGGCAAATGCCCGGGAAAGGTCGGTTCCCGGAGGCTATTCACCTTCCAGGGCGCCAGGAGCACGCGCGCCGACAGTGTTGCGGGACAAACTCCGGGCCCCGTGCCTGCTCGCCAACAGGGCGCCGCGCGCTCGTTGACCCGGCGGGACTAGGAACGTAGAGTGCCGCCGCTCCAGGGAAGGCCGCAGTAGCTCAGGTGGTAGAGCAACGCATTCGTAATGCGTGGGTCGGGGGTTCGAGTCCCTCCTGCGGCACCATTTTCGAGTCTCACAGCGACTCATGGAGCCCCATAAATCGAGAAACAACTGAAAGTTGGAGCAGCATCTTTGCTCTTGGCGATACGTGTCCGCACCTTGTTTCGCGTGTGGTTGGGAGTATCATTCGTGGCAACGACTTCCGGAGGTGTTGCGTCGCTTTGAGTATCCTGCAGTTCCTTGCTCATCCGTGTGCCAAGTCGCGCCCTGCTTCTGCCCTCAGGTACGCCTCCTTTGACGGAAGGATGTGCTCGACGCACAGCCTGACCAACACTTCGCGATCCCCGGTCTTCAGCGCTTCGATCATCTGGGCATGCTCGACGCGCGCCTGGGCGAGCAGACCAGGGTCGCCGATCCGGTAGGATCGGATCGCATGCGCAAGCCATGCGTAGTGCGCGATCGCCTCGACCAGATGGCCGTTGCCGCAACCCCCGAACAGCGTGTCGTGGAACTGGTTGTTGAGATGCCGGACCGACCGCAGATCGCTCGCGTCGACGGCGGCACAGTGCCGGATGTGCAGGTCGGTCAGTGCCTCGACCAGGGCCGGCGAGGCCGGCAGCGGAATACGGCGGGCCGCGTGGTTCTGCAACAGACCGCGGATCTCGTAGATCTCCTCGACCTCGCTCGGCGCGAAGTCCCGCACGGCACACCCCTTGTTCCGCTCCCGCTCAACGATACCGAGGCCGGCGAGCCTGTCGAGAGCCTGGCGGACGACATGACGCTTTGCTCTGTAGCGCTCCATGAGCGCATCTTCGACAAGGCGCTCGCGCGGCCGCAACCGACCGAAGATGATGTCGTCCTCCAGGGCCGAGACCACACGGTCGACTATATCGCTTTCACGCTCAGGTGCCGCCGCGTGTCCTCGTGCCTCGCTCATGCATCACGCTCTTTCTCGACAGGGATCCGGTGCATGACGCGTCCTCCAGCTCCATTGTCATCGATCGCGCAATGCTGCGTGCACCGGTTGTCCCGGATCGCCACGGCATCCGGATTCCAACGATACCGGCAGGTGAACCCCGACCGCCCCGACCAGATCGCCTGGTCGAGCAGGAAATCGTGCAGCGCGTCGCAGGTGGGGGTGAGACCCGCCCACTGCGTGTCGCCACCGGGTGCGGGCACTTCCTTCGCCAGCAGAATGCTCTGTGCTGGCGGTTGCTGCAGGAACGGCATGTCGATGTGCCAGTTGCCACCGACATTGCGCGGGTTCCCGGATCGCCCCTTGTCGACCACTTCGAGTATCCCCGGATAGCCGTCGAGCCGAGGCGACGCGTGCGGAACGTGGCAGCGCGGGCCTAGGCGCCTCGTGAGAGCCAATAGCTCCACAGGCGTCACCGGCTGGTCCCTCAGGAAAACGACCCGATATTCGGCGAGCGCTGCGCGCAGCCCAGTGATACCGGCGTCAGAGATCGGCAGGAGACACGGCGCCCCTGTCTCGCCTGTGACCGACCGCACGTCAAGAAGACGGTAGGACATCGAAGGCTCTCCCTCGGCCTGCCGAGCATCGACATTCCCGACTAGATTATTGATAATATCATTGACACAATGATGCCAACAATCGTCGGCAATGCCGGTTCAGGGACACCGGCGTGCCCCCGGGGAGGCGGGCTCCCTCAACGCCGTGGCGACCACTCCGCCGAATCAGGAACGACGGAACCGGGAGGAAGACACATGCGACAGACAAGATCATGGATTGCAGCGGCAGCGCTGGCTGGCGCCACACTGACAGGTGCCGCCGTGCCGGCCCAGGCCGAGCGCGAACTCACGCTGTGGAGTCACTGGGCCGACCACGAGACCAAAGTCGCCTTCGTCGAGAAGGCAGCACGGGAACTGGAGAGTCGGCACGCCGACGTCACGGTCAAGATCACCTGGTACCAGAAGAACCCGCTCTACGCAGCGTTGCAGTCCGCGTTACGCGCCGGCCAGGGGCCGGACATATTCTATCTTGACCCGGACCGCACCGAGTATATCGACAACGGGTTGCTGCTGGCGCTCGACGACCTTGTGAACTGGGCCAACGTTTTTGGCTGGGCCCGATCGGCCTGGCAGCACGACGGCAAGACCTGGGGCTTCCCGCTCGAGGCATCGACGGTCGAGTGGTATTACAACAGGGGTCTCCTGGCACAGCTCGGCTACGAAGTCGGGCCCCCGCACTTTCAACTCAGCCAGGCCGACTTCCGAGCGTTGGTCGAGAAGGCAACGTCCGAGGGGATCACCCCGATCGTCCAGGGCGTGGGTGACCGGCCGTACCCCGGTGCTTACGTGACCCACGAGTTGCTGCTGAAGAAGCTGGGCAAGGACGATTACGGCAAGCTGCTGAGCGGCGGACTGTCCTTCAAGGACCCGCGGGTGTTGGAGGTGTTCGGCTACGTCGAGGATCTGGTCAAGGCCGGCGCCTACCCGAAGAGTTTCTCGACGCTGAAGCTCGGCGAGTCGCACTACTACTTCCACACCAAGCCGGGCGGCGTCGTCTTCCCGATCGGCAGCTGGTACACCAGCCGGGCCTTCAATCCGCCGGACAAGGGCGGTCAGCCCGACGACTTCCCGCTTGGCATGATGAACGGCCCGGCGATGGACGACGGTGCCTGCAACGCCTGCAAGACCAACAACGTGGCCGGCAGTTTCGTGGTCAACGCGGCGACCGCGCATCCCGAGCTCGCAGGCGAGTTCCTGAACATCCTCGCGACACCGGAATACGGCAATCTGTGGCTTTCGACCGTGCTGGTGCAGACCGGCATCAAGGCCGACACGTCCAAGATCACCGGCCCCTACAGCGATTACTTCAAGACGCTCGAGGCCGTGAACGAGAACGCGGAGTACTTCTTCGGCACACCGCTGCAGTTCTTCAAGGGCAAGTGTCGCGAGACTTTCGAGCAGGTCATGAACACCGGCTTCCCCGCCGGCCTCGTCGACGCGGGGACGGCGACGGACATGATGAACGACGGCTGCTTCACCGGCTGAACGCGAGTGACTTCTGCCTGGCGGCCAGCCGGGCGGCCCTGCCGGAGGGTCGGGGACGCACTCTTGCGTCGAGCCGATCCTCCGGATTTTCTCACGCTAGCGGGCGGTGACGGCGATTACGGCGACATCTGAGAACGGCGTACGGACATCGGCGTTTGCGCGCCTGCGCGAGGCCCTGCGCGGGGATGACGCGCTTACGACCGCCTGGGGCGCCGTGATCGTCTTCGTCACGCCGGCGCTTCTGACCTACGCGGCTTTCACCGCCTACCCGGTGATCCGGACGTTCTGGAACAGCGTCCACATTATCCGACCCGGCGGCCGCACCGAGTTCGTCGGGCTCGACCACTATGTCGAGCTGTTCTCGAACGACGACATCTTCTTTCGCGCCGTCAGCAACACCTTGACCTGGGCCGGCGTTGCCCCGCTGATCGATGTCGGCGTCGGCCTGCTGCTCGCGCTGTGCCTCTACGCCAAGGTACCCTTCGCACGGGTCTTCCGGGTCGCCTGGTTCACACCGGTGCTCATTTCCTACGTCGTCGTCGCGATCCTGTGGATGTGGATCTACAACTACGACTGGGGCGTGGCCAACATGCTGCTGCGCAGCGTCGGCCTGCAGGAATGGCAGCAGACCTGGATCGGTCATCCCGACACGGCCCTGTGGTCGCTTATCTTCGCCCATGCCTGGAAATGGGCCGGCTTCAACATGGTGGTCTGCCTCGCCGCCATTCATGCCCTTCCCCGCGAGGTTCTGGAGGCCGCCGAGCTCGACAATTGCGGCTGGTTCCAGAAGCTGATCTTCATCATCGTGCCGATGATCCGGCCGACCCTGGTGAATCTCCTGATCCTGGCCTTCATCGGCAAGATGCGGGTCTTCGACCTGGTCTGGATCATGACCGGCGGCGGACCGATGTGGTCGACCGAGACGGTGTCAACCTACGTCTACAAGCGTGCCTTCGAGTGGAACACCTTCGATCTCGGCTATCCCTCAACTGTCGCCGCAATCTGGTTCATCGTCGTCCTCTGCTGCGTGCTCGGCCTCACCTGGCTGTTTCGCCAGCGCGACCGGCTCGAATACTAGGGCGCCAGATCTTGCGCGACATCCTCTCCGCACGCTTCCTCGCCCGGACCGGCCTGCTCGCGATCCTGGCGCTCTACACCTTTTACTCGGCCGGCCCGTTCCTGTGGATTGCCAGTATGTCACTGCGCACCACCTCGGAGATCAGCGCCAACGCCTACGCCCTGCCGGAGACCTTGCACTGGGAGAAATACATCGAGGCGTGGACCGGCTCGAACTACGGGGCCTACTTCTGGAATTCGACCATCGTCGTGGTGTCTGCCGTTCTCGCGCTCACGATCATCGGCGCAATGGCAGCCCATTGCCTCGCGCGCTACCGCTTTCCAGGCAACCGGGTAGTCCTGTTCGTGATCTTCTCCACCCTGATCTTTCCTCCCCAGATAACCATAATCTCGCTGTTCCAGTCCCTGGTCGAATACCAACTTTACGACACGCTGCTCGGCCTGACCCTGGTCTACATAGCGATTCAACTACCGCTGACGGTCTACATCCTCGAGGGCTTCTTCGCGCGGATTCCCCAGGACCTCTACGACGCCGCCAAAGTCGACGGCTACTCTCACTGGGAGATATTCTGGAAGATCACGATGCCCGTCGGTATGCCTGCGATCGCGACCACGGTGATTCTCAACTTCATCAATCTGTGGAACGAATTCCTCTACGCCGTGGTGCTGATTACCGACGAGAGCAACCGTACACTTCCGCTGGGCGTGCAGAAGTTCATGGGCGATCAGCTCGAGGACATCGGCATGATCTCGACCGGGCTGATGATCGCCATTGTGCCGGTGATTGTCGTCTACGCATTCTTCTCGGAGAAGCTGATCCAGGGCATGACCGCGGGAGCCGTGAAATGACTGGACGGACGCCATGGCGGTCGTGACGCTCGAGCGCATCTCGAAACGATATCCGGGCGGCGACGAACTCGCCGTCGACGACGTCACCTTCACCGTGAGCGATGGCGAGTTCATGGTGCTGCTCGGTCCATCGGGCTGCGGCAAGTCGACAACGCTCAGGATGGTCGCCGGCCTGGAGGCGGTGAGTTCCGGCACCCTGGCAATCGACGGCGTTGTGATGAACAATGTGCCGGCGAAGGATCGCGACATCGCCATGGTGTTCCAGTCCTACGCGCTCTATCCGCACATGACAGCCAAGGACAACATGGCGTTCGGGCTGAAACGGCGGCGCATGCCGACCGCCGAGCGTGAGCGTCGCGTCGCCGAGGTCGCGGAGATGCTGGACCTGACCCCCTATCTCGGCCGCAAGCCGCACGCGCTCTCGGGCGGCCAACGCCAGCGTGTGGCGCTCGGCCGGGCGATCGTCCGCGACCCGAAGGTCTTCCTGTTCGACGAACCGCTCTCGAATCTTGACGCGGCGCTGCGGGTCAGCACCCGCAACGAGCTGATCAAGCTGCATCAGCGGCTCGGCGCGACGATGATTTACGTGACGCACGACCAGGTCGAGGCGATGACCATGGGTACGCGGATCTGCATCATGAACAAGGGCCGGCTCGTGCAGGTCGGTCCTCCGCTCGAGGTCTACCGTGATCCGGCCGACACCTTCGTCGCCCGGTTCCTCGGCAACCCGCCGATGAACCTGTTGGAGGCCGCGATGCTCGACGGCCCGGCAGTACATGTTGGCGAGTCAACCATGCCGCTGCCGCCCCGGATTAACCCCTCGAGACTGCCACGCGCTGGCGGTCGCATTACCTTCGGCATCCGTCCCGAGGACCTTTACGAGCACCCGCCCGCGGACATCACCGGACGCACCGCGCCACTGCCGGTCCGGGTGACCAGCGTCGAGCCGCTGGGGGCGGAAACCCTGTTGCTCGTGGTCCCCGACAGCACCGAACAGGAGATCGTCGCCCGGGTCGACCGCAACTCGACCGCTCGGCCGGGCGACCGTGTCGTGCTCGGGCTCGACACCTCGGCTGCACACCTGTTCGACTCCGACAGCGGCGTCACCCTCGACCGCCATTGACCGCCTGGAGACCGCGCCCATGCCCGCCAAGAACACCGTGGTCATCCGCCGCGACTTCCCGCGACCGGACAGGGAGCTTGTCGAAGGGTTCCACGGTGTGACGACCGGGTTTGTCGTCGACGCGCCCAGCCGCCGCGGTGCCCTCGGCCACCTCATCCATGCGATCCACGATGGCGGCCCGTGCGTCGGACCGGCACTTACTTGCTGGACCATACCGCGCGGCAATCTGACGCCATACGTGGCGCTGTCCGTGTCGAAACCAGGCGACGTGCTGGTCGCCACCAACGGCGGCGCGACCGATGCCTCGATCCTCGGCAACCTGCTGCTCGGCGTGGCAGGGAACCGTGGCATCGCTGCCGTCGTGACCGACAATCTCGTCCGCGACGTCGATGGCATCGAAGAAGCCGGCATCCCGGTGTATGCCGACGGCCTGTCGGCGAATTCGCCGTTCAAGAACGGTCCGGGCGACATTGTCGGCGGCGACCGCGACGGAGTCGTCGTGGTTCCTCCGCCCCGCGCCCGCGAGGTGCTCGACACTCTCCTCGGAGTCAGGAAGAAAGAGGCGGAAATGGAAGCGGCGATACATGGCGGCCTGGATGCGCCGGCCTGGCTCCACGGCATCCTCGACAGCGACCGCGTGCGCTACCTGGACACGCCCGGGGCATGACCGAGCCCGATCGCGATCGGCCGCGAGTGCTGTATTGGAGCACCGCGCCCGAGGTGGTCCATGCCATGGTCCGGGCCGCCGCCGGCGAGTGCTTCGACGCGTTGACGCCCGTCAAGGACGATCCAGCCGAACGGCGGGCCCGTATCACCGAGGCGGACGCGGTGGTCGTCGCCTCGCACCGACCCGGCGTCGACATGATCGAGACGGCGCGTCGGTTCGCCTTTGTGCACCACCAGGGTGTCGGATACCAGGACGCGATCGACCTTGCCGTGCTGCACCGGACCCGGCATCAACCCGTCCGGCACGACTGTCCGGGTAGCCGGGCACCCGCTGTTGCTGACGCGAGCGGTGATGCGGCGCCTCTCCTTTGCCAATGCCGAACTCGGGCAGGGCCGTTGGCACGTCAACACGCTGCGCTTCGAGTCCCGCGAGCTCGTCGGCCAGGTGGTGGGTCTGTCGGCATGGGCCGGATCGGCCAGGCCGCGACCGCCTGGTTCCGTGCGTTCGGCATGCGCGGCATCCATGCCGATCCCGACGTCCGGCTGCCGGACGCCCGCGAGCGGGAGTTCGGGCCCGAGAAGGTCGACCGCTCGACCCTGCTCACCGACGCCGATGTCGAGAACGAGATCGCCCTCCGCGACACTGGGCGCGCGGCATGAGCACGACCGCGAGAGGGACATCGTGACCGCGCCCGCCGTCAAGCTGGTCGTGGTTGCCGGGACCCGGGTCGCCGTTACCCGGCGCGACGGTGCCGAGCTGGTGATCCTCACGCGGCTCGCCGGACGCGGCGCCGGCATCTGGGACGGTCTCTGGTCACGGCTCGCGAAGCGCTTCACCGTTGCCAACGTCGATCTGAGCCTGCCCGAGGGATCGCTGCTCGACGATCCAGGGGCCGTGTTTGACGGCTACGCGGATCTGACTGTCCGGGTGGCGCGAGAACTGGGCCACCCGCGGTTCCATGTTTTCGGCTGGAACGGCGGCAGCCACATCGCGCTGCACGCGGCTGCCCGACGCTCCGACGCGCTGTTCTCCTGCACCTTGCTCGGCGCCTTCTCGACGCTCCCGGACATGCGACGCGCCGAGGCCGGCGTCGCCTTCATGCGTACCATGATGAACCAGCCCGACAAGGAGCTCTATGCGCTCTATTGGTTCATGTCCGGACTGACTCCCGGTTTTGTCGAGGAACATTATGACCGTGTCGCGGCGCTCGCGCGACGGCGTGCCGAGGCCGACCGCTTCGTGCACATGGACATCGAGCGTCTCACCAAGTGGATAAAGGCACTGCGGAGGCACTGGCTGTCGGATGCCGAACTCAACCGCATCCGGATCCCGGTGACGATCCTGGCGCCTGATCTCGACCTCTGGCACGCGGGTCCAACGGTCGCCATGGCGCGGGCGCTCGCCGAGCGCATACCGACGGCAACGCTCGAGGTCCTGGAAGATGCCGGCTCGCTGATCGCGCTTGAGGATCCGGACCGCATTGCGCACTTGTTCCTGTCGTCGCTCCGGAACTAATAACAGCGGCTAAGTGTTGAGACTCATTGGGGGATTCCCAAGAAGAACGGCATCTGACTCAATGGCGACCCCGCATATTGGAGGGTCGGTGTGAGGACAGGGGTCCCATTGAGGAAGGATTTCGATGGTGCACAGTTGCGCGGCTTGGCGCAGCGGAGCCGGGACGGCGCGCAGAACCGTCGTCTTCTGGCGCTGGCGGTGATTGACGACGGTCATCGTCGTTCGGATGCGGCGCGCTGTGCGGGGGTTGGCTTGCAGATCGTCCGGGACTGGGTTCTTCGCCTCAACGCGGCAGGCCCGAAGGGCTTGAAGGACCGCAAGGCATCGGGTCCGCCGCGCAAGCTGAGCGAAGAACAGCGGGCGGCCCTGGCGGCGATGGTAGAGAGTGGTCCGGACCCTGCGGTCCACGGCGTGGTGCGCTGGCGGCGCTGCGACCTGGCGGCATGGCTCAAGGAGCGGTTCGGTGTGTCGTTGGCGCAGACGACGGT
>MKWU01001841.1_pt1 | contig 34720 bp, 37 predicted proteins | sample 809101 | NCBI WGS metagenome assembly MKWU01 (sample SAMN05860141, study PRJNA318959) | sponge metagenome | host: Aplysina aerophoba | place: Slovenia: Piran, Adriatic Sea, Gulf of Piran | collected 2013-05-07
CTTAAGTGACCATTTCCCCCAGAACCCCGATGAACAGGGGGCTAATCAAATCCTTGACAGTTAAGAATTAAAATACTAATATAGGTAATGTCTGTGTTCTTTTGTCTTCTTTCTTTTCTTTAGATTCAAAACACATACAGGTGGAATTGGTAGGGCTGGCGGGATTCGAACCCGCAAGCCGGTGGGTTAATCACCAGCAAACCCGAGTGGTAATCGGGGGTGTCTACCAATTTCACCACAGCCCCCTAATTCCTTAAACATTATATACTCATTAACAAATAAATACTATTTGAAATATAATAAATGGTCACTATATTACAATAAATAAGAATTAGGAGAATATAATGGCTGAAAAAGCACCAGGTCAACACCATCGCAAAGGCTTAACCCTCTTTGAATTACAACAAATGTTGCCAACCGACCAGGATGCCAAGAAGTGGGTTGAGCATATCAGATGGGAAAATGGTATTGAGTGTCCACACTGCCAGGGAATAAATATCCAAACTGATGTAGCACACAAGACAATGGATTATCGTTGTCGCAGTTGTCGCAAATGGTTTTCAGTAAGAACTGGAACCATTATGCAGAAATCCAAGATTCCTATCCTTCACTGGGTTTATGCTGTCTATATCCAAGCTTTCAGCTTGAAAGGTATGGCTAGTATGAAGTTGTATCGGGAGTTAGGTATTACTCAAAAGACCGCTTGGTTCTTATCTCACCGCATAAGGAAATCTTGGGAGGAGGGAACCGGTCTGTTTTCTGGTCCGGTGGAGGTTGATAAAACTTATGTTGGGGGCAAAGAGGCAAATAAACACGCATCAAAGAAACGCAATGCTGGTTGAGGAGGTGTCGGGAAAACTGCGGTGGTTGGTATTAAGGGTCGCCAGACCAACAAGGTTAAAGCCCAAGTTGTCCCCAATACCAAGAAACCAACCTTACAGGGTTATGTGAAGGATGACATTGAACCCGGAGCAGAGACATTTACCGATGATAACAGAAGTTATACGGGATTAGAAAATCACCAAACGGTTTGCCATAGTGTTGGTGAATATGTAAATGGTCAGATTCATACCAACAGGATTGAAAGTTTTTGGAGTATGCTAAAGCGAGCTCACAAGGGCATTTTCCACAAGATGAGTGCTAAACATCTTCAAAGGTATGTTAATGAATTTTCTGGCCGTCATAACCTCAGGCAACATGATACCCAAGACATGATGCGTATTGTCTTTAATCAAATGGCTGGGAAGCATTTGCCTTACCAAGAACTTATAAAGAATAACGGACTTGATAATGGAGCGAGAACGTTTTGATTGTGAATAGTCAAAAGGTTCTAAATTCAGCCCCGACCAATTTTCAGCTACATCTCGGAGACTACTACGAAATTCTTTCAGATATGGAATCTGAATTTGTTCACATGGTTTTGACTGATCCCCCTTATTTTCTTGATGGTCTTGACGATGACTGGAAGAAAGGGAATGGAGGTAAGCGAGGAACTGGAACAGTGGAAGGACTTCCTATTGGCATGAAATTTGATGTGAATCAAGGATTGAAATTACAGCAATTCATGACTCCAATAGCAAAAGAATTGTTCCGTATTATTAAACTAGGTGGATTTGTATTAATGTTTTCAGCACCAAGGCTTTATCATCGTATGGCTATTGCTGTTGAAGATGCAGGATTTGAAATATCAATACGCATGGAGATTCACCAAGAGATCACAATTCAAAGTCTTTTCAATGGATCACTCTGTTTTGAAGAAAGAGTGTTGGACAGACAAACAGAAAAATGCAGTCATTAAAGAACTTGGAGGTCGTAAGACTCCTCAACTACGACCACAATTTGAATCAATCCTTTGTACACAAAAACCACGTGAAGGAACCTTTGTTGATAATTGGCTCCAACATGTTATAGGGCGATAAGAGAATTATTGATGCTTATAGAATTAAACAGTGGGGGTTTTGCCCAGGAAGTCTCGCTGTTCTACCAGAACGCCCTGATGTTGATCATATCCAAGCAAAAGCAAAGGGCGGTGGTGATGAAGCTGAAAACAAACAACTTCTTTGTCCTCATTGCAATCGGAGAGGAGGTGCAAAGCGATTTGATGATTTTGTAGCAGACAGATTGGCTGATGGAAGCCAATGGAACGATTACATACCGGAGTAAATTAATGACCAAGGTAATCACATCCAAAGTAAAAGAAAGACTCAGAGGTCGTCCAGTTAAAAACGAACTGGCGAAACCGATAGACGACACACCTGAAAATGTAATGAGGGTTGTTCTCAAAGCCAAGCCAAAAGCAACTGATTTTTGGTATGTAAGGAAGGCCAAGAAAAGACCAAGATAAATCTTGGCAATGGTCACTTAAGTATATAATTCCCCTTTTTTGAATTAAGGATTGTTTGCAGAATAAACCTTAAAGTACTGTCTACTAAACGCTATTATCTTTGTGGAATAAACAAGCCCGTTTGATTTTCGCATTTTGGCAATCATGCATACTTTTCCTAGCTAACCTTCATGCGCAACATATATGGGGTAATCCGATTGTCGGTTTAATCAGTAATATAAGGTATTTGAAGAATATTTATTTACTTTCTCTTTTTACGTTGGGGTCTCAAAACCGAAATTTAAACGTGGAGTTAATGTGTTTAAGTCATTTATGGCGGAAGCTCTCAAGCAGGCGAAACAAGCACTAAAATCTGGAGAAGTTCCAATTGGTGCGGTAGTGATAGATCAACATGGTGACATTATTGCCCAAGATCACAATAGGGTGATTGCGTTAAATGACCCTACTGCTCACGCTGAAATTCTTGTCATTCGAAAAGCGTGCCAATTGGTCAGATGTGAGCGATTAATCAATTGTTCATTATATGTTACAATTGAGCCTTGTCCAATGTGTGCGAGTGCGATTTCACAAGCTCGAATTGCGAAGCTGTATTTTGGAGCGGACGATAAAAAATCAGGAGGGGTGGAAAACGGACCTTTAATTTTTTATCAATCCAGCTGCCATTGGAAGCCTGAAGTCTATGGGGGTATTATGGAAACCGAAGCAAAACATCTAATGAAGAGCTTCTTTGCGGGAAAAAGATCATCATAGAGGTACGATAAGAATGGAAGATTCTATGGAGTTTATTGATATTTACTGTGAAAGAGTTTCAGCGGGGCTTTTTGATGAGCCTTTAAATGCCTTGACCAATCTTACCTTTTTGATTGCAGCATTTATCACTTGGAGATTATTAAAGGATTATCCAGCAGCCATCACCAGAATTCTGTGTGTGATACTATTCTGTATTGGGCTGGGTTCGGCCTTATTGCACACCACGGCTTCATGGTGGGGAGCACTCACAGATATTGGCTTTATTGCCGTGTTCGTAATTACCTACATCTATGCCGCAAATCGCTATTTCTTCCACTTATCATCACTATACTCTGGCGGTTTAACACTCATTGCCTTCGTAACCTTGATACCCGTAGGATGGGCAATTGGAACAATTTTTTCATTTATTGGAGCCTCAACGAGTTATGCAAGCATTGCCGCACTAATATTCCTGTATGGGATCATCATGCAAAAATTTGATAGGGCGGTTGGAAATAAGTTGTTAATAGGTGCCTTAATTCTATCTATTTCTATTGGATTTAGAATTGTTGATGATCCCCTTTGTGAGGTAATTCCAGTTGGTACCCATTGGGTATGGCACATACTAAATTCCATCATGTTATCGTATATGATTATTATCTTACGAGATAAAATTGACAAAGATAGGCAAGCTAAAAACGAAGTGGAAATATAACTGATGAATTTAAGTCTGGAAGAGGCGAGAAAGGTGGCACATCTTGCTCGAATTCATGTGAGCGAGGAAGAATTGCAATGTTTGACCAAAGAAATGTCTTCAATACTGACCTTTATGCAGCAATTAAATGAAGTGAATGTTACAGGAATTCCTGCAATGTCCTCAGTTACCCCCATGAAAATTCCACTTCGTAAAGATGTGGTGACTTCTGGTGGAGATGGTAACCGCATTTTGTCCAATGCTCCTGCTGCAGAAAACATGTTTTTTACAGTTCCCAAAGTGGTTGAATAAATGGATTTAAGTGGATATAGCCTTGCTAAAATTTCGGCACTACTTCAAAAGGGTGAAGTCACTTCAGTCGAAGTTACGAATGCGTGTTTAGAGGAAATCAATAAAGCTTCGTGTTTAAACGCGTTTTGTTGGGTTGATCACGATTGGTCAATTGAACAGGCAAAGCAAGCCGATAAACATTTAACAAATGGGTCAAATTATCCTTTGTGCGGCGTGCCACTTGGGATTAAGGATTTATTTTGCTTAAATGGCGTCCCGACCCAAGCAGCATCCAAAATATTAGAAGATTTTCGTCCTGAATATGAGTCGACAGTGACTCATAAACTCAAATCCCAAGGAGCAGTATTTTTAGGCAAGACCAACATGGATGAATTTGCTATGGGGTCATCAACCGAGCATACCGTTTATGGGCCCACAATTAATCCTTGGCGAAAGAAGAACTGTGCAAAGCAACTTACCCCTGGGGGATCATCAGGTGGTTCCGCTGCTGCAGTTGCTGCCGGCCTGTGCACAGGTGCACTTGGAACTGACACTGGCGGGTCAATTCGTCAACCAGCATCATTTACTGGCATCGTAGGAATTAAGCCTACCTATGGACGGTGTTCAAGATGGGGTATTGTCGCCTTTGCTTCTTCTTTAGATCAAGCTGGACCTTTCGCACGTTCAGTTGAGGATGCTGCACTACTTTTAGAGGGTATTTCGGGTTATGACCCCAAGGATTCAACGAGTTATCCAGGAGAAGTTCCTCAGTTCAGTCAATTTTTGCGTAAAGGTGTAAAAGGAAAGACAATCGGTATTCCAAAGGAATATCGTCTTGATGGCATGCCTGAAATCATTGAAACTGTTTGGCAAAAAGGGGCTAAACTATTGCAAGACGAAGGAGCTCAAATCGTTGAAATTTCTTTACCTCATACGCAATACGCGCTTCCGGCCTACTATATTATTGCACCAGCGGAAGCGTCATCAAACCTTGCCCGTTATGATGGCGTTAGATATGGTCGCAGAGCCAAACTCAAATCTGATTCTGATATAATCGACATGTATAAAATGACCCGTTCCGAAGGATTTGGGCCGGAAGTAAAAAGGCGGGTTTTGATTGGTACCTACGTGTTATCTCAAGGCTTTTATGAAGCATATTATCGTCGGGCTCAGAAAGTGAGGACGTTGATTAAACAAGATTTTGAACGAGTATTTTCCGAAGGAATAGACGCCATACTTACGCCAACAACTCCTGGAACAGCTTTCGGTATTGGCGAGTTTATGAACGCGGATCCCATTCAAATGTATTTGAATGATGTATTTACTGTCACTGTCAATCTTGCCGGTTTGCCAGGAATTTCGGTTCCAGCTCAGCTTGATGACAATGGACTTCCACTAGGTTTGCAATTGATAGGTCAACCTTGGCAAGAGGGAGAATTGCTAAGCATCGCCGCAACCCTTGAAGGTCAACTGAATTTTAAAGCCACTCCAGAAAAATGGTGGAAAAAGGCAAAATGATGTCCTCATTACGAAACACTCTGATTATCTTGGTATTTGGTCTGTTGAGCTGTACTGCTGAAAATTCCAGTGCCCCTAGTGAATCTCAGACGGATTCTGAAATCAACGAGGTGCCTGAGGTTGAGTTAAGTCCCCAAGAAACCAATGATGAAGTGTTGGCCCAAGAGATATTAGCAGAACTTGAAATTGTTTTGGGACAACATGAGCTTAATTCAAACCCAGGTTTGAATATTCAAGAGCAGAATAATTCTGCGAATCAATCTGCAAATTTAAATGGGGATGCTAATCCAATCCCATCCGAACAAAATCAAATTGAAACCGAGTTAGACATTCAAGATGTTGAAGCCAATGAATCTGAATTAGACTCCATGAGCACTAGCGGAATTGAGGTGGTTATCACTACTGATAATCAACCTGAGCAAATAACTGATGAGTTTGGCCGTACGATTTCTGATGAACAAGAATTTACCGCAGTCACGCAACGAGAGACAATTGAATCAGATGCTCAGAGATTAGAAGCTATTCGACAGAATCTCGTCATCCTTGATTCAGTTGAATTTGATTTTACTCCTAACCAAGAGGAAGTTTTCAGATACGCACTCAATACCGATCATTCTCCCGGAACCGTCCTGTATGAGCGTAATTTATTTTTCTTCAACCGGAGGGCTTATCTAGAACGATGTGAACGTTTTGTTGATAGTGATGCCGCTCAGCAGTATTTTCTCACCTATGGCGGTCCTGAGGAAGATAAACATAACCTTGACCCAGATGGTGATGGTTTCGCTTGTGAATGGAATCCTGAACGATATAGACAACTCCTAAATCAGCTTTGATTGAACTGAAAAAAAACTGGTGTCCATCACCCAATTACGGGTCACGAAGAAACAATCTCCAACCAGAGTTGATTGTCATACATTATACCGCAATGGGAACCCAAGAATCTCTTGAGAGATTGTGTACACCAGAATTTGAGGTTTCCAGCCACTATCTTATTTCTGAACAGGGAAAAATTTATCAGCTTGTTGATGAAGTTCATAGGGCTTGGCATGCCGGTTCTGGGAATTGGCGAGGACTTTCGGATATAAACTCTCGCTCAATCGGGATTGAGTTAACCAATCTCGGTAACACCCCATACTCGCTTACACAAATGGCATCATTGATTGAGTTAATGAAAGAAATTATTCGCAAGTGGGGAATAGCGAAAGAGAATGTCATCGGTCATTCAGATATGGCGCCTACCCGAAAAAAAGATCCTGGAAAGAAATTTGATTGGCGACTTCTTGCTCTGGAAGATTTAGCTGTTTGGCCAACAGAAATTGATTATTCCCCCGTTAATTGGGATTTGTTTACGACTTCTTTGTGTAATTTTGGCTACTCAATCCCTTTAGAAACTTTGAGTGTGAAGAATAGACTTGATCTACTTAAAGTGTTTCGGAACCGTTTTCGTCCACATCATGTTGGTGAACTTGATTCGATTGATATGGGGATTGCTAAGAGTTTGGAAAAGTACAGCTATTCGTCTGATTAATTACCACAAGTGAATTGACAAGGGGGTAGTCTATTGTTAAATGATTTGGTGCGGAAAACTGGATAGTCGCGGGGACAATGTCCACGAGGAAAGTCTGGACTCCACAAAGCAGGGTGCCGGATAACGTCCGGCTGGAGTAATCCAAGGGAAAGCGCCACAGAAACATACCGCCAGTTATAATGAACTGGTAAGGGTGAAAGGGTGGAGTAAGAGACCACCGTCGATTTGGTAACAAATTTGAACCGGCAAGCCCCACCCGGAGCAATGCTAAGTTGGACTGTCATGAGAAGCTTTGTCTCGCAGTCGTGGTAAGCAGCTTGAATGGAAAGGTAACTTTTCATCTAGATGAATGACTATTGCAAGCGTAATGCTTGAACAAAATCCAGCTTACAGGTTTTCCGCACTCACATTCGGTGGTTGAAAAGAGACATTTTATTTGTAACTAATTCAACCATATGGAATATTAATTTATTTGGAGTATGCTGATGGCCAAGCCAGCGACAGTCAAAATCCGGCTCAATTCATCTGCCGGTACAGGTCATTTCTATGTGACCACTAAGAATGCACGAACGATGCCTGATAAGATGAAGGTACAAAAATACGACCCAGTTGCTCGCAAACATGTTGAGTATAAAGAGAGTAAAATAAAATAATCCAAGGTTTGGATTATTGATCATTGATGCGGTGAGTGTGACTCACCGCATCAGAAAAATTCATTGATTTATAACAACTTCAGTTGTTCTGACTATTCTCGTTGTCCAAACAATGAGAGGAGCAACAGGAACATATTTAAGAAGTTCAAATACAAACTCAGTGCTCCCATAATGGAGGATTTTGCTAACCATTGGGTATCGCCATGAGATGCCATTTGAATATAGTCATTTTTAATCCTTTGGGTGTCGTAAGCGGTTAAGCCGGCGAAAATCAACACTCCAATCACCGAAATGGCAAATTGAAGTCCAGGTGATGCTAGAAAAATATTGATAATCATGGCACCAATAATCCCGATTAGACCCATGATTAAGAATGAACCCCAACCTGAAATATCTTTCTTGGTTGTGTAGCCATAAATGCTCAATGAAGCAAACGCAATTGCGGTCACCAAGAAGGTTTGGAATATTGAAATACTGGCGTAGGCGAGAAAGATGTAGGAAATTGATAACCCCATCAACCCCGAAAATATCCAAAATGTTGTTTGGGCCGCAGATGCTGACATTTTGTTAATTCGAGCACTCAACAGAATGACTACACCAAGTGGAGCCAACATTACAATCCACTGAAGTGGTGTTCCAAACATCACTTGCATGAGCGCTTGGCTTGTGCTTGCGAAAAAGGCAACCAAGCCCGTAATTAGCATGGCTGCAGACATTAACCCATAGACTTTGTTCATGTGAGCCTTTAGTCCCACATCAATTTGAGCGGAACGACTATCAACTGGGTTAATTCCGGGTAGTTGATATTGATTCATTTAATTCTCCAATGAAATTATGTAATAATAGAAAATTAGAACTCAAAGGCTGAATATTCAAGTCCTTTATAGTTCTTTGATTTAGTCTAGAACACCCATCACATTATTTTGATTACAATCTTGCCAACGGCTTGTCTAGTCGCCATTAATTGCAATGCTTCATTCGCTTCTTTCAAGGGAAAACTGGAACTTATATGAGGGGCTATCAATCCCTGTTCAAACCAAATGAACAGTTCGCTTAAGCATTGACGTATCACTTTTGGATTAAAGGTGAGATATCCACCCCAATAGCAACCAATCACATCAAGATTCTTGACGAGAAGAATGTTAGCCGGAATAGACGGAATATCTCCTGAGGCAAAACCGATAGGAATGATTCGTCCCTCAGGGTTCATGGAGCGCATAGCCGAATTAAATAATGACCCGCCAACTGGGTCGTAAACAACATCTGCGCCGCCTAATGCTTTAACCTTGCTTCGAAGATCATCTTGAAGCGAGTGAATGAGATGGTCCGCACCCGCAATTTTAGCTTCTTTAAGTTTATTATCACTACTTGCAGCGGCAATGACCTTGGCCCCGATGACTCGGCCAATTTCAACCGCAGTTCTGCCCACACCACCTGAAGCCCCCAATACGAGCAGATTGTCCTGAGCTTGTAACTTCGCTCGTTTAACAAGGGCAAGGTAGGAAGTCCCGTAAGCAATTATAAATCCTGCGGCGATTTCGTCAGACATTTTATCAGGGACATCAAGGCATTGGCCATGGGGCAAACAGATATATTCAGCCAAACCACCAAAGTTTGCTATCCCAGCTACACGGGTTCCAATCTGCCTATCATTGATTTCTTCACCAAGGGCTGAAATGACCCCACACACCTCCATCCCAGGCGAAAAAGGTAAAGGGGGTTTGATCTGATACTGACCCTGTGAAATGAGTAAATCGGCAAAATTCATACCGACAGCACTGACCCGGATTTGAATCTCATTCGGGGCTGGTTGCGGGGTGGGGATATCAACCATCTTCAGAGAATCTCCAAGCGTTTTTACATGCATCGCAAACATAATGAGTCCTTAAAAAAATGAGAATTAAATTGGTTTTTTAAATTGATCAAAAAAACGAAAAATATGGTCAAGTGCTTCATCACGTAATGGTTGCCTTTCCTTGAGTAATTCATGCTTGGCATTTTTCATTTCCACCAGATGTGACTGAGGCCATTGGGCACAAAATTGATACGCCGCCCGATTATCGACGATTTCGTCATTACCAGCGACGAGCACAAGCGAATTATGCTTGGGCGGAGATAAGTTCATGAGTTTTTCTGTTTCTAAAAATGCTTGATAAGCCCAATTCCAAGAGGGTCCTCCTAGGCTGACTTCAGGTTGAGTATTGACTTGGTTTCTGAGAAATAGGAAGGTTTCTGGGCAGCTCGTAAGCGGGTTATTATGAGGCTCAGTTGTATTAAGTAAACTCTCTGGACCTGCGCCTTGAATAAATTTGTGTCCTTGACCAAGGAGATTTATTAGGGATACGAATCGACGAGCCAAAAAGGTGGCTTTTGCTATTTTCCACATGGGTGCTGAAAAAGCGCAGGCACTGACCGGTATTGATATTCCATTCATGAGGGCTCGTAATCCAATACAACACCCCATTGAGTGGGCTAAAATGTAATGAGGAGCGGGAGGAAATTGGTGATTAAAACATCTCAACACAGAAGCGAGGTCAATTTGAAAATCTTCAAATCGGTTAACATGGCACATTTTGGGATTGCTGTGAATTCTGTCCGAGAGCCCTTGCCCTCTCCAATCATGGGTGATGACCGTATAACCTCTATTTTGCATGGTTAGTGCCAAATGGGCGTATTTTTCAACAAATTCATTGCGCCCATTGAGAATGAGGATGGTTCCCTTAGTTCCACCTGACCAAATCGCTACCCGTATACGAATATTGTCTGATGTTGTCAGCCAATAGGCTTTGACATTTCCAGGACTCTTAACAATTGTGTCCAAAAAAGGTGCCGATTGAGTCAGTAAATCTGAAATCATAATGAAAATACTTTGTCGATGGATCTAATTTGCAATCGACAGACAAAAAAGTGAATTATCAGCATCTAAAGTTTCACCATTGTGTATTATTATTTAAATTGATTGCCTGTAGGGTAAGTTCAGGTTAATGTTTATCCTCAATTATAAACTAATTCATAAGTATCTACGAAGATTGGAGAAATATAATGAAGTTGATTAGATCTTCTTTATTGAGTTCACTCATGGCATGTATTCTCGCGATGAGTGTATCAACCCTTAATGCAGCTGAACTGAGATATGTTTCAGGAGCAGTTGGAAATGCGATTGAGGTATTTCAAGCGCTAGTTAAACCGTGGGAAGAAGCCACAGGTCACTCAGTTACTCTTGTGCCAATGCCTGCGTCTACGACGGATCAATTTGGACAGTATAGGCTTTGGTTGGCGGCTGGTAATGCGGACATTGATGTTTATCAAACCGATGTGATTTGGGCACCGCAACTTGCCGAGCAATTCATTGATCTGAAAGAAAGTGCAGCAGACCTTATACCGCTTCACTTTCCGTCAATTATTGAATCTCAAACCGTTGAAGATAAACTTGTCGCATTACCCATATTCACGGACGCTCCGGCTCTGTATTATCGTAAAGACCTGCTTGAGAAGCACAATCAACCAGTTCCTTCTACTTGGGAACAGTTGACTGAAGTGGCTCGTGCGGTTCAAGATGCTGAAAGAGCCGAGGGTAATGAAGATATCTGGGGGTTCGTCTGGCAGGGCAATGCCTATGAAGGACTCACATGTGACGCCCTTGAGTGGATTAAGTCTTTTGGTGGCGGGCAAATCGTTGAGCCTGATGGAACAATTTCGGTTAATAACCCACAAGCAATTGCGGCACTTGACTTAGCTGCAACATGGCCAGGAACAATTTCACCTCCTGGTGTGCTTGCTTATCAAGAAGAAGAGTCTCGAGGTGTTTGGCAAACAGGAAATGCGGTGTTCATGCGTAATTGGCCGTATGCTTATTCGTTAGGCAATAGCGATGATTCGGCAGTTAAGGGTCTCTTTGATGTGACAACACTACCAACTGGCGGCGGGCATGACACCTCGGCTGCGACATTGGGTGGATGGAATGTTGCTGTTTCAAAGTACTCAAAAAATCAAGAGGCCGCTATTGATTTAGCCAGATATCTGGCTGGACCAGAAGCGCAAAAACTCAGAACTTTAATGGCTTCAAACCTTCCAACGATTATCTCACTCTATGATGACGCGGATATAGCCGCAAACCAACCCATTATTCCACGCTGGAAAGATGTCTTTTTGCAAGCTGTACCAAGACCTTCAGCGCCAACAAAAGTGAAGTATAATGAGGTTTCAGCCAAATTTTGGTCAGCGGTCCATAACACCTTGTCGGGTGATGGTTCAGCTGCCGATAATTTAGAGCTTCTGGAATTAGAACTTCAAGACCTTAAAGGTTCTGGCTGGTAACTCCAATTTCATTACCTTAAAGTTGTGGCTAGGCTATGATTAGCCTAGCCAATATTGTTTTTCGCCTTAGTAGATTAAATCGGGTCGCAGAAATTACTGAATCATGTTTAAGGGGTTGAAGGAATTAGATTTAGAGGCACAGCGGAGAATAGCCGCTTTCTATTTTCTATTTCCGATGATCATTGCCCTGTTCTGCGTTGCCGCATGGCCTTTATTGCGAACGATTTACTTTTCTTTTACCGACACGTCCCTAACCAACCTTTATGGTGGCGAATGGATTGGATTTGATAATTATCTCCAGCGAAGAGAGTTAAGTTCAGGTCGTGTGGTTTGGCGTGGTACACTGGCTGATTCTGCGTGGTGGAATGCGGTTTGGAATACCGTTCGTTTTTCAGTCATTTCAGTATTTTTTGAAACACTCTTCGGCTTGATGATAGCGCTCGTCCTGAATGCCGAATTCAAAGGCCGGGGTTTGGTGAGGGCGGCGATTCTCATTCCATGGGCAATTCCAACTATCGTATCCGCGAAAATGTGGGCTTGGATGCTGAATGATCAATTTGGAATCATTAATGACATTCTCATCCGACTGGGCTTTATCGAAAGAGGGATTGCTTGGACGGCATCAATTGATACGGCAATGACAGCTGTCCTTGTGGTTGATATATGGAAAACGACACCGTTTATGGCTCTATTGTGTCTCGCTGGCTTGCAGATGATTCCACGGGATATTTACGAAGCAGCCAAAATTGATGGCGTTCATCCCCTCAAAGTATTTTGGAAGATTACCTTACCGCTTGTGCGACCTGCCTTAATGGTTGCTGTCATTTTCAGGGCCTTAGATGCACTTAGAATTTTTGACCTGATTTATGTTCTGACTCCCAACTCAAAAGCAACAAAAACGATGTCGGTGATTAGTCAGGAGAATCTGATACAATTTGATAATTTTGCTTATGGCTCGGCGCAGTCCACAATACTTTTCGCGATCATTGCGGTGTTTGTAGCGTTATATATTTGGGTTGGAAAAGTTAATTTAAGCGGGGAAGGCGGACGATGAAACGCTCGCTGTCTGATTGGATAAAGAGCATTGCTTTTTATAGCATTGTTGTTGTGATCTTCGTGGTAGCTGTGTTTCCGTTTTACTATGCGATTCTCACATCGTTTAAATCAGGGACGGCAATATTTGAGGTCAATTACTTTCCCGTTGATTTTTCTCTCCAAAATTATGTGACAGTAATGGTGGGTCGGAATTTCATAAGAAGCGTCTTAAATTCGGTATTCGTGTCAGGAGTGACAGTTCTTTTTGCCTTGCTACTTGCTGTAACGGCCTCATATGCTTTGAGCCGTGTCCGTTTCAGAGGTCGAGCCTTACTTTTGATAACCATCCTTGGTGTGTCAATGTTTCCACAGATTGCAGTTCTCGCTGGACTATTTGAACTCGTCAGGTTTTTGGGAATATATAACACCCCTTGGGCAATGGTATTAAGCTACACGATATTTACTTTACCTTTTACGGTTTGGGTGTTAACGACCTTCATGCGTGAATTACCCATTGAGATTGAAGAGGCCGCTATTATTGATGGTGCGACACCGTGGATCATAATCACAAAAGTATTTATGCCTCTATTGTGGCCGGCATTAGTCACAACTGGTCTGCTGGCATTTATTGGTGCTTGGAATGAATTTTTGTTTGCCTTGACCTTTACAATATCTGAAGACCAGCGAACTGTACCAGTTGCTATTGCTTTGTTATCAGGTGCTTCAGAACAGGAAATTCCATGGGGCCCCATTATGGCAGCTTCGGTAATTGTTACAATCCCGCTTGTCGTATTGGTATTGATTTTTCAGCAGAAGATAGTTGCCGGCCTCACCGCAGGTGGTGTCAAAGGGTAGTATTGGAGATTGCTATGGCAGAGATTGTTTTCAAAAAAGTATCGAAATCATTTGGGGCTATTGAAGTAATCAAAGATGTTGACCTCACCATCAATAAAGGTGAATTCATGGTTTTTGTCGGCCCGTCGGGGTGTGGTAAATCAACCATGTTGCGTCTCGTTTCTGGGTTGGAAAGTATTACCAGCGGTGAAATGACTTTTGATGGTGAGGTGATCAATAATGTTATTCCCTCAAAACGAGGGATTGCTATGGTTTTTCAGAGCTACGCCCTTTACCCTCACATGAATGTGTATGAGAATATGGCATTCGGTATGAAACTTGCTAAATCGAATGCTCAGGCTATAAAAAAACGAGTTGAATCGGCGGCCGAATTACTTCAGATTGAGCATCTCTTAGATCGCTTACCGAAGCAGTTGTCGGGTGGGCAAAGACAGCGAGTCGCGATTGGGCGAGCCATCGTTCGTGATCCAAGGGTGTTCTTGTTTGATGAACCGCTTTCCAATTTGGATGCTGCATTGCGAGTCGCAACTCGTCTTGAGATTGCTAAGCTTCATCACAACATGGATAATGTAACCATGATCTATGTGACACATGATCAGGTTGAAGCAATGACTTTAGCTGATCGTATATGTGTATTGAGGGATGGGTATGTTGAGCAGGTTGGAACCCCATCAGAACTCTATGAAAAGCCCAATTCAATTTTTGTCGCTGGGTTTATTGGATCACCCAAAATGAATTTCTTGACTGGTCAATTCGCTCAAGCGCACGATTGTGCCACACTTGGAATTCGTTCTGAGCATATCGTAATGACTGACTCTGATGTTGTTTGGTCAGGACAAATTGTTCATGCCGAAGACGTTGGTTCAGACACATACTTGTTTGTTGACATCAAAGCTGATGAGCCATTAATTGTCCGATGTGAAGGTCGTCAAGTAGTTGAGTTAGGCAAAAATGTAGGCTTGAAACCTGATGCGAAACAATTACATCGCTTTGACACTGATGGTAAACCAATGGGATAGCCATTGGAACCTAGTTAATTTTTCATTTCCTAAATCGACTATCTGAGGACGCTTACTATGGCTAAAATTGTGCTTATTGGTGCCGGCAGTATTCAATTTGGAGCTCAATTGCTCGGTGATATTTTCCAAAGTGCTGTATTAAACGAGGCAGAGATTGTCTTAAACGATATTAACTCCGAAGCTGCTGAAAAGACGGCTCAACTTGCTCAAAACCATATTGATACTCATGGATTAAAGCACAGAATCAAAGTAGAGGTTGACTTATCCAAGGCTCTGAAAGGAGCGCAATTTGTAGTGAACATGATTGAAGTTGGAGACCGTTTCAAATTATGGAATTTAGACTGGAAAATTCCACAACAGTACGGAATCAAGCAAATCTATGGCGAAAATGGTGGCCCCGGAGGGTTGTTTCACTCTTTACGGATTATTCCAGCCATTATTGATATTTGCCAAAAGGTTTCTGATGTTGCTCCCGAGGCAACCATATTTAATTTTTCTAATCCGATGAGCCGAATCTGTACCACAGTACACCGCAAGTTTCCAGAATTGAAATTCGTTGGACTATGCCATGAAATCGCTTCATTAGAGAGACATCTGCCGAGTATATTGAACCAACCGCGGGCGAACATTTTCTATCGGGCCGGGGGGCTGAACCATTTTTCTGTTCTCTCAAGCGTTAAGTATGTTGATAGCGGCAAGGATGCCTACCCTGATATTCTCATCAATGCACCCTCGTACTTTGCCAAAATTCCCGGATACTCAGAAATACTCGCCATGTCGAAAGCAACGGGAATTGATATTGAGACAGAGGGTTGGATGCAAATAGATGTGGCCAAAATAAAAGTAATAAGAGAGTGGTCAGACCGGCGTATTTTTGCCCTTATTTTGGAACATTTTGGTGTTTTACCAATTACCGAAGACAGCCATTTTGGTGAATATATCAGCTGGGCGTCTGAAGTTGCTGACCACCGAGGTATTCTTGATTTTTATACCTATTACCGAAATTTTCTTGGCCGCAGGGATGCGGTCATTGGTAATGAAATCACCGAAAGGATGGTTCCGATTATTGAAGGCATATTAACCAATAATTACTATGAAGAAGCCGCCGTGAATATCCCCAACAAAGGATATATTAAGAATCTTCCCGAATGGATTGCAGTTGAAGTTCCTGCTCGCATTGATTCTGACGGGATCCATGGTATACCCATTGAATTGCCTGTGGGAATTAGAGCTCTGATAACAAACCAGATTGGTATTCACGACTTGGTTGCTGACGCCGTATTAGAAAAAAGTAAAGAATTAGTTATCCAAGCTCTTTTAGCTGACCCAGTGGTTACGACTGCGAAATGTATTCCTGAAATGGTTGAGTATGTGATCGCTGAACAGAGTCCTTGGTTAGATTATTTACAATAGAACAATCTGCGGACGATGTGTCTCATTTTGTGGTGTTTGCGACGGTTACGCATTGGTGAATAGGTTGGCAATTTGCAGGGCAATAGCCATGTCCCCATTGATTTTGAGATGACCACTGAGGAAGGCGCTTGTTGGGTTCAATTCACCATCAATTATTTTGTCAAATGTTGCCATTGTTCCTTGAATTGTACAGTCTCTATCAGCATCACTTGAAGTGACGTCGCTGCCATCATAAACGAAAGATCCTTCACCCTCTATAATGACTTTGACTCGGGCTCCGATTTCTGGATTGTTTTTCAATATTTTGAGAATTGTGATGCTTTTAATCATTGGCTAAAACTCCTTCTTGTATTCATGTGAAATTCTCAAAAAATGTGTAACTATTCAGGTAGTATCAGTGACGGATTAGTAAAGCTTCATCGGCTGAACAGGGAAATCATGGAGTGTCGGGACATGTCGAGTAGTTACAAAATGTTATCAATCACATAATTATGATAATTTTTATAGTTGAATCTTACCAAGCGTTTTGTAAGGTGAATAATATGGTTGAATGACAAAGAATCCAAAAGAAGCGTAATCGTGACCACCTACAATTCCATAGAAATACCGTATAGATCTGAACTCCGACTTAAGTTGGTCGTGAATGCCTTAATTCATAGTTCCTTGCTAAGGGATTGGAAAATTAAGAGTACAGCATTTGTGATGGCGATGCTTATACCGTCGGTAATCTTAGGTAACGAAAAAATAATTGATCAATTATTTTTAGATCTCCAAAAAAGTGATCAAGTTTCCTCACGATACATTGAACGAAGAATCCTAGCCTTTTGGAGCGACTCTGGTTCTGAAGAGGTGAATGCATTACTTGAAAATTCACAACTGGCATTAAGAAGTCAAAATTATGATTTGGCATTGATTTATGTCAATAAAGTAATTGAGATCGCTCCAGAATTTCCCGAAGGGTGGAATACACGTGCGACGATTTATTATTTGCAAAGTCAATTTGATCTCTCAATTGCCGATATTGTTAAAACCTTAGAACTAAACGAGCGACATTTTGGTGCCCTTAATGGACTCGCGTTAATCTATGAATTAAAAGGGGAAGTCGTAAAGGCTCTAAAAGTATACTCTGAATTATACAAATTGACTCCTAACAGGAGAGGGGTTAAAGAGAGTATAAAACGGCTTCAAGAAACTCTCTACAACCAATCAATTTAGTCCGACAAATCGCAGCTTCATTGAATTCTTAATTTCCAACCTTTTGAAGTCATCATGCATTGGAACTCTAGTTCAGGTAGCGTTACAGCTATATTGGGTTCAACTAATTCTGGTAAGACTCTTTACGCCATTGAGCAGATGCTTTCGCACCGTAATGGGGTTATTGGACTGCCATTAAGGTTGTTAGCTCGAGAAGTTTATGACAAAGTCGTTGAGCGGTGTGGTCCATCGATTGTCGCCTTGGTAACAGGTGAAGAACGGATTGTTCCAAATCGAACTGCCTATTGGATTTGTACAACCGAAGCAATGCCCATCGGGATTGGAACCGATTTTCTTGCCGTTGACGAGATTCAATTGTGTGGCGATAAAGAAAGAGGTCATATTTTTACGGATCGATTGTTGAATGCACGCGGAACTAAAGCGACTCTATTCATGGGCTCAGATACAATCAAGGCGACCATCAAATCGCTTATCCCAAATGTGATAATTGAGAATCGAAGCAGGCTTTCGAAACTCACCTACACGGGCTATAAAAAAGTTTCTCGGTTAGTTCCGAGGACAGCCTGTATCGGGTTTTCTATCGAAGAAGTCTACATGATTGCCGAGCAAATCCGGCAACGAAGAGGTGGGGCCGCGGTGGTCATGGGAGCGCTCAGCCCTCGCACCCGCAATGCACAGGTTGATCTTTATGAAAATGGTGACGTCGATTTTATTGTCGCAACTGATGCCATTGGAATGGGATTAAACCTCGATATCAATCATGTTGCTTTTGGTTCATTGTCTAAATTTGATGGACATTGCCACCGAGCGTTGACTCCCATTGAACTTGGTCAGATCTCTGGTCGGGCCGGTCGTTTTAAACACAATGGAACATTTGGTGTAACGGCGGATAGTTATGAAATACCTCCCGATATAGTAAAGAGAATTGAAGCCGGTTCATACAAACCGACCAAGATTTTACAATGGCGAAACTCAGACCTGGATTTTGTGACTGTTGATACTCTCATAAGATCATTAACGCTTGAAAGCTCCAACCCACAGCTCCGACTGACTAAAAACTCGGTTGATGTACTTACTTTATCGCGGCTTGTTGAAGATAAAGAATTCGTGAAAAATATTTGTAATCCGCCACAAGTTAAGGTACTTTGGGAGGTATGCCAACTCCCTGATTACCGTAATTTTGGCTTGGAAAGTCATGCACGAATGGTCAGGACACTATTCAATTTCGTTGGCGATGGCGGTTATATAACCGAGAACTGGTTAGGACAAGAGCTGGAAAAAATAGCAAGTTTAAAAGGAAGTATTAATGCTATTTCCACGAGACTTGCTGCAATCAGGACTTGGAATTATGTTGCCCAGAAACCAGATTGGGTTGAAAACCCAATGTATTGGCGTGAAAAGACACGGCATATTGAGGACCAACTATCTGATGCTTTACATCTGAAGCTAAAAAATAGGTTTGTTGATATCCAATTTAGTGTATTATTGAAGACCCTGAAACAAAAGGAACAACTATTGCCTTCAATTTCAAATCAAGGTGAGGTCGTCGTTGATGAACTCATGCTCGGAACTTTAAAAGGGTTTCGCTTTTACCGGAGCACAGGAAAGTCTTCTGACGAAGAAAAAGCTCTTAAAAAAGCAACCCAAACCATATTAAGCTCTTATTTATCGGAGCTTGCTGACACGCTTTCCAAAGCGCCCAAAGATGAATTTTCGATATCAGAGGTTGGTGAAATTATCTGGAAAGACAATCCAGTGGGTGTTATTAAAAAGAGCCATGACCCTTATTTTCCAAGTGTCAAGGTCATTGCCGATGACATCGTCTTGCAGAATGACAAAGATAAAATCAAATCGCGTTTGGAAGTATACTTATATCATTCCATTAACGATGAATTAGAAAACCTGATCAAGCTCAAAAATGACGAATCCTTAGAAGGTGATGTCAAGGGGTTTGCCTTTCAGCTTGTCCAATCATTCGGTATCCTAAAACGATCACAGGTAAAAGAAGAAGTAACCCGCCTTGATCAAGAGAAGCGAAGGTTACTCAGGGGCTTTGGTGTTAGGTTTGGACAATATACTATCTACGATAAGATGTCTATTAAGCCGCAGTCAACTCACCTGAGGTTGGTCCTTTGGGCTGTCAATAATGGGATTGATTGTTGCCCGATTCCCAAGCCAGGCTTAACAACGCATGAAGCCGAAAATAATGCACCAGAAGGATATTATCCTGTGTGTGGATTTTACCAAATCGGTAATTTGGCAATTCGTGTTGATATTCTTGAACGGTTAATGAACCTTCTTCGCGAAGAGGATAGCCGCAAAGGGTTTGAAGCCAAACAAGCAATGACTTCAATTATTGGAGTATCGAATGAAAAGTTTGCTACCCTCATGAAGGATCTTGGATATCAGGTGACAAAAGAAGAAAGGGATAAGATTTCATACCCCAGCACCAAGGAATTAGATAGTAATGAATGCCAAGTAGAGCCTGAAAAGATTGAAGGAGTCGCAATTTCATCAAATGAACTCAAGCAGTCAAAGGATTCGCTACCTCAACAAAGTGCTATAGAGCTATTGCCGAATACTGATCTACCCATTAGTGAGCCTAAAACTGACATGAACCAAGATGTGATTCAGGAATATGCAGATAGTAGCATTGATATTAAAGCAGCACAATTAAAGGATGATTCAGATGTATCCCAAGAAGTGGCTGAAAAGAAAATAATTTATACCTTTAAGTGGGTTCCACGAAAACCCAGAAAAAGACCGTTCAAATCGAATGAAGCAACGAATCAAGCGGAACGAAAAAATCTTGGCAATGAATTTGAAAAACCAAGTCGAAAAAAACGACCAAAGCGAAGAAAAAGGCAAAATGAGGACACGATAAAACAATTTAAGGAACGCGGTAAGAAAATAGACAAAGAATTCAAGATTGATCCTGATCATCCGTTTGCAGCATTACAGGAGTTGCGGGCAAAACTTTAAGGGTTTAGTAGGAGCTGAGCAAAATTACTCGTCTTGAAAACGAGAAAAATACTCTTCTTGTGCTTGATTGAAACAATCTCAATACTAACTCACAATTGAGTTTCCCATTAATGTCCGTATCTAATTATCTAACTGAATAATTATAATGACCTATGTAGTTATCGATAGCTGCATTGCTTGCAAATACACTGACTGCGTTGAAGTATGCCCCGTGGATTGCTTTTACGAGGGTGAAAACATGCTTGTAATTCACCCCGATGAGTGTATTGATTGCGGCGTGTGCGAACCTGAGTGCCCTGTAGATGCCATTCGTCCAGACACTGAACTAGGAATGGAAGAGTGGGTGGAGTTTAATCGTAAGTTCTCGGAAATATGGCCGGTCATTATTGAGCGAAAGGACCCTCCACCCGATGCCGAATCACACGAGTTTGAAGAGGGTAAGATGGAAAAGTATTTTTCTGAAAAACCAGGTGCAGATAGTTCTGACTAATCCCAATCTGGCGCCCAAGGAACAATCTGCTTATCAACGATTCGATAATTTAACGAACCCAATCGATCAATCTTTGCCATGTCAACTGACGACAAAACAAAGTCAGAAATCGCAAAATTATCATGAATGTTTTTGTATTTGCTCGACATGACCGTGGTCGCAACTCCCTTTTGCAAAATCCACTGCAAAACGATTTGGGACACCGACCGACCATAATGCTTGGCAATATCATCTAGTTGGGTTTCTTGAAATACTTTTCCGCGTGCCAATGAGCAATATGAAGTGATTGGTACGCCCAACTTAGAAGAAACTGCAAGCAGTTTGCTTTGGTCTAGAAGAGGATGAAACTCAACTTGGTTGGTGACGATTGGAACCTCTAGAATTTCCAAGGCTGTCTTAAGCATTGACACCGTATAATTGGATACTCCGATATGTTTAGCAAGCTTCCTTTCATGAGCTTGTTGGAGCAACTTGATTGAAGGAACGATATCGCCTCCATAGGGTGGCCAGTGTAGCAACAAAACATCAACTTGACTTACACGAAGTTTATTTAAACTTGTTTCAACAGACTTAAAAAACTGAGATTCTTCAAAGTTTTTGATGGAAACCTTTGTTGTGATGAGTAATTCATTTTTGGGAATGCTTGAGGTGTCAAGCATTTCGCCGACTTCGCTTTCATTTTCGTACATTTGTGCCGTATCAAAGGCTCTATAGCCTACACTCAGTGCATCGGCGATTGCCGCTCTAACCGTATCACCCTGAAGTGGAAATGTACCAAACGATTTATAAAAAGATTTGTGAAAGTAAATTGACATCAGATCAGGTGCTCCTCAAGTTCTTTTTGGAATTTCACAATAGAAATTTTTCATCAATATCAATACTATAATTTTGTCTATTTTACCCGAGTGGTTCTTGAATACGCTTAATTTTAAATTAATCGTTGCAAAGCGACAAAGCCAATTTTATTCAAATTTTAATTGTGTCAAATTCTGCCTGTTTATTCGCTCACATAATGGGTCGGACAATGAGCTCTGTTCCAGCTATAAATGATTGAACGCCATCCCTCAACACTAATTGAAACACTCGGTTAATGGTCAATTGTCTCAACTAAGATTAATCAATCCGTACAACCGTTGCTGTCTTGAAGTTGATTGTGAGTCAGGGTCAAAATCAGTACTGACCAATGTGCTGACTTAAGTCAATGAGAGGCTTATAACCAGCCCGATGAGACAACTCACTTCAGTGAACTGCTGAATGCAACCGAGTGTATCACCTGTATAGCCCCCAAGTTTACTTTTGATTATGAGAATGAGTGGCAGAAAAAACATAATGCTTATCAGTACAGGTAGGAGCAGTATAGTTCCCAATAAGGCGGCACCTAGTGCAAAACAGGTGAATAGTCCTGTGAGAAACGAAAGAGACGATACTTGACCAACGAGAGCTCCTAAACCATCCACTTTAGCTGAGGGAAAGAACTTTATGACAGGAATCAGCGAAAATCGAGATAGCGCCCCAGAGGTAATCAGTGCTTCAATGGCCAAGTTATTTTTAAACAAGACTGTTAATAAACTCCATCGTAAAATCAGAGATAGAATCAGTGCCAAAGCTCCATAAGTTCCAATATGGCTATCAGTCATAATTCGCAACCGATCTTCTGTATTCCGACCTCCCCATAGACCATCAAATGTGTCTGCTAATCCATCTTCATGCAAACCACCCGATAACGCAATGAGTAAAGCTAAGCTGATTGGTGCAAGTATTTCGGCTGGTATTCCGATTTGAGCCAAGCCCACAGATATGCACCCAATCAAACCTCCAAATAAACCACCAACTAATGGCCAAGCCCAGGTTGATTGACCTAAAGGGGTCGCATCCATCGGAACTGGAAATCGGGTAAAGAATCCAACAGCATTAAAGAATGAACTGAGGAAATTTGGTCGGGTAATTTTAGAAGGTTTAATTGCCATTGATTGGTAGTATGTTATTTTGACTCTTGATGTAAGATAAGTCTAATCCAATTAATCTACAAATTCATTACTCAGATCAGTCATGCCACAAGTAAGCAAGGTTCAGAAGTTCATAACGAGTTGTTTACAAGATTTACCATCGATTAATTCTGTTGACATAGTTAAAGCGTGTGACCGTAATCAGGAACTAACTAAACCATTCGGATCTTTAGGGCGCTTAGAGGACTTGGCAATTTGGTACAGCTCTTGGCAGGGTTATCAGAAAAAATCGATAGATTCCATTCTCATAGCTATTTTTGCCGGGAATCATGGTGTGGCTCAACGAGGGGTATCAGCGTACCCAGCTGAAGTCACCGCTCAGATGGTTGCGAATTTCAATAATGGTGGTGCAGCGATTAATCAATTGGCTGATTTGTTACCGGCCACTTTAAAGGTGGTTGATTTAGAGTTAGATCAACCGACCAAGGATTTTTTTGAAGAGCCGGCCATGTCTGAGGATGAGTGTTCTCAAGCATTTCAGGTGGGTTTTGATTTGGTTTCTCACGAATACGACTTGGTTATTCCAGGTGAAATGGGAATTGGAAACTCAACCTCAGCATCAGCACTCGGATATGCTATATATGGTGGTTCTGTTTCAGATTGGGTAGGAATAGGAACAGGCGTTTCAAACAAGACCTTGAAACACAAACAAGAAGTTGTTGAAGTTGCTGTTAACCGCCATAGAGATACTTGCTCTACTCCCTTGGATGTAATGCAATGTCTTGGGGGGCGCGAGTTAGTAGCAATTATGGGTTCTATTTTGAGTGCAAGAATGAAGAAAATACCGGTGGTAATTGACGGGTTTATCTGTACTGCCCCTGTAGCTGTTTTGAATGCTATAGATTCACGACTGATTGAACATGTCATTGCCGGTCATGAGTCCGCTGAGAAAGGTCATAAGATTTATCTCAATAAACTTGGATTAAAGCCTATCTTGAACATGAACATGCGACTTGGGGAAGCAACAGGAGCAGCTCTTGCAGCCCAGATATTGAGAGCAGCTGTTGCTTGCTATGGTGGAATGGCAACATTTGCTGAGGCTCAGGTTTCAATAAGTTCTTAGCTGGATGAAGGTTTTGGCTGCAAATCTGATGGACCGGCTTTAAGGTCAGTCAAACCTTTTTCGGCCTCTTCTGGGATTTCAGTGCTTTCATCATCCTTTTGATTCGGTACAGGTTCGGGGTGGTCTAAAGTCTCAGGAGAATGAGTGTCATTCCTAGATCCTGTTCCGATGGAAACATCAATAAAGCTGTTTAACTCCTTTAGCTTTTTTAAATAAGCTTCGTTATCCTTGTTGGGAACTTGAGGATCCCAGACGTTAGCGAGTTCCTTGGTCATGTATTGTGCGTATTTAAAGAAAATTCCTGCTCTAAGTGATGCTTCGTTTTTGCTGACCCCTAAGCTCTCAACAACGCGTTGGCCCGCACGAAGTGCACTATCAAAGACTTCACGAATAATTTCGCTTGCACCGGCTTTGTAGAGCTCAAATTCGTGATTACGATCTATTGCACGCGAAACAATGAATAAATCGGGCCGCTTACGTCTGGCATAAGAAACAATTTGGTTTATTTCCTGTTTGCGGTCAATTGCCACAACCAACACGGCGGCTTCATTTATACCGGCGGCTTCAAGTAACTCCGGTCGGCAGGGATTTCCTAGATAAGCTTTGTAGCCAAGAAGCCGTAATTGTTTTACGGTGTCAAAATTATTGTCTAAAATGACCGTATTGTAGCCAAAGGCGTTCACAAAGTCACTCACTGTTTCACCAAAGCGTCCAACACCCGCAATAATGACAGGTCCGACCTCAGGGTCTTCTCCGACAAATTGTTTGTCAGATATGCCTCGCTTTTTGGCAATGTAATCAAAAGCCATAAAGAGGGCAGGGGTTAGGGCCATCGTCATGGTTACAACAAGGGTTAAAATTTCCTTATTGGCATTATCAATCACTCCAGTTTGTAGCATAAAGACCAATAGAACCAAGCTAAACTCACCCGCTTGGGCCAGACCCAATACAAACAACCAGCGATTACGTCCAGCTAATTTGAAAACAAAAGTGAGGGCATAAAGGATCAGAATTTTGATTGCAATCACCCCAATCGTAAGAGCAAATACAATAAGAAAGTTTCGAAACAGGGTTAAGAAGTTAATTTCTGAACCAATGGTTATAAAAAACAATCCCAGTAGTAACCCTTTAAACGGGTCAATGTGTGATCGCATCTCGTGGCGAAACTCAGAGGTTGCCAAGACCACCCCAGCGAGGAAAGTTCCCAATGCGGGTGAGAACCCAACGAGAGTCATTAGGAGTGAGGCAAAAACCACTACGAATAAAGTAGCGGCCATAGATATTTCTGTTAATCCGGATGCTGTTATGTAATGAAAGAAAGGGCGAACGACAAAATAACCAAAAGCGATAATGACAGCAATAGAAGCAAGTGTTAAACCGGCACTTCCCCAAGGTGGTAGTTGCTCAATAAATGCTTTAGGGAGCTGTAATGCTTCCTGTTCGCTTGTTGCACTTAATTCCGCATGTCCAGCTATTGTTCCGATTTCAGCGGGGATGATCGTCCCTGTTGCCAGCAATGGGATAATAATTAGTATTGGAATAAAGGCGACATCCTGTGTCAATAGTACTGACAAAGAGTTTCGCCCACCTTCTGTTTGACTGAGACCTTTTTCGGTCAGTGTTTGTAAAACCATCGCTGTTGAGGAGAGGGCAAAAGCCAATCCCAAGGCCAGGCAAGTTCCCCAACTTAATCCAAGAAAACTAAATAAGAGTCCTAATCCGAGTGTTGATAAACCAATTTGCAGCCCTCCCAAGCCAACTAATTTATTCCGTAATTGCCATAGTTCCTTGGGTTCAATTTCTAAGCCTATGACAAAGAGGAGGAGGATGATACCAACCTCAGCGACACCCTCAAATTCTGAAGCTCCAATGCCAATCAGTCGATAAAATTGTCCAATGACGACTCCAGCGACAATGTAACCAAGAACAGAACCAAGGCCAACTCGTTTGGCTATTGGTACGGCAATGACCGAAGCTGAGAGATAAATTGTGGCCTGAAACAGAAAATTATCCATGGGACTCACGTTCCCATTTTACTGTGGAATTTGGTATTGATGAATAATTGTTTCATGACCATTATGATTTGTTAAATTTTATGACACACTATAGTCCTCAAAGGTACCAAAAAAGAACATTCAACTCACAGAGACTTTGGCAGATATTAACGAATAAAATTATCCAGACCAATATTAAGTGCCAAATACCAACAACAACTTATAAGTTTCAAATTGATGGCTCAAGGTAAAGCCATACGGGTCGTCGTAAAGAACAGTACTATCTAGAGATATTGATTCGCCTGTTAACTCCAAGTCTAAGTGATTAAAATTCAGAATATTTTGAAATGTCTCTCACATTCATGTCTTTACCATCAGTGGCTGATTTGGAGAGCGGAGAAAATGAGTCGGACACTGACTTTTATTAAGGAATTCATAATTTATTCTGGGTCGCAGCCAAGTTGTTAAGGTTCGTTTTACTGAATTCGTACAATGACCCGATTTAAACATAACATAATGCAATAAATTAGGAGAATTCGACAAATAAATCAAAGTAAACTTCCACTTACATATGAAAAACAGGTTTGATATCGTTCTCTCAAATGAGTTTGTGCCTGATAATTGCAAATGGATTTGTTCAAAAGGTTGAAATTGAAGATGCTGAAAATATATGGACATTTACAAAAGTAAAATTCATCTTGGTGTTGGTGGCTCCCGTAAGGGAAATCCTGTCGCCCGAAGTCATTCAGGAAAGGACAACACCCTTCAAATGGAAGGATAACAGCCGTGTCAAAACGAACAGCTGCCAAGTACAAAATAGATCGCCGAATGGGCGAGAATATATGGGGACGGCCCAAATCTCCCTTCAACAAACGCAATTACGGCCCTGGCCAACACGGTCAAAGGCGAAAGGGAAAATTATCGGATTTTGGCATTCAATTACGATCCAAGCAAAAATTAAAAGGGTATTACGGAGACCTGACCGAGAAACAGTTCCGCCGTACTTTCAGTGAAGCAGAAAGATTAAAAGGAGATACGGGAGAAAACCTTATTGGTCTTTTAGAAAGAAGACTTGATGCCGTCGTCTATCGCGCCAAGTTTGCAATTACAATGTTTGCATCACGCCAATTCATCAATCATGGCCATATTCTTGTGAACGGTAAAAGAGTCAATATCCCCTCTTATCGACTTAAGGAAGAAGATGTTGTTGAAATCAGAAACAAATCAAAACAACTGTTGGTCGTTGACGATGCAATCAACAATAACGAAAGGGACGCACCAGACTTCTTAGAAGTTGATTACGAAAATCTTACAGCGAAGTTTGTTCGTGTGCCTAAGCTTGATGAAGTTCCTTATCCCACCCGAATGGAGCCTAATTTAGTGGTGGAATACTACTCTAAGAATTAGACGAACTAAGAGAGGTAATATCTTCTTCTTAGATCACACTCCCAATTGTATTATGCCTTTATCAGTGTGGTAATGATAGAGGTGTGATGTAATGCGATGACAAAAAGGTTCTTTGAGTGTTGCAGAGACAATAAGTATGCTTACGCGATAAGAATTCTCATTTTCCGATTGGATTTGTTTTGAAGAAAGTCGCCCTTTCTGAGGCTAATCAATTTCCTTTTTGGCGGCGACCAATCTTTCTTCTTTTTCTAATGGCTGCTGCCTTACCCCTTTCGTTTTCTACATGGTCAGCGCTTCTCAATAATTTTGTAGTTGATGTTGCGGCATTTGATGGTGTTAAGATTGGGTGGCTGCATACCGTTAGAGAAATCCCTGGTTTTCTCGCAATCGGCGTCATTTTGATCATAATTTTTGTACGCGAGCAGTTACTTGCGCTTTTATCGCTTGTGACATTATCTGCCGCTACTGCTGTCGTTGCTTGGTTTCCGACCTATCAAGGTATTCTGATAACCACGATTATCAGTTCTGTAGGGTTTCATTATTTTGAAACCATTAACACGTCACTCCAGTTGCAATGGCTTGATAAGCGAAAAGCGCCGCAGATGATTGGTTGGATTTTGGCGATTGGGTCAGGAGCCTCTCTCGCTGCTTATTTGTTTGTTATTTTTGGTTGGCGCTTGATGGGCTGGTCTTACGACAGTCTTTACGTGGCGGCGGGTGGCGCAACACTTATTGTTACCCTTTACTGTATTATCGCCTTTCCGCAATTCGAATCACCGAATCCGCAAAATAAAAAAATGGTTCTTCGGGCACGATATTGGCTTTACTACTGTCTGCAATTCATGTCCGGTGCTCGGCGACAAATTTTTGTAGTCTTTGCAGCATTTATGATGGTTGAAAGATTCGGGTTTGAGGTTCACGAAGTGACAGCAATTTTTATTATCAACTTTGTCATGAATATCGTGTGTGCACCCATAATGGGTAAAGCAGTTGAGGTGTTTGGGGAACGCAATGCCCTGATTTTTGAGTATGTCGGTCTCACGATGGTATTTTTAGCATATGGCGGGATTTATTTTTTTGGCTGGGGCGCTATCCTAGCCGTCTGCTTATATATCCTTGACCATTTATTTTTTGCTTTGGCTTTTGCTCTTAAGACATATTTCCAAAAAATTTGTGATCCAAGTGATATTGCTCCGACTGCGGCAGTTTCCTTCACAATCAATCATATCGCCGCGGTGTTTCTACCGGCCTTATTAGGATACTTATGGATTGTATCGCCTGCTGCGGTGTTTTGTCTAGCCGCTGCGATGGCACTTGCCTCATTAGGTCTTTCACTTATGATTCCACGCCGTCCTTTTCCGGGTAATGAAACTATTTTTTCTAAAGCAGTCACATAGCTGTGAAACAATTGAGAATATTCAGGTGTCGGCTAAACTAGGAAAGAGAGAGGCTTTTGCTGAACTACAACACTTTTAGATGTCGTATATAATTGTACAAGAACTCACCCTACAAAAGGAGATAATTCATGTTTGGGCTATTTAAAACTAACAATCTACCGAATTCACTTCAATCTTTACCAGGTCGAAATAGTGAAATTCCTACAGCAGAAAAGCACTTTGTTAATGGTAGACCCTTGAAGGGCCCATTTCCTAATGAATGTGAACATATAATTCTTGGAATGGGATGTTTCTGGGGTGTTGAACGACTTTTCTGGGGCTTAGAAGGAGTATGGGTAACGTCAGTAGGGTATGCCGCCGGGATGGTCCCCAATCCAACGTACCAAGAAGTGTGCACAGGGCAAACGGGGCATAATGAAGTGGTTCGAGTCACTTTTGACCCTTCAATTATTGCTTTCAGCACTTTACTGAAAGTATTTTGGGAAAATCATGACCCAACCCAAGGTATGCGACAGGGAAATGATATTGGGACTCAATACCGTTCGGGGATTTATGTTTTGAGTCCTGAGCAAAAGAAAATTGCTGAGATTTCAAAAAGTGAGTATGAAGCGGCTTTGGCTGCTAATCGGTTGGGACCAATTACAACAGAGATTTTGGTTGCTCCGCCATATTATTTTGCTGAAGAGTATCATCAGCAGTATCTTGCCAAAAACGTGAATGGGTACTGTGGGCTGAGAGGAACCGGAGTAAATTGTCCTACCAATTAGGCTCATCAAATGTCACATGGTTATAGATGCCATACGGCCTTTGTTCTGGTCACTAGTGAGGACAAAGCTCGTCGACTGTCGCACGCATTGGAGGCGATGCATCCAAAGCCAATCGGGGTGGCAACAATTGTGATTGAGGCTCCAACTCAATTATGGGAAGTCGGTGCCTATTTTGACCAAACTCCCAATGATGTTGAACTGCAACTAATTTCAGCGGCATTTGAAATCAACGAATTTCAATTATCTGAACTTCCACCAACTGATTGGGTTGCCAAGGTCAATCGTGACCTGACTCCGGTCAAAGCAGGTCAGTTTTGGATTTATTTTTCGCACAATAAGCAAACCAAACCCACTGGATTGAGGGACATAAAAATTGCTTCTTCTATGGCTTTCGGGACGGGTCACCATGGTTCGACACAAGGGTGTTTAGTCATGTTTGACAAAATCCAATCCCAGCAAAGGAGGATAAAAAAAGTTGCCGATGTTGGCTGCGGCTCTGGTGTCTTGTCAATTGCAGCTTGTCAATTATGGCAAGCTCAGATTGTTGCTACCGATATTGATGAAGTGGCCGTTGAAGTCACCTCGGAGAATATCATGGCGAATCAGCTTGATAAGAAAATTAACACGGGCTCGGCTAATGGACTAACCCATCAACTCCATACAAGTTTAGCTCCGTTTGACTTGATCATTGCCAACATATTACTGAAGCCACTCGTTGAACTTGCTTCAGAAATTAAAGACAAGATTCACAAGGAGGGGAGTATCATTCTATCGGGTATAATGACAAATCAGGAGAGCGAACTTCGTAAAGCCTATCAATCGGTTGGGTTTAATCTCTACAACAAAGTAGTAATTGATGAGTGGGTCACATTACAACTTGGGCTATCGGATACCCGACCTAATCCTTCAACCGATTAAGCGCATTGCTCCACAATCTGCTCTTGTTCACCGAGCCCTTCAATTCCCAGCCGCATAGTCTGTCCAGGTTTAAGATAAATTTGGGGTTTTTGCCCTAAACCCACTCCAGGAGGTGTGCCGGTTGGAATAACATCTCCGGGTTGTAAGGACATAAATTGGGAAATATAACTCACAAGTGTGGGCACATTGAAGATCATCGTTTTTGTTGACCCATCTTGGAATCGCTTACCATCCACTTCTAGCCACATTTTTAATTGTTGTGGGTCAATGATCTCGTCTTTTGTAACAAGCCAAGGGCCAATAGGGGCAAAAGTGTCACAACTTTTTCCTTTAATCCATTGTCCACCTTTTTCGATTTGGAATTCTCTTTCCGAAATGTCATTCACGATACAGTAACCTGCCACATGTTCCAGAGCATTGGCTTCTTCAACATAGCTGGCCTCTTTGCCAATCACCACACCTAACTCAACTTCCCAATCAGTTTTAGTAGAGCCACGAGGAATGACGACTGTGTCGTAGGGTCCAATTATCGCTGAAGTTGCTTTACCAAATAGAATGGGTTCATTGGGGATGGGATTGCCAGTTTCTTCGGCGTGGTCCGAGTAATTTAAGCCCACACAGATAAGCTTGCCAATATTCCCTACACATGGGCCAATACGAGTATCAGGTGGAATGATATTGAGTAAACTCAGATTAAGGTTGCTGGCCCATGACATATCACTCAAGGTGCTGCCATTAATATCTGGGATAACCGGTGATAAATCGCGATAATTGCCATTAATATCAACAACTGCTGGCTTTTCTTGTCCAGGTAATCCAAGTCTTGCAAGTTTCATTATAATTTCTCCTGATTTATTGAAGGGGCGGACTGCTTTTCTTGATTGTAGGTCAGATCATTATACCGCCATCGACCAAATGAAACTGGCCGGTGATATAAGACGCGCGGTCTGAGAGCAGAAATATGGCTAATCCAGCTATTTCACTAGGTGATGCGAGTCGTTTCATTGGCTGTCGGAGCTCAAAATACTCTCGTGCTTTTTCATAGCTTCCCATAGTTCCCCCAAGTTCCTCACAACGGGCTCGCCAAGAAGGCGTGTCAACGGTACCAGGGCAGATGACATTGCACCGAATATTGTCTTCAAGAAAATCTCTTGCAATTGATTTTGTCATACCCAAAATTGCGGCTTTAGTTGTTCCATACGCGAATCGGTCAGGGAGTCCCTTCAGCGAGGAAACAACTGATGCAATTGAAATGATTGACCCACCACCATTGGCAATCATCTTGGGAACAGATGCCTGCATAACATTAAACATAGAGTCCACATTGATGGTAAACGATTTACGCCATTCTTCTCGAGTGCAATTTAATAAGTTGCCATGATGAACGTAACCGGCGACATTGGCAATGCAATCAAAAGGTTCGGAGGTGTTAATCAAATGACTTACAGCGTCGTGGTCAGTCACATCCAAAAACTGAGTTGAAATGTGGTCACCTTGGATTTGAGACAGATTTGTTTCATCAATGTCAGTTGCCATGACGACGGCTCCATTGGCGTCAGCTTCTTCAGCAATCGCCTTTCCTATTCCTGCCGCGGCGGCAGTAACAAGAACTCTTTTTCCTTTAAGTAATTGAGTCATAATTGGTTGAGTATTGTGATTGGTTAATTGTGAAATTCGTTTCCTTCCAAGCATTATTGCCGTTTGAAGTATAGAACAAAATACAACTCTAATCCATCAGATTTTCCCTCTTAGAAGTTCTTCAAAAGATTTTTCTAGTCACCAATTCAAATAAACTGTATCAACATTAAAAGCCATAATGGATTTCTGCTTAGACTACAAATATCACTAGGCTTGACCTTTAACAGTAAGCTTTTAATTTTCATTATCAGAACTATAGTTGGCGGGGAGCCGAAATCATAGATGCTCCAATATGTTTGCCCGTTTTCAAACGGTACCCTTTTGTCGCCAACTGCTCTTGGAACATTCCTACCGACTCAACCAAACGTCCTGATTGGCTGAGTTGATTACGATACTTCCACAAGGTCTTCAGTCTTAGAACTTGGTTGCCGCTTTGAAGGCCCACAAACTGCTTGAATGAGTATTGGTTCAACAGCATGAATTGAAGCTGACCATCGCTCAATCCATTCAACACACCTAATAGTATTGACCGGAAGTTAATTTGGTTATCCCAAGGAAGCTGGCAATCAATACTGGTGCGAGGAGGACCAAAAACATCTTCTAGGGTCGGGGTAAACAAATCCCAGTTCACTATATCCTTCATGCCTTGAAGTTTGTTAAATTCGCTCAGTTCCCGTTTGAGTTCATCATCACTGGGCGTGTCAATTTGATAGATCTAAGTTTGAATAAATATAATTTATGATTAATCCGTGTTCATCATATCACAATCAATAATCCCAAAGCCAAGGGAATTAAATAGATGTTTACCCACAATGAGTTACTTTTGTATAACTACAAACATGTGAAAGCTCAGCATCAATCAGGAATAAATTAAATCACGCAATGGCGGAACAGAAAATCCAATGTTATCCGTAATGGTTTTGTGAATACGATATTCTTGCCCTCCCTCGCATGGTGAGGGTCATTCCATAGCTGCCAATGTGTAGCGGTCTTGCTCAACCCAAAATAGATTGTTTTCAAGTCAAGGGAAATTGCTGAATGAAAGTCTAAATTGGGGTTAAATGTTAAGTCTGGGTAGGTAGACTATTTGAAACCAGAAAAATTTTGGAGGTTTAAACCTTTACCAGCATCCACGAGCCCCAATTCATACTGTTTTGCCAATGCTCCAACTGGTTTGAGGGTTGAAACTAACTCAGTTGAATGAACTAACATGGGTCATATGTGCAATATACTTCCTTTGACACAGCGAGATTCGTATCAGTGTCCAGTCAGTAGCCTCATAATGTTTTGCGGCATTTTGTGATGTCATCAGTTCACTCAAAGTGTGCTTGGGATAATGAATTTTATGCCATTTCAAGTAACCTAAAAATTGCGCCGCAAAGATATGACCAAATTTCCAATACGCACTAATTAATTCATGCGTATCAGAAAAGTCGGATATTGTCAAACAGACACTCGCTAATTGGTAAAGAGAAACATGGTCTGATGGTTCCCGATTTTCAGTTATTGAGAACAGGAATAATCTGACAATCATCCCCCGATACAGATTGGAATACAGTGGTTAACAACAGCGTTGAACTGTTCGTTCACCAAAGTGTGTTGCCGAGTTGTGCATGTTTTAAGTCACTCAACAATACCACAAAGGGATGAGTGTTGCAGTGTCTTGGTCATAGTATAAAGCGGGTTTGCATTGGGTTTTGTTATCATTGCTCTCTCATCAAGAAGTTGCGTAATTTGAACTTTGTTGCGAAAACGCAATAGTTTGCATCATTTCTGGAGCCTTAAAGTGATGGGAGCGTTCGGAAGTGTTTTGAGGTCATACAAGGGTTATCGGAGTTAACAGTGACTGGGATGATAAAGAACGGTCAAGTGCAAATTGTTTCAGAGAAAGATGTTAATTAAACCAATCACCTTTTGAAAGTCAGGGAATTGTGGCACGTTGTCACGAAAGAGGTGTCCTTTTAACTTTCTTTAGTTTTTGACATTTATCTCAACCCTCATGGTTAAATGTTGTGCACAGTATGACTATTTAGTGTATATTCAAAATAACAGGAGTGAGTTATGCCCGATGAATTCAAAGCCAAAGAACTAAAACAATTTATAAATTCTGGAGACCGGGTCATCAATCCCTTTTTCGTTGGCCGTGAAGTATACCAAAAGAAAATTGATGAATTGACCCAAACGATTGTGCAACGTCACCAAGACAACGTTGGCGATGTTGCCGATGGAATGACGCAAGTCATTTACGGAGCACCTGGGATAGGTAAATCTTCTCTCCTCAAAAAAATCAGGCAAAACTGCATTGACCAGCTGAACAACGATAAACAAGGTCCCAAAACCATTCCGGTTATGCTCAAAGACCCGGAAAACTTATCCTTTGAATATCTTGGTAGACGAATTGATGATACAATATCAGAGCTCCTTCCCTTCCTGACGATTGATGGTGT
>MKWU01001842.1_pt1 | contig 34717 bp, 25 predicted proteins | sample 809101 | NCBI WGS metagenome assembly MKWU01 (sample SAMN05860141, study PRJNA318959) | sponge metagenome | host: Aplysina aerophoba | place: Slovenia: Piran, Adriatic Sea, Gulf of Piran | collected 2013-05-07
GACGTTGCCCCGCTGTTTAGGGAACGCGTCTGCTATAAGTTCGTATTGTTCTGATGTCAGTTCCATACGTTAACGATACCGACCGGACACCCCAACCCCTGGCATTTAGAGTCAACACGCCCTAGTTCTTCGGCGAAACGGTCGACAGACCACTCGTCGGATTCGGGCTTATAGGGTCTCATTTGCCATGCGTGAATCGCTTCGGCTAGCCCCTTTGCACCTGGTGCAAATGAGGATGGATGTGGGGTTTCCGTCAGGAGATGGCCGGGGGGCTGTGGGTGGGCCTCGGGTGTGTCCGGGTGTTCTGATGTTCCGTTGACATAGTCTCTGATGGGGATGACATCGGGTAGGTCGGCAGCTTTAGCCGCGGCGTTGAGTTCGGCGATCTTATGGTCGTCGGCCTCTAGTAGTTCATCACTGTTGGAGAATGCGTACTCAACGGGGCGTTCGTCTGCGCGGGCGAGCAGCCAGACCACGAGGCTGTCAGTAGCGCTACCGTACCGTTGGGCGTCTTCAGCTAGCCGCGAGAGGACATCGGGGTCGTTCGCGTGTAATGGTGTGTCCAACGTGAATCGCAGCAGGGCTGAGAGGAGAGGGTCGGCCTTCTCGCACCAGGATGTCCAGAGGTCTTCTAGGGCTCCATGTAGGACCGAATGCGGGTCGTTGCAACGGTTCAGCAGGCGTGTAGCAGCGAGTTGGGCAGCGGCTAGAGGGTCGGCTTGGCCGAGCAGGTCCCACCATTGCACCCAGGCATGATTAGTTTCTTTGCCGTCTGTGTGCGTCGGGACGCGTTCGCAAAGGGGCTGCAGTCGGGCTACGAGTTCGCGTCTGCGGGATGGGTCTGCTGCCATTAGCGTTGGAAGCGGGTTGAGGAGCTCAAAGATTGTCCTGTCCTTGCGCCATCCGTAGGCGGTCAGCAAGATACACGCCTGGTCCCAGAGTTCGTTCGCTATGTCGTGGTTGCCCGAAGCGAGCGCCACCCTTGCCCGGAGTAGATAGCACTCAGCTAAGTCTCTGTAGTACCGACCAGCGGAATCGTTCGTGATCTCATCCTCTAGAAGTTCCGTTGCCATCTCAAGTGGCGGGTGTGTGCGGTCAATCGACGCTGCTACGAGGAGGTCCGGTGGGAGCAGGTCATTGATCGAGCCGTGCAACCGAGTCTGTGTTGCGCTGCCTACTTCCCGCAGCAGGCGGAAGGCTTCTGTCCAGGCCTCACCGTCGACGAGCCCCAGAGCGCGGCGGACGGTGCTGGCGATGATGTGGTGGATCGAGTAGAGATCACAGGCTCGGGGATTACCGGCGAACGGGCGTACGTCAGTCGTCAAACACTGGAAGGCTTCGCGGATTTGGGCCTGCTGGTCGTCGGTTTCGGCCGCCTCGGCCCGAACCAGGCCTATGACGAACCGGAGCCAGCACTTGTACCACCCTTCACCGCACACAAGACCTTGTGCCGTGCTGAGACCGAGTGGATCTAGATGGGCGGCGGCGATGCACTCGTCCAGCCATGCCCACAGAGGTTCGTTGTCCCACTGGATCGATGGCTTCTGGACAGTACGGGTGAGGTCCAGCAGTCGCTGGCGAGCCTCCGGCGACCGGGCCCGGCGGACCTCCTCAACTGGCACGCCGACTGCGACGATGCGCTGTAACGTGCCGGAAGGTAGGCCGTGTTCCGTTGCCTTGATGGCCCACTCCTGTGGGGTCCCGACCCTGGCGTTTGCCGGTTTGTCAGCTAGGTGTTCTGCCAGAGCGAGGCTCATGGAACCGGGCCGCTCAAGGTGGTCGATCAGTTCGATAACACCTTGAGCACCGTGGGTATCGAACACCGCCTCCGCCACTGCAGTCGGATCGATCCTGCGCGTCTCTATCCACCCTGCTAAGCGGTGCCAATCGACAGGCTCCGACAGGTTCAGACGTCGCTTCCCGCCCGAGGTCACCCTAACGGTATCGCTGGTCACAGGTCCGGTTGACCGTTCCGAGCCTTCGGCCTCCGGTTCGACGATGGCGGCGTGTGCTGAGAGACGGAGCCGGCCCCTCCACCATTCCAACGACAGGGCCTCGTCTGGGACTTCACCGTCTAAAGGGCTCTCAGCTTGGACTTCACGGAGGTATCCGGTCATGTACTCCCGCCAGGGAGCTGGCCCGCCGTGCGCGTCAATTGCGGCACATACCTGTAGTCCCGCCTTAGCCGACATGACCAATCGGCCCTCGTGAACGAGCCGCTCAGCAACCGTGGCTGCCCCGAGCAGAGCGATGGGGACATCCACGAACTCCACCCAACTCGATTCGAAGCGCTCCGTCTGATACGTCTCGGCAGAACGGCTCAACTCGACGTAACGCGCGACCACCGCCCAGTCCCCTAGAGACGCAGCGCTCCTAAGCGCGGATGTGAGGTTTCGGAGTATCGCGGAAGTCGGGAAGCCAGCCGCGACAGAACGAATGACGAAGTCCCGCCCGGCGATCTCGACCACTTCGAGGTCGCGGCCTTCTGAGGTCAAGAGCGGAACCAGCGAGTGGAACGCACGGGCATCCTCAAAGAGGCCCCGCTGCCTTAGCCAGCCGGCGACATGTTCCACGAGCGCTCGGTGAGCTGCCGAGTGTTTAGAGATCCGCCCGCGGAGATACCTGGCGAACGATTCGTGGTAAACGCGGACACCACCCTGTCCCATCCGTTTAGCAAGCACAGGACTCAACACCTCAAGTGCCGAACCGATCCGATGCGCCGTGTCGGGTCTGATCTCACACAGTTCGCTGTGGGTGACAGCGAAGTCCACGAAGCCGATCACATCGGCCACCGCGGCCCCTTCCAGATCCAGGCATGAGTACAAGTGGTCGTAGTACGCCTTGAGGGTTCCGTCGAAGGGTGGGAAGTCCCGTACCGCCGCTGCCGGATCCCCAACGATCACATCGTGGTGCCGCAGCGTTTCACGGCATAGATAGGTGGCGTACAGAGCATTGCCCGCAGACCGCTCAGCAACAGCGTCCAAGAATGCTCCCACATCCGCCTCGTCAACCGCGGCGGGCATAACCGCTGCGGCAGTTCCATCCGCAGCGTCTGGAATCAGCCCAAGCTTTGTCGCAAGCAGACGAAGCTCGGGGGTGTCAAGGCCCTTTACCGGGACGGTTGTCGCTCCCATGGCTTCGAGCCGCTCCAGATGGGCTCCAGGCTGGCTCAACACGATCAAGACCGCTCCCCTCGGAATCTCCAGCATGGCAAGCGCGTCGGCAAGGCTCCGCGACGGGTCGGATTCGCCCCTCCGACCGCCGAGGACCCGAGTTACGTGATCGATGCCATCCACTACAAGCGCAACCCGACGGGTTGGTTCGCATTCGATGGACCGCTTGATGTAATCGGTCAGGACTCGTTCATCCGCCGCGAACCTCGGATGCTGGCCTTCGACCAGCCGTCGATCGGATTCGGCCAGTCGACCAACAAGACTCCCGAACACCCTCTCCTTGTGGACACGTTCATCCCGTTCGCTTTCAGCGTCACCGAGATAGCAGTAATGCTCCACCGCTAACCAACCCCGGCTGTCTAATTCCTCTCGCAGTTGGTGACACAGCCAGGATTTGCCCTGACCAGGCGGTCCGACAGCAAGGAGGACGCCCCCAGCTTCTGCAAGCGATTCCACCTCGCGCGCTAGACCGTCGACAGCGACCGGTCTGAGCACCTCAATCGAGGGGTCTACTGGATGGGCACGGGAGACAGCACCCAAGTCGACACAGAGCCGTGCCCGCCGCACGGTTTCCCGGTTGCTAACTTCGTAACCTTGCCGACCTGCTCGGGCACTCCTGATCAAAGCTTCCGCTACATCTTCGGGACTGCGATCGGCGTTAGGGAACACACCAGCCCCCACCTCCCGTACAGCCCGGGACAGAAGCAGCCTCTCCGCCAACCCGGGCTTGGTCAAGTCCCCGCTCATCGCGGGTGCCCCGACCTCGATGACGAGATGGCGGCAGGCCCAAACCAGATCACCAAAGTCCACAGACCTACTCCCAGACCCCAGGAACGCAAAAGAAGTCCCACGAGAACTCGTATCGTCGGCACCCCCATGGACGGTTTGTGCCCACAGAGCCTCAGGATCGAAAGCCAACCTCACGGTCCGCATGTTCTCGATGAAGGGCCCAGGGTCAGGATCGGCGGGGACGAGCACAGACGTCAGACGTGGATCGGTAGGAGGCAGGTCCCGGAGAACGACCCGGAACACCTGCCCGTTCGCCGTAGAACCGAACACATGCTGGTCGGCGACCATCGACACGACCAGACGATCAAGGCTCAGGCGACGCTTGTCATTAGTGAACGTAGCGACTGTCAACGGCCGATCATCGTTGTCGGTGTGCTTGAACTGGACCCGCTCGCGAACTCCGCGAACATCGACCGTAGTGAGATCATCGAAACGATCATCCGGGACCAGTTTCTCATCAACCCGAATCTCAACCACGTCACCGAGAAGCATGTCGACCAGCCGGAACGCGGCAAGAAGATCCTGGTATTCGTAGCCGCGGTGAGCGCTCGTGAGACTGGACATCACCGACCATTATCGTTCGGGAAGAGGGCTGAGTGGATCAATCTCATCAGGATCGCAGCCGCAGGCAGCCGTGCGCGCGACCAACTCGAGGTCGCCCTGAGCTACCAAGCCACCGCAGCGGACGTAGGCGAAGTCGACTCCGACGAACCCCCAATTCGGACCACACGTCTTCCGTTCCCGGCGGTTCTAAGACCGATGGGGTGGGACGGGCGGTGCAGGTCGCTCTGCGCCTCCTACAATCCCGGCCAGCATCCACCGAGCCGAGAACGGGGATTCCCGCGTTCGGCGGTTGAAGCGGTCGAGTCGTTTGAAGGTCATGGTTTGACTACTGCAAGACACCGAGATGTGTTCATCTCTCACGCATCAGAAGACAAAGAACAGATAGCCCGGCCGCTGGAGCAGGAACTCCGGTGTCTAGGGCTCACCGTTTGGTATGACGAGTCCGTCCTCAGGGTCGGGGACAGCCTCTATCAGCAGATCTGCCACGGTCTCGCTACCTCCCAATACGGGATCGTGATCCTGTCGCGCCACTTCTTTGCCAAGAACTGGCCGAAGCAGGAACTCGGCGCCCTGTCCGCCCGGGTGATTGACGGCACGATGCGTATCTTCCCGATCTGGCACGGTCTCTCCCAAAGCGAGGTCTTATCGCACGATCCGATACTTGCCGACAAGTATGCGTTCCGTACCGACAAGATGGACGTGGCCGACATCGCACGGCGAATCGTCGAATCGATCCACGCTCGCGACCTAAGGGGTGCCCAGGGCTTGAGGCAGGCTCTGACTGAGAGTGGCTTGCTCGAATACTTCCACGCTACAGCGATCCCCGACGTCGGAAACCTGGGCGTAGCCGTACCCGGCAAACTATGGCAGATGTGGGCCGAAGGCCCCATAGGGCCCTCGTTGGAGATCAGCCTCGGCACAGGTCGCATACCCCAGAAGGGCTTCCTTGAAAAGGACCACTGCCAGAAGTTAGTGGCACAGATCGAGAACATAGAGAACGGCGCAGAGCCGAACCGGGTAGCGTCGCTTGAGTTCTCCAACGTCTTTCTTACGCTGTCGTGGCTTCCCGACCAGCCTGACAACGATTCGTTCAGCCTGGGTCTGTTCCCGCGTGTGGAACGAACCCCAGGCGGTCCCACACTCGCTGACAACATCTGCGAAGCGGGATGGCAGCACTTCCGTGGCCTGATAGAGCAAGTCGCCAACGACGCACGCCCAACCCAGGAAGAGTGGCATCAACAACACCGCCACGCGTAGAGCAATGACATTCGCTCAGAACGGCAGGTGTACTACCCAACTAACGACCAGTCATCCACCCGAGGCTTGCGGTCTCCTCGAGTTCACCCACTTCTCGGGCCGCGCCGTCCAGGTCGCCCTCCACAATCACTGTGGCGACCTCGCCAACGGAATCCGGATACGGCTCCTTCCGGTGTTCCGTCCCCACCCATATCACCCGCCTTACCCCGGCGTTGCGGGCTGCCTCGGCCCATCCGGCCAGGACGTCATCCGGGTGTTGCGCGAAGGCCCGGTCGCGGTCGTCATAGGCCGCCTCGGTCACCAGAACAGCGCAGAAGCAGTAGAGCGCCGCCGCTTCCACGTGCGAGCTGTCGGAGACGTCCCCTAAGGCGACCTTCACGCCTCGTTCCTTGAGGCTGTCCGCGTCAGCGTCACGGGTGATGAAGGCTCGGACCTCGGCTGCCGACCGGCAGACCGTCGAGATGATGGCATCGCCGACAGGGGTGTCCGCACCAACGACTATCACTGGCATAACCCCCAAGCTATCAGTTCGGGAGGTCCAGGCGATTCGGGTCGGACCCCAGCGGCTGTGTAGGAGGTGCTGGAACAGGCGGGGACGGACCTCTTTTTTGGCACGCGATACCTCGACTCCGGGGTTCCCTCGCCTGCCACGGGCCAACTGGACTTTTTTGGGTACCCGCCTAGCATGACAGATTCGGCCCTTCGCCCGAGGAGGTCGTCCCGGTCGGCTTCGTGACCGACCAAAACCCTCCCGACACTGACGGAGGATTCGTCATCAGGATGCGATGGGGGAGAAGAAGTTGATGCCCGGCCTGTACCGGAGCGAATTCGAGCACGACGCTTGCGGTGTCAACTTCGTCGCGGACCTGAAGGGGAAGCGCAGCCATCATCTCGTCGCGTTGGCTATGGGGGCGGCGGAGAACATGACGCATCGCGGCGCGACGGGGTCCGACCCTGACACCGGAGACGGTGCAGGCATCCTGCTGCAGGTCCCCGATCGTTTCCTGAGGGCCGCGGTCCCTTTCGAACTGCCGCCGGCCGGTCGCTACGCGACGGGTATCGCCTTCTTTCCCGACCGCGAGGATCTGACCGGAGCGGGGATCCGGAAAGTCGAGCAGATCGTCGCTGACGAAGGTCTCGAGGTGCTCGGCTGGCGGGAGGTACAGACCGATCCATCCGTGATAGGACATGATGCCCGGAGGACGATGCCGGCCATGTGGCAGGTGTTCATCGACGGGCGGGGCTCTTGCGGGATGGCGCTGGAACGGCGGGCCTACGTGGTGCGGAAGCGGATCGAACACGAGGTGCGTCTGGTGCCGGACGACCTGCGCCCGCCAGAGGGGATCGGCGGGGCTCCCACCATGCATGAGGGTGTCTACTTCGCGAGCCTGTCTGCCAGGACCCTCATTTACAAGGGCATGCTCACCGGATTGCAGCTGCCGGACTTCTTCATCGACCTGCACGACGACCGGGTCGAGAGCGCCATCGCTCTTGTCCACGCTCGCTTCTCCACCAACACCTTCCCGATGTGGCCTCTGGCCCATCCTTACCGGATGATCGCCCACAACGGCGAGATCAACACCATCCAGGGCAACCGCAATTTCATGAGAGCGCGCGAGAGCCTCCTGGCGACCGACCTGATTCCGGACCTCGAACGGGTATTCCCGGTCTGCACCACGGGTGTTTCTGACACGGCCGGTTTCGACGAAGTGCTGGAACTGCTCTACATGGGCGGGTACTCGCTGCCCGAGGCGGTCCTGATGATGATCCCCGAGCCGTGGGAGAAGCACGAGAGCATGGACCCGGCCGTGCGGGACTTCTACCGCTATCACGCCTCCCTAATGGAACCCTGGGACGGCCCGGCGTCGATCGCCTTCACCGACGGGCGGCAGATCGGCGCGGTGCTCGATCGCAACGGGCTGCGTCCGTCCCGCTACTGGGTCAGCGATGACGATCTGGTGGTCATGGCCTCGGAGGTGGGTGTCACCGACATTCCCCAGTCCCGCATCGTGGAGAAGGGCCGGCTTCGCCCAGGGAGGATGTTCTTGGTGGACACAGTCAGGGGCCGCATCGTTCGTGACGTGGAGATAAAGAGAGAGTTGGCGACGGCTCGGCCCTACACCGCCTGGCTGGGGGAGGGTCTGGTCCGGCTCGGGGAGCTTCCCGAGGTGACGGCGGATGAGCGCGGCGACTTTCCGGTCTTGGAGCGGCTCCGAGCCTTCGGCTACACCCACGAAGAACTGAAGATGCTGATCGTGCCCATGGCAGCCGGAGGAGAGGAGGCGCTCGGATCGATGGGCACCGACACGCCGCCCGCGGTGCTGTCCGACCGCAGCCGCCTCTTGTTCGACTATTTCCAGCAGCTGTTCGCCCAGGTGACCAATCCACCGCTGGACGCCATCCGGGAGAAGTTGGTGACCTCGATGCGGACGACCATCGGTCCGGAGTCCAACCTGTTCCGTCCGGGGCCCTACTCCTGCAACATGATCGAGCTTGACAGTCCCGTGATCGACAACGGGCAGCTCGCCTCCCTGCTCCGCATGGACGAGGTTCCCGCGGTGCGGGGGACGGCCGCCGTGGTGAGCTGCCACTTCAGTCCCGACGGTGGGGGCGACTCCCTGCGCCAAGCCCTCGAAGGGGTGTGCGCCGAGGTCGACCGACTGATCGAGTCCGGCGTGTGGGCGATAGTGCTGTCCGACCGGGACGTGGGCCCGGACCGGGTCCCGATTCCCTCACTCCTCGTGACGGCCGCCGTTCACCATCACCTGATCCGCACCAGGAACCGCACCCGAATCGGCCTGATCGTCGAGACCGGGGACGCCAGGGAAGTCCATCACCTGTGCCTCCTGCTGGGCTATGGCGCCACGGCCGTCAACCCCTACATGGCCTTCGCCGCCATCGACCACATGATCAAGGGTGGCAGTCACGGTCTGGCCGGGATGGACCCCGCCAAGGCGCATGCCAACTACGCGAAGGCGGCCAGCAAGGGAATCCTGAAGGTGATGTCGAAGATGGGCATCTCGACCGTCGCCTCGTACATCGGGGCACAGATCTTCGAGGCTGTGGGGATCGGCGCCGAGGTGATCGACCCTTACTTCACCGGGACCGTGAGCCGCATCGGGGGTATCGGTCTCGACGTGATCGCGGCCGAGGCGATCCACCGCCACCACAGCGCGTTCGCCGACAACCCCGGCGAGACCGCCCACCGCGACCTGGACGGAGGGGGCGAGTACCAGTGGCGGCGGGAGGGGGAGTACCACCTGTTCAATCCGGAGACGGTGTACAAGCTCCAGCACGCGACGCGAGCGGGTCGCTACGACCTGTTCAACGAGTACGCCCGTCTCGTGGACGAGAGGGCGGAACGGCTGGGCACTCTCCGGGGCCTCTTCCGGTTCAAGACGGGGGAACGTACTCCGATACCCATCGAAGAGGTGGAGCCGGCGTCGGAGATAATGAAGCGGTTCACCACGGGCGCTATGTCCTACGGTTCCATCTCGAAGGAGGCGCACGAGACCTTCGCCATCGCTATGAACAGGATCGGCGGCAAGTCCAACACCGGAGAGGGCGGTGAGGACCCCGCCCGCAACATCCCCGACCCCAACGGTGACCTGCGGCGCAGCGCGGTCAAGCAGGTGGCTTCGGGCCGGTTCGGCGTCACCTCCGAGTACCTGGTCAACGCCGACGATCTCCAGATCAAGATGGCCCAGGGGGCCAAGCCGGGGGAGGGAGGCCAGCTCCCCGGCTACAAGGTCTACCCCTGGATCGCCGAGACCCGGATGTCCACTCCGGGCGTGGGGCTGATATCGCCCCCGCCCCACCACGACATCTACTCGATAGAGGACATCAAGCAGCTCATCCACGACCTGAAGAACTCCAACCCGGAGGCGAGGATTCACGTCAAGTTGGTAGCCCAGATGGGTGTCGGGACCGTGGCGGCCGGGGTTGCCAAGGCGAAGGCCGACGTGGTCCTCATCTCCGGGCACGACGGCGGGACCGGGGCCTCCCCACTGACGTCCATCAAGCATGCCGGCGGACCTTGGGAGATCGGTCTGGCTGAAACGCAGCAGACACTGCTGCTGAACGGCTTGAGGGACCGGATCGTGGTGCAGGCGGACGGGCAGATGAAGACGGGCCGGGACGTGATGATCGCCGCGCTGCTGGGCGCCGACGAGTACGGATTCGCCACCGCCCCGCTGGTGGTCTCGGGCTGCATCATGATGCGGGTCTGCCACCTCGACACGTGCCCGGTGGGGGTGGCCACCCAGAACCCGGTGCTGCGTGAACGCTTCAACGGGAAGGCCCGTTTCATCGTCAACTTCATGCGCTTCGTCGCCGAGCAGGTGAGGGAACTGCTCGCCGAGTTGGGTTTCCGCAGCCTGAACGAGGCGATCGGCCATGCCGAGCTGCTCGACGTGCACGACGCCGTGGACCACTGGAAGGGCGACGGTCTCGACCTGTCCCCGATCTTCTATGTACCCGAACTGGCCCCCGGCCAGGCAAGGAGGCAGACCACCGAGCAGGACCACGGCCTCGCCCAGGCCCTCGACCATACGCTCATCCAGCTTGCGGAAGGGACTCTGGCCGGCGGTCCACCGGTGACCCTGGACCTGCCGATCCGCAACGTGAACCGCGCGGTGGGAACTCTGCTCGGCTACCACGTCACCAGCCGTTACGGAGCCACCGGGCTCCCCGATGACTCCATCACGGTGAACTTCACCGGCATGGCCGGCATGAGCTTCGGCGCCTTCCTCCCCAAGGGCGTCACTCTGAGGCTCGTCGGGAGCGCCAACGACTATGTCGGCAAGGGCCTGTCCGGAGGTCGAATCGTGGTCACGCCCCCGCCCGAGGCCCCCCTCGTAGCCGAGGAGAGCATCATTGCCGGGAACGTAATCCTCTACGGCGCGACCTCGGGAGAGATGTTCCTACGAGGCGTCGTGGGTGAGCGCTTCTGCGTCCGCAACTCGGGCGCGGTGGCCGTGGTGGAAGGGGTCGGGGACCACGGTTGCGAGTACATGACCGGTGGGCGAGCGGTGATCCTGGGCCGCACGGGCCGCAACTTTGCCGCCGGCATGTCGGGTGGGATCGCCTACGTCTACGACCCGGAAGGCTCCTTCCCCGGCCAGGTCAACACCGAGATGGTTTCGCTCGACCCGCTCGTCAAGGACGATCTGGACTTCTTGGCAAGCACGCTGACCGCCCACCTCAGGGAAACGGATTCCACCGTTGCCGCCCGGATACTGGATCGATGGGACCACGAGGTGCGGCGCTTCGTCAAGGTGATGCCGGACGACTACAAACGGGTGCGGGAAGCGGTACGAGAGGCCGAACGGACCGGCGAGCCGGTGCTCGATGCGATCATGGCTTCGGCCCATGGGTGATGTGCGGGGCTTTCTCAAGCACGGGCGCCGATCCCCGGCACGCCGTCCCGTAGAACTCCGCGTGCTCGACTGGAACGAGGTATACGAGGACTTCCCGGTTACCCAGGTCCGGGATCAGGCTTCCCGCTGCATGGACTGCGGCATCCCCTTCTGCGTCGGCGGCTGCCCGCTCGGCAACCTGATCCCCGACTGGAACGACCTGGTCTACCGCGATGGCTGGCGCCAGGCCATCGACAGGCTGCACGCCACCAACAACTTCCCGGAGTTCACCGGCCGGTTGTGCCCGGCGCCCTGCGAGGCGGCCTGCGTGCTCGGCATCAACTCCGACCCGGTGACTATCGAGCAGATCGAACTGGAGATCGTTGAGAAGGCCTGGGACGAAGGATGGGTGACTCCGCTGATGCCCACCACGGTGACCTATCGCAGTGTGGCGGTGGTCGGATCCGGACCGGCGGGGTTGGCGGCGGCTCAGCAGCTCACCCGGGCCGGCCATGCCGTCACCGTGTTCGAGCGGGATGACCGTGTCGGCGGCCTGCTCCGCTACGGCATTCCCGACTTCAAGATGGAGAAGCGGTTCCTGGATCGGCGCCTGGCCCAGATGGAGACCGAGGGCACCCGGTTCCGAGTGAACGCCGAGGTAGGGGTCGACCCGACCGCTGACCGGCTCCGGGACGAGTTTGACGCCGTGATACTGGCCGGTGGCGCCACCCTAGCCCGTGACCTGCCGATCGCAGGTCGGGATTTGGACGGCATTCATCAGGCGATGGAGTACCTGACGCCGTCCAACCGGATGCGAGCGGGCGACCTATCTGCAACCCCCATCTCCGCCCGGGGTAAACGGGTGATCATCATCGGGGGCGGCGACACCGGCGCGGACTGCCTGGGAACCGCCCACCGTCAGGGGGCCGCATCGGTGCACCAATTCGAGATCATGCCCCGGCCTCCCGATCAACGGGCCGGTGCGACCCCGTGGCCGACCTGGCCCCTCATGTATCGGGTATCGGCCGCCCACGAGGAGGGCGGGCAGCGCGAGTTCGCCATCAATACGGAGGAGTTCGTGGGCAACTCCGCAGGACATGTGACCGCGCTGAGGACCCACCGGGTCGACATGACCTCCCGTGACGGCCGGCCGGCGTTCGAGCGAGTGGACGGTTCCGGCGAGGAGTACCCCGCCGAGCTGGTGCTGCTGTCGCTGGGATTCGCCGGCCCGGATCGATCGCCCATGCTGGAGCAACTGGGCGTGGATATCACCGATCGGGGGAACGTGGCTCGCGACAGTCGATGGGTTACGAATGCCGAAGGGGTTTTCGTGGCGGGTGATATGGGTCGCGGCCAGTCGCTGATCGTCTGGGCCATCGCCGAGGGTAGGAGTTGCGCTGCGGCGGTGGACCGCCACCTCATGGGCGAGACCATGCTCCCGGAGCCGGTCACTCCTACCGATACACCCTGGCGTTAACCCGGACTCGTCACATTCCGCCACGCCGGCCGTATATGGGCACTTCAGTCGCGGGCTGGATCGGATTCCCCACTTCGAAGCCGGGCGGGCTCCACGGCATGGCGACCGAAACGGACTCTTAGGTCGTCCACGGTCTCCGACAGGCTTTCCCAGCGTTCCTCGTGGCCGGCCATCAGCTGCCGCGGCGCGCCGGTGGGTTGCAGACCACTGACCCCGACGCCGAGGAGTCGGACAGGCAGGCCGCCCACGTCGGTCCGGTCCAACAGGCGACAGCAGGACCGGTACAACTCCCTGGACACATCTGTCGCGGACCGCAATGTCTCAGCGCGGGTGATGGTCTTGAAGTCGGGAAACCGAAGCTTGAGAGAGACCGTGCGTCCCGAAAGTCCCGCCCGACGTAGCCTCCACGCAACCTGATCCGCCTGTCGTAACAATTGGGAGCGCAGCGCCTCTGCGCCCGAAATGTCATGCTCGAAGGTCTGCTCGACCGAGATCGACTTGGCACCGCTGCCGGGTTCTACGACCCTCTCGTCGATTCCGTTGGCCAGGCGGTGGAGGTGATCCCCAGTCGCTTCTCCCAGGTGGCGACGGACGAGAGGAAGGGACGCTCGGGCCAGTTGACCAATCGTGCCTATCCCCATCGAGGCGAGCTTGCTCCGGGTGGATTTGCCAACCCCCCACAACTCCTGCACGTCGAGGTGTTCCAGGAACGCCTTCTCGCTCCCCTCGGTGACGATGTGTAAGCCGTCCGGCTTGGCGTATCCGGACGCCATCTTGGCCAGGTACAGGGAGGTGGCCGCGCCCACCGAGGCTGGAAGGAGCAGATCACTCCTAATCCGAGCCCGGATGGCCTCGGCCACCGCGCGGCTGCTCGGGTAATGCCGGCGCAGACCGCGTATATCAAGGAAAGCCTCATCGACGGACAATCCCTGCACGAAGGGAGTGAAATCCTGGAATATCGAGAAAACCCGCTCCGAGATCTCGCCATAGCGTCGATGGCGGGGCGGCACGACCACCAATCTCGGGCATGTCCGTCGGGCGGTGCTCATCGGCATAGCCGAGTGGACACCAGTAGCTCTGGCCTCGTAAGAGGCGGACGCAACCACCCCTCTTGGTCCCTCGCCACCGACGACCACCGGTTGCCCCACAAGCCCGCGGTTGTCGAGTCGCTCCACTTCCACGTAGAACGCATCCATGTCCACATGGAGAATGGGCTCGGCGATACGCGGCTCGTCCATGTGCGGCCAACACTAGGCTCTTCAACCTCGTGAATCTATGCCAGCCCTTCCTACACCCGACCCATGAAGAATTCCGGTTAAGCGTTTTACATGCCCAGTTTCGGGCCGGGCCTTGGTATCATCGGGATGTATCCATCTGAACCACCGGGCCATGCGCCGGTGGTGGAGGCCTGACCATGACGACCACAGTTGATATCGATCTCGGCGCCTACAAGCTGGGCTGGAGCGATCCCGAGGACGAATACGTCTTCAAGCCCGAGAAGGGCCTCTCCGAGGAGATCATCCGCGAGATGTCGTTCATCAAGGGCGAGCCGGACTGGATGCTCAATTTCCGCCTCAAGGCCTACCGGCGGTTCCTGCAGCGACCCATGCCCACCTGGGGCGGCGGAGGTCTGCTGGAGGATATCGACTTCGACGACATCTACTACTACGTCAAGCCGGCCGAGGAACAGGCCAAGGACTGGGACATGGTGCCCGAGTCCATCAAGGATACCTACGAGAAGTTGGGCATTCCCGAAGCGGAACGCAAGTTCCTGGCCGGTGTGACCGCCCAGTACGAGTCGGAGGTCGTGTACCACCGCAACCGGGAGGACTTGGAGGAGATGGGGGTCCTGTTCATGGACATGGACTCCGCCGTGCGGGACCATCCCGACATCGTCAAGGAGTACTTCGGGACGGTGATCCCGCCCAACGACAACAAGTTCGCCGCCCTCAACTCGGCGGTCTGGTCGGGAGGTTCGTTCATCTACGTCCCTCCGGGGGTCCACGTGGACCAGCCTCTGCAGGCCTACTTCAGGATCAACTCGGAGAACATGGGCCAGTTCGAGCGGACCCTGATCATCGTGGATGAGGGTGCCTTCTGCCACTATGTCGAAGGATGCTCGGCGCCCGTCTACACCACCGACTCCCTCCACTCGGCGGTGGTCGAGATTATCGTCAAACGGGGCGGGCGCTGCCGCTACACGACCATCCAGAACTGGTCGAACAACGTCTACAACCTGGTGACCAAGCGAGCGGCCGCCTATGCCGACGCCACCATGGAGTGGGTCGACGGCAATATCGGGTCCAAGCTGACGATGAAGTACCCGGCGGTATGGCTGATGGAGCCCGGAGCCCATGGCGAAGTGCTGTCCATCGCGTTCGCCGGCGAGGATCAGCACCAGGACACGGGCGCCAAGATGGTCCATGTCGCTCCGAATACCACCTCCACCATCCTGGCCAAGTCCATCTGCAAGGAGGGGGGCCGGGCCGGCTACCGGGGTCTGGTGAGGGTGGAACCCGGCGCCGAGAGCGCCAAATCGTTCGTCCGCTGCGACGCCCTGATCCTCGATGACGACAGCCGCTCCGACACCTACCCCTATATGGAGATCGAGGAGGCGGACACCGAGATCGGCCACGAGGCCACGGTGTCCAAGGTCGGGGAGGAGCAGCTCTTCTACCTGATGAGCCGGGGCCTGACCGAGGACGAAGCCACGTCGATGGTGGTGGCCGGATTCATCGAGCCGATAGTGAAGGAACTCCCGATGGAGTACGCGGTCGAGATGAACCGGCTTATCGAGTTGAACATGGCGGCTGCCGGAGCGGTAGGTTAGGAAAGCCACCCACCCTTCGCGGCAGGCCGGATGTTCAGAGGTCTATTAGGGTCTTCAATTCGTATGCGTTGCTGGGATGCCGGAGCTTCGATAAGGCACGGCGCTCGATCTGGCGGATGTGCTCCCGGGTCACGCCCAACCTGGCGCCGATGTCGGTCAAGGTCATCATCTTGGATCCCGCCAACCCGTAGCGGTTGACCACCACCGTGCGTTCCTCGGTGGTAAGCATGCTCAGGGCTTCTTCGATCCGGGCTCGTCTTACGGCGGCGGCGGCATAGGCGAACGGATCGATGGCGGTCTTGTCCGGGACGAAATCCCCCAGCACCGCATCTCCGTCCTCACCGACCGGACGATCTATCGAGATGGTGCTGGTGGGGGTGGCCAGGGCGGTTGTCACCCGGTCGATGTCGAGACCGCTGGCGGCCGCGATCTCCTCGCGGGTGGGCCGGCGTCGGAGCTCCTCGGTCAGCGTGTAGACCGTCTCGTTCACCGTTCTCACGATATCGACCATGTGGACGGGCAGGCGGATGGTGCGAGCCTGGTTGCCGAGACCCCGTGTGATGGCTTGACGGATCCACCACGTGGCGTAGGTGGAAAACTTGAAACCCTTGCGCCAGTCGAACTTCTCAACAGCCCGTATGAGTCCGAGATTGCCCTCTTGTATCATGTCGATCAAGTCCATGCCTCGGCCCGAATAGCGCTTGGCGATCGAGATGACGAGGCGGAGGTTCGACTGGATGAAGATCGCTTTGGCTCTCTCGCCCTCCCTCACCCGCCGGCGTAGCTTCGGGCGGTCGGCCGGGTCGAGGTCGGGCGTGTCATCCAGTTGGTCGCGGGCCTGGCGGCCCAGTTCGATCTGCAGAGCCAGGTCTACCTCGTCCTGGGCGGTCAGGAGGGGGTGTGCCGATACCTCGTCGAGGTACAGGTCCACTGCGTCGGTCGAAAGCGGTGTCTCCCTCGCTGTTAAGACCACGACCTACCTAACCCCTCTCTACGAGTACCACAACGCAACGTATCACCCTGGCAACGATTTGGCAATGTGTTCCTCGATTGTGCGGTCCGCGTGAGACAGATTCGATGCCCTCGGCGGGCCGTCCCGTCATTCCCGCGAGGCGTGGTGGTGTCACTGCTGCCCGTCCTGGGATCGGTCTTTCTGACCGCCTGCCTGGCGCAGTCGGTGGTTGTGGTCGGGGAGGCGCCGATCCCGTCGCCCTCCGAGATCCCGACCGTGCCCATCCTGGTCAAGGACGATGCCGGAGAGCCGATTGTCGGGGCGCAGGCCGACACGGAGTACGGTCCGGAGGTCACCGATGGAAGCGGTGTGTTCCGGGTGCGATGGGAAGGCCAGTCCACCTCGGCCTCCGTACAAGCGCAAGGATTCTTCCCGGGCGCGGTGGTCGTTGACTCGTTCCAGGACGAACCCTTGGAACTCGCCCTGCGGCCCATCGTGTTGCGCGGAGCGGTGGTGGACAACCAGGGATTCGGGCTACCGATAGCGTCGGTCTCGTTGGGTGACTTCAACGTGATGACCGATGATCAGGGTGGCTTCGAGATATCACGGGCTTCACCCGGCACCATCACCGTCGAACGCCCCGGATGGGCCGCAACCGAGTTTGCCTGGGATGGAGACATCTTGGTCCACGAGATCGTCCTGGAGCCGCTCCAGATCCGGGCCCTACATGTCGGACATACCGTGTTCGTGGACGATGCGCAGTGGTCGGAGCTTCTCTCGATTGCAGAAGATACGGTGGTCAACGCCCTCGTGATCGATGTCAAGGATGAGTCCGGCCGGGTGCTCTACAACACGGGAGTGAGCCTGGCCCGTGAGATCGGGGCGGTGGATGTTCTGTTCGATATCGACCGGGTAGTAGCACAGATGGACGTCCGCGGTCTGTACAAGATCGCGCGTCTCGTGACCTTCCAGGATCCAATCGCCGCGCGGGCGGTGGTCGATATGGCGGTATTCGACACCGCTACCGGTGCTCCCTTCCGCAAACGCAACCAGTACTTCCTCGATCCCACCGATACGCAAGCTCGGGAATACGCCTTGCGGCTGGCCGAAGATGTCTGTGCGGCCGGGTTCGACGAGATCCAATTCGACTACGTCCGGTTCCCTGACGGATATCCCGCCACGGCAGTCTTCGACCTTGGTGACTCGGAGGACATCCGCATAGGGACGATCAGCAGCTTCCTGGACCAGGCCTCCGCCCGCCTTCACCCGCTCGGCTGCCTGGTTGGGGCCGACATCTTCGGGTTCATCACCACCGTGATCGGGGATGGGGGGATCGGACAGGAGTTCTCAGCAGTCTCCGCCACCGCCGACGTGGTGTCACCCATGGTCTACCCGAGTCATTACTCGACCGGATGGTTCGGCTTCGACACGCCCAACGATCACCCGGGAGCGGTGGTGGCCGGAGCGCTCGACGCAGGTCTGAAGCGGGTCGAGGGCCAGTCCATCATCCGCCCCTGGCTTCAGGACTTCTACTACACGCCGGGACAGGTGCGGGAGCAGATCGATGCTGCCGAGGCGCGCTCGTTGGGTTGGATGCTGTGGAATGCGACCAGCGTGTTCAACGTGGAAGCGCTCGACCCGGAGACGGGGTGATCCTGATCCCCGACAATGATGCGGTGAACCGACCTCCCGCCCGGACGGCGGCGTTCGATCGGCTCCAGGCCGAGTTGGTCGAGTGCCGGCTGTGCCCCCGTCTGGTGGCTTGGAGAGAGGAGGTGTCGGTGACCAAGCGGGCGGCCTACGCCGATCATGATTACTGGGCCCGACCGGTACCGATGCTGGGGGATCCGGAGGCCCGGTTGCTGATTGTCGGCCTGGCCCCCGGCGCCCACGGGTCGAACCGCACCGGGCAGATGTTCATGGGGGACCGATCCGGGGAGTGGCTGTTCCGGGCCCTTCATCGGGCGGGCTTCGCCAATCGTCCGGTGGCGGACCACCGGGATGACGGCTTCCGCCTCATCGACGCCGCCATCACGGCCATCGTCAGGTGCGTCCCGCCCCAGAACCGGCCCACCGCGGCCGAGCGGAATACCTGCGCCCGCTGGATCGAGCAGGAACTCGACCTGTGCCGGCGCGTAGACGTGGTGGTGGCGCTCGGCGGCATGGCCTTCGACCAGACCCTGCGTATCGGTCGTCGTAGAGGGTGGGGGATCCCGATTCCCAAGCCGCGCTTCTCCCACGGTGTGGAGGTGCATCCCGGCGCCGGAGCCCCCTCGATCATCGGCTGCTATCACCCCTCCCAGCAGAACACTTTCACCGGGAGGCTGACCGAGGCCATGCTGGACGCGGTGTTCGCCCGAGCGGCCCACCTGATCGGCAGGTAGCCCGGTGATACGAAGGATCATGGTCAAGCACGTTGGAGGGTTGCCGCGTCGCGGTATCCTGCCGGTGCGCCCGCCTTTGGCCGGTGGACGGCGGATAGATAGCATCGGCTAACCCGTTACCATCCGCCCGCCGGATTCTGGAAGGATCTGTGTCCTTACCCTCACCCCAAGCAACCATGTCCATTGACGACGAGCCCACCTGGCTGGTCGGCCTGCGCGACCGCGGTCGCCAGGCCTTGGCGTCGGCTGCCATGCCCGGCCCCAAGGACGAGGACTGGAAGTACGTGGACATCGATTTTGTCCTCGACGACTTCCGTCCTGCCACCGAGCCGTCCGGCGGTCTGGATCGCGACGAGTACCTCGAAGCGATGGCAGAGGTGAGTGGCGGCCTGACCATGGTGGACGGCACCGTGGTGGATGTCGACGCCGGCGAGATCGAGGTTCATCGGCCGGCTGATGTACCGGACGGTAGGTTGGCATCCGTTTACGGATCGATGGTCTCGCCCGAGGTAGACGTGTTCGCGGCCGCCAACCACGCCATGGCGCCTCCCGGCGCGGTGGTGAGGATCCCGGCCGGTAGGACGCTTGCCGCGCCGGTGGTCGTGGACGTCCAAGCCGTCACCGCGGGGACGGTGAGCTTCCCGCACCTGACAGTGGTCGGAGAGCCCGACTCGGAGGCTTCGGTGGTGGTTCTGTATCGCTCCGCGCCCGGTGCCGAACTGCTGGTCAGCCCCATAGTGGAGGCGCTGGCGGGTCGCGGTGCACGCCTGTCCGTTTCGGTGGTCCAGAACCTGTCCGAACAGGCCCGCATGGTGGCCCATCACCAGTACGTGGCCGAGCGGGACTCCACCCTCCGGATCGGAGAGGTGGGTCTCGGGGGGCTATATGCACGGCAGCGGCTGGGGATCTCCCTGGCAGGCCGGGGATCGTCGGTCCAGATGGGTGGCATCTACTTCGGCGACGGCTCCCAGGTACTGGACTACCGCATCTACGTCACCCACCAGGGTCCCCGAACCACGTCCGACATCTTCCTCAAGGGCGCCGTTGCCGATAACGCCAGCGCCGTCTGGACCGGACTGATGAGGATCGAGAAGGGGGCCGTGGGGACCTCCGCATTCGAGACCAACCGCAACCTGGTGATCTCGGACGCCGCCAAGGTCAACTCGGTTCCGAACCTTGAGATACTCACCGACGACCTCCAGTGCGGGCACGGTTCCTCCTCGGGCCCACTGGATGAGCAACAGCTCTACTACCTGATGAGCCGCGGGCTGCCCCGCGACCCGGCCGAGCGCCTCCTGGTGAGAGGCTTCTTCAACGAGATACTGTCGGGCCTCGCTGTGCCCGATCTGGCCGCGCCATCGCGACGGGCGGTTTCCGCCAAGTTCGCCGGGGCGCAACAGCGGGCTGCATCCTGATGGCGTGGTTGGATGCCGGCGCCGCGGATGCCTTTCCCCAGGGCGGGTCCAGGGTGGACCTGGCCGGTCGCACCCTGGCTCTGTTCCGGATAGAGGACGACTTCTACGTGATCGGAGATACCTGTAGTCACGCTATGGCATCCCTGTCCGAGGGTGAGCTTTGGGACTACGACGTGGAATGCCCGCTTCACGGGGCGGAGTTCGACGTCCGGACCGGAGTACCCCGGACCCTGCCGGCCACCCAGCCGGTGCCGACATACCAGGTGAGGCTCGAGGAGGGTCGCGTGATGGTGAACGTGGATGCGGGCGGGGGTTCCCGATGAGCAGGACGGCGCTCCAGGTACAGGGGCTCCATGCCTCCGTCGGTGGGCTCGGCATCCTCAAGGGAGTCGATCTGGAGGTCCCGTTCGGTGAGGTGCACGCCATCATGGGTCCCAACGGGTCGGGCAAGTCCACCCTCTGCCACGTCCTGGCGGGAAAGTCCGGCTACGAGGTGTCCGGGGCCATGGCCGTGGATGGGGTCTCGATCGCAGACCTCGACGTCCACCAGCGGGCGCAGGCCGGTCTGTTCCAGGCTCTCCAGTATCCGGTGGGGATCCCCGGTCTCGATCTGGCCGTGTTGCTCGAAGAGGCGGCGGTGGCGCTGGGCGCCGGTCCGGAGGAGGCAAGGGAGCGGATCGCCACCCAATCCCGACGGCTCGGGATGGAACGGTTCCTCAACCGGTCCGTGAACGGCGATCTGTCCGGAGGAGAGAAGAAGCGCTCCGAGGTGTTCCAGTTGGCGGTCCTGGAGCCGCGGGTGATGGTGCTGGATGAGATCGACTCCGGGCTGGACATCGACTCGGTCCGGGATGTCGCCGGCGCGGTGGAGGAGATGCGGAGCGAAGAGGTGGCCATCGTGATGATCACCCACTACAGCCGCATCCTCAACTACGTCCGGCCTGACCGGGTGCACATCATGATGAAAGGCCAGATCGTCGACTCCGGAGGGCCGGAGCTCGCGGACGAGCTGGAGGATGGCGGGTATTCGGCGGTGCGATCTCGCCTGGGCATAACCGCTCCCAAGGTCGCGACCAGGACACCCAGCGTGAGCGACTTCTTCACGGACACGCCTTTCGATCTCTAGTGAGCCGTGGGCCGTGGGCCCTGGGCCGCACTAACTACTAACTACTCATTAGCAACTAAGAAGGCGCTGGAGATCCTTGGTTCTCGGGGCTCTGGGGCAGTTGCACCGTCATGATCGTGAATTTCCCGGGTTCGGAGATCGGTGTGATTTCCCCTCCGTGCTCGCGGACGATGTCGTGGGACAAGGTCATTCCCAGCCCGGTGTGCCTGTTGCCCGCCTTGGTGGTGAAGAAGGGGTTGAAGATCCTTGACATGACCTCCATGGTCATGCCCATGCCGTTGTCCCGGACTCGGATGGACGCACCATCCGGGGTCTGCCGTGTCTCGATGCCCAATTCGGGCTCGAATCCGTCACCTGAGGCGGCGGCCCGGTCCGCCATGGTGTGGCAGGCGTTGGTCACCAGATTGGTGAAGAGGCGCGCCAGGTCCTCCTCCACCCCGAAGATCGGTTCCAGGTCCGGATCGAGGTCGTAGCGGACAGTGGCGTCGAAGTCCGGGATCTGGGCCTGTACGGCCTGATAGGCAAGGCGGGTCTGTTCCGCTAGAAGCCGGTTCAGATCGACAGAGCCGAAGGTCCCGGTGCTGCTACGTCCCATAGCCAGCATGTCGGCGATGATCCGGTCCGCCCTGTCCGTGTGTGCGACGATCCGTTCCATGTTCTCGCCGATGTCTCTGATCAACTCGTCCCTTTCCTCGGGATCGTCGATCTCGGGCTGTTGCGACGTCTCGCCGAGCTCGTTGACCATGATCCGAGAGGAACTCGCGAAGTTCCGGATGAACTGGAGCGGGTTGCGGATCTCGTGGGCGACACCGGCGGATAGCTCTCCCAACTCGGCCAGCTTCTGCTGGCTGATGATCCGGTCCTGAGCGCTCTTCAACTCGTCGAGAGTGTTTTCCAGAGCGACGTTCTTTTCCTGCAGCTCGTCCGAAAGCTCCTGCACCAGGTCCAACTGCATCGCCCGGATGGAGCTCTGCCGTAGCGTCTCGAGGGCCTCGCAAGACTTCGAGACCTCGTCGCGGCCTCTAGGTTCGATCCTGTATTCGAAGTCACCCATTCCCAAGCGCCGGATCCAGACCTCGACGGCGATGGTCCGGCCTCCGGCGTACAAGAGGAGGACGGTCTTCACGAGCGTCACGCCGAGAACCGTTCCGGCCAGGATCCTCAACGTGAGGTTGCCGTGTTGGGCAGCCTGGACGTTGGTGGCTACCAGAAGGCCTATGACGACAAGCACCAATAGCCCGTACTTGACCGAATAGCGCCTGAGCGAGAACTTGGAAAGTCCGAAGGGATCGTTGGACTCAAGAGGCTGGTCGAAGAGCGGGTTCTGTCGGGTCATCGGGTCAACGGGTTTATCTCTCTGCGCATGTCTTAGCCTGATCGTGCCACTGTCACCGGGGCGCTAGCGGCTCCAACCCCCCTGTGGGTCGCCGGCTGTCGGCGGCGGTCGGTGGTTCAGCGTCCGTAGCCTTCCCAGGTGAACCGCACCAGGATTTGCCGGAGAGTGTCTTGCCTGAGTCCTGCCAGTGGTGTCAGGGCGTGTTCAGGATGGTAGTTGGCCTCGGTTTCGGCTGGCGGCATGTGCCCGATGGCCGACCGCAATATCACCATCTCCACCACACAACCGGCCTACCGACTGACACGACGATCCCGCCCGACGGCAGAGGTTCCTTCAGGTGACGAGCCGGTCGATCCGGGTGGCCAGGTCGGTGTCCTTGCGGGTGAGGCCGCCCTCATCGTGGGTGGTCAGGGAAATGGTGACCCGCCGGTAGCGGAGGTCGATGTCAGGATGGTGGAAGGCTCGCTCGGCAACCACCCCCACCGAAGCCACGAAGCCGACGGCCGAGGCGAAGTCGGCGAGGACGTACGTCCTGGAGATCGTCTCGTCCCGCAACTCCCAGCCCGGATGCGACTCCAGGAAGGCCTGTCTCTCGGATCGGTCCAGAAGCGCCATCTGTCCACCATAACCGGATATCCACGGACGGGCCGGGTACCCTCGCCGGAGCACGCTCTGGCTGCGATCCGGGGAGAGGAATGTCGATCCGCCACGATCAGGGAATCGTCCTGCGCGGATACCCGTTCGGGGAGGCCGACCGCGTGGTGGTCATCGTCAGCCCCAATCATGGCCAGGTTCGAGCGGTGGCCAAGGGCGTCCGGCGGACCAAGAGCCGCTTCGGGGGCCGACTCGAACCCCTGACCCACGTCGATCTGGTGCTGTACCAGGGCCGCAACCTGGCCACGGTGACCCAGGTGTCGGTGATCGAGGCCTTTCCCAGACTCCGCCTGGATCTCGACGCGGTGATGGTGGCCGGCGCCATGGCGGAGGCGGTCGGCAAGGTGGTCATGGAAGAGGAGCCATCGCACCGGGTTTTCTTGCTCCTGCTTCGCGGGCTGCGCGCCCTGGAGGAGGGCGCCGGCGGTATGGACCTGATGGCATCCTTCCTGCTCAAGCTGTCGGAGGCCATCGGCCAGGCCCCGGCCCTCGAGCATTGTGCGGCCTGCGGCGCCCGAAACCGCCTCGGTAGGTTCAGCATGGCGGGCGGGGGTCTGATCTGCGAGGGCTGCGACGCCGGAGGAACCTTCCGGTTGAGGGACGGTCTGACCGAACACCTGGTCCGGCTGTCGGCGGCCGATCTGGCCGGCTTCACCGGCCGTGACAGCAAGCTGGCCACCGATGCGGTGGGGCTCGCCAGGAGGTTCGTCGAGTACCACATCGAGTCCGGGTTGTCCGGCCTCGCGTTCGGTATCGGTCGGGGACCCCGGTGAGGGAAGGATCGGCGGCGGGCACGGCCGCCCTCGACCTGAGCAGGCTGGACCGGGGCCGGCTCCCCGCCCATGTCGGCCTGATCATGGACGGAAACGGACGCTGGGCGGTGGCCCGCAACCTGCCCCGCACCGGCGGTCACGCCGCCGGCGAGACCGTGCTGTTCGAATGCGTGGAAGGGGCGCTGGAGATCGGCCTGCGCTGGCTCTCCGCCTACACGTTCTCGACGGAGAACTGGACACGTCACCCGGACGAGGTCTCGTTCCTCATGTGGTTCAACGAGGACATCCTGTTGCGCCGCCTGGGCTCCCTGGCGGACCTAGGAGTCCGGATCTGCTTCGCCGGTGACCTGGCGGATCGACGCATTCCTGATCGCAACCGGGCGCTGATGCAGGATGCGGAGCAACGTACCGCCTCCAACCGCCGGCTGAGCCTCGTGCTGGCCTTCAACTACGGGGGACGGGCGGAGATCGCCCGCGCCGTCCGGGCGCTGGCGACCGAGGTATCGGAAGGGCGGAGGAAACCCGGCGAGATCACCGAGGACGACATCGTCGAGCGCCTGTACGTCCCCGGGATGCCCGATCCTGATCTGATCGTCCGCACTTCGGGCGAGATGCGGATATCCAACTTCCTCCTATGGGGCAGCGCCTACTCCGAACTGCTTTTCACAGAAACGCTCTGGCCGGAGTTCGGCGCCCAGCATCTGGTGGACGCCGTGGTCGAGTACCAGCGCCGCAAGCGGCGGTTCGGCGGCGCCCTTCCTAGCCCCTCTTCCTAGGAGGCTGCCGGGTACCCGGCCAGGGCCGGGTACCATCGTCCCGGTCCCCGTACCCTCCGGTTGAGGTTCCTGATGGCCGCACCCAGCTTCGAGACGATCGTGAACCTGGCCCGCAAACGCGGCTTCGTCTTCCGGGCATCGGAGATATACGGCGGCCTCCGGTCGGCCTACGACTACGGGCCTCTCGGCGTGGCTCTGCTCCGCAACGTGAAGTCGGCATGGTGGCGGTCGATGGTGCAGCTCCGCGATGACGTGGTCGGACTAGATTCTGCGATCATCCAGGCGCCCCAGGTTTGGGAGGCCTCCGGGCATGTGGGCCACTTCAGCGACCCTCTCGTTGAGTGCGTCGCCTGCCATGCTCGCCACCGGTCCGACCGGCTGGAGAGACCGGACCAATGTCCCACCTGCGGCGCCCGCGACTCCTTCACGGATGCCCGCGACTTCAACCTGATGTTCAGGACCCACATGGGCCCCGTTGCCTCCGACTCCAACCTCGTCTACCTGCGTCCCGAGACCGCTCAGGGCATCTTCACCAACTTCGAGAACGTGCGACGGGTGGCCCGGCGCAAGCTCCCTTTCGGGATCGCTCAGCTCGGTAAATCGTTCCGCAACGAGATCACCCCGGGACAGTTCGTCTTCCGCACCCGGGAATTCGAACAGATGGAGATGGAGTTCTTCACCCGTCCGGATCAGGCCGAAGATTGGTTCGAGTACTGGGTGAAGGAGAGGAACCGGTGGTACCTGGACCTGGGTATGAAGCCCGGAAACATTCGGCTGCGCAGCCACGCCGAGGACGAGCTGGCCCACTACGCGGTCGCCACCTACGACGTCGAATACCTGTTCCCGTGGGGTTGGGACGAGTTGGAGGGCATCGCCAACCGGACCGATTTCGATCTACGCCAGCATTCCGAAGCCTCGGGAAAGGACCTCCGATACTTCGACCAGGCGGCCGGTGAGCGCTTCTTCCCGCACGTGATCGAGCCGGCGGCCGGAGCGACCCGGGCGGCCTTCGCCTTCTTGATCGACGCCTACCACGAGGAGACGGTGCGCGATGCGCCCCGCACGGTGCTGAGGCTCGATGCCCGCCTCGCTCCGATCAAGGTGGCGGTGTTGCCTCTCTCGAAGAAGCCCGACCTGGTCGAGGTGACGGATCGGGTGGCCGCCGCCCTCCGTCCCGCCTGGGAGATCGAGGTCGATATCACCCAGGCGATCGGAAGGCGCTATCGGCGCCAGGACGAGATCGGGACGCCCTACTGCGTTACGGTCGACTTCGACACCCTGGATGACCAGGCGGTCACGGTTAGGGATCGGGATACGATGGCACAGGATCGGGTCGGGATCGGGCAACTCCGCGGTTACCTGGGCGACCGCCTTGGCGCAGATCACTAGGGAGGGCGGATGGCTAGGCGGATCGGTATCGCACTGGCGGCGATCGCGGTGGTCGTGCTGGGCGCCGTGGCGTACGTGTGGTTTTCCGGCGGTAGTGGCGAGCCCAGCACCGAGGTGACCGCTCCTCCCATAACCTCCGCGCCCACGACCGCGGCGACAACCACGGCAGCGGACCCGGCAGCGACGTCCACTGTGGCGGCGGAATCCGACCCAACCACCACGGTGGCCGAGACGGCCCCGACCGCCGTAGTCGAATCAACCCAGCCCGCTGCCGCCGGCACCCCCCCCCCCCCCCCGGGGGCCCCGGCCCCCCCCCCCCCCCCCGAAGCCAAACCACCCGAGCCGGCGGCCGCCGTAACCACCTCGGCCGTCCTCTACCGGATCGACAAGGCGGAATCCTCGGTCAGCTTCGAGATCGACGAGATCCTCAACGGCAATCCGTTCCGGGTGGTGGGGGTCACCACCGAGGTGGCCGGCGAGGTTCTGATCGACTTCGATGACCCGACCGCCTCGCAGCTGGGGACGATCGTGATCAATGTCCGCACCTTCGCCACCGACTCCGGTTTCCGGGACAGGGCAATCCGAGGACCCATCCTCGGATCGTCCCGCGATGAGAACGAGTTCGCAATGTTCGAGCCGGTGGATATCGAGGGCCTTCCCGACCGCGTGGTGGTGGGCGATCGGGTGCCGCTCCGCATCACGGGCACGTTCACCCTGAGCGGCGAATCCCGGCCGGTGACGTTCGGCACAGAGGTGTCAGTGGTCTCCGAAGAAAGAGTCGAGGTGACCGGAACCGCAGCGGTGCTGAGATCAGACTTCGGCTTGACGATCCCCGACGTTCCCAGCGTGAGTGGGGTGGCGGACGAGCTGCTGCTGGTGATCGATCTGGTGGCGGTCGCGGTAGGAGTCTGAGCCCCGGGCACCGGCTCGGAGACGTACACTCGCAAGGTATGGCATCCGATCGCGACGACCTCGAGCGTATCCGCCAAGCAGTCAACCTGGTCGAGCTGTTCGAGGGAGTGACCACCGTCCGGAAGGTCCGGGGCAGCTTCAAGGCCCTGTGTCCCTTTCATACGGAGAAGACTCCCTCATTGTCGATCGACCCGGCCCGCGGTCTCTACCACTGCTTCGGCTGCGGTGTGGGGGGAGATGTCTTCACGTTCGTCCAGGAGACCCAGGGGCTGTCGTTCGTAGAGGCGGTGGAGATGCTGGCGGAACGAGCCGGCATCGTCATCCGGCGCGATCCCGGGGCGGCCCGGCGTCGGGAACGACGCTCCCTGCTGGTCGAAGCGGTGGCCGAAGCGGGTCGCTACTACCAGGACCGTCTCAAGTCGGCCGCCGATGCCGGACATGCCCGATCCTACGTGCGGGGACGCAAGTACGAGGTCGATGTGGTGGACCAGTTCGAACTCGGCTACGCGCCCGACCAGCCCGATGCCCTGATCTCCCACCTGCGCGGCGTCGGGCACACGGACACGGACATCCTTAGGGCCGGGCTGGCGAGAAAAGTACAAGGCGGGCGCCTCATGGACCAGATGAGGGGCCGGTTGATGTTCCCCATCCACAATGTGCGCGGGGAGATGGTCGGGTTCGGAGGCCGCCTCCTGCGCGGCGAGGGGCCCAAGTACCTGAACACCCCCGAGACCCCCCTCTACAAGAAGAGCGAGCTCCTGTACGGCCTGGACAAGGCCCGGTCCGCGATCAGCAGGGAAGAGCTGGGGGTGGTGGTCGAGGGGTATACGGATGTGATTGCCTTCCACCTTGTCGATCTTCCCCTGGCGGTTGCGACATGCGGGACAGCGCTCGGTGAAGCCCATTTCGATCTGCTCCGTCGCTTCTCGAGCCGCATCGTGCTGGCGTTCGACGCCGATGCCGCGGGCGCCGGCGCCGCCGTGCGCGGCGACGAACTCCGCATCACCTCCGATCTGGGTCTCGATCTGCGAGTGGCGGCGATGCCCGAGGGCCGTGACCCGGCTGATCTGGTGTTCGAGGACAAGGGGGATCTGCTCCGGGAGGCGGTCGACGGATCCGCGCCGATCACGGAGTTCCGCCTCAACCGATTGCTGGAGCAATACAACCTGGGGGAGCGGGAGGCGCGTACCCGGGCGATGAGGGAGGCGGCGGAGTTGATCGCCCGCCATCCAGATGCGGCGGCCCGCTACCAGCATGCCCTCTACGTGGCCGGGCGCACCCACATGAGCATCGACATGGTCCAGGGGGAGATCGGGAGGAACGCCGCCACCGGCAGGGGAGGTCGGTCTCAGAATCGGCCTCGATCAGGTGGACGGCCCGCCGCGCCCCGGCCGGCGGCCTCCGGTCCGATGGATCGGTCGGAAAGGGACCTGCTTCGCCACCTTATGGCCGGGACTGCGGAGCGCGACCGGGTCAGCCCGGACCTGTTCGAACACGATCAGGCCGTGAACCTGGCTAGCTGGTTGCTCGATGAGGGAAGGCACTTGGACAAGGGGGTCCGGGTACCGCTGGACGGCCTCAAGGACCAGGCCATGTCGGCCATGGCTCGCCGGCTGGCGGTCATGCCTACGCCCGTGCTGCCGTTCGAGCACGTCATGTCACATCTCGAGAGACGGGCAGTGGGGCACCGTAAGGACGAACTTCTGGTGATGTTGGAAGGGATCGATCAGAAAAAAGACCCGCAAGCCTATTCTCAAGCCCTCGAAGAACTGTTAGCGTTACAGGAAAGGGGATCCTGAGGCGGCATAAGGAGTAGGTTTGGGCGCGGGCACGCAGGCGGCAATCGAGGAGTTGCTGAAGAGAGGGCGGCGCAGGGGGTTCGTCACCTCGGCCGAGATCCAGCTGGAACTCGAGTTGGTCGGAGCTCCCGGCTCTGCGCTCGACCTAGCGTTCGAGGCCGTGCGCCAGAGCGAGATAGAGGTTGTGGACGATGACCCGGACCTCTTCCGGGACGATCCGGAGCAAGCCGATACCGAGTTCCTATCCGACCCCGTCAACCAGTACCTCAGCGAGATCGGTCGGGTCCCGCTTCTCACCGCTCGCCAAGAGGTCGAGCTGGGCATGGCGAAGGATGCCGGGCTCGAGGCCAGAGCCAAGCTGGCCGGTCTGGAGGCCGCCGGGACGGCTGGCTCGGATTGCGAGTACCGGCGGTTGTCCGCGATAGTGCGCCAAGGCGAGCAGGCCGAGGAACGGCTGGTGAAGGCAAACCTCCGGCTGGTCGTCTCGGTGGCGAAGCGGTACGTCATTCCAGGAGTATCGATCCTGGACCTCGTCCAGGAAGGCAACGTGGGCCTGATGAGGGCGGCCGCCAAGTTCGATTACCGCAGGGGCTACAAGTTCTCCACCTACGCGGTCTGGTGGATCCGCCAGACGGTCAGCCGCGCCCTGAACGAACAGAAGAGGATCATCCGGGTTCCGGACAACATGGCGCAGCAGTTGATCAGGCTGGACACCGTTCGGCGGCAGCTCTACCAGGAGTCGGGCCGCGAGCCCACCACCGAGGAGTTGGGCGCCGAGATGGACCTACCGGTTGATCGGATCCTCAAGCTGGCCGAGCTCTCCGGAGGAACGCTGTCGCTGGATGCCAAGGTGGGCGACTCCGACGACCTGACCCTCGGAAACACCGTGCAGGATCAGGATGCGGAGGCGGCGCCGGCGGATGGAGCGGTCCTCACCCTCCTCCAGGAGAGCGTGGCCCTGGCGCTGGAGGGGCTCGACGAGCGGGAACGGAAGGTCATCACGATGAGGTTCGGTCTGGCCGACGGCCGGATCAGGACCCTCCAGGAGATCAGCGACAGGATGGGAGTGACCAAGGAGCGGATCCGCCAACTGGAGGTCCGAGCCCTGCGAAAGATGCGCAGCCAGAGAGGCGGCCGCCGTATGGAGGGCTACCTCACCGGCACCTGAGCGGTCAAGGATTCCGTCGACCTGCTGGTACTATGGCGGGCCGATCCATCCGGGGTAGCTCAATTCGGCAGAGCAGCGGACTGTTAATCCGTTGGTTGTGGGTTCAAGTCCCACCCCCGGAGCCCACCTTTCTTAGCGTTTCTCGTAGTCCCGGCTCGTTTCAGGACTACGGACTGCATATACTCCCAGGTCAGACACCCTTTCTAACCTATTCCCTATCTCGGCGCCGCCCGGACCTGCCAAAACTGACTGCAGCCAGGGTGCGATCAGAAACCAGACCAGGAAATACGGCGACCAGCATGGCCTGATCCTCCGAGTACAGCCATCTGGATCTAAAGCGTGGATTTGGCGGGGAACGGTCAACGGCCGCCGCCGCGACCTCGGCTTGGGCCGCTATCCCTATGTCAGTTTGGCCCAAGCCCGCCGGCAAGCCTTCGAGTACCGGACGGCGGCCATCGAGGGCATCGATCCCACCACGTTGCGTGATGGGGCGGTTCCCACTTTCGCGACCGCGGCCGAAGCAGTGATCGCTCTGTATGCGGGTAAGTGGAAACCGGGCGGCAAATCAGAGGGACAGTGGCGATCGTCTCTGGCCACCTATGTTCTGCCGGCCATCGGGTCGATGCGGGTAGATGAGGTCACGTCTGGGAATGTCATGGACTGTCTGTCTCCGATCTGGAATAGCCGTCCGGAGACAGCCAAGCGGGTACGCCAACGCATAGCAGCCGTCATGAAATGGGCCATCGCCCAAGGACACCGCCCCTACAACCCCGCAGGAGACGCGGTGACCGCCGCGTTGCCGAAACAAAGTGGAGCCAGGAAACACTTCCGAGCACTGCCGCACCGAGACGTCTCAGATGCCGTTGTCCGGATCCGACAAGCGAAGGCGCATGCCCCGATGCGTCTCGCCGCCGAGTTCGCCATCATCGCCGCGGTCCGCTCCGGAGAGGTAAGAGGAGCAGTATGGGAGGAGATCGATACCGACGCCGGTTTGTGGACGATCCCGGGGAACCGGATGAAAGCCGGCCGCCAGCACAGGGTGCCCCTATCAGGGCGGGCTGTTGAGGTGTTGGCCGAAGCCCGTGAATACAGCACCGGGTCGGGTCTTGTGTTCCCGTCCAAGACAGGTGGGGAGATCCCGTCATGGGCACTCGCGAAGCTGATCAGCAGCCTATGCATCGAAGGCACCCTGCACGGCATGCGAAGCTCTTTCCGGGACTGGTGCGGCGAAACCGGTGCTGTCAGCGAAGTAGCCGAAGCATGCATAGCACATCGAATCGGCTCAGCAGCCGAGCAGGCATATGCGAGAAGCGACCTACTCCAACGGCGCCGCGACCTAATGGACGCCTGGGCCGAATACATAACCCCTGCACAAACGTAGCCCAGGCGACACACCGTGTTGGCAGACCAGAGAGTTCTGCCGATGTCCCTACGCGGAGGCCCGAAGCGAAAACACAGGGCCGTTCCCGCTCCAAATCACAGCAGTATCACACAAGGAGCAAACATCTCGGCTAGATAAGTGGCGCGGAGCATCGCCCCGTGCAGGTCATGTTCATGGCCTTCCCTACCCGCCCCTGTTACACATGGCGCGCACGGGGGACTGCCCCGTGCGCCTGGACTTGGCGGATGGCTACCCTTGGAGAGCGGGAAGAGATGCCCCTCTGGTGCCACTCGATCACGTAGCCGCAGTAGTTCGTGCCCAGCTCTTCGTTTGTTCTGGGTAGTGATGGTGTGGGGTTAGGCAGACTACGCCTGCTGCAGAACCCTTGCCATGAGGAGTTGGAGGGCCAGCAACTCATCGTCGTTGAAGCACTTGACCATTCTGAATCCGTCGTCAGCGATCTCAGCCGCCTGAGCTGCCGACATTGCTCGCGCCGCGGCCTCGCCACCCACGATAAATTCGAGGAAGTGATAGTGCTCCATTCCGAAGGCTTGCAAGCACGTCTGGGACTGTTCGCTCAGCCCGCCCAGCGCGTCCGCCGTGTCGGCGACGAAGATGTTGACGGAGGTCTCTTGCGAGATGCATGTCGCCGCGGCGTTCTGAATCTCGGTCAAGAAGCTGCCGCCTTCGTCGGCCTGCATGCGCTGAGGAATCTCCTCCAGTGTGACGCCCACCGTGGCGAGAATGCAGAAAGCCTCTGACTCCGGAATAAACGCGAAGACTTCCGCCAAGCCGGACGGTGCCCTTCCCGGACCGGAGAACGTTCGCAGGGCAAACGTGATCTTCTCGTCATTGTTCAGGCAGTTGTAGAAGTCCAGAAGGTAGACATCGGCTTCGTGGACGGCCGTCGCTTCTTCCTCAAGCCCGATCTGGATGTAGATGAACTCTGGGTGCTCCCGCGCCAGAGCGATACTGCATGCCTGCGTCTGCGCGCTCCACCCGCCGGCCCAGACTTGGGTCACCCCGACCCCGTAGATCAGGAAGTTCTCTTCTGTCAGACAGTCATACAACGCCCGCACGTTGGCGGTGTCCCGGCTGGACTCCGCCAACGGCGCCGCCCGGAACGACTGGTAGGCCGAGTCACCGATCCCCTCCTCCAGACAGGAGGCTTCGTCACCAGACACTGCGCCCGCCAAGTCCCCGCCAACCGTCGCCGAGGTGACCGCGAAACCCTCGAGGGATCTGTCGGAGCCGGAATCGCAAGCGGCGATGAGCACCGCTCCCGCCAGAACCGCCGATACCACGACACGCCTAGCCACCGTCACCGCTTTCATTCGCCTCATGGCTATCTGTTGTAGAGCATTCATCTCTCAATCTCCTAACTAGCGCTCCGAGCGGCCGGCCCTGCCGCGGCCACGGCGGGCAGGAGCAGGAGCGGCGCCGGGGAAATCAGCGCACGCCGAAATCGGGGGAGTAGTAGTTATCCGGCCCTGTAGCGGACCCCTTGCTGTCCGTCCTACTCGGCTGTACCCGCGCACGGGAAACCAGGCGAATCATAACAGTCATCATGTGACATACCAGTGAATAGATCGTGACCATATTCGTGTCTCCAGGGGGTCACAGCAACCTCAGACGATGATCGCCAGCCTCAATAGCGGCGCCGGGGAGATCAGCGCACGCCGAAATCGGGGGAGTAGTAGTTATCCGGCCCTGTAGCGGACCCCTTGCTGTCCGTCCTGCTCGGCTGTACCCGCGCACGGGAAACCAGGCGAATTGTAACAGTCATCATGTGATATATCAGTGAATAGATCGTGACCATATTCGTGTCTCCAGGGGGTAATCGTTGTCACCCGCACCGTGCCGTCCGCGTACGACCGTTCCACCACCCCGAAGTGCTGCTGGCCGGATCTGATGAGCCGCTGCGGGAACCGCACACCCCGATAGCACATAGAACCGTAAACGAACGGAGCGACGGGGTCGGTTGCCGAGTACACAGCGTCGAACCACATCGAGCACGAGATCCCCCAAAAGTCAAGCGCCGCATGATGTGACACCACCGCGTCGGGGGCCATTTTGGTCGCGACCAGGCTCGACATCGGCTGGAACCGGGCCGGATCGCGACCCTCGGCCACAACCGCGAACAGGTCTGGTCGCACAGCCACCACCCGCCCCGCCCGAAGCCACAGCTCCTCGAGGCGGCGGGCCTCCTCGACAGGGCGGGCTCGCCGGTCGGCTAGGAACGCAGCGAACTCCGAGCTGGTGAACACCGGCTCGGTCGCCAGGAACTTCTAGTAGTCCACCCCAACACCTCCACTACCACAATCAACCATGACCGCAGCCCCCAAACTCCACTCCCCCTCGTTGACCGACCCCCAGCCGGGCCGACACCACCCGGGCGATGCCCTCGGCGGGCGGGGCGACCAGCGCAGAGTTGGGGACACGGAACCGAACGCTACGGAGCGGCGCCGACCTGTCAGCGGCCTGCGGTGGCAAGGAGCGGTCGTCGCGGGATGATGTGTGGTCGCCGGCCGACAGGTCGCGGGGTTCCGGTGAGACGGATACGTCTGATCAACCGACCCCGGCTTACACGGCTCCGATGGGTTGTGTCGGGTGGGTGTCATGCTGTGGGGGATAGGCGGTCGATCCAGTCGTAGATGTCCTGTTCCCGCCAGCCCACCGCCCGGGTGTGTTCACCGCCGAGACGGATGGGTGGAGGGAACGACCCGTCCCGTTCTCGACGCCGGATCGTGGTTCTGCTCAACCCGGTGATCTCGATGACTTTGCGCATTCTCACCACCCGCCCACTCCTCCTGGGAGGCTGGGTCCTCTGAGCCCGATTATGGGGGCAGCTGGGACGAGATCTACCAATCCCTGGGGTTGACCCGGGCGGACAGCATCGACATCGCCACAGTCGCCGGCTACTGCTAGGCGCGGGACGGTGGGGCGGCGCTGCGGGCAAAGGTGGGGTTCTTCTTGGACCAGCACCGCGAACTATGGGGAATCGACGTCGACGACCTGGACCAGTTCCGCCCCCAGACCCCGGGGCCAGCCCTTCCACCTCGACCCTGCCCCGCTCCGCTGGCCCCACTACGTGGAGGACTGGAACCTAGGGCGTGTTGACTCTAAATGCCAGGGGTTGGGGTGTCCGGTCGGTATCGTTAACGTATGGAACTGACATCAGAACAATACGAACTTATAGCAGACG
>MKWU01001843.1_pt1 | contig 34702 bp, 22 predicted proteins | sample 809101 | NCBI WGS metagenome assembly MKWU01 (sample SAMN05860141, study PRJNA318959) | sponge metagenome | host: Aplysina aerophoba | place: Slovenia: Piran, Adriatic Sea, Gulf of Piran | collected 2013-05-07
GCGTGCAGCGGCACGCCGAGCCGGTCCGGGACGGCGCCGAACCGCACCCCGGCAAGGTCGAGCCGCGGCTGGTCGGCAAACCCGTGGATCCGCAACATTCCGCCGCTGCGCAGGTGGGTGCGGGCGGCGATCTGGTACGCCGCCACCACGCACGTCCACGGCTCGATCAACGCCCCCTCCACGGCGCCCACCTCATCCGGCAGCGGCACCAGGTAGCAGCCCTCGTCGCCGTCCAGCACTTCGTTGCCCAGCACCACGTACTCGGCCAGCGCGCCGGCAAGCTGGTAACCCACCGCCAGCGTCCGTCCGCGGTAGTAGACATCCGGCTGCAGGATGTAGCGCCCGCCCAGCCGCACCTGGCCGCGGCGGCGCTCCCCGACGGCGACCACCGTCAGCGTTACCTCGTGTCCCGGCGTCACCGGCTGTGCCGCCAGGTCGCGGCCGCGCAGCCGGGCGTGGCCGGCGCCCGCGCGCACCAGTTTGGCGTCCGAATAGCAGACGCCGACCGCGTCCACCCGCGCCACCACGTCATCCTCCCCGAAGTCCGGGAACGGAATCTCGTCGGGCGCGCCGCCGGCGCCGAAGTGGTCGAATCCCGTGCCCTTGATCTGCCAAGCGCGCATGCGCTGCGGAAGCGGTTCGGCAAGCAGCATGAGGCAATGAGCGTCACCCACCGCGTCCTGGTCAAGCTGAACCACCCGCCACGCGGTTTCACACCATATTGGATCATTTCTTCTCGCTGCCGTTGCGGCGAGAAGCAAGCCGCTCGGCGTCGCAACCGAACAAGCGCCGCAAGGGCCATGAAACACGCTCGCTGGCCTCTGATCTCCTGGTGGCACGGAGTTTGCATGTTGGTCGGCAGGAGAACGCAACCGTGACACCTTCCATTACCGCCCGGCTCGCTGCCGGCGCCTACCTGCTGGCCATGGCGACGCTGCTGATCGGCGTCGGCTATTCCCTGCTCGGCCTCACCGGGCTGCTGATCGCGCTTGGCATCGGCGCGGCGCTGCTGATCGGCTCACTTCCCCGCGGGTCGGCCGCCGCCAACATGCTGCACCTCGGCGCCATTCCTCTTGACGCGCGCCGGGCGCCATGGCTGTACGGGCAGGTCGCCGAGCTGGCCGCACGCGCCGGCCTGCCCACCCCGGCCCTGTTTCTGCTGCGTGCACCGCAGCCCAACGCCCTGACCATGGGCACGCGCGACGACGCCGCCGTGGCGGTGACCGACACCCTCATGCAGTCGCTCGGCCGGCGCGAGGTGCGCGGCGTGCTGGCGCACGAGATCGCCCACATCCAGGCCAACGACATCTGGCTGGCCAGCCTGGCCGGCATCATGCGCCGCTTCACCGGCGCGCTTGCCGTGTTCGGCGGCATCGGACTGCTGTTCGCCCTGCCCGCGCTCGCCGTCGGCGCGATCAGCGTGCCGTTGCCTGTTGCGCTGCTGATGCTCGCGGCTCCCACCCTGAGCGGCCTATTGCAGATGGCCCTGGCCCGTTCGCGCGAATTCAACGCCGACCGGACGGCCGCTTACATCAGCGGCGACCCGGGCAGCCTGGCATCGGCCCTCGTCTCCCTGGAGCAGCGCCGCCGCACCTGGTGGGAACTGATGTTCGGCTACCGCCCCGCCCCTGCGCAGGGCCGGCTCACCGACAGCCACCCCCCGACCCGCGAGCGCGTAGCCCGCCTTTTCGCCCTCGCCGGCCCCCGCCCCGCGCCCCCCACCCGCATCCGCACCATCCCCATCCGCGCCCTCTGACCAGGCGGCTACCGCGCCACCGGCCCGCGGCTCCGGAGGTTCTACTGGCTCCAGGCCGGTGCCTGCGATCTGCTCGATGAGGAACTGCGAGAGCGTGGCGCCGGTGAGCTTCTCGTCCTCGAACCAGTGCCGTAGCATGACCTTTCCCGCGGCGGCCAGGGTGACTCCAGAGTGTCCAGCGCCCGCTTCACCTCGTCCTCTGGGACGTCTACGCCAGGGTTAGCCCGGACCCGGCTGTGCTCAGCAGATCATAGCGGTCCGCGTCGTGACCAACCGGTGCTTCCATGGATATGGGTGCGCCCCCTGCACCGCCTGCCGGCGGGAGACGTCGAATCAGACTCCCTCGTGATCGGATGAGCACGTGACGCAACGAACAACATCGCCGTGCGTTCGGGAGAATCGGACCTGCGGGACTCGCCGGGCCTGTGTTAGGTTGCGGGTATGGGGATGAGGGACAATGTTTGCATCGTTACCGGCGGGGGGAGCGGGATTGGCCGGGCGGCCGCGCTGATGATGGCGGCGCAGGGGGCGCGGGTGGCGGTAGTGGGGCGCACCGAGAGCAAGCTCACGGCCGTGCGCGGCGAAATCGAGCGGCAGGGCGGCACGGCGCTGGTGGTGAGCCTCGACGTGGCGGACCGCGAAGCGGTGCTGCGCATGGCCGCCGAGGTGCTGGCCGCCTGGGGACGGATCGACGTGCTGGTGAACAACGCCGGCCATTCGTCGGCCCACCGCATGCTGCTCACCACCATGCCCGAGGATATCCGCGCCACCGTCGACTCCAACCTGGCGGGCACCATCTACTGCACTCAGGCGGTGATGCCCGCCATGCAGGCCGCTGGCGCGGGCACCATCATCAATGTTGCCTCGTTGGCCGGCGTCGGCGGCAGCCTGCTCGGCGGCCCGTCCTACTCCGCCGCCAAGGCAGGCGTGATCAACTTCACCCGGTATCTGAACACCGAGTTCAGGAACAGCGGACTGCGCGCCAGCGTCATCATCCCCGGCGAGGTCGACACCCCGATCATCGAGCACCGGCCCGTGCACCCTAGCCCCGAAGCTCGCGCCACCATGGTCGCGTCCGAGGACGTGGCGCGGGCGATCGTCCTGGTAGCCGATCTGCCGCAGCGCACCCTGATCCCGGAGCTCACCATCCGCCCCACCTGCCAGCGCGACACCTCCGCCGAAGTCGGCCTGCAGTAGTCAGGATAACCCGGCGGTAGCCCGGAGCGCGGGCATAGCGTTATTATTTGGCCTTCCAAAGCACAGGAAGGATCCGAGACAATGCAGATCAGGAAGCCGCAGATCAGGAAGTCCGACAAGCTCGAACACGTGTGCTACGACATTCGCGGTCCGGTGCTGGCCGCGGCGCAGCGCCTTGAAGAGGAAGGGTTTCAGGTCGCCAAGCTGAACATCGGCGATCCGGCCAAGTGGGGCTTCGAGGCGCCCGCGGAGATCCTGCACGACGTGGCGGTGAACATCGCCGAGGGGCAGGGCTACGGCGACTCGCAGGGCCTGCTCGCCGCCCGCGAAGCGATCATGCGGCACTACCGGACTCTCGGCGTGCCGGGCGTGCAGACCGAAGACATCTACCTCGGCAACGGGGTCAGCGAACTCATCACCATGGCGCTGCAGGGGCTGCTCAACGACGGCGACGAGGTGCTGATCCCGGCTCCCGACTACCCGCTGTGGACCGCGGCGGCCAACCTGGCGGGCGGGCGCCCGGTGCACTACCTGTGCGACGAGCAGTCGGACTGGGCGCCCGACCTGGCCGACATCGCCGCCAAGATCACCTCCCGCACCAGGGCGATCGTGGTAATCAATCCCAACAACCCGACCGGGGCGGTGTATCCACGCGACTGCCTGGAGCGGATCGTGGCGCTCGCCCGCGAGCACCAGCTGGTCCTGTTCGCCGACGAGATCTACGACAAGATCCTCTACGACGGGGTCCGGCACACGCCGCTGGCAACGCTGGCGGACGACATCCTCATCGGCACGTTCAACGGGCTTTCCAAGACCTACCGCGTTCCCGGCTTTCGCTCCGGCTGGCTGATGCTCAGCGGCGCCAGGCACCAGGCGCTTGGCTACATCGAAGGCCTCGGCGTCCTGTCGGCGATGCGGCTGTGCGCCAACATGCCGGCGCAGCTCGCCATCGAGACCTCGCTCGACGGCTCCCAGAGCATCAATGAGCTCACCGCCCCGGGCGGCCGCCTGGCGGTGCAGCGCGACACGCTGTACGAGGCGATCAACGCCATTCCCGGCATCTCCTGCACCAGGCCGCAGGGCGCGTTCTACCTGTTCCCGAAGATCGACACCCGCCGCTTCGGCGTGGTGGACGACGAACGCATGGTTCTGGACTTGCTGGAGCAGGAGAAGGTGCTGATCATGCACGGTACCGCGTTCAACTGGGCCCGACCCGACCACTTCCGGATGGTGTCTCTGCCGCACGCCGACCAGCTCGCCGACGTGACGGCCAGGATCGGCCACTTCTTCGGCCACTACGTGCAGGAAGGCCGTGAGCCGGCCCTGGCCGGCCGCAGCGCCTGACCTGACCGTTCCACCACGCACCTCCGCGTTATGGCGCCCGCCATTGCCTTCACCAATCTTGGCTGCCGGCTCAACATCGCCGAGAGCGACGCGCTGGCCGCCCGCTTCGTCGCGGCCGGTTACCGCGTGGTCCCGACCACCGAGCCGGCCGACGTGTTGGTGGTCAACACCTGCACCGTAACCGGCCAGGCCGACCGCAAGTCGCGCAATGCCGTATACCGGGCAGCGCGCGGCGGGGCCGGTCCGCGTACCACGGCAACCGGTTCGACAGACCCCGGCGCCGGCGACCGGAAGCGCCCCCTGGTAGTGGCCACCGGTTGCTACGTGACCGCCCACGGCGGCGTAGCATGTGACCTGCCCGGCGTGGACTACGCCGTCGACAACGACCGCAAGAGCGGAATCTTCGACCTGGTAGAGGCTCACTTGGCCGGCGAATTGGCCGACCCGGCGGACCTGCCGGCCGATCCGTTCGGCTACCGGCCCGGCGCCCAGCCGCTGCACACCCGCGCCACCATCAAGATCCAGGACGGCTGCGACAACTTCTGCACCTTCTGCATCATCCCGGCGGTGCGCGGCCGGGCGCAGAGCCGGCCCGCCGGCGACATTCTCGACGAGGCGCGCCGCCTGCTCGACGAAGGCCACCGCGAATTGGTGCTCACCGGCGTCAACATCGGCCGCTACCGGTGGGGCGAGTGGTGTTTCAGCCGCCTGCTCGAAGAGCTGCTGGACCTGCCCGGCGATTACCGGGTGCGCGTTTCCTCGCTTGAACCCGATCCGCTGGACGACCGATTCATCGAGCTCACCGGTCACGAGCGCCTGTGCCCGCACCTGCACCTGTGCCTGCAGAGCGGCTCCGACCGCGTCCTGCTGCGCATGCGCCGCGAGTACGACGTGGACCGCTACCTCGACCTGGTCGACCGCATCCGAACCGTCTGGAGCAGGCGCGGGGTGCCGGCTCACTTCACCACCGACGTCATGGTCGGCTTCCCCGGCGAAACCGAAGCCGACTTCGCTCGCACCGCGGCGGTCTGCGAGACCGTCGGCTTCGGCCACATCCACACCTTTCGCTACTCGCCGCGCGAGGGCACCCGTGCCGCCCGCCTGCCCGGCGCGGTGCCGGAGCCGGTCAAGGCCGAGCGCAGCGCCGCCATACGCGCGCTGGCCGCCGCCGGACGGCGCCGGCTGGCGCAGTGCCTCACCGGCCGGCGGCAGCGCGTCCTCGTCGAGCAGGTGGACGGCGCCCTCGCCACCGGCTACGGCGAGTCCTACCTCCGCATCCAGTTCCCAACCACTGCCGTCTGCCCGCCCAAGCCGGGGGAGTGGCACCCCGTCACCGTCACCGGGCACCTCCCCGACGACCACCTCGCCGCCCGCCCGGACGGCCTGCCGAGGCCGCGAACGACACCAGCCGAAGCCGCACCGGCTCCCGCATAACCGACACCACGCACGCAACGCAACGCAACGGAACTTGCGGGCGGTCCCCGCGGATGCTACAGTCTCGCCCGTTAATGGCAGCCTGCAAGGCGAATCCGGGCACCGCGCGATGAGCAGTCGCGGTGTGCCGGCGGTCGCGGCGGCTGCCAGACGATTCCACTCCGCGAAAGGGAGATAACACCATGCCCAAGACTTTCTCGCTGCTGTGCGTATGTGTACTGCTGTCGGTACCCGCACTGACCGTCGTGGCCGCCGGCGCGGCCGATGAGGACGCCAGCGCGGCCGAGCCGGCCGCCGACATGTCCATGGGGGCCTACAACGAGGCGCCGATGCTGGCCGCCATGGTAGCGGACGGCGAGTTGCCGCCGGTCGACGAGCGCATGCCCCTCGAACCCGCCGTGGCGTACTTCGCCGCGGACGACGAGATCGGCACCTACGGCGGCACGCTCACCGTGTTCCATACCAGTATCAACCCGTGGGCCGACCTCGGCTACGAGACCGAAATCGGCGGCTACGTGATCCGCGCCAACCCCGATACCAATGCGCTGGAACCGCTGTTGGCGCGCGCCGCGGAGATGTCCGACGACGCGATGAGCGTGACCTTCTACCTGCGCGAAGGTACCAAGTGGTCGGACGGCCACCCAATGACCGCGGACGACTACGTATTCATGTACGAGGACGCCCACTGGAACGACAAGGTCACCACCTGGAACTGGATCCCGCAGATCAAGCGGGCCATCAAGGTGGACGATTACACCGTGCGTTTCGAGACCGATGAGCCCTACCACGCGCTGCTCGCCAAGCACGCCAGTCCGCCCGGCGGCGGGTGGCAGGTGTTCCACCCCTTCCACTACCTCAAGAAATGGCACATCAGCCACAACCCCGACGCCGACGCACTGGCCAAGGAAGAAGGCTTCGACACCTGGGACGAGGCGTTCAACCACCACTTCTTCTGGGCCCCGCAGCAGGACCTGGAGCAGCCCACCCACCATCCCTGGATCCTTACCGAGCGCACCAACACCGGCAAGCGCTTCGAGCGCAACCCCTACTACTGGAAGGTGGACCCGGCCGGCAACCAGCTCCCCTACGTGGATCACATCCAGGCGCAGATCGTCGACAGCGAGACCTACCACCTCAAGATCATCGCCGGCGAGTCGGACTTCGCGGTGCTCGGCACACGCTTCGACAACTTCACCCTGTACAAGGAGAACGAGGCCGCCGGCGACTACCGGGTGGTGCAGATCCCGGCCCCGGTGGTGGGCGCGAGCGTGCTCATTCCCAACCAGTTCCACGAGGATCCCTTCACCCGCGAAATGTACCGCGACGTACGCTTCCGGCGCGCGCTGTCGCTGGCGATGAACCGCGACGAAATCAACGAGCTGGTGTTCTTCGGGGTAGGCGTTCCGCGCTCGGCCACGATCGTGTCCACCAATCCTTACTTCAAGCAGGAGTGGGAACAAGCCTGGGCTCAGCACGATCCCGACGCGGCGTCCGCGCTGCTCGACGAGCTCGGCCTGACCGCGCGCGACGAGGATGGCTTCCGCACCGGGCCGGACGGCGAGGCGTTCCTGCAGATCCTGGAGCACAGCAATGAAGCCGACGTACCGGTGCTGGAACTGTACAAGGAGCACTTCGAGGCGGTCGGCCTGAAAACCGAGATCAGGCTGCGCGGCGATCTCTGGCAGCGCCACAACGCCGGCACCGACAACATCTACACCGGCACCATCAGCTCGGCCGAGTTTCGGGAGTACACCGACGCCGCCAAGGCGACCGAGTATGACTCCGGCTTCTATGCCGTGAACTGGGGCCTCTGGATCAGGGCCACGCGCGACCTGGAGAGCGGCGCCAAGACCCTGGACGACTTCGCCGACGGCAAGATTCCGGGCGAAGAGCCGCCCGACATCGTCAAGGAGCTCGATGACGCCGTCCTCGCCTGGGGCAGCAGCGCCTATGGATCGCCCGAGTACATCGAGGCATTCCAGAAGGTGTTCGACATCCACGCCGAGCAACTGTTCCTGATCGGTTCGGTAGGGGTCACGCCCAACCTGGGAGTCTTCAAGAACCGCGTCGCCAACTACCCGACCTTCTACAAGCCGGAGGCTACCTGGCCGGGCGACCTGCTCACTTCCGCCGACAAGTTGTTCATCAAACAGCCGTAAGGCCGTCAGCAACGGCCGCCGTTGGGCCGCCGGTCTGCTACCACGGGCCGGCGGCATCGCAACGACTCAAGAACGAGGAGACATCCCATGCGAAGAGGAATCTCGTACCTGGTTCTGCTATTGCCGGCAATCACGCTCATGGCGACCGGCGGATCGGAAGAGGGTACGGCAGCCGTCGGAGAGGCCGCGGCGGCCATGCCGGAGACGCGCTTCAACGAAGCGCCAATGCTGGCTGCCCTGGTGGCTGCCGGTGAGTTGCCGCCGGTCGATGAACGCCTGCCGATCGAGCCGGCGGTCACCTGGTTTGCCCCGGGCGACGAAGTTGGCACCTACGGCGGTACGCTCACCGTGTTTCACACCAACGAGTACCCCTGGAACGACCTCGCAGAAGAAACCGAGTCCGGCGGCTACTTCGGACGCATGGTCAAGGGTTCGCTTGACGTGGTGCCGAGCATGGCCAAGGCCCTGGAGTTCAGCGACGACGCCATGGCCTTGACGGTTCACCTGCGGGAGGGACTCAAGTGGTCGGACGGACACCCCATGACCGCCGACGACGTGGTGTTCATGTACGACGGCTTGCACTTCAACGACCTGGTGCCCACCTGGAATTGGATCCCGCAGATCAAGCGGGCGATCAAGGTCGACGACTACACGGTACGCCTGGAAACGGACGAGCCCTACGTCCTGATGTACTACAAGATGTCGACGGTCGAAGGCGGCGGTTGGAATACGTTTCACCCCAAGCACTACCTGGAGAAGTGGCACATCGACTACAACCCGGAGGCCGAGGCACTGGCCAAGGAGGAGGGCTTCGAGTCGTGGGACAAGGCGTTCTACCACCACTACTGGTGGAGCCCGCTGAAGGACCTGGACAAGCCTACCCACCACCCGTGGATCATGACCGAGGCCACCAACACCGGCAAACGCTATGAGCGCAACCCCTATTACTGGGAGGTTGACCCGGAAGGCAACCAGCTCCCCTACGTCGACCGGATCCAGGCGCAGATCGTGGACCAGGAAACCTACCATCTGAAGATCATCTCGGGTGAGGCCGATGTTGCCCTGCTCCAGACCTCGTTCGACAACTTCACCCTGTACCAGGAGAACGCCGCCGCCGGCGAGTACCACGTGAACCAGATCCCGAGCGGCCTCGGCGGGGCAGTGATCGTCGCCCCGAACCAGAATCACCTCGACCCGTTCAAGCGCGAGCTGTACCGCAACAAGCGGTTCCGCCAGGCCCTGTCGCTGGCCATCAATCGGGAAGAGATCAACAACATCGTCTACTTCGGCGTCGGCGTGCCACGGCAGGCCACGATCGTGTCCGACAGCTCCTATTTTCAGGACAAGTGGGCGCAATCGTACGCGGCCTACGACCCGGAGCAGGCCAATGCGATGCTCGACGAGCTCGGGCTCACCGCGCGCGACGGCGACGGCTACCGGCTCAGACCGGATGGCGATGCGTTTCTCCAGGTAATCGAGTACTGGCGCGCGGGCAACCTCCCGGTGCTGGAGCTGGTCAAGGAGTACTGGGAGGACGTCGGGCTGAAAACCGAGATCAAGTTCTACGAGAGTGCGGCACTCGGCACGCGCGCGGATGCCGCGCAGCACGACTTCTACACCGACCGGCTGGCATCGCCGGAGCTCAGGTCGTGGATGGTTGCCGGCAGCAACTGGCGCGGCGGCGATTTCGCCTGGGCCCGCCAGTGGTTCAACTGGATGGTGGCAAAGCGCGACGTCGACAGCGGCGCCAAGACGTTGGACGACTACGCCGACGGCAAGCTCCCGGGTGAGGAACCACCGGACGAGATCAAGCAGCTAAACCGCTGGATCGACGACTGGGCAGCGGGCCGGCCCGGCGACCCGGACTACGTTGAAGCGTTCACCAAGGTGTTCGACTTCCACGCCGAGAACGTGTTCCTGATCGGGACGGTGGGAATTACCCCGCACCTCTACGTGGTCAAGGACAAGCTGGCCAACGCTCCGCTGGAGTACGGGCCGTCGATGTCCTGGAAGGGCGACCTGCTGGTGTACGCCGCGAAGATGTTCATCAAGTAGATGTTCATGTCCGTCAAGTGACAGTGCCGAGACCGAAACCGCTGACCCGGCACGCGACCTCTGATGCGGGCCGGGTCGCGGCGCAGCCGAGCGGGAGATGCTGAGCTACATCGTTCAGAGGATCCTCTACATGATGGTCCTGCTCGTGCTGCTCTCGTTCGTTTCGTTCGTGCTGATCGAGTTACCGCCCGGCGACTTTCTCGACAACCTGATCCAGCAGTTGCGCAACGCCGGCGTGCAGGTGGACGTGGAGCAGATCCGGGATCTGGAGGAGCGGTACGGGCTGAACCTCCCGTTCATGCAGCGCTATCTGAAGTGGTTCGGGAATCTGCTGCGCGGCGACATGGGAGAGTCGTTCGCCTACAACCAGCCGGTAACCGAGCTGATCGGCCAGCGCCTGCTGCTCACGGTCACCATCTCCCTGCTCACGCTCGTGCTCACCTACGCGATCGCCATACCGATCGGGATCTACTCAGCCACGCATCAGTACTCGTTTACCGACTACGCGGCTACCGCGTTCGGCTTCATCGGTCTTGCCACCCCCAACTTCCTGCTCGCCCTGATCCTGATGTACATCGTGTTCAAGTACTTCGGCTGGAGCGTCGGCGGGCTGTTCTCCCCGGAGTTCGAGTTTTCGCCGTGGAACCTGGCCAAGTTGGTGGACCTGCTCAAGCACCTGCCAATTCCCCTGATCGTGGTGGGTACCGCCGGCACGGCGGGTCTGATTCGGGTGATGCGCGCCGCGCTGCTCGACGAACTGCGCAAGCAGTACGTGCTGACCGGCCGCGCCAAGGGCCTGGAGGAAGGCCGGCTGCTGTTCAAGTACCCGCTCCGCATCGCGATCAACCCGATTGTGAGTTCCGTCGGCTGGCTGCTGCCGGCGATCATCTCCGGCGAGACGCTTACCGCACTGGTGCTCGGCCTGCCCACCGTCGGGCCGCTGTTGCTGCAGGCGCAGCAGGGCCAGGACATGTATCTCGCCGGGAGCCTGGTGATGCTGCTGAGCGCCCTGGCCATGATGGGGATGTTGATTTCCGATCTGATGCTGGTGCTGGTCGACCCGCGAATCCGGTTCGCGCGGGAGGCGACGGCATGAACCGGACGACCAACCGCGAACAGGAGACGGAGCGCTACTACCTCGCGTCCAGTTGGACGCTGATGCGGCGCAAGTTCTTCAAGCACCGCATGGCGCTGGTCGGCGGCAGTGTGCTGCTGCTGTTCTACTTCGTCGGCTCGCTGTTCGCCGGCTTTTTCTCGACGCACGACACCCTGACCAGATTCGGCGACTACTCGCTGGCGTCACCGCAGAGAGTCCGGCTGTTCCACGACGGCAGGCTGCAGCGCCCCTTCGTGTACGGACTGAAGGTCTCGGTGAACCCGGAAACCTATCGGCGGACCTACGTGGAGGACGGCACGACCGTCTACCCGATCCGCTTCTTCGTGCACGGCGATCAGTACCGGTTCCTTGGGCTGGTGCGCTCCAATCTGCGCTTCTTCGGGGTGGACGAACCGGGCACGCTGTTCCTGTTCGGCACCGACCGGCTGGGGCGCGACATGTACTCGCGCACCGTCGCCGGAGCACGCGTGTCGCTGACCATCGGCCTGGTAGGCGTCGCGATCAGCTTTGTCATCGGCTGCCTGCTCGGCGGGCTGTCAGGCTACCTCGGCGGTACGGTAGACATGCTGATTCAACGCCTGATCGAGTTCCTGAGCTCGCTCCCCACCCTGCCGATATGGATGGCGCTCGCGGCGGCCGTGCCGAGCGAGTGGGATCCAATCGCCATCTACTTCATGATCACGGTCATCCTCTCGATCGTGGGCTGGACCGGCCTGGCGCGCGTGGTGCGCGGGAAGCTGCTGCAGCTCCGCGTCGAAGACTACGTGCTCGCGGCGAAGATCGCCGGCGCCACCGAGCTGAGCACCATCGGTCGCCACCTGCTGCCGGGCTTCATGAGCTTTCTCATCGTCCACCTCACGCTCGCGATACCGGGAATGATCCTCGGCGAGACCGCGCTCAGCTTCATCGGCGTCGGCCTGCGCGCTCCGGTGGTGAGTTGGGGCGTGCTCCTGCAGCAGACGCAGAACATCCGCAGCGTCTCGCTGACTCCCTGGCTGCTGATCCCGGCGATCTTCGTGATCGTCACCGTGCTGTGCTTCAACTTCGTCGGCGACGGCCTGCGCGACGCCGCCGACCCCACCGCCGACCGCTGAACCCCCTACCGGCGGCGGAGGTTGTCGCGGTTCAGGTAGTCGGGAATGCCGTCGCCGTCGCTGTCGCCGGTGCTGGCGTCGCGGTTCAGGTAGTCGGGAATGCCGTCACCGTCGCCGTCGGTGTCGATGCGGCGGTAGTTGCGCTCGCCTTCCGCTGGCCGCTGAGCCGCTGGGGTATCCGACCCCGCGGGCTCGCCGAGCAGGCCGTGGAAGCGGCGCAGGATCATGCCGCGCACGATCTCCCCGTGATCGGTGATCATCTCCGCCAGCGAAAACTTCGGCTTCACCGACGTGATGCGGGCGATGCCGGCCACCGTCTCCAGGCGCCCCAGGTCCTCACCGGTATCGGGGTCCACCACCGCATCGCCGAGCGCGAACACCTCGAACAGGTCGTCCTCACGCACGGTGTTGCCGCCGCGGTTCACCACGAAGCTGCCCCACCCGGTCACCTGCGCCACCTTCGGCGGGAAAATGCTCTCGGACACCTCGTCGGCAAGGTGCAGCGCGAGCCGGTCGAGCAGCATTTCCGCCGCCTGCTCGGTGCGCAGTTCCTCGTCCACGCCATACTGAAGCTCCATCGACGACGCCCACCCGATCTCGCGGGTCGCCACGGTGAGCAGCGAGTAGCGCAGCCTCGCCGTGGCGGTAACGTCGACGCGGGTCTCGCCGGTCAGAACGATCGTCTTGCGCTCCTCGGTGACTTCGATGCGGTCGACCGTGCCGTACAGCATGTAGTCGGCGCCGAGCACCTTTCCGAGGCGAGCAGCCTCGCCCGGGTCGACGTCATCCGATGCCAGCAGCCGCTTCTCCTGCTCGTAGATTTCCCCGGCGCGGCGGTCGAGCACCGCGAAGCGCCGGCCATGGATCAGCAATTCCTCGATGCGGGCGCGAAACCGCTCCTGCAGGTTGCGGATCAGATCGTAATCCACATCCACGCCGCTCTTGACGACGCGCCCACCGCTCCTCTGCTCGCGGCCGCCGCCGGTGCCGTACAGGTGGATCTCGTCGAGTGCAAAATCGAGCACCGCCATCCGCGTCCGCTCCCGCGCCGCGCCGGTGTCCTGGGCATGCACGACACCCCCCAGCAGCGCGCAACACAAAGCGACTGCGCCGACGCGCGGCGCGCGACTCCCCGTCCGCATCCGCATCACGTCACTCCCAGGAGAAGCGTTCGTTGTCGCCGATCTTGGCGATTACTTCCTCGAACTCCCAGTAGGCGAGTCCGGTCTCGATGTTGGTGGCGGTGAGCTGGAAGTAGTAGTCCACCTGCTGCTTGTCGCCCACCCGGTTGGTGCGCCCGATGATCTTGCCGGACAGGCTTAACTCGGGTGCCACCATGGTGCCGTCCTGGGCCACGGTTTCCTGGTTGAACAACTCCGATTCCTGCAACTCGCGCGTCTTGGCGGCCAGCGGATCTTCCGGCCCCTCCAGGCCGACCGCGGTAGTCACAATCACCCTGCCGCTGTCGAGCAGGTCGACCCGAATCTTCTTGATCAACTGGTCGGTGTCGATGTTGAGCGCGGTGTCGTTGACCATGCGGCTGATCGCCATTACCCACGGCGCGGTGCTGCCCGGCTTGCGCGACAGCGGACTGGACAGGAACGAATCTACCGCCTGCTCGGCGGCATACTCGAAGTCGCGGTAGTCGAGACCCAGGACGGTCTCGCCGCGCGGGTCGGGCCGGTCGGTGCCGGGTCCGGTCAGGTATTGCGGTCCGGTGGTGGCGCAGCCGGCCAATACGGCGGCGGCGACGGCAAGTGCAGGAAGACGGATTTTCATGGGGTTCAACCTCCGGGCAGGGAATAGGTGTTCAGCGCCGGCGGTGCCCCCGGACGCGTGGTGGTGACCGTAACGATAACGAACCGCCCCGGCGGCAGGCTGACCTCGCCGATGCCGGGCGCACCCGCTGCTCCTATACGTAATATATCATCGGCGGGCCGCGGCAGGCTCGCAATCCCGATGGTGTGCGGCAGCGCGCGCCACATGCGTGTGTCGGCCTGCGTCACGATGGTGGCCGCCGCCGGCACCACAACCTTGGCCAGCGCCCCGAAGAACCCGCTGCTGTCGGAACCCTTCTGCAACTCGGCCTGCACCAGCACCCGGATTACCGCGGCCGCCACCGCCTTGAACACTACCCCGTCATAGCCGGCGCGAAACTCGGTCGCCACGTAGCGGTCGAGGTGCAAGATCGGCTCCGTTTCGGTGCTGCGGCCGTCGGCTCGCACGGTCAGGCTGCCGTACGCGGGCGTGCCGCCATACAGGGTTGGCAGCGCCGTCCCGACCGCGATCAGACCGTGCTCGGTGGGTACGAATATATCGAACCGGAACTCATCGAGGCGGGGCCCGAGGCCATCCTCGTGAATGACCCACACCCGGTCGCTCTCCGCCTTGCCGCCCTGCGCGATGCGTTCGGCGGCCGCGAAGTCGGCGAGCAGGTGGCGATTGCGGCGTCCGTCCACCACCACCGCGTCACGCAACAGGTTGGAGGCACGGTTGGCCTCCCCGGTGGCCAACCGGAACACGCCGTGCAGCCAGTCGGTGAACGGATTGCGCAGACCCTGGTACTGCCCGAGCGAGTCGACGGCGTCGAGCCTCCTGGCGACCGGTCCGTCCGGGTCCATCACCTCGGCGACGGCCTCGTCGATCTCCTCCTGGTGCTGCTGCTGCGCGTCCTCGTCCTCGTTCGCGGTCAGCGCACTCACCTTGACCGCGAGTTGGTCGACCGCGTTGTCCTGCCGCTGCGCCGCCCGATTCAACTCCACCCGCGCCCGGTCCGGATCGCCCGCCGCCAGCGCGCCGAGCGCCTTGTAGGTATTGACCAGCACGCCCTCGTAGATGTTGCCGTGGTAGGACAGCGCCAGGTCGCTGGCGATCAGGCTCAAACCGACGCCGAGCACGTCCTCGACCGATGCCACCTCGTCCGACTTCCAAAGCAACTGCCCCTCGGCGCGGTCGAACGCCACCTGCGCGGCGTCGTGGCGCTGCTCGTTGCGCAGTGCCATGCCGACGTGCAGCGAGGTAAGCAGGTTGTCCGCCTGGTAGTCGAGCCCGGTGGGGCCGCCGATCAGATTGCTCGCCGCCGCGAACTCGCCGGCGCGGTAGTGCTCCATGAACTCGACCGTCTGTTGCACGTCGGCGACGCCGACACAGCCGGTCAACGCCGCCAGCGAAACCAGCATCGCCAAGCTGGCGGCCACGGCCGCTGGTCGTGCTCCGGTCCGAGTGTGCCGCCCACGGGGCGATACCTGTGTATCGGTACTCATGGTCTTCCGTGTCACGCAGTGACCGTGCTCATGATCTTCGCATCGGTCAATACGCGCGGTTCAATAAGGTATGCTCCTCCATCGCCGCCGCCAAGTGCGCCACGCCCTCCGTGAGGACCGGCGGCGGCACGATCAACGACAGCGCCACGCTCGGCTGCCCGGCATCGAACAGGTAGCCGGGATGCACCAGGGTGCCGCGCTCGCGCAGCAGCGCGGCCGCGAACTCGGCATCGTCGGAATCGATCCCGCGCAGCGGCTGCAGCCACCACCAACCGCCGCCGCTCCCGCGCGGGCCGCGGGCGCCGGGCAGCGCGGCCTCGCGCAGGGCCTGGATGTTGCCCCGCACGCGCGCCAGGATCGGCCGCTGCACTTCGGCGCGGCGCGCCAGCAGCTCCGGCAGCGCCGCCTGCACCATGCCGTTGACCGACAGGTACGCATCGCCGAGAAACTCCAGGTGGGCGGCCGCCGCGCCGGCCAGCGGCGGCGGTCCCGCCACCACGATCCAGCCGCACTTGAGTTGCGGCAGTGCCAGCGCCTTCGACAGCCCGCCGAGCAAGAAGGTCAACGCCGGCCCGCGGCCGACGGGCGCCGGCGTACCGGCATGTCCGTCCCAGGGGTAGTCGGCGAACACCTCGTCCACGATCAACGCCGCGCCGTGGTCGGCGCAGGCCGCGCTCAGCCAGCGCGCGTCCTCGGCGGTCAGGTACGCGCCGGTCGGGTTATGCGGACTGATGGCGATGACCGCGCGCGCGCCGGCCCGCAGCCCGGCGGCCACGTCGGCGCGGTCCGGATGCCATCCCGACGCGCCCGCGCTCAGCCGGTAGGGCCTGGCAACGACCCGCTCCAGGTGCGCCAGGTCGGCGCATAGCGGGTAGCCGGGCACCGGCACCAACACCCGGTCGCCGGCACCGCACAGCAGCTTGAACAGCCAGCCGTACGCTTCGCTGGTGCTGGCGGCGAGCACCACCTGCCTGGCCGCCACCGCCAGGCCGCGCTCCCGGTAGCAGGCGGCAACCGCCTCGCGCGCCGCGGCGGCGCCGCACGGTTCGGGCTGGTACCCGCGCGCCCCGGCGCTCAGCCGCGGAGCCAGGCGCAGCGGATCGGGGCTCAGTCCCAGCGTCGCGGGATTGCTCTCGGTCAGGTCGACCACCGGCTGCCCGGCGGCCCGGCGTGCCGCGACCAGGCGGGTCAACTCGTTCGGCTCGTAGCGGTCCGGAAACGTATCGGCGAACGGAGCCGCGGCCCTCCCCGCCCACCCCCGGGGGGCGCCGCCCTCCGCGCCTTCCCCGGTGTTGTCGCCGCGCTCCGCCATCGGGTAGAGCAACAGGCCCGATACCGGCTTCGGGTAGAAGAACGTGGACTTGCGCGGCAGCCGCTCGCCGCCGTCGGCGACCGCCAGCACGTCGTCAAGCGCGGTCGCATTCATCACCAGCGCCACGTCGGCGCGGCCGCCGTCGACCGCCGCCAGCGCCTCGCCGGCGGCGTGCGTGTAGCTCACCCGCGTGCCGCCGTCCAGTTCCGCCTCGGTAACCCCGAAGATGCGCCGCAGCACCAGGTCGTTGAGCACGTTGACGTCCAGCCGCAACCAACGCGGCGAGGCGTGTTCGGCTCCCGCACTCGACGCCGCCGCTCCCTCCCGCAAGGTGGCGGCCAGGAACGTACCGCTGCCACGCAGGTAGAGGCCCAGCTTGCGCTCGTCCGGTCCCACCGCGGCCAGGTCGCGCAGCCAGTGCCGCTCGGCGGCGGACCGTCCGGCATCCCCGGGGCGGTACCGGCGCACGGCGAAATGCTCGGCCAGGCCCCGCTCCAGTACACCGGCATCGTCGATCGCGGATCCGTACAGCAGGCGATGAATCGGCAGAATGGTCACCTGCTGATGCTCGCTGTTGACCAGGAACATCAGGATGAACTCCCACGGCGCATCCGGTCCGGCGTCCGGATGGCGGCGCCGCATCTCGTTCCGGTAGTGCAGCATGGTCTGATAGCGGTGGTGGCCGTCGGCGATATAGATTGGCCCCCGGCCCAGCGCCCGCGAGATCGAGGCCATGCCCGCCCGGTCCGCAAGCCGCCACAGGCGGTGCCGGACAGCCTCCGCGTCGGCGCCGTGCGCCCCTTCTTCCAGCGCCCGCTCGACATGATCGATCATCGCCGGCGCCGACTTGGCCTGCTCGAGCAGCCGGTCCACCTCGCCGGTGCGCTCGCGGTAGATCGACCAAATGTATTCCATCTGTACGTTGCACGCGCGCGTCAGCCGCAGCCGGTCCTCCACCACCCCGCCCATCACCTGCTCATGTGGCAGGATCGCTCCGGAGCCGTAGTCGTGCAGGCGCACCCGTCCGATCAGCCCGGTGACCTGCCGGGGGCCAGCCTCGGGCAGCGCGAAACTCTGTTCGTACACCCAGAACGCGGGCCGTGCGGCGGCGCGCAGCACGCCACCGGCCAGCCAGTCGTCGAGCGTGGCCGCGGCGCGCGTGTAGCGGTTGTCGATACCGGTGTCGCCGGCATGCTGCCGTCCGAGCGTCAACCGCACCACGTTATACGGATGCTGCGCGTGGTACGCCTCCTGCATCGCCGGCGTGATCACGTCGTACGGCGGTGCCAGGCAGTCTCCGATCCGACCGACCTGGCTTGCGTCGTAGTGGAGCGCACTCAGCGGCAGCACCTCGTTGGCGGCGGTGGCCATGCCGCATCGTGCCTTGGACCCGGCCACGCCGGCAAGCAGGGCAGCCGCGGCACAATGCATTCCGCGGCACAATGCATTCCGCGGCACAATGCATTCCGCGGCACAATGCATTCCGCGGCAGAATGCGCTACCGTACCGGCCACATTGCGATGGACCGCCACCCGGAACCGCTACTTGCGGCGGCACGCGAGATGAGCCGCGATCTGGCCACGCTGCGTTTCGGCGCGCCCGTAGACACCGTATACGCGCCGCTGGACTACGCTTGGTGCGGCTTTCGCGCGTTCGTCGAATCTTGGGCGCCGCGCCGGGCGGCGGTGCTGTTCCTGGGCATGAATCCGGGCCCGTTCGGCATGGCGCAGACCGGGGTGCCGTTCGGCGAGGTACACACGGCGCGCGACTGGCTCGGCATCGACTGCGCGGTGGACGCCCCGGCCCGCGAGCACCCCAAGCGGCCCATCGAGGGCTTCGCGTGCCCGCGCAGAGAAATCAGCGGCGCCCGCCTGTGGGGGCTGTTCCGGGACCGCTTCGGCACGCCGGGTGCGTTCTTCCGCGACCACTTCGTCGCCAACTACTGTCCGCTGATGTTCGTCGAGGCATCCGGCCGCAACCGCACCCCCGACAAGCTCCCGGCTGCCGAGCGCTCGCCCCTGCTGGCGCTCTGCGACCGCCACCTGCTGGCCGTGGTCGAGCATCTTCGCCCGCGCTGGCTGGTCGGCATCGGCGCATTCGCCATGCGCGCCGCGCAACGCGCGGTTTTCCCGTTGCCAGAGATTGAACGTCCGCTCTGCGTACAGATCCTTCACCCTTCTCCGGCCAGCCCGGCCGCCAACCGCGGCTGGGCACAAGCGGCAACCACCGCGCTGATCGACGCCGGCATCTGGGATTGACCAAGGTAACGGCATCCGGCGGGAAAGTGACGCACGGGGCGGTGCCTCGGATCGAGCGCTTATCCTCCCACACCGGAGTAACAATCGATTAACTCGTCGCGAACCTGACTGCTCGAGAGCAACCCTTGGTTCCAGAGTTGAAAAGCGGCGGTTCTGGCGCCGACCCGGTACCTCTCCATGATCCGCTTGAATGTCACCCCCTGAGCAGCAGAGTCGAGGTGTCCCGCATCTTCGAGCAGCGCTGCACTCGGCAGAAGCAACTCTGCCGCGAACGCGCCCGAACGTCGTCTTGCCCAAGGCTGCGAGAAGGTACTGGAAGCGGCTCCGAGCGTATGTTCTCGATAGGGGTCCATCAGCAGGTGGCCCAAACCGCGGGCCGACTCGAATCGTCGCCCCCACGGCGTCTCGGTGCGGGGTGTCCGGTTGAGCACGACGGCGGCGCCATGCCCCTGTCGGGAGCCAACCAGCATCCTCTCCCGGAGGCACTCCACGCCAGACTCGATGACCTCGGCTCCGAATTCCTTGAGTTGCTCGTCGACGTCGTCGATCGGCTTTCCATCCAAACCTAGATGATGCCGAACCGCGCGGGCGGCCTGATACCCCGACAACTCGGCATGACCGCCGCTCCCGGCTGCATCGCGTGCCATGGTTCGCAACTCGTCGGAGAATTTCTTTCCCCTGCGGGTCTCCTGATCCAACCGCCACACCTGACTACGCAACGATTCGGAAGCGTCCGGTGGCAGATCCCTCAGCACCTGGGTGATTACGCTACCACCAGGATCCTCGCAGTCTGCAGGGAGCCCGAGCCATTCACGGAGGCCGGAGTCCGTGTTCGTATCCTTCCATTCGTACAACACATTCGGGTCGATCCCGATGTAGGCGTGCAGTTTCTCGTCGAAGCGGGATTCCTTCTCGCGAAGCGGGTCGCTCAGGCGCACCCACGGATAGACGTCCGCCAGATCCTCCGTCCGGAGCCATTCGGCTACGAACGTCGCGAACTCGGCCAGAGCCTCCTCGCCGGCGAGCCACCCGATAACTGCCTGGCCGTCTTCCGAGATGAACCGCGGAGCCTGGCCGCCGGGAAACTCGGCCCGCCCCCATTCGATGACCAACTGATCGCCGGCACGGACAAGGGAGACATTCGGCAACCGGGAGCCGTCCGCTCCAGCGGACAGGAAGTGTCGCGTCCACCATAGCTCGCGGGCGTCGAACCACTGATCTTCCGTGAATTCGGCCCGCGGCGCAGTATCGCCCCAGGCACGGAGGGTCTCGCGCGACGAGCGACGCAGCGGGAAATAGCCGGGCCCCTCCTCGAACTCGATGAATGTCCAGGATCGCACCAGCCAATCCACCAGCGGAGCCAGCGGAACATTGATGCCCGATCGAACGGAGTCCGATCCATCCAGAATGTTCTCACACAGGTTCGTACCGCTCACCCAGATTCCGAGTTGCGCCCACGCCGACCGTTCCGGGAGATAGCGACGCTCCCAAGTGGGCGTGAGCGGATGGACCTCGAAAGCCAAGTCGTTGCGGTTGCCGATCAACATCGTCAGCCGAGCCGCTTCACCAAGCTGCCATACTCCGCTTTGGTAATCAGGCCCTGATCCCGAAACTGTCTCAGTACGCGTCCCGGTACGTGCGGCGTCGGATAACCGTGAAACTCGACGTTGCCATTCACCGCCCTGGTCATTCGAGCTGTGAAGAACTCCAACCCTGAGCGGCGCCGAACCGCGAAACGTTGCGATGTCGGCGAACCAGGATCTATTGCGATAGAATCCTGCAACAGCGTCTCCCGCTCTCGCGGCGTCATGTCCGGGCAAGGCTCCTTGTCCGGACGCCATCCTGGAGGCCCGGCTTCGGTAGTCTCCCTCTTGTGCGCACGGTTCGGGTAATAGTACATCTGTCCTCCGATGACGACTCCGTTGTCGGTTTGGCCGGGCTGACAGCAGCCATCATACGCGAACACTGTCGGGATTGACTATATTGCCCGCTTCCACTATGGTACGCACCCGGCGACGCGACTGGCACGGCGTGCGTGCGTCGGTGCAGACGCGCAACGCTTGACGGACGCCACAGCAAAGCGACATTCCGTTCGCTCGCGCTCTTAGTATATTGGCTCACCAGATCTGGAGGTTATCCGCACCGCGCTGCCGGAGCGCTGACATGAGATTCTCAACCGTACCCCCACCGCAGGGACTGTACCACCCCGCCTATGAGCACGAGTCATGCGGCATCGGCTTCGTCGTCGATATCAAGGGCCGCAAGTCGCGCAGGCTGCTCGACAATGCGCTCGATGTGCTCGCGCACCTGAACCATCGCGGCGCGCGCGGCTCCGAACCCAACACCGGCGACGGCGCCGGCGTCCTGCTGCAGATCCCGCACGCCGCCCTGCACCTGCTCGCCGGCGAAGCGGGCTGCACGCTGCCGGAGGCGGGCGCCTACGGGGTGGGCATGTGCTTTCTGCCGGTCGACCGGGACATGCGCCGCCAGATCATGAATTTGGCCGCCGAGGTGGTCGCCGAGTGCGGCCAGAAGCTGCTCGGCTGGCGCGACGTGCCGACCGATGCCGGCAGCCTCGGGCGCAGCGCGCGTGCGGTACAGCCGCACATCAGCCAGCTGTACGTCGGCCGCGGCGCCGCGGTGGACGACGACCAGGCGTTCGAGCGCCGCCTGTACGTAATCCGCAAGATACTGGAGAACCGGGTCCATGCCGCCCTGCCGAATGCCCGCGGCCAGTTCTACATCGCCAGCCTGTCGCACCGCACCGTGGTGTACAAGGGGATGTTGACCACGCCGCAGCTGCGCCGCTTCTACCCGGAACTCGATCATCCCGCTATGGAGACGGCGATCGCCCTGGTGCACTCGCGCTTCTCCACCAACACGTTTCCGAGCTGGGACCGCGCCCATCCCTACCGCTACCTGATGCACAACGGCGAAATCAACACCGTACAGGGCAACGAGAACTGGATGCGCGCGCGGCAGGAGCTGTTCCGCTCCGAGTTGTTCGGCGCCGACCTGGCGGCCACGCTGCCGGTTATCGACCCGGATGGCAGTGATTCCGCCAAGCTGGACAACACGTTCGAGCTGATGGTGCTCGGCGGCCGCTCGGTGGCGCACGCGTTCATGATGCTGATCCCGGAACCGTGGGCGAATCACGAGAGCATGAGCGCCGAGAAAAAGGCGTTCTACGAGTACCACGCTTCCCTGATGGAGAGCTGGGACGGGCCCGCCTCGGTGGCATTCACCGACGGCATCCAGGTCGGCGCGGTGCTCGACCGCAACGGCCTGCGCCCATCGCGCTACTGCGTGACCCGGAGCGGGCTGGTGATCCTGGCGTCGGAAGTCGGCGTGCTCGATCTGCCGGCGGACGAGATTGTGCGCAAGGATCGGCTGCGCCCCGGGCGCATGCTGCTGGTCGACACCAGCGAGGGGCGCATAATCGACGACGCCGAACTGAAGAGCGAAATCGCCGGCGCGCACGACTACGCCGGCTGGTTGCGCGACAATCTCGTGCACCTTGGCGACCTCCCGGACGGGGCCGAGCCGCCGGCCATCGGCGACGCCGACCGCGCCCGCCAGCAGCGCGCCTTTGGGTACACGTTCGAGGATCTGCGCATGATCCTGGAGCCGATGACCCGCAACGCGATCGAGCCGGTCGGGTCGATGGGCAACGATGCGCCCCCGGCGGTGCTGTCGGACGAACCGAAGCTGCTGTACAACTACTTCAAGCAGCTGTTTGCGCAGGTCACCAATCCGCCGATCGACGCCAACCGCGAAGAACTGGTTACCTCCGCCATCACCACCCTCGGCGGCGAGGGCGACCTGCTGCACGCCACGCCGCAGAGCTGCCGTCAGATACGGCTGGAAAGCCCGGTGCTGTCGCTGGAGGACCTGGAGCAGTTGCGCGCGCTCGACGGCTCCGCGGGACATCGCTCGGCCACCCTGGCGATGCGCTATCCGGTGGCCGGCGGCGGCGACGGCCTGCGCCAGGCGCTCGACGCAATGTTTGCCCAGGCGGACGCGGCAATCGCCGCCGGGGCGGACATCCTGATCCTGTCCGACCGCGGCATCGACGCCGAACAGGCGCCAATTCCGGCATTGCTCGCCACCTCGGCGGTACACCATCACCTGATTCGCGCCGGCACGCGCACCCGGGTCGGCCTGGTGGTCGAGTCGGGGGAACCGCGCGAGGTGCACCACCTGGCCACCCTGATTGGATACGGCGCGGGAGCAATCTGTCCCTACCTCGCCTACGAGAGCATCGACGCCGCCCTCATAGAGGGGCTGTTCACGGGCTCGGGGCCGGGCACCAACGGCGACTACTACACCGACGGCGAAGGCATCGACGACCCGCGCGGCCACACCGCCAAGTACAACTACCGCAAGGCGCTGCTCAAGGGGATCGTGAAGGTGCTCTCCAAGATGGGCATCTCCACCATCCAGGCCTACCGCGGCGCGCAGATCTTCGAGTCGGTGGGCATATCGCGCGAAGTGGTGGACCGCTACTTCACCGGCACCGCGGCGCGCCTGTCCGGAATCGGGCTTGCCGAGATCGCCGGCGAGACCGCCGCCCGCCACCTGCGCGGATACGCCGCGCGCGCGGAGGTGAGCGGCGCCCTCGACGTCGGCGGCGAGTACCAGTGGCGCAACGACGGCGAGCACCACCTCAACAACCCCGCCACCATTCACAAGCTGCAGCAGGCGTGCCGGGACGGCGACTACGGCACGTTCAAGGAGTACAGCGCGCAGGTGGATTCGCAGCAACAGAAGCTGGCCACCCTGCGCGGTCTGCTCGCGCTGCGCACTCCCGGCGACCCGGTGCCGCTCGACGAGGTGGAGCCGGTATCCGCCATCGTAACGCGCTTCAAGACCGGCGCCATGTCGTACGGCTCCATCAGCAAGGAGGCGCACGAGACCCTGGCCATCGCCATGAACCGCATCGGCGGCAAGAGCAACACCGGCGAGGGCGGCGAGGATCCGGCCCGCTACGTCCCCGACGACAACGGCGACTCGCGCAACAGCGCCATCAAGCAGGTGGCCTCGGCGCGCTTCGGGGTGACCAGCGAGTACCTGGTCAACTCCCAGGAGCTGCAGATCAAGATGGCGCAGGGCGCCAAGCCGGGCGAAGGCGGCCAGTTGCCCGGCACCAAGGTGTATCCGTGGATTGCCGAGGTGCGCCACTCCACGCCGGGTGTCGGCCTCATCTCGCCGCCGCCGCACCATGACATCTACTCGATTGAGGATCTGGCCGAACTGATTCACGATCTCAAGAACGCCAACACCGGCGCCCGCATCAACGTCAAGCTGGTGTCGGAGGTGGGCGTGGGCACGGTGGCGGCCGGCGTCGCCAAGGCACACGCCGACGTGGTGCTGATCAGCGGCGCCGAGGGCGGCACCGGCGCGTCGCCGGTGTCCAGCATCAAGCACGCCGGCCTGCCGTGGGAACTCGGCATCTCCGAGACCCACCAGACGCTGCTGTTGAACGACCTGCGCAGCCGCATCGTAGTGGAGGCGGACGGCCAGTTGAAGACCGGCCGCGACGTGGTAATCGCCGCCCTGCTCGGCGCCGAGGAATTCGGCTTCGCCACCGCCCCGATCATCGTCATGGGCTGCATCATGATGCGCGTCTGCCACCTCAACACCTGCCCGGTGGGGGTGGCCACCCAGGATCCGGAGTTGCGGGAGAAATTCACCGGCGACCCTGCGCACGTGGTTCACTTCATGGAGTTCGTCGCCGAGGAAGTGCGCGAGTTGATGGCCAGCCTCGGCTTCCGCACCGTGAACGAAATGATCGGCCGCGTAGATTGCCTGGAGCCGCGACGCGCCATCGACCATTGGAAGGCGCGCGGCATCGACCTGACGCCGTTGCTGCACCGGCCCGAAGTCGACCCCGCGGTAGGCACCTACTGCCAGGTGGCGCAGGACCACGGGCTCGATCGGGCGCTCGACAACACCAAGCTGATCGACTTGGTGCTGCCGCAACTCGAACGCGGCGAAACGGTCAGGGAAACGCTGCGCATCGGCAACCCGAACCGCGTGGTGGGCACCATACTCGGCAGCGAAATCACCCGCCGCTACGGCGCCGAAGGGCTGCCGGAGGACCGCGTGCAACTCACCTTCAACGGTTCCGCCGGGCAGAGCTTCGGGGCGTTCATTCCCCCCGGGCTGTCGCTGATCCTGGTCGGCGACTCCAACGACTACATCGGCAAGGGCCTGTCGGGCGGCAAGATCATCGTCAAGCCGCCCGCCGGCAGCACCTTCGCGCCGGAAAACAACGTGATCATCGGCAACGTCGCCTTCTACGGCGCCACCAGCGGCTCCGCCTACGTCAACGGCGTCGCCGGCGAACGGTTCTGCGTGCGCAACAGCGGCGCCCATGCGGTGGCGGAAGGCGTCGGCGACCACGGCTGCGAGTACATGACCGGCGGCCGCGTAGTGGTAATCGGCAGCACGGGCCGCAACTTCGCGGCCGGCATGAGCGGCGGCATCGCCTACGTACTCGACCTCGACGGCGACTTCGGAGAGCACTGCAATACGGAGATGGCCGACCTGGTGACGCTGGAAGATCGCGATGAAATAGCTGAAGTGCGGCACATGATCGAGCGTCACCTGGTGTACACCGGCAGTCCGCGCGCACAGCAGGTGCTCGGCCACTGGGACGAGATGGTCGGCCGGTTCGTCAAGGTATACCCGCGCGATTACCGCCACGTGCTCGAAGCCCTGGAGCGGGTACGCAGTGAAGGGCTCACCGGCGACGAAGCGGTGATGGCGGCGTTCGAAGAAAACGTACACAGCCTGGCACGGATTTCGGGCAACTAGGCCCGCAGGCAGCACGGACAGATCATGGGAAAGCCAACCGGATTCAAGGAAATAGACCGCAACCTGCCGCCCGACCGCGACCCGGCCGCGCGCGTTGCCGACTGGGCCGATTTTCACGGCCACGCGGGCGACGAAGAGCTGCGCGCCCAGGCCTCCCGGTGCATGGATTGCGGCACCCCGTTCTGCCACACCGGCGACGGCCGCGCGGATACCCGGCAGACTGTCGGCTGCCCGCTCAACAACCTGATCCCGGAGTGGAACGACCTGGTGTACCGCGGGCTGTGGCGCGACGCGCTCGACCGCCTGCACAAGACCAACAACTTCCCCGAATTCACCGGCAAGGTGTGCCCGGCGCCCTGCGAGTCCGCCTGCGTGCTGGCCATCATCGAGCCGCCCGTGACCATCAAGAACACCGAGTGGGCGATCATCGAACGCGGCTTCGAATCGGGCTGGGTCGAGGCGGCCCCGCCGGCCGTGCGCACCGGCAAGCGGGTGGCGGTGGTCGGATCGGGCCCCGCGGGACTGGCGTGCGCGGATCAGCTCAACAGCGCCGGCCACCTGGTCACCGTGTACGAGCGCGAGGACCGCATCGGCGGACTGCTGATGTACGGCATCCCCAACATGAAGCTGGAAAAGCCGCTCGTGGATCGCCGCGTCGACCTGATGCGGCGCGCGGGAGTCGAGTTTCACACCGGCGTCGAGGTGGGCCGCGACCTGTCCGGCCCCGACCTGCGCGAACAGTTCGACGCGGTCGTGCTGTGCTGCGGGGCTACCAAGCCGCGCGACCTGCCGATCCCGGGCCGCGCGTTGGACGGCATCCACCAGGCGATGGAGTATCTCACCGCCAACACCCGCTGGCTGCTCGACAGTGCCTCCGGGCGGCCGCCCATCGACGCCGGAGGCAAGGACGTGCTGGTGATCGGCGGCGGCGATACCGGTACCGACTGCGTCGGCACCGCCATGCGCCAGGGCTGCCGATCCCTGACTCAGATCGAGATCGTGCCCGAGTTCCCGGCCGGTCTGCCGTGGCCGCAGTTCGGGCGCACCTCGCTGCCCGACTACGGTCAGGAAGAAGTGGCCGCCGTGCATGGCGCTGACCCGCGCGGGTACAGCGTGACCGCGGAACGATTTGCCTCCGATGCCGGCAACCGCGTCACGCACACGCGCCTGGTCGACGTCGACTGGAGCGAAGGACCCCCGCAGCCGGTGAGCGGCAGCGGGCGCGACGTTCCCACCCAGCTCGTGCTGCTGTCGATGGGCTTCCTGGGCCCGGAGGACCAACTGATCGACCAGCTCCGCCTGGAGCGCGACGAACGCAGCAACGCCAAGGCGGAGTACGGCGAATTCACCACCAGCCTGCCCGGCGTGTTCGCCGCCGGCGACATTCGGCGCGGCGCCAGCCTGGTGGTGTGGGCGATCATGGAGGGGCGCGGCGCGGCGCGCGAGTGCGACCGCTACCTGATGGGCTCCACGCTGCTGCCGTAGCCGGCGGTTCAGTCGCCGCCGTTGCCGTTGACGCGGTGCAGCGGCAGGCGCAACGAGAAGGTGGTCCCGGACCCGTCACTGTTGTTGGCCGCCGAGATGGTGCCGCCGTTCCCGACCACCACGGCACGCGCTATCGCCAGGCCGAGACCGCTGCCCTTGGAGACCGCGGCATCGCCCATCGGCTTGCCACGGTAGAAACGGTCGAAGATGTGCGGCAGATCCTCCGGAGCAATGCCCGGCCCACGATCGCGGATGCGGATAATCGCCCAGCCGTGGTCGTCGGCGCCGCTGATCGCGATCTCGCCGCCGGCGCCAGCGTAGTAGATGGCGTTCTGCATCACGTTGTCCACCGCGATCTCCATGCCGGCCAAGTGCAGCTCCAGGTCGCCGTCGGCGGCAGTCATCTCGACCGAGACCGCCACCCCGGCGCGCGCGGCCTGAATCGCAAAGCGCCGCTCGGCGCCGCGCACCAGGTCGCCGAGGGTAATCCTCATGGCGTGGTTGCTGAACGCGCCCGCCTCCAGCCGCGACAGGTTGAGCAGATTCTCCACGATCCACTCCATCCGCTCGATCTGGTGGCGGCTGTCGCGCAGAAACTCGAGGCGCATATCGACGTCGATGTCACGCCCGCCGCCGCCGTTGCCGGACGCGGCGGGTACCTGGCCGTTGGCGTCCGCCTCATGCCGCGCACCGCGCAGCAGCAACTCGTTGAAGGTCTTCAGCGCGGTCACCGGCGTGCGCAGTTCGTGTGAAGCGTCGGCCACGAACCGGCGCAGCACGTCGCGCTCCTGGCGCAGGTCGCCCACCGTCGACTCCAGCTTGCCCGCCATGGCATTGAACTGGCGGCCCAACTCGCCGATCTCGCCGCTCCCGGTGGTGGGCGCGCGCGCCGCCAAGTCGCCCTTCCCCATACGCATCGCGGACGCGGTGAGACCTTCGATCGGGGCGGTCAGGCGCCGCCCGAACACCAGCCCGAGCAGGGCGGCGAGCACGGTGGCGGCCAGAGCCGCGATGATGAACGGCCCGATGATCGTCTCCACCGCCTCGTTGTGGGCGTCCGGGCTGCGGGCAATCTCCACGTAGCCGATCGGGCTGCCGGGATCGCCGATCGGTTCGAGGTAGGTAATGCGCTTCGGGTCATCCGGCACCGTGTTGCCGGTCGTGGCAACGGGATGCCCCACCGGCCCGTCGTACTCACGGAACTCGATCAGGCTGCCCCACAACCCGCTGCGCCGCCGCACCACCATGATCTGGGTGTCCGCAAGTCCCTGCAGCGCCGGCAGCGAGCGCAGTTGGCTGGCGCGCCGGGCGGGGTCGGCCGACACCCGGATCCAGAACATCTGACGCACCATCGAGTTGCCGGAGGGAAACGTCGCCACCACCCGCACCCACTCGTGATCGGACCCATCCTGCGGCCCGGAGTCGGCCAGCACGCGGTGGGCGCGGTCCATGATCCGGATCCGCGAGTCGCTCATGAACGCCGACGTCTGGGCCAACTCGAGCAGGGACAGCGGGCGCACCACCGGCACCATCAGAGAGTGCGCTTGCCGGGCCACCGTGGAAGCGTTGGACTGCAGGTAGGCGGTCTCGCGGCGTTCCACGAAGTGCTTCAGCAGCGCACCCGAGAACCCGCCCACAATACCGATCGCCACCATGGCGATGAGGATGAAGCTCAGCACCAGACGCGCGCGAATGGACAGGAATGGCAAGCCGCCGGCGGCCGCCATCAGGTTCCTTTCACCATTGGCTGCATAACAAGATACCGGGCCGGACGCAGCGCCGGCCAGACTGCGCCGTCAGGAATCCGCTCCGCGTCCGGCGGCCGTTACTGCGGCGGCCGGCTGGAAAACTTGTAGCCGTGGCCGCGCACGGTAACGAGCCGCCGTGGATGCGTCGGGTCGCGCTCCAGCTTCTCGCGCAGATGGCGCATATGGACGTCCACGGTACGATCGTAGCCCACTTCGGCGTGATAGCCCCACACTGCTTCCAGGATCTGGTCGCGGGTTACCGGGCGATCGGGGTGGGAAATCAGGTAGCGCAACAGGCGAAACTCGGTCGGTGTCAGGTAAACGATCTCGCCGGCGCGGAACACCTGCAGCAACTCCAGATCGATGGTGATGTCGTCGTACACGAGCTTCTCGTTGCTGCTGCTTTGCGCCAGTTCGCCGTAGGCGCGGCGCAGCAGGGCGCGGATGCGCGACAGGAGTTCGCGCAGCTGGTACGGCTTGACCACGTAGTCGTCCGCGCCCAGCTCGAATCCGAGCACCTTGTCCACCTCTTCGTCACGCGCGGTCAGCATCAGGATCGGCTGCCGGAATCCCTCCTGGCGAAGCTTGCGGCACAGGTCGAAACCGTTGGTATCGGGCAGCCGGATGTCGAGAATGATCAGATGTGGAGCCTGCTCGGCGACCAGCTTGTATCCGCTGGCGCCATCCTCTCCCCACAACACGCCGTAGCCTTCCTGCTCCAGGGCAAAACTGAGCCCCTTGGCTACGGCGGAGTCATCTTCGATCAGCGCGATTCGTTCTTCGCTCATACCGGATCCCGGTGCAAGCCCAACGCCGCAGCGGTGCCGACCCGCAGCGCCGCTGCCAGGTGGCGCGGCACCACGGCACTCACCCGGTAGCCGTCCTCGCCCGCTTCCTGGTGCTCAATGTGCCCCGCCGCCCGCACCACGCCCAGCAGCGCCGACTTGCTGTACGGCACGTCGAACGCGACCCGTACGTGGCCTTCCGCCAGCCGCCGGCGCAGCGCCGCGCGCAACTGTTCGATTCCCTCGCCGGTGACCGCGCTCACCGCAACCGCCCCCTCCAGGCCGAGCCGCAACGGCGAACCGGCTTCGACCAGGTCGATCTTGTTCATGATCGGCATCCAGGGGATGTCGCCGGCGCCGATCTGCGCCAGCACGTCCTTCACCGCCTCCTGCTGTTGCAGGTGGCGCGGGTCGCTCGCATCCGCCACCATCAGCAGCAGGTCGGCCTCGGTCACCTCCTCCAGCGTGGCACGGAACGCGGCCACCAACTGGTGCGGCAGCTTCTGGATGAAACCGACCGTGTCGGTGAGCAGCACCTGCCGCCCGGAGCCCAGGTCGATCCGCCGCGTAGTCGGGTCGAGGGTCGCGAACAGCCGGTCCGCGGCGTACACGTCGGCCCCGGTGAGCCGGTTCATCAGGCTGCTCTTGCCCGCGTTCGTGTAGCCGACCAGCGCCACCATGGTACCGGCGGCGCGGTGGCGCTGCGCCCGGCCGTGGCGGCGCTGCCGCGACAGCTGCTCGATGCGCGCGCGCAGCACGCCGAGCCGGCGGCGGATCTGGCGCCGGTCCACCTCGATCTGCGTCTCGCCCGGGCCGCGCAACCCGACGCCGCCGCCCGCTCGCCCGCCCGCCTGCCGGGCCAGGTGCGTCCACAGTCGGGTCAGCCGCGGCAGCCGGTATTCCAGCTGTGCCAGTTCGACCTGCAGCTTGCCCTCGCTGCTGCGCGCATGGCGCGCGAACACGTCCAGGATCAAGGCGGTGCGGTCGACGGCCAGCAGATCATCGCCCAGGATGCGCTCCACGTTGCGGAGCTGCGAAGGCGCCAGTTCGTCATCGAACAGCACCACCTCGGCGCCGGCCTCGCGCGCCGCGTCCGCCACCGACTCGATCTTGCCGGCGCCCAGGTAGGTGCGCGGATCGGGCTGCCGGCGGCGCTGCCAGGTGCGCCCGGCCACCCGCAGTCCGGCGCTCTCCGCCAGCCGCGCCAACTCATCGAGACACTCCTGAACGTCCCAGGCCGGCGCACGCTGCACCAGGCCGGCGGGCGCTGCGCCGCCGCTGCGTTCATCATGCGGCGCGGCGCTGGCGCCGGCCAACTGCAGACCGACCAGGTACGCTCCCTGGCGCCGTGCCCCGCGCGTGCGGCTCATGCGCCGGGGCCCTCGCGCGGCGCCAGCCACGCGCTGCGGCACACCTGAACGGGGCGTCCCGCCAGGCGCACCAGCGCCGCACCGACGCGCGCCGCCGCGCCGTCGACCCGGCGCCGCTCGACTGCACTCCGGCGCCGGCATCCGGGCAGATCCAGGTTGCCGGCAGTCCCGGTCGAAGTGCGCAGTGCCATTGCCTGCTCCGCATCAGCGCGCAGGTCATCTCGCTCCGGCCCTTCGCCCACCGCACCGGCGCCGGTACGCCGTGCCGACGCGGCCGCCTCGGTATGCAAGTCACCGCGTTCCGGCGCACTTCCCGCCACGCCGGCGCCAGCCGCTGCGCGATAGGCGTCCCGAAACGCCATACCGCCCTGCACCAGCGCGAATGCGCCGTCGGTCGCAAACAACTCCGGCGTCAGCGCGCGCGCAAGGGCCTCCTCACGCACCTGCAGCCGGTCCACGGTCAGGCGCATCACCTTGAGTTGGCCGGCTACCGTCTCCAGCGCCTGCAGGTAGGGGCGCTTGGTTTCCTGCAGGTCGCGGTGGTAGCCGCTCGGCAGGTTGCGGACAATGCCCTTCACGGCACCGGCGAGCCCCGACACGGTGGCCGCCCGCGCCCGCACCAGCTCCAGGCCGTCCGGGTTGCGCTTGTGCGGCATGATGCTGCTGCCGGTGCACAGCTCCACCGGCAGCGTTACGTAGCCGAGTTCCGGCAGCGAGAACAGGATCAGGTCCTGGGCCAGGCGGCTCAGCGACAGCGCCACCTGGTCGAGGGCGTCCAGGGTGACCGCCTCCAGCTTGCCGCGGCTGTTGGCGGCGGCCAGCACGTTGTGCACCGGCCCGTCGCAGCCGAGCAGCGCCGCCACCTGCTCGCGGTCAAGCGGCAGCGGTGCGCCGTAGCCGGCCGCCGACCCCAGCGGCGACCGGTTGGTCAACCGGTAGCAGGTGTCCAGCAGCGCCAGGTCGTCGAGCAGCTCCTCGGCAAACGCCGCCGCCCACAACCCGAGCGTCGACGGCATCGCAATCTGCGTGTGGGTGCGCCCCGGCATGCTGCACCACTCGTGCTCGGCGGCGAACCCCAGCAGGGCATCCACCAGGTCGAGCACCAGGCCCTGCAGCGCCGCCAGCGCGTCGCGGCCGTATACGCGCAGGGCGGCCATCACCTGGTCGTTGCGCGACCGCCCGGTGTGGATGCGGGCGCCGGCCGCGGTGTGCCGGGTAAGAAAGCGCTCCAGCGCCGTGTGGCCATCCTCGTCGGCGCGCTCGATGACGAACGTACCCGCCTCCGCCTGCTCCAGGGCCGCCAGCAGGCCGCCGCGCAACTCCTCCAGATCTCCGGGCGTGAGCACGTCGATGGCCGCGAGCATGGTGGCATGCGCGAGCGAGGCAACGCAGTCGGCCGCCACCAGGGCGCTGTCGAGCCGGTAGTCGTCGCCGACCGTGAACCGCTCGATCAGCGCATCCAGAGGTTCGCTCTTGTCCCAGAGCTTGCCGCCGGACGAGCTAGCCATACACCGGCGCAAGGCTTCCCGCGGCCACCAGGTTGAGCATCTTCTCGGTGGCCTGCGCCGCGGCCAGCACCTGGTCGCTGTGCACGCCCTTGGTATTGAACACCTCGCCGGGACGGTCGGGGTGGGTCCAGGTAATGGAGCACTGCACCAGCGCATCGGACTTGCCGCCGGGCGGAATGGACACATTGTAGTCGGCCAGCCGCGGCAGATTCAGCCCCAGCTTGCCGGCGATGCGGCGCACCGCATTCATGAACGCATCGTAGCCGCCGTCACCCTGGTCGCTCGCCTCGTACTCGTCGAATTCGCCGGCGCCGTTGCGGCACGCCAGCTTGATGGTGGCGACCGGCTTCAGGCCGATGCTCGACACCACCACGCAACTGCGCAGGATGAACTGCCGGTTGTGCGGCGTCTCCAGCACGTCGGAGATAATGAACGGCAAGTCGTCCTGGGTGATGGTCTGCTTGCGGTCCGCCAGCTCCTTGATGCGCTCCAGCACCAGGCGCGACTGCTCGTCGTCGAGCACGATGCCGAGGTCGGCAAGGTTGAACTCCAGGCTGCGCTTGCCGCTCAGCTTGCCAAGCGCGTAGCGGCGCCGGCGCGCGAACCGCTCCGGCGACAGCCGGCTGGCGTACAGGTCGCCCTTGTGGTCGCCGTCGGCGTGAATTCCGGCGGTCTGCGTGAACACGTTGGGGCCGACGATCGGCTTGTTGAAGGAGACCCGCCGCCCGGAGAACACCTCCACCCGCTCGCAGGCGGTGATCAGCTTGGTCTCGTCGACGTTCGTGCGGCGGCCGAGAAAGTCGTGGATCCCGACCACCACCTCGTCGAGCGGCGTGTTGCCGGCGCGTTCGCCCATGCCGTTGATCGTGCAATGCACGCAGGAAGCGCCGGCCTCCACGGCGGCCAGGGTATTCGCAGTCGCCACGCCGTAGTCGTCGTGGCCGTGAAAGTCGAAGCGCAACCCGGGGTAGCGGCTCACCAAGTCGCCAACAAAGCGGTGTACCTGCGGAGGCGACAGCAGGCCCAGGGTATCGGGCAGCATGATGCGCCACAGACCCATGCCGGCCAGTTCGTCGAGCATCGCCAGCACGTAGTCGGGCGAGTCGAGCATGCCGCCCGACCAGTCTTCCAGGTAGATGTTGCAGCGCACCGCGTGGTCGCTGGCATACTCCACGGTGGCGCCGATGTCGGCGAAGTGTTCGGACGGCTGCTTGCCGAGCTGGGTAGTAACGTGGCGCAACGAGCCCTTGGCGAGCAGGTTCATCACCGTGCAGCCAAGATCCCGGATCCAGTCCACCGAGCGGTGCACGTCGGTGAACCCAAGCACTTCGATGGCGTCGGTAAGGCCATGCTCCTGCGCCCAGGTGATCACCTCGCGAACGGCGCCGCGCTCGCCTTCACTGACCAGCGCGCTGGTCAGTTCGACGTGGTCCACCTTCACGTCCTCAAGCAGCACCTTGGCAATGGCCAGCTTTTCGCCGGGCGTGTAGCTCACGTCCTGCATCTGCTCGCCGTCGCGCAGGGTGGTGTCCATGATCTCGATGGCGGGCAGCGAGCCCGCATCTCCACGGGGAACGGTTTTCAACCGGCAGCCCCCGCAACAGCCGCAACCAACAAGGCCGCGGGCGTACAACCCACGGCCCGCTGCCGGCGCGTCTCGCCATGACACGGAGGCCGCGGGCATCGTAGCCTAAGAATACGGCAGACAGCCGCTGTGATCGGTATGTTCCTCGCCATCTATCGAGCGCCTCAACCATACCCGCGCCCCACCGGTCAGTCAACTGGCCGCATTGCCTCAAGCTAAATCCACACGAACGAGAACCGTTGCCTCATCGAAGAATCCACACGAAGGACCTGTGCCAGTATGTGGGCGGAGGGTCGGAGGAGATGGGGGTCATCATGGCAGATCGGAGGACGCTCAGAAGGACCGCGCAGCGGTATCGACGGGCGACGAAGAAGCAGAAGGCGGGGATTCTGGACGAGTTCGTGGCGACGCAT
>MKWU01001846.1_pt1 | contig 34674 bp, 29 predicted proteins | sample 809101 | NCBI WGS metagenome assembly MKWU01 (sample SAMN05860141, study PRJNA318959) | sponge metagenome | host: Aplysina aerophoba | place: Slovenia: Piran, Adriatic Sea, Gulf of Piran | collected 2013-05-07
TCCCTTAAACAAATCAGCCTGACACGGCTCCACACCCACAGTCACAACAAAAACCTCCCCACACAAAACGGACTACAACCATGTAATTATAACACCAACCCTACCGAGAAAAACACCAGCCACCTAGGGCGCTTTTCAGCGAACCCACAGAGGTCGCATGTAGTGGCGTTCGGGAAAAGGTTCGACCACCGAGTCCAATTCCTCAACCGAGCGCACGATGTTCCGTGCGGACCGTGAGCGCAGAGACCGTTATCGGGCTCGCCCGCCGTGAGGGCATCGAGGCGCATGATCCCGTAACCTGTGGGTGCAGGACCAATGCACCAATAAGCACGGCAGAGTGGGCTCGTTGAGCCGACTAGAACCTGACCGTGAGCTCCGGGTTTGCGCTCGTTGCAGTCGAAAAGAGTTAGTGGGCTTGTTGTGTCGGCTAGAGTCTTGCCGTGTGTGCTGCTTTGGGAGATGACGGACTGCCGGCGGGTTTGGCGCGGCGGGCTGATGGAACGCCGGCTTGCTGGTGGGGCGAAGGACACGAAGACTACGCCGCGTATCACGACCGGGAGTGGGGGTTGCCGGTCCTTGCTGATGTGCCGCTCTACGAGAAGATGTGCTTGGAGGGTTTCCAGTCGGGCCTCTCCTGGTTGACAATCCTCCGCAAACGGACCCACTTCCGAGCCGCTTTCAGTGGTTTCGACTTCGAACAGGTAGCCAGTTTCGGTGCGGGTGATGTGGAACGACTGCTCGGCGATGCTGGCATCGTTCGGCATCGGGGCAAGATCGAAGCGACGATCAACAACGCCCGCGCGGCCATCCACACGGTGGAGACGCACGGTAGCCTAGCCGCGTTCTTCTGGAGCTTCGAACCCGAACCTGCGGCCCGCCCGGCGCAGATCGATCATGCGGCGGTGGCTGACATGGCGACCACCGCCGAATCTACGGCGATGAGCAGGGCTCTCAAGAAACTGGGCTGGCGCTTCGTCGGACCGACCACCTGCTACGCCCTGATGCAGGCGGCAGGCATTGTCAACGATCATCTCGAGGGCTGTCACCGTCGCCAGAAGATCGAAGAAATGAGGTCGCTCGTAGTGCGTCAACAAATTTTGTGACGCTGACGGGAATTTGTTTCCGCTGTTCAGAGAGTTGCAAACCGCCCGTGACAATATCGCGGCGCACCACCTAGTTGAGCACGGCGACGCGGCTTACGGTCGCTACTCGGGACACCGGTCTTCCCCGGTCACTTCCCAATTCTAGGGTCGCCGGCGAACGTCTGGGGCTGATGATGACGGCTCATCGCCTAACCCGGTAGCCCGAGGAGTATGGGGGCACGCAGGTCGAGGCGAGGGTACAGCCTCACCAACTCCTCGTCGTGGATGCCGGTGTCGGCGTTGACGAGCACGAATCGCTCAAGTTCGGCCTCGCTCTCCCGCTCGGGATGTGGTCGCCGCGTCCGTTGCGGAACGGGGTTTGGCGCGGGTCGCTGGTGTTGTCGCTTTCGGTAGGCGCTTGCGGCATTTTGATTTCAAGAGCAACCGTGTCGTTCATAGTTGTAGTTCAGCGCTGGGAAAGAAGCCTGGCCGTCCCGACTTGCAATCTACCGTTACCTCGGGTATAGTCTTGAGAATTGCGATATATTTCAAGTGCTGGACAACAACCATAAGGATGACCGAACATGTTTGATGACAACTCTCAGGCGCTGAACCACCGGTGGAGCAAACCACGACTGTCTCCCCCCCCCCCCCCCCCCCCCCCCCCCCCCCGCCCGCACACACCACGCCCCCCCCCACGCCCCGCCCCCCCCCCCCCCCCCCCCCCCCCCACGCCCCCGATGTCTGGTAAACCGACGCGGGGCCTCTTCGGCCTCCTTCCCGTCCTAGCGCTGCTGCTCACTGGAGCAATCGGCCTTGTCCAGGCGGCGCCCGCCGAGGCGCAGAGCACTCTGGGCCCGCTGCCGGCGCTGGTCGCCAGGGCGACCGCTTCGCAAACGTTGGTCCTCAACTGGATGGCACCGACAGTGGGCACGGCGACGGGTTACAACGTGCATTACACCGCGGCGCCGGCCTCGGGTGCCGGCGCGGTCGGGGACAACGCCGCCGCGGGCACGGGCGACCCGTTGACGTCTTGGGTGTTCGGCAACTTCTCGGGGGGCACAAGCACCACCCAGACGTTCACCGGCCTGACCGACGGCCAGGCGTACCGGTTCCGGGTGCGGGCAACTGCCAGCGGGGTCAACAGTGAATGGGCGTTCGCGACGGGCACGCCGATGCCGGTCACCGGGCTTGTGTCGTTCCAGTTAAACACGTTGCTGACCGTGGAGTCCGATTCCGAGCCCGAAGAGATTGTGGTGCTGTTGAGCCCCGCGCAGACCCACAGCGTCACGGTGGGGATCATCGCGGTAGACGTCAACACGATCCCAGCCGACTACTCCCTGGTTGCGAACAGCGTCACCTTCGCACCGGGCGAGACCCAGAAGACTTTCGGAATTACCGCGACGGCAGACCTGGCAGACGACGGCGGCAACGAAGTGGTTATCCTGCGGCTGTCGCCGCCGACGAACATCGGTGTGGGCGCCAGCCATTACCAAAACGAGATGGTCATCGTCGACGACAGCCTCGAACCGTTCTCTCTGAACGTCAGCGCAGGCGCCCGCCAACTGGCCCTCTTCTGGCCGGCGTCGCCAACAAGCTCCAATGGCTTCCACCTGCATTACACGGCTTCGTCGTCGGTGGCCGATGACGCGGCGGCTTCCGGCTCGGACCCGTCGGCGGGCTGGGTGGAGGTCTCCCTCTCCGAGGCCACAACGCGTGCACACAAGCTCGCGGGCTTGACCGACGGCCGGACCTACCGTTTGCGATTGCGGCCCTACCTCGTTGAGGACAGCATGGAGGTCCCCGGCGACTGGGTGTTCGCCACGGGCACGCCCGGGTCGCCGGTGTCGTGGCAGGGTTACGACCTGACCTTGAGCGTCGACCGCCAGCCCTCGGAGAAGGGCGCTGATGTGGTGGTGACGCTCGACTTGGGCCGTGCGGCACCGCCGGGTTTCTGGGCGCAGATCGAGGGTCTTCCTTCGGGTTCGGCGAGCTACGGCTTGGCCACAAGTCTCTATCAGCGCGGCCAAAGTGGGCGCTTGACGGACAATCTGAAGCCCAAACGCGTTGACGCGAGAATCGGCATGGACTGGACGATGATCGTCCCGGGCAGGCCACAGTTGCAGAGCGAGCAGCCTTATGGCAGCCCCGGACAGCGTTTCGATCTGGCGGCGAACCTGGGGGACTGGAACGGTGCCCAGACCAAGACGATACGGCTGAGGACCATCGACGACCCCTGGACCGATCCGGGCGAGACGATAGTTCTGCGTGCCACCGGCTACAACTTCTCCGTACGCAAGGTGGGTAATCCCTGGACGGGATACGGGTTCTCGGAACTGTTCTCCAACACGCTGACGCTGACCATCAACGACGACGACAGCCCCGCCCGCGCTGCGTCACCGCTGCAGGTCGGGGTGCTCAATGCGCTGGTCTACGAGACGGACGGTGCCACCAACAATGCGCCCGTGACGGTCTGGCTCAGCCGTCCGGCGTCTCATGATGTCACGGTGGACTACGCGACGACGGCGCCGAACGCGGCGAGGCCCGGAGTGGACTTCGAGGCGGTCTCGGGCACGGTGACGATCCCGGAGGGCGAGACCCGCGCTGAGGTGATCGTGCCGATCCTCGACGACGGTTTGGAGGACAGCGGCGAGACCTTCCTGCTGGAACTGTCGAACCCGTCGCCGTCGTCGGTGCGGGTGGCGCGCGCTTCAGCAACGGTGACGATCCGCAACGACGAGACCGAGCTCGCAGACCTGACCGCGCAGGGCGGCCCTGGCGCCAAAGGGCCCTGGACCGAACTCGACATCGGCGCGTTCTCGCCTGAGCTGACCGACTACGCGGTGACGGTGCCCTATGAGACGACCCATGTGCAGTTGCGCGCCACCCCGCTGGACGAGGCCGTGTCGTTGGCGACGGGCTCGGGCTCGCAGCAGTCGGCGGTGCAATCCGGCCGTTGGGGCCCATCGGTGGCGCTCGAGGTCGGCAACAACACCATCGCGATGTCGGCGACGGGGCCCTCGGGCGACGTGCTGACCTACCAGGTGACCGTCACACGCGAGGAGTGGACGGAATCGTCGGACGCGGAGCTGCGGTCGCTGCTGGTCGGGGGTGCGTCGAACGCTGCGGGGCCGTGGACCAAGCTAGACATCGGCCCGCTCTCGCCGGGCCAGACGCGCTACGCAGTGACCGCGCCGCGGGGCACGACGGTGGCGCGGCTGCTCGCAACCCCCGAAGACGATGCCGCGACGCTGCGGTCGGGCACGGGTTCGGCACTGCGGGCGGTGCGGTCGGGCTTCTGGAGCCGAGGTCTGCCGCTCACAGGGGGCGAAAACACGTTGACGGTGGAGGTGACCGCCGAGGACGGCACCACCAAGACCTACACGGTGACGGTGACACTGCCCGGCAAATCTGCGCCGACAGCCGCCTCGCCGATCACCGAAACAACCACCACGGCACGGCCACCAGCCGAACCTGTGTCTCCGACTCAGGAAGTGCCCAGCCAACCAGACACAGACACAACCACAGCCACAGAATCTCGGCCTCAAGACACAGATAAAGACTCTCGGCCTCAAGACACAGTCGACGCTGGAACTCCAGACACAGACACAGACACAGACACTGACTCTGGGCCTCCAGACATAGTCAATGCCTACGATGCCGACAACAACGGCACGATCGACCTCAGTGAACTTCTAGCCGCCATGCGCGACTACCAGAACAACCAGGTCACCCTCCCACAACTCCAGACCATCATCCGCTACTACCTGACCAACTAAACAAAAGCATTGGCACTTGCGGGCGGAATAGAGGACCACGAACTGCCCCACCGCCACCTGGCCACCGAGGCTTGATGCCCCTCGCTCAGGAGAGGCGACGGTTGCATCCGCCTGCAAACCAGGCCGACCCCGAGGCGGTCGCCGTCAGCTCACTTCGTCCATGATCGAGAGGATGTCTTTGCCGTATCTCTCAAGCTTGACGGGGCCGATTCCGCTGATCGACAGCAGTTCGTCATCGGTGTTGGGGCGTTGTGCCGCGAGTTCATAGAGCGTGGTGTCGTTGAACACCACGTATGCTGGCACCCCGGCTGTCTTGGCTGCGGCCGAGCGCCAAGCCTTCAGTTTCTCACGCAAGCGCACTTCGTCGAGGGTGGACGCTTCGGGCGGGTCGATCGGACCGCGGCGCCGCGACGGTGCCGGGGCTGGTTCGGTCTCTCCCGCCCCGGTAGCGGGCTGTGCGGGTTCGGGTTGTGCGGGGTTGCGGTTGACAGCTGGGCCGCGACGCCGTGGCGGTGTGCGTGTTGGTTCGGTCCCGCCAGCCTCGGGGACCGGGCGGACGGGTGTGGGTTGTGCCGCTGTGTGCATCTCGTCGACGAACCGTGACGGCGGTTGACCAGCGTTTATTGCCACGGTTTCGCTGGCTCGGGTGATCGCTACGTGAAAGACCCGCCGCTCCTCTTCGGTGTCGGCTGAGAGCCGGTGCGGCATCAGTCCCTCGCCGGCGTCGTGGACGATCACATGGGGCCATTCGCGCCCCTTCACCCGGTGGATCGTGCTCAGCGTTATGCGGGGCGGCACCGCGCCGGTCGGCCGGGACTGGCCGGTGTTGGTTGGCTGTGACTGGCCGGTGTTGGTTGGCTGTGACCGGACCGTGCTGGTGGGACTGAGCCGCTGTGCCAGCCAGGCGGGGAACTCTGCGGGGTCTTCGCAGCGCTTGGCGACCGCCAGCAGGGCGGCCAGGTCGTCGCCGTGGGTCGAGCGGTCGACCGACCGTCGGCTGGCATCGAGACGGTTGTCGAGCGCTCGACCGAGCCCGATATCGTCGCGGACCGCTTCGAGGAGCGTCACTGTGTCGGCGTTGCGGTCGGCGAGGCGACGGAGTGCTTCGAGGTGGGCAATGAACTCGGCAATCTTGATCTGGTCGCGTTCCTGGTTGAGCCGGCCCGCCAGTGCCTTCAACCGGCGGGGGCTTCGTTGCTCGCCGACCCAGCCGACCAGGCGGGCACTGATCCCCCTGGGCGGTCTGCGCACCGCGGTCTCCAGGGCGTCGCTCGGAAGGGAGTTCTCGGGAGCGACGGCGAGGTGCAGCCAGGCCAGCGCGCCGGCGACTCCGGTCCGCTCCATGAAACCCGCCCCGACCGGACGGTTGGTGGGGATTCCGTCCTCTTCGAGAAGGATCATCGGGCCCAGCAGAGTCGCGTTCACCCGGGCCAGCACGGCAATGTCGGTTGCTCCCACGTTGCTGTCGAGAAGTTCCGAGACCCGGTTGATCGTTGCTTGCAGGGGGTCATCGCTCAGCGAGACCTCGATCTCGTTGTCGAGCGCGGCGCGCCCGGGGCGCGCCCGGATGGTCTTGTCGACCCGACGCCGGTTGTGCGTGAGCAACGTGGCCGCGGCGTTGACCACGCTCGGACCGCAGCGATAGTTGACCCGCAGGTCATGGGTGGCCGCACCCGGAAACAGGTCGGCGAAGTCGATCAACCAGGATGGCGAGGCTCCGGCGTAGCCGTAGATGGTCTGGTCGTCGTCGCCCACTCCGAAGACGTTCGCAGCCGGACCGGCAAGCAGGCGGATCAGCAGGATGTGGGCGGGTGTCAGGTCTTGGAACTCGTCTACGAGCAGCACCCCGCAGGCCCGCCTGGCGACCGCCCGTGCTCGGGGATCAGTGCACAGCACCTCGATTGCTCCCAGGACCTGCTCGTCGAAGTCGACGACCCCGGCCTCATCGAGACGAGCGCGGTACTCAGGCAGAGCATCGGCGAAGCCGCGGACGTCGCCTCCGAACTCCTGTTCAACCGCACTCGGTGGACGCAGCCCCATGCGCGTGGCGGTGAGAGCCTCGATCCAGACCGCCAGGGGATCGGCCATCGCTACACGTCGTCCGCCGACGAAACTGTTGAGCATCTGCCGCACTTCGTGTTCGTCGATCACTCGTGTTCCATTGCGTCGGGCAGGCCTGCGGAACGGCCCTGAGCCCCGCAGAATCGCCAGCGCCAGACTGTTGAGGGTGCGGATTTCCAGGCCTGCTAGGTCTGTTGTGCGCTCCTGCATCTCTTCGCGGGCGCGCACGTTGTAGGCGACGAGGCAGACGCTCGCCGGGTCGATCCCGCGGTCCCGAATCAGGTGCCGGGCCCGTTCTGTGAGCACCCGGGTCTTGCCTGATCCGGCGGGAGCGATGATCCTGGCGCCTCCACCGCTGTGCGCGACCGCGCGCAGCTGATCGTCGGCGAGGTCGGCGCTCGGTGCGGTGTTGCGAACGGTTGCGACCGAACCGATGCCGAGATGCACCGCTGGAATCACCGGCGCTTCGAGGTCGCTGTTGTCGAACCAGTCCAGCGGCCCTCCGTCGCACCAAGCCGGCCCTCGGCTGGTCTCTACGTCTCCCGGACCTTGGGTCAGGGGTCTGGCGCCCGCACTGACGGCCAGCGAAACCGCACGGATTGTCGGCTGGTCGGGTGCTCGGGCATCGACTGCGTGGTCGAACACCAGATGCTGCAGTGCCTCGCCCTCGAGGTCGGTGTTGGGTGACAGGTGCCAGTAGGACACGTCGAGCACAGGTGGTTCGTCACTGAGGTCGATCCCCAACTCGATGACTGCTCTGGTTCGTGCCGTCCGCAGCGCTCGGAGACGGCCGAATGCACCCGGCTGCCCGTCCACAACAATGCGCTCACACTCCGCCCATGGTTCAGGAGCGTCCTGCCCCGGATTGACCACCAGGTTCCGTCCCAGAGCCTCGGGCCCCGCCAAGCGCTGCCAATCCGCTGCCAGCGCCACCGGGCGGCACCCGTTCAGGAGTTTCGGCCGCGCCACGGAGAAGTTCGGGGGTCCTGGCCGGTCAGCGGACAGCTCGGTCAGCCTCGGTGGGGCCGATCCTGGTTTTGTGTCGATGGGCTCGCCGTCCAGAGGTGGCACGTCGAGCGAGCAGGTGCGCACCTCGTTGACGGTCCCATGCCGCCCGCCACAGTGTCCGCAAGCAATCATCGCCGCGCTCCAAGCATCGGTAGCACGTTACGCCGAATTTCGTTCACTGCCCTCTCACCTGCTCAACATCCAGCGACCCTGAACAGACCCGCTCCGGTCCACCCTAGATTCAGCCTGTGACAGCCAACCGATGTGTGATCTCTCGCCAACGGCTACGTGCTCGCTCAAAGCACCACAACACGAGTGGATGTAGCTGTGGCTACGGTCGTCAGGCTCGTTGGCGTTTCAGCCGACAGTGCGCGGGGCTACACCCGGAACCGCGGCTGTCTCGACCGGCGCCAGCAAGGCGGTACCGGGCGGGTGGTCGCGGCTGCGCTCAGTTGATCGGTTTCAGACCGTTCGACGGCGTTAGCGACCAAAGTGACGGCCCGCTTGAGAGACCGACCTCCTGCGCGATCTGGTCCCACGACTGCTCGATGAGCGCCGCCATCTGGGACTTGTTCATGTTCTTGGCGCTCGTTAGGAATACCGCTCTGACCGCTGACCGCATCAGGTGCTCGCGCTCGATTCTGTCGCGACGTATCCGCTTGTCCCGGGTTACGAATATCAGGTCAAGGTTTCCGCTACCGAGCGCGTCGAGCAGGTCCGTGTCTTTGGTGGACGGTGGGATCTCCAGGATCGCAGGGTGTCCGACCCAGTACACGAGTCCTGGGTGGAGGGAGTCAAGCTCGTAGGCAACGCCCAAGATGTTCTCGTCAATGAAAATCCCGCCGAACGTGCCGCCTCGTGCCATGCCAGTGCGGGTTCATGCAACCCTTGAGCATCTCAGTGCGTCGTTGAGGATGTCGTCGTCGATGTCCCAGGTCGCCTTGATGTCGTCACGCGCTTCGCCCGCGGCCATCGCTTCGACGATTGCTGAGACCCGCAGTCGCCGGTGTCGGATCGTAGGCTCGCCGAAGCCGTACTCGGGGTCGAGCACCACATTCGCAGTGCCGAACATGCCGAATCGCCGCACCTCGTCGTCTTCGTACTCCGCGTCCTGTTGGAACCGTTGGACTTCCATCGAGAGCATTACGTTCTGGCTTGTTCGCAGAACGAACCGCAGCGACGGCTTCAGCACCGTCTCGTCCTGGATTCGCAACACCAGATCCTTGCCGTCCTCGCTGAGAAACGGCCGAGCGGTCGCGAGAGGGTGGTCGGTGTTGAACTCTCTGCGCAGCGCCATAATCGCCGGCCGCATCCGCACGACCGCGACACCGCGGCTTCGGTATTCGGCGATGAGCCGTGTTTCGACGAACTCACCCCATGTGACCACATCTGAGCCTGTTGCGCTTTCGCGGACGAGCGGCTCATACCTGCGACCGCGGCGCTCGTAGCCGTCGATCCAACGCCGTGCCGTGCCTACTCCCAGATCGAGCAGGCGATCCACCTGGCTCATCACGTACAAGTCTCGATGTAGCAGGGACGTAACCTGACCCATGAGAACCTCCTGCGACGATCAGTGGCCCTGAGAATACCACGAGCACAACCACGGTGGTCGGCGGTTTCGCAGGTGGAGGTTTGCTGCGAGAACGGACGAGGTCAGGCGTGGCCGCGGTTGTGGAGGGAGGCGGCGATGGGGACTGAGATTGCGCTGACGACCACCAGCAGGAGCATCGAAGCGCGGAGGCCGTCGACCGGGTCGTCGTGATGCACGAACAGGGCGATCACGATGGCGATGCTGATGGTTCCGCCGATCTCCATGAAGATCCGGTTCATGGCGCCGCCGATTCCGAGCCGGTCCTCGCTGACCGTGGACAGCGCAGCGGCCTGACAGGCTGCGTGCCCGAGGCCGACGCCCACGCCGTACACCACAACCACCGGAACCCAAAGAGTCCAGATCTGGGATTGCGAGCCAGCAGCGGACCACATCCAAAGCCCGCTGGCCGCCATCAGCAGCGACCCCGGCAGGATCACCGTCCGATGCCCGTAACGGTCGGCGAGGCGACCCGCGACCACTGACATGGGTCCGCCTATGGCCGGGATCAGACCGACGGCCAGGCCCGCCTTGAACAGCGACAGGCCCCAACCTTCGTGCAGGAACGTCACGAACGCGAGGAACGACCCCATGAAGTTGCCGGCCAGGAAGAACGACAATGCGCTCCCCACCCGGAAGTCGTGGTTGGCGAACAGCGGCACATACAGGATCGGTTCGGCGTGGACCCGGGATCGCCTGACCAGCCCGGCCAACAGGATCACAGCTGCGATCAGGGCTGCCACGGTTCGCGTGCCTCCGAACCCCCAGTCGTCGCTCTGCACGATTCCCAGAGCCAGCGATCCGACCCCGAACATCAGCAGGAACACACCGACCAGGTCGGGGGCTCGGCGCGCCATCTGCACCCGGTTGGGTGGCAGGCGCGGCCCGACCAGCGCCAGGACCACGATGCCGACTGGCACGTTGCAGAAGAACGCCCATCGCCAGCCCAGAGCCTCGACCAACGCACCGCCCACCAGGGGCCCCAACGCTGCGGCGACCCCTCCGGCGGCGCCCATGGCGCCGACCGCTGTTGAGCGCATCCGTTTGGGGAAGGCATCGAGCACCAACGCGAACGAGGCCGGCGCTTCGATGGCGAGCCCAACCGCTTGCAGGACTCGGGCGGCGATCAGTAACTCGACCGAGGGTGCTGCTGCCACCCCTGCACTGCCTGCGAGGAACAACGCGAAACCGATCAGGAAGATCCGGGTTCTGCCGAATCGGTCGGCGAGCCACCCGCCCGGCACCATCACCGCCGCGGTGGTGATGGCGAATCCGGTCAGGGCCCAGGAGATGGTGCTGTCGCTGGTGTCGAACGAGTCAGTGATCTCACCGAAGGCGACGAAGATCATCGAGAAGTTGAGTGTCGCCAAAGCCACCGAGCCCGCCACCAGACCAAAAATCCGCCACGGGGAGCGGATGGTCGTGTCAGCGGTCACCAAAGAGGAATACACCCTCAGGCATCCCGGCAGCCAATCGAAGGACTGCGGCCTGCTCTATCGGCGGTCGCGCGTTCTGGCGGCTGCCTCACGGTCCCGGGCCTTTCAGCTGCTGCCGGTGCCCATGAAGTTGATCCTCTCCGGTACTCGTCGGTCGTCATCAGCGGCTTCGCCGATTGGGCCGGCGGCTTTGAGGCGTGCCTCCGCCGCTATTGTCGCCGCGCTGCGGGCCACAAACCTGGTGACGTCTTTGACATGGCGGGGGACATCTGCGACGACGAGGTCGCGGGTGACCCGATGGACCAGAACACCGGCGGTCAGCCCCGACAACAGCATCAACCCCGCGGACCCGCCAGCGACGCTTACCGCGGCGACGGTCGCCAAGGTAGCCGTCGACCCGATCGCACCCCGGGCCGCCCCGTCGGCCAACTCGCCGTATTCGCCGCTCCTGCGGGCCTTGTCGTATGAGCGCGCCAACGCCACTAGTGAGACCAGTGTCAACAGCGGGTTGGCGGCGACAGCCGCTGAGATTCCGGCACTGGCGGCCAGTTGAGCGAAGGTCTCAGTGTCGGCACGGTTCCACCCGAACACCACGGCGACAACGCTCACGGTAGCGCCGAGCAGATCTGCTATGTCGAAGGTGTTGACCTCATACAACCAGCTCTTGGGGATCGAGAACTTGTCGTTGAGGGTCGCGGCCACGGAGTCGAAGGTGGATTTGTCCCAGGTTGTCAGCGGCAACCCGCGCGGGGTTGATGCGTCCTTGAGGAGTCCGAGGACCATACCGTGGGCTTCTTGGATGATTGTGTCGTCGGGGGTTGCTTGGTGGACGGCTTTCGCGGCACCTGCGATGGTGTGTCCTCCGTCGAACAGGCGGTGGTAACTGCCTCCGAGTCCGGGCCGCAGCAGCGGGTCGAGATAGTTGGCGTCCATCGCCTTGTCGTAGATGGTCGCGGGACCCTTCACCGCCGCGGCTACGAGCCCGTTGACCGTGTCGGACAAGTCGCTCGACAGCAGCGTCTGGGCCGATTCGACGACGCGACTCGCTCCGGCGGCCGTCGCGTCTGCGGCTTTGCTGGCGGCGTTGCGTGTGGTGTCTGCGGCCTTGTTGGCGGTGTCTGCGGCTTTGCTGGCGGCGTTGCGTGTGGTGTCTGCGGCTTTGCTGGCGGCGTTGCGTGTGGTGTCTGCGGCTTTGCTGGCGGTGTCTGCTGTTTTGTTGGCGGCGTTGCGTGTGGTGTCTGCTGTTTTGCTGGCGGCGTTGCGTGTGGTGTCTGCGGCTTTGCTGGCGACTTCGGACGCTCTCTGTGTCGCGGTGCTCCAGACGCCAGCCTCCACCCCTTCGGTGGGGTTCACATTCGCGCCGTTGTCCGCCGTGTGTTCAGGCGCATTCGGCTGGTCGGACAAGTCGGTCTCTGTTGTGTCGATGATGCATCCTACTGGTCGATCGCCTCGTCAGCTACTACCGGTGCACAAGAAGTTGATGTGGCCTACGACGTCGACAAGTTCACCGAGATGGTTGTTCATGTCGCGGGCCGACTCGCCGATGATCGCGCCGGCGGAGCTACGAAGCTCAACAAGCTGCTTTTCTTCGCTGAGTAGGGAGGTACGGTGGTGATAGTGTCCATTCGCGCCCGGCCCGTTCGATCAGAAAGCGGCGAAGCATGAACCCAGAGCAGTTCAACAAGGTCAAGCACGACGACGGTTTCATTGCCGCCCTCGACCAGAGCGGCGGCAGCACGCCCAAGGCGTTGAAGCTCTACGGAGTCTCCGAGGACGCCTATGAGGGTGACGCTGAGATGTTCGATCTCGTGCATGAGATGCGCAGCCGTATCGTGACCAGTCCCAGCTTCGGCGGTGACCGCATCCTCGGGGCGATCCTCTTTGAGATGACGATGGACCGCGACATCGCTGGCCGGCCGAGCGCCTCCTACCTTTGGAACGAGAAGCGGGTCGTGCCGTTCCTCAAGGTCGACAAGGGGCTCGGCACAGAATTCAACGGCACGCAGGTGATGAAACCGATGCCGGAGCTGGGCAAGCTGCTCGAACGTGCCAACGACAAGGGAGTGTTCGGCACCAAGATGCGGTCGGTCATCAACGAGGCGGACCAGGCAGGCGTCGATGCGGTCGTCGATCAGCAGTTCGAGGTCGGCAAGCAGATTCTCGACGCCGACCTGATGCCGATCATCGAGCCTGAAGTCAACATCCACAGCTCGACCAAGGCTGAAGCCGAAACGATGCTCAAAGCGGCGATTCTCAGCCGGCTGGACCAACTCGACGAAGGCCGGTCGGTGATGCTTAAGCTCACCCTTCCCTCCACCGACGGGTTCTACAGCGATGTCATCGCCCATCCGCGGGTGCTGAGGGTGGTGGCCCTGTCGGGCGGCTACTCCCGGGAAGAGTCCAACGATCGGCTGTCTCGCCAACTCGGCATGGTCGCCAGTTTCTCGAGGGCCCTCACCGAGGGACTGAGCGCCCAGCAGAGCGAAGCAGAGTTCAATTCGATGCTGGACTCCTCCATCGGCAGCATCTTCGAGGCGTCCTGCACATGACCTCAACGACCTCATAGACCGGGACAATGGGCGGCCACCAGGTTGTATCCACATTCTCGATGATATGATTTGGAATTTGAATGAAGCGGCCCGCGACTTGCGGCGGGTCAAGGCGAACATGGGCGCTGCAGCGCTGTCGCCTTAGCGAATCAGAATATCGTAGGGTCAGCGCATGGGCTCTCAAGGGCAGAGCCACTCGAAGGAGGGGCATCATGGGGCAACTCGACGGACGGATTGCTGTGATCACGGGGGCGGGCGACGGCATCGGCGCCGCCATCGCCCAGCGCTTCGTTGATGAGGGCGCCCGAGGCGTGGTGATCGCAGAGCTCAACGAAAGCACCGGCCAGGCGATGGCCGACGAGCTTGGCGACGCCGGACTGTTCGTGCGCACCGATGCAGGCAGCCGCGCTGATGTGGAAGCGATGATCGACGCGGCGGTCGATCGCTGGGGCGGCCTCGACATCCTGGTCAACAACGCCTGGGGCGGCGGGGTGATCAGCCGGGTCGAGCACAAGTCCGCCGAAGGGATGGCCAGAGGGATCGACGTCGGCTTCCTGGGGCCGTTCTGGGCCATGAACGCGGCCCACGCGGTCATGAAGCCCCGCGGTTATGGGCGAATAATCAACCTGTGCTCGCTCAACGGCGTGAATGCCCATATGGGAACCGTCGAATACAACTCGTCGAAGGAGGCGCTGCGGGCCGCGACCCGCACCGCGGCGCGGGAATGGGCCAGCACCGGGATCGTCGCCAATGTGATCTGCCCGGCTGCGAAGTCCGCCTCGTTCCATGCTGTGATGTCACAGCACCCCGAACTGCTCTCGGCCGCCGACGCCGGCAACCCGATGGGCCGAATCGGTGACTGCTATGACGACATCGCCCCGGTGGCGGTGTTCCTAGCGAGCGAGGGCTGTCGCTACATGACCGGCAACACCCTGTTCGTCGACGGCGGCGGCCACATCAACGGCTCGTCCTGGGCCCCCGACCTCGGAGACTGAGGCGACCATGGCTGCGGCTAGTTGACGCCTCGGCCCTGCGGTCCAGCACCCGTGGTTGTACTGTACGCCTAAATGACGTACAGTGCCGGTATGGATGTCAAGACGGAGCGATGGTCGATCCGAGTCACCCCCGCTGAAGACACGATAGTGCGTCGGGTGCTCGACAATGCCGGGAAGTCGCTCAATGAGTATGTGGTGAGCTGCGCGGTCGCGGCGGCCGTCAATGACCTCGCCGACCGCCGGGTCTTCACGCTCTCCGATGAGGCCTGGGGCGAACTCCACGACATCCTCAACCGGCCGGCAGTCGCCAAGCCGAGGATCGCCGACCTGCTGGCGAGACCCTCGGTGCTGGAAACTGAATGAGCCGCTACCGGGGACCCGAACTTCTCGCCGCACATCACGACGTAGAGGGATTCGACTGCGGCGACGAAGCTCTCAACGAATGGCTGCGCCGCAGGGCGCCCCGCAATCAGCGTGAAGGGTCAAGCAGGACATGGGTTGTGGCGGACGGTACTCGGGTCGTGGCCTTCTACGCGTCGAGCACCGCGGTGGTCGCTCGCACCGAGGCCACCCGGCGCGCCGCGCGCAACCAGCCCGACCCGGTGCCCGCGATGCTGCTGGGCCGGTTGGCCGTGGACCGCGGCCACCAGGGTAAGGGTCTTGCTGCCGCGCTGTTGAAGCACTTCCTGCTCAAGGCGCTGGAGGTCGCCTCCCTCACCGGCGTGCGTCTCGTGCTGGTCCACGCCAAGGACGGCCGGGCGGCCGACTTCTATCGCCACTTCGGGTTCGAGCCCTCACCGATCGATGACTTGTCCCTCATGCTGTTGATCAACGACATCCGACGTTGAGAACGGCTCCCATGCATCCGGCGCCGCGTCGTCACGTATCCGGCGACCTCCCTTGATTGGGCGGGACCGTGTCTCTCTGGAGTGGTGGCGCGGAGCGGTCAGTTGACGCCTCGGCCGTGGTCTTCCCAGTAGGGTGCCCGCAGTTCGCGTTTGAGAACCTTCATGGCGCCCGACAGGGGCAACGGTTCGCTGCGGAACTCCACAGACTTGGGGACCTTGTAGCCCGCGATCGACTCGCGGGCGAACGCCTGTATCTCTTCTTCGCTGGTCTCGGCGCCCTCGGCACAGACCACGACCGCGTGGACCTGTTCGCCCCAAGTGTCGTGCGGGATGCCGATCACCGCAACCTGGGCGACCGCGGGATGCTTGGAGACGGCACTCTCGACCTCAGCGGAGTAGACGTTCTCACCGCCGCTGACGATCATGTCCTTGACCCGGTCGACGAGGAACAGATAGCCGTCTTCGTCGAGGTATCCGGCGTCTCCGGTGTGGTACCAGCCGCCTTCGAAGGCTGCGGCCGTGGCGGTCGGATTCTGCCAGTACTCCTGCATGAAGTTGCCGCCCTTGGCCCATACTTCGCCCGTCTCGCCGCGTGGGACCTCGTTGCCGGACTCGTCGCGGATCGACAGCAGCACTCCGGGGACGGCCCTGCCCGCGGAACGCAGCCGAGCGCCGCCCTCGCGGTGCTCGCGCGCGCCGAGCATGGTGAGCACCGCGGAGCACTCGGTCATCCCGTAGCCCTGCAGCACCTCCATGTCGGGCCAGGTCGACAGGATGGTGTCGAGGATGGCTGCTGGCATCGGACTTGCGCCGTAGAGGAGTTGCTTCACGGAGTTGAGGCGGTCCGGCGCGAAATCCGGGTGTTGGAGCATCATCCCGATCATGGTCGGCACCATCACGGTCTGGGTCACACCATGGGCCTCGATCAGGGCCATCGCTCCCGCCGGATCGAACATCGGAATGCTGACGGCGGTTCCGCCGCTCGACGGCGTTCCCAGGATCGCGCCCATTGTGGCGGCGTGGAACATCGGGGTCTGCATGAGGTTGACAGCATCATCGTTGAAGCCGAACACGATGGCGATGTGGTACAGGTTGAGCATCTCGGCACGGTTGTCGACCAGGACACCCTTGGGCAGCCCGGTCGTTCCGCCGGTGTACATCAACACGACCGGATCGGATTCTTCGGGTTCTGCAGGCACGGAGGAGTCGGCGCCGTTGATCAGTTCTTCGTAGCTGAGGTCGTGGGGAACGTCGCCCTCGCCGATCAACACGACGCTGCGAACGCTGTGGGGCTCTTCGGCTGACTCGAGGACCTGCTTTATCGCACCGGCGAAGTATGCGTCGGCGAAGATCACCTCGGTGCCGGAGTTGCGAAGGATGTAGTCGAGCTCCTTTCCGGCGAGGCGCAGGTTGAGCGGGTTGATGATCCCGGCACCGAGAAAAGCGGCGTGGTACAGCTCTAGGTACTGGTGGCTGTTGAGCGCCATCACCGCGAAGCGGTCGGAGCGGGCTATGCCGAGGCGATCCTTGAGTGCGTTGCTCAGACGGAAGACACGGTCGGCGTGCTCGGCGTAGCTGGCGCGGTAGCCGCCGTCGATGATCAGGGTCTTGTCGGCGTAGCGGTCGACGGCGGGCAGCAGCGAGCGATGGTAGATGAGTTCTTTCATCTGTTGACTATGCCCGAGCGAGCCAGAAAAACGACACAGACGACCTCCGAGAATCGGAGGCCGCCTGCACCGTCAGCAAAACTGCAAGCGAAATCGTAACCGGTCTAGGGGAAAATGTCAATGAGGTCGGTCACCGGGACCGCTTCGCCGTCACCCTCGGTGTGGTCGTAGGCGGCCAGGCGGAACAGGTCACGTGCACCGAACTTGGTCGGGCTGAGCGAAGCTGCTCCGCCGGGAAGCACGAAGTCGCTGAGCCCGTCGGCGGCTGCCTTGAAGCTCTCGTGGGTCAGGTTGGCCCCGGCTGCGGTCGCGATCTCCACGAACAGCGCGAGATGGCGACAGGCACGCCTGGTCGGGTTGAACCAGTTCTCCTCCTCCTCGCCGTACTCGGTCGGCCTGCGGAGATCCGCTTCGGGGAGGGCTGCGGCAATTACGTCGTTGCAGGCAGACTGGTAGAGCGGATCCGCGTAGATCTCGCTGTCGGTCGGCCCGCCCGAGGTGAGGACACCGTCGGCGATCGATTTGTCGGTAATGGTCTCTCCGAGGTTGTTGAGTCCAGCGGGGTTGTTGGTCCACACGGGAAACTCGCCGTTTAGACCGGCCAGGCCAATGCCACGGATCGCGGCAGAGGGAGTGCCGTTGATCATGATTGCTTGCGCCCCAGACTCCTGGAATCGTTCCAGGATCACTTCTAGCTGCTGGTTCTGGGCGAGCGTCTCGCCGTCGTTGGCTTCGATGATGGACCTGCCCACGACCTCAGCGCCTCGCGCCTCGAGGGCCTCGACGACTCCGTCCACGGTGGCTGCGGCGGCCCTGCCCGCGATGACATAGACAGGCATGCCGTCGGTCAGCCGGCCAGTACTGACCAACAGTCCGATCAGGTTCTCGGTTGTTGACTCGACGGTGGGCTCCGTGTGGTACCAGGGTGCCCGGGACTGTTCGAGTTCGTCTGCGTTGATCTCGCCGCCGACGAGGATGGTCTCGTTGAGGCCGGTGATGCAGGGGTCGGCGGTTCCGGCGAGGGGTCCCACGAAACCGCCGAGCACGGCGAACGTCTCGTTGTCCTCGGTGAGGGCCGTGCAGACGCGCTCGGCATCCACTGGATCGATCGGGCTGTAGAACTCGTAGACGGCTTCAACGGTTCGCCCGTTGATGCCCCCTTTGGCATTGAGGTCGGCGATCAGGGCCTCCCAGACCCCCTGCTGGTCTCCCCAGCCCGCGGGCGACAGGTTCAACTCTTTGAGCAGGTCGAAGTTGAGCATTGAGACACCCACGGTGATCGTGTCTTCGGTGACACCTCTCCAAGAGGCCGTTCGCGGCTCAGGTTCCGGTTCGGGGCCACCGTCGTCGCTGTCGTCGGTTTCGGCCATGTCGTCGCCGTCGCTGTCGTTGTCGCCGGTTGCCGGCTCGGTTTCGGCCATGTCGCCGCCGTCGCTGTCGCTGTCGCCGGTTGCCGACTCGTCTTCGGCCATGTCGTCGCCGTCGCTGTCGGTGTCGCCGCCGCTGTCGCTGTCGCCGGTTTCGGCCATGTCGTCGCCGTCACCGATTTCAGCCGCGGTCGTTTCGTCGTCGCCGCCGCCGCAAGCTGCGGCTAACAGCAGAAAGCTCAGCAGCAGTGCCAGCAGGCGAAGGATCGTTCCAGGTTGTTTGTGAGTCATTGTCCCCCCAAGGCTTAGTAGAACTCAACGCGGCAGTATACCCATATGTCTCGTTCAGGGACAATATTGCGCTGGGCGGCTATCCTGAGCCAGTGGCTGGCGATACACGAGCGGATCTCAAAGAGCGTCGAGGACCGGGGCGCCCACCGAACGCGGAGAACCGACGGGCTGTCCTGGAAGCGACTCGTGCCGTGCTCATCTCAACCGGATACGAGAGGATGACACTCGAGGCAGTTGCCCAGGAAGCCGGCCTCTACCGCAAGTACATCAACCGCACCTGGTCATCGAAGGCAGAACTGGTGCGGGATGCGTTGTTCGATGATGTCATCACCTTTGAGTCGCCTGATCTGGGCGACCTGCGGAGCGACCTGCGGGCGGTTGTCACCCACCATGTCGATCTCACACTGCGACCGGACTTCCTGCGCGGCCTTCCCGCGATCACCGCCGAGTTCCGGCTCCAGCCGGCGCTGTTCCAAGACACGCTTCGGCGCCACGTAGAGCCGCCCGTTGCAGCCATGGCCGAAGTATTCGAGCGGGCGGTCGCCAGGGGTGAGATCAATTCGGTGCCCAATCCCCGCGTCGTCGTCAGCACGATCTCTGGGGCGATCCAACAGATCTCGCTGCTGGGTCTGCTGGGCCGCGACGACCTGATCAGTCACGCGCTGGCCATGTTGCTCGACGGCCTGGTCGAACCTGCTCAGTGACCGGACGCGGCCAGCAGGGCGATGCCGCGCACGGTTGTCTCGTGATCGGGGGCGGGGTGAACCTCCAACCCGGTCGTCTCGTGGATTGCTTGGAGCAGCGCCTGTGACTGGCTCAGCCCGCCGTCGACGAGGAGCGGGCCGGTTACGCCCATGTGCGCTGTCAACTCTGCTACCCGAGTGGCGATCCCGGTGACCGCGCCGAGCACAATGTCGGCCGCCGTCGTCTCCAAGCCGATACCCCGCACTGCGCCCCGAGCAGAAGGATCCTGGTGAGGCGAACCGAGCCCGGCCAACGAGGGCACGAACTCGACCCCCGGCACACCGGACGCGGTGACCTCGTCGAGTTGTTCGACGCGGTCCAGCAGACCGGTCCTGACGAGCCATTCGATCACCGAACCTGCCGTCAGGATCGAGCCTTCCACCAGAAACTCGTTGACAGGAGCGCCATCAACGGTGCGGCGCCACAGCGGCAGGGCGTAACAACCTTCGGGGGCTTCCGCCACCGTTGAGCCGGTGCCGACATCAAGCATGCCTGAAGTTCCGAGAGTGAGTTTGGCAGTGCCGTCAACCATGCCGTGAGCCATGCATGCGGCCATCTGGTCTCCACAGCGGGCCGCCAGCGGGATGGCAGCGCCGACAAGCGCCGGATCGCAATGACCGACGGTCTCATCGGATGCCACGACCGTTGCCATCGACTCGCGGGGCACGCCGAACAGTGCCAGCACATCGTCGGACCAATCACCTCCGTGCATGTCGTAACAGCCGGTTGCTCCTGCATTGGATGGGTCCGTTGCGTGGACAGTGCCTCCGCTGAAAGCCCAGGTCAGCCAGGTGTCGACGGTCCCGAAACGAAGGGCGCCCCTCGAATGAGCGTCGCCGACAGCGTCGTCGTTGGCCATCAGCCACTCAAGTTTGGTGCATGACGCTGAGGTGTTGAGCGGGATTCCGGCTGACACGAACTCGGCTACCCGTTCGGCGGTGCGGGTGTCCTGCCAGCCGATCAGCGGGCGCAGCGCCCTGCCGGTTCCGCCGTCCCAGGCGACCACGCTTGACCGCTGGTTGGTGATGCCCAGCGCGCCAATGTCGGCTGCTTCGACACCGGCTTGTTGCAGGCTTCTGTGAAACGCGTCGGTAGCGGTGCTGACGATCTCATCAGGATCCTGCTCGACGGCACCGGCGAACGGATGCTGAGAACCCAGAGCGGAACGGGCAATGCTGAGCCGTTCCCCTTCGCCATCGAAAACAGCCGCACGAACCGTCGTGGTCCCAACATCGATCGCGGCGATCAAGCTCATCGCTGCAAGTCTGCAAGTTGAGCGATGGTCACGCCAGCCCGACTGCCGGACTTCGGGTCATTGTGATTTGCGTTCTGGCCTGACTACTCCCACTCATCGCGGAGAACTTCGACGGTATCGGCGCGATAGTTGTTGTCGAAGATTCCCGCGGTGTCGCCGAGTTGGTCGCCTACGCGCTCAAACATGACGCGCCCAGGGCCGAGAGCTGTGCCTCGCAACGATTCACCTTTCGCAAGACCCGCGGTGGCGAGTGCCTCCGCTGGGATGGTCACCTGGTGCTTTGAGGCCCAGTCAGCGGCGGTAGTGTCGCGCGATGACATCGACCAAACAACTGGATTCGCCGATCGGGCGGCTCCGTCTGGTCGCCACTGACGAGGGCTTGAGTCGTCTGCTGTTCGATCAGCAGGTGGGCGAACATCCGGACCTTGCTGGCGACTCGGCGGAATCCGACGACCATCCGGTGCTTGCCACGGCAACCGCGCAACTTGCGGAGTACTTCGCGGGAGAGCGCCGAGAATTCGATATTCCCCTCGACCTGACGGGGACCGAGTTTCAGCGCGCTGCCTGGTCTGCTCTGGCCGGCGTCCCCTTCGGTGAGACGAGGTCCTACCGTCAGCAGGCTGAGGCGATAGGCCGTCCGAGAGCCGTCAGGGCGATTGGTGCGGCCAACGGCCGGAACCCGGTTCCTATCGTGTTGCCGTGCCATCGCATCGTCGGTTCAGACGGATCGCTCACCGGCTACGGCGGTGGTCTGCGGATCAAGGAGTACCTCCTGAACCACGAGCAGGCACAGTCTCAATAGCACTTGCTCCAATAGCACTTGCTCCAATAGCACTTGCTCTCGCCGCGGAGGCCGAGCCGCCCTGTTCTGCGCCGGCAAACCCAACTGGGCGCTACTCGACACTCTCACCGCGACCTGAAACGCGAAGCACCCGTTTGACGCAGATCTGTTGGTTCTTCTATGGTGGTCGGCGACCGAGAAGCCCGGGAGACACATGCAAGTACCAGCACCGATTGAGTACGAGCGAGCGACCAGCGTGGAGCACGCCGTCGCGCTTCGCTCAGAGCTGGGAGACGAGGCGCGTTTCATCGCCGGCGGCCACAGCCTGCTGCCGATGATGAAGTTGCGGCTCGCCAACCCGACACACCTGATCGACATCAACGATCTCAAAGAGCTCTTCTACATCCGTGAAGCTGATTCAGAGGTCCGTATCGGGGCGATGGCCCGGCACCGCGATCTTCTCGACTCCGAGCTTCTGGCCAGACACTTCCCGATCTTTCGCGATGCGGAACGGGTGATCGCCGATCCGACTGTCAGGAACCGCGGCACCCTCGGAGGGTCGTTGTGCCAGGCCGATCCCTCCGAAGACTTGTCGGCGGTGTGCACGGCACTCGACGCCAGTTGCGTGATCACCTCGAGCGACGGCCAGAGAGTGGTGCCGATGCACGCCTTCCATGTCGGTCCCTACGAGACGGCCGTGGCCAACAACGAAATGCTCACAGAGATACGCATTCCGCTGCGACCCGGAGGGGGCAGCGCTTATCAGAAAGTGGAACGTCGGGCGGGGGACTGGGCGGTGGTGTCGGCAGGCGCGGCCGTGTGGATGGACGCTGGCACCATTGTCGACGGACGAGTCGGGCTCGCTGCTGTGGGGCCTGACACCACTTCAATTCAACCGGTGGCCGAGGCCCTTGCGGGCGCGGCACCCACCGAAGACCTGTACCAGCGTGTCGGCGAGATCGCCGCAAGCAACTGCTCGCCGGAAACCGACGGGCGTGGAACAGCCGCCTATAAGACCCATCTGGTCGCAGAACTCACCCGACGGGCACTGCGAACCGCGGTAGCCCGAGCCCAAAGACAGGAGGTCTGAGATGCAAGTCAACATGAAGGTCAACGGCGCAGAGGTGAGCGAGGAGATAGAGCCCCGCCACCTGCTCGTGCATTTCATCCGAGACCAACTGGGCCTCACCGGCACGCACTGGGGATGCGACACCAGCAACTGCGGTACTTGCGTCGTCCTGATCGACGGTGAACCGGTGAAGTCGTGTACCCAGCTCGCGGCGATGGCCGGGGGGCACGACGTCACCACCGTCGAAGGATTGGAAGTCGACGGCGTGCTCGACCCGGTGCAGGAAGGATTCATGCAGTGCCATGGCCTGCAATGCGGGTTCTGCACTCCCGGCATGATGCTGACAGCCCGTGCCCTGCTCAACGCCGACCCCGACCCCAGTGAAGACGTGATCCGAGAGGCGATCTCCGGACAGATATGTCGATGCACTGGATATTCGACCATCGTCCGCTCCATTCAGTGGGCCGCCAACCACGAAACCAGCGTTTCGCTTGAGAGTGCATCATGACAACCACCGAGACAGAACCCGACCAAGAAGAAGCGCAAGAGGAACGCCCGATCGGGTTCGGACGGCTGCTTCGCAAGGAAGACCCGAGGCTGATCAGGGGCATGGGCCAGTTCGTCGACGACATCTCCCTGCCCGGCATGCTGCACATGGCAATCCTGCGGTCGCCCGTGGCGCACGCCCGTATCGTCAGCATCGACAAGTCGGCAGCGGAGGCCCACCCCAATGTCGTTGCGGTCATCACCGGGGAGGACCTCGCTGCCCAGGGCCTCGCCTGGATGCCCACCCTGTCAAACGACGTGCAGGCGGTGCTGGCAACCGACAAGGTTCGGTTCCAGCACCAGGAAGTGGCGTTCGTCGTGGCGACGGACCGCTACTCGGCGCGCGACGCGCTCGAGTTGATCGAAGTGGACTATGACTGGCTCGAACCCCTGGTCGACGTTCGCGCCGCACTCGACGAGGACGCACCGATCATCCGTGACGACCTCGACAACAAGGCCGACAATCACATCTTCGACTGGGAGACCGGTGACGAAGCGGCAACCAACGAAGTATTCGAGCGCGCCGACGTCGTGGTGAGCGAGGAGATCGTCTATCCGCGAGTCCATCCGGCGCCCATGGAGACTTGCGGCTGCGTGGCGGATGTAGAACGTGTGTCGGGTCAGGTCACGTTGTGGTGCACCACTCAGGCGCCCCACGCGCATCGCACTGTCTACGCGCTTGTCGCGGGCCTACCTGAACACAAGATTCGGGTGATCGCCCCTGACATTGGCGGCGGTTTCGGCAACAAGGTGCCGATCTATCCCGGCTACGTCTGCGCCATCGTCGCTTCGCTGGTCATCGGCAAGCCGGTGAAGTGGATGGAGGACCGAACCGAGAATCTCCTCAGCACAGGTTTCGCCCGCGACTATGTGATGAAGGCCGATATTGCGGCCACCAAAGAAGGGCAGATCCTGGCGATACGCACCAACGTGCTGGCCGACCACGGCGCCTTCAACGGGGTAGCCGCACCGGTCAAGTATCCAGCGGGTTTCTTCGGTGTCTTCACGGGCAGCTACGACCTTGAGGCGGCGCACGCCAAGATGACCGCCGTGTACACCAACAAGGCGCCCGGCGGTGTCGCCTATGCGTGTTCGTTCCGTATCACCGAAGCGGTTTATCTTGTCGAGCGGATCGTCGACTGCCTGGCCTACGAACTCGATATGGACCCCGCAGAACTGCGCCTGAAGAACTTCATCAAGCCCGAACAGTTCCCATACGAGACAAAGACCGGATGGGTGTACGACTCCGGCAACTATGAGCCGGCCATGCGCAAGGCCATGGACATGGCCGGATACGCCGAACTCCGCCGCGAACAGGCTGAGCGGCGCGCCAGAGGCGAGTTGATGGGAATCGGCGTGGCGTTCTTCACCGAAGCCGTCGGTGCGGGCCCCCGCAAGGACATGGACATTCTGGGCCTCGGCATGGCCGACGGCTGCGAACTCCGAATCCATCCAACCGGCAAGGCCGTCGTGCGTCTGTCGGTGAAGACCCAGGGGCAGGGCCACGAAACCACCTTCGCCCAGATCGTGGCCGAGGAGATCGGCATTCCGCCCGAAGACATCGAAGTCGTCCACGGAGACACCGACAACACCCCCTTCGGACTCGGCACCTACGGCAGCCGTTCCACTCCGGTATCGGGCGCAGCCGCCGCGATGGTCACCCGCAAGGTGCGCGACAAAGCCCAGATCATCGCCTCGGGAATGCTCGAGGTTTCCGTCGCTGACCTGGAATGGAACAAGGGCTCCTTCTCGGTGAAGGGCGACCCGTCCAAGTCTGTGACCATCCAGGAGATAGCGATGAGGGCCCACGGCGCGGGCGACCTGCCAGACGGTATCGAGGGTGGACTAGAGGCGCAGATCTGTTACAACCCCGAGAACCTGACCTACCCCTTCGGCGCGTACATCTGTGTAGTTGACGTCGACCCCGGCACGGCGGTGGTGAAGGTCCGTCGCTTCATCGCGGTCGATGACTGCGGCACCCAGATCAACCCGATGATAATCGAGGGTCAAGTGCACGGAGGTCTGGCTGACGGTGTCGGGATGGCGATGATGGAGATCATCGCCTTCGACGAAGACGGCAACTGCATGTCGAGCTCCCTGATGGACTACCTCATCCCCACTGCCCTGGAGACGCCCGACTGGGAGACCGGACACACCGTGACTCCGTCGCCGCACCACCCCATCGGCGCCAAAGGCATCGGCGAATCTGCCACGGTCGGTTCGCCGCCGGCGATAGTGAACGCGATCGTCGACGCTCTGAAGCCCTACGGCATCCGCCACGCAGACATGCCGCTGACACCGTCACGGGTGTGGGAGGCCATGCAGGGCAACCATACGCCCCCGATCTGATCCTCGATGCGCACGCCGGCTGGCCGCGCGACCCGCGCTGCGGAGTTGATCGACGACCGCACGCCGTTCGTCTCCGCGACCGTGGTACGGGCGCAGTGCCCGACCTCGGCTCGGCCCGGCGACTCAGCGATCGTCTTCGCCGACGGTTCAATCGAGGGGTTCGTCGGCGGGCAGTGCGCCGAAGGGTCGGTCCGGCTCGCCGCCGTGCCGCTACTCGAGTCGGGGACGTCACTGCTGTTGCGCATCCTGCCGGAGGGTGCCGATGACTTTCCCGAGAGTGACGGTTCCTTGACTGTGGTCAACCCCTGCCTCTCAGGAGGAGCGCTGGAGATATTCCTCGAACCGAGACTTCCCGCACCAGGCCTCGCCATTGTCGGGAACAGCCCCATTGCCCATGCTCTCGAGCTGTTCGCACAGAGCCTCGGGTTCGGGGTTCAGCGCAGCGCTGAAGTGCCCGACGTGGCGGGGCACATTGCTGTTGTAATCTCCAGCCACGGGCGCAACGAGGTCGAAGCCATCCGAGCTGCCCTCGGAGCCGGGGTGGGTTTCATTGGTCTGGTCGCCAGCTCCGCGCGGGGGGAGGCTGTGCTCTCTGAACTCGATCTCTCGACAGAGGAGCGGGCGGCGATCAGAACCCCGGTCGGGCTCGACATCGGGGCCAGGACCGCCGAGGAGATCGCCCTGTCGATCCTCGCTGATCTGGTGCGCTCGGTTCGGATCGACGGCTTGGCGCCGCCCGCGGTCGAGTCCGCCACCGCCCCTGAGTCCGCGGTTGATCCCGTCTGTGGAATGACTGTGATGGTCCGAGCAGACACGGCTCACGCGTCCTTGAACGGGGTCGACTATTGGTTCTGCAATCCTGGTTGTCGCAGCCGGTTCCTTGAAGAGGCCCAGGTTGGCTCGTGAGACCATCGGGCGACTGCGGCGGTCCATTCGTCACCGGGTTGGTTCTCGGTGCCGGTTCTTCTCGGCGCCTGGGGCAACCGAAGCAACTCCTCGAATACCGCGGTCGGCCGCTGTTGCAAGCGGCAGTCGACGCAGCGGTTGAATCGTCTTGTCAACAGGTGGTGGTGGCTATCGGTGGTGCCGCTCCAGAAGTGCGCGGCGCCGTCGATTTCAGCGGATGCACGGTAGTGGAGAATGTTGCCTTCACGACTGGCTGCTCCTCGTCGATTGTGGCGGCTCTCGACTCGGTCGACGAGCGGGCCTGCGGGATCGTGTTGTGTCTCGGCGACCAACCGGGGGTGACTCCCAGAATAATCGACCGTCTCGTCACGCAAGGCGGCGATGCCCCGCTGGCGGTGTGTCGCTACCGCGACGGTCGCGGTCATCCCTTCTGGTTCTCCCGTGCGCTCTTCGGCGAACTGAGCGGGCTGCAAGGTGACAAGGCGGTCTGGAAACTGCTCGAATCGGGTCGTCACGAAGTGCTGGAGGTTGCATTCGATGAACCCATCCCCAGAGATGTCGATACCTGGGACGACTATCAGCAACTGCTTGCCGCCGAGTCGCTGACATGACTCTCCTAGCGCCAATATGGCGATCCCAACTGACGATCCCGACATGACGATCCCAACTGACGATCCCGACATGACGATCATCGAAGGCCGCGATTCGTTCGTCGCTGCTCTCGACGGCGCTGACTATCTTGTTGACGAGGGGCTGTCCATCGCACTGTTCCTGGCGCAGTCGATACGCCAACCGCTGATACTCGAAGGCGAACCGGGTGTTGGCAAGACCACAGCCGCCAAGGCGATGGCCAAGGCTGTCGGCGGACCCCTCATCCGTCTGCAGTGCTATGAGGGGATCACCGCGACCGAGGCACTGTACGAGTGGAACTACTCTCGGCAGTTGCTGGAGATTCGGCTGGCCGAAGCGTCGAACGCCAACATCTCCGCTGTCGATCTGTTCACCGACGATTTCCTGCTCGACCGCCCGCTGCTCGCATCGTTGCGCCATACGGGACCGGCGCCCGCGGTGCTGCTGATAGACGAGATCGACAGGGCCGACGACGAGTTCGAGGCTCTGCTCTTCGAGTTCCTGGGGGAGCGGTCGATCTCAGTGCCCGAACTTGGCACATTCGCCGCAAACATCGACCCGATAGTGATCCTGACCTCGAATCGCAGTCGTGAACTTCATGACGCGCTGAAACGGCGCTGCCTCTACCACTGGATCGACTTTCCCGCCGTGGAGCGTGCTGCTGAGATCGTGCGCCGCAACGTTGTAGAGGCGGCTGAGCCTCTCGTGAATGCGGCTACCGCCTTCGTGGTACAGACCCGTGAGCTCGATCTCGACAAACCCCCGGGAGTGGCAGAGGCGATCGACTGGGTGGGCGCTCTCCACGCCCTGGGCGTCACCAACCTCGACATCCCTGCCGCCAGCAGCACCATGGGAGCGATCGTGAAGACTCCCGATGACCTGCAACGAGTCGACGAGGCGATCCTCGGCGGGTTTTGGCCGTCGGGGAGTGACAACTCTTGAACGGCCCGATCCTGTTTCGATCCGTTGACATCGCTGTCTTCGCGACGTCTTTGGCCAACCGGCTGCGCCTCAACGGCGTCGGGGCGGGCATGGCCTCAACTGAGAGGTTCAGCAGAGCCTTCTTCTGCTGCCAACCCGACGACAAGTCTTCGCTCTACTGGGTTGCGAGGACCTGCCTGGTGCATGATCGCCGGGATCTGGCTGCTTTCGACTCAGTGTTCGCTGAGGTGTTCGACGATCAGAGCCTGGCCGTTTCACGGGGACTCAACAGCCCAAAGCATGCGACAGTGCGTTCCTTCGGAAGCGTCGCCATGCGCTCGGCGCCGGACAACGGGCTCAGCCTCGCCAGCGGACGCAACGCTGCAGCCCGGCAGCCGGAGATCGTCGACAACCGGTCGGTCGTTGAAGACCCCAAAGACTCGGTGTTGCCCGAGTTGTTGCCGTCTGCGGTCTCCAAGATGGCAGACACGCCCTTCGACCAGCTGAACGCCGAGGACTTGACAATTCTGGGAACCTGGCTCGAACAGGTGCTCACCGACTATCCGCAGCGGCTCAGTCGGCGGTTGCGGGCATCCGCCAAAGGACGCCAGGTCGATCTTCGCGCGACTCTGCTGGCGGCCCGAGCCACGGCTGGCGAGCCGCTGCGGCTGCACCGCCGGGAACCCCGACTCAAACCCCGCGGCATCGTGGCAGTGGCGGACGTGAGCGGTTCGATGGAATCGTTCACCCGGATCTATCTGCACCTGATGAGGAGTCTCGTGATCGGCGGCAATGCTGAGGTGTTCACCTTTGCCACGTCGCTGCGGCGGGTCACAGCGGCGCTGCGCGACAAAGACCCGGCGGCGGCCATTGACGCCATGACCGACGAGGTTCGGGATCGTTTCAGCGGTACTCGGGTGGCCGGAAGCCTCAAACAGTTGCTGTTGAGCCCCGTGTGGTCGAACACAGTGCGAGGATCGGTGGTGCTGATTGCGTCGGATGGTTGGGACGTCGATGCCGGGGTCGAACTCGCCCGTCGAATGCGGCAACTCAGGCGTTTGGCGCATCGCGTCATCTGGGTCAACCCGCGGGCCGCGCAAAGCGACTACGAACCTCTCGTCGGAGGCATGGAAGCGGCGCTGCCCCATGTGGATGACTTTCTCAGCGGACACTCCCTCAACGCCATGCGCGAAGTCTTGGCCGCTATGGCAGCTGCCTCCGGCAGGCATCGTGAAGGGCGGCCGCCATCGGCACAGGTCTCCTAGCCTTCATCAGCGGTGTCTCCCCATTTGATCGGCCCGTATCCAATCGGCCGCCGCAGCGCCCGCGGAACCGAAGGGCGGCCAATGTGACCCGTGCCCGGCGATCAGACAGAATCAGGGCGTGACCGAGAAGCTGATCCTGCAAATCGATGGTCCGGTGGCGACTATCACCAACAACAACACTGCAAAGCACAACGCGTTCGACGACGACATGGACGCCCGCCTGTTCGCGATATTCGACGAGCTCATCGCCACCCCCTCAGTGCGGGCCGTGATCTGGCGCGGGGCGGGCAAGAACTGGTCCTCGGGCCGCGACGTCGCCGCCATCGGCACCAACGTCACCGAGATGACCCACCACGAGCTGATGACCCGGGGACACAAGGGGATTCAGAAGATCTGGGAACTGGAGGTGCCGATAATCGTGGCGATCGGCGGTTGGGCCATCGGCGGTTCCTTCCAGCGGGCCTTGATGTGCGATGTCCGCATCGCCGCCGAGGGGGCTCGTTTCATGCTGCCCGAACTGACCTACGGCGTGATCCCCGACACCGGCGGGATGGGAGTGCTCTATGAGATGTGCGGGCACGGCCTGGTCAGCGACATGGTCCTCACCGGGCGGGTGCTCGACGCGCAGGAAGCGCTCGCCCACGGCATCGTGAGCCGGGTCGTGGCGCCTGACGAGCTCGACCGCACCGCAACGGAGATGGCCGACAGGATCGCCGCGTCGCCCGCGGTGACGGTGAAGCTGGCCCGCCGGGTGATCAGCCGCCTGTCACGTCCACCGGTGCGCTCGTCGATGGAGGATGAGCTGATCTACCAGACGTTCCTCAACAAGTCAGAGGACTTCGCCGAGTTCAAGGCCGCCCGCGCCGAGGGCCGCGAGCCGAACTACCGAGGATCGTGATGAGCAACGACGAAGGACCGCAAGGGCTGCCTGCGCCGCCGCCGTTGGGGGAGTCGGCACTGCCGGGGCTGCCGGGGTTGCCGCCGCCGTTGGGGGAGTCGGCACTGCCGGGGTTGCCGGAGCCGCCGGGGCTGCCTGCGCCGCCGCCGCTCGGGGAGTCGGCACTGCCAGCGGGCGCGTTCGACGGAACGGCTGTGCTCATCACCGGCGCTGGTACCGGTCTGGGCAAGGGCATCGCCGTGGAGTTCGCCCGGCTCGGCGCGAGCATCGTGATCGCCAGCCGCAAGCAGGAGAACCTCGACGCCGGCCGAGCCGCGATCGAAGGGCTCGGCGCGCCGGTCGAGACCGTCGTCTGCGACATCCGTGACCCCGACTCGATCACGTCCATGGTTGATGCGGCCTGTGCAGCGTTCGGACTTCCGGCGGTGTGCGTCAACAACGCGGCCGCGAACTTCCCGGTCCCGTCCGAGGACATGTCGCCCAACGCCTGGCGCACCGTGGTCGACATCACCCTCAACGGGACCTTCTTCGTTGCTCGGGAGTTCGCCCGCCGACACCTCGCGGCCAACACCCCGGCGAGCATCATCAACATCGGGGCCAGCTACGCCTGGACCGGTGGTGCAGGTTTCGCCCACTCCGCAGCCGCCAAGGCGGGCGTCAAGAACATGGTCGAGAGCCTGGCGGTGGAATGGGGTCCCTACGGCATCCAGGTCAACGGCCTGGTGCCCGGCCTGATCCCACATGAGGACATGACCGCTGACATCGCCGCCAACCTCCAACGAGCCGATCCAGAGAAGGACCTGCTCCAGCCGGCCATGCGGGTGGGCACCCGCCGAGAGTTCGGCTGGGCGGCGACCTTCCTGGCCAGCCCCTACGCCCGCTTCATCTCCGGTCACACGCTCGTGGTCGACGGTGCCAACTGGCAGCGCCGATTCATGACGAACCCGACGGTGGTCCCAATCCGCCAACAGCTGAACCGGGGCCCCTTCAACCGCGATCCCTGAGTCGCGCGCCACGACCTCCGTACTGCGGCCCCAGACGGCAATCCCGACCAGCACCCCCGGGCCGGTGAGCAGGGCGTGGTGAGCAGGGCGTAGCGTAGAGCGCATGGAGGCCATCCATGTCGTGCTTCTCCTCGGTGGTGGTTTCCTGGCGGGGATCATCAACACGATGGCTGGTGGGGGCTCGCTGCTGACAGTTCCCCTGCTGGTGTTCGCCGATGTGCCCGGAAACGCCGCCAACGGCTCCAACCGGGTCGGGGTTCTCGCGGGCTCGATGAGCGCCACGGGCACCTTCCGCCGCCTGGGAGTGGCCGGATGGGCCGGCATCGGGCGGATTCTCGTACCGACGGTGGCAGGCGCGCTCGTCGGTTCGGTACTCGTATCGCAGTTGACCGACGACGACTTCGAGCGTGTCTTCGGTCTGGTGATGATCCCGATACTCGCCCTGTCGCTGATCAGGCCCGATCCCAACAAGCTGCAGGACCGGCCCCAGTGGTCTTGGTGGGTCACCACGCTGGTGTTCTTCGCGGTCGGCATCTACGGGGGATCGATCCAGGCAGGCATCGGGCTGATTCTGATCGTGGCGCTCACCCGGGCGGGCATCGACATTGTGACGACCAACCACATCAAGGTGATCGTCACCTTCGTCTACACGGTCTTCGCGTTGCCCGTGTTCATCGTCAACGGCGACGTCTACTGGCTGCCCGCGTCAGTGCTCGCGGCAGGTCTGGCCGCCGGGGCCGTTGTCGGTGCCCGCATCACGGTCGCCGGTGGCGAGCGGGTCGTCCGTCCCGTGCTCGTGGTCGCCGTCGTGGCGATGTCCGGCCACCTGTTGGGCCTGTATTAGTCTCGCGTCTTCATATCGCTGAACCTTCGCGGAACGCCCGAACCGAAGCGTTGAGCCCGAGCGTGGAGTCGAGCGCGGGGGTCGTGTGTGGAGTCGAGCGCGGGATGGCCATCGAGCAGGACGGGTCTTCGGTGTCGCGTGGCGCACGGGGGTCGTGTGTGGAGTCGAGAGCGGGGGTCGTGTGCAGGGGTCGGGGTCGGGCAGGGGAGTCGTGGGTGGGGATCGGGCGTGGGGAACGGGTGTGGGTGTGTCGAGGAGACGCGCGCGGCGAGGCGGTCAACTCGAGCAGCTGAGCATGGAACAACCGGGGCGGGTGCGGGCCCAGTCCGGGCGCTTGGCGGCGAACCGTTCGTGCTCGGGTTGCTCGTCGTAGGGGTTGCGCAGCACATCGAGCAGTTCGTTGGTCAACCCGAAGTCCCCCTGGTCGGCGTCGTCGATTGCCAACTGCGCCAGATAGTTGCGCAGAACGAATTTGGGGTTCACCGAGTTCATGGCACGGCGGCGCTGTGGATCGGGCTGGCCGCCCGCAGCGATCCGCTCGCGGTAGCGGCGCAACCAGGCGACCGTGTCGGCGCGGTGGTCGCCGCTGAACTGACCGGCGACGTAGTAGGCCCCCAGCAATGGCGCGACCAACTCGTCGTCAGCGATCGTGGCCGACGCGGTATTGATGTCGGCCAGACCCCGGAAGAACAAGGTCATGTCGGTCTCTGCCCGGACCAGCAACTCAAGGAGGCCCTCGATCAGCGACTGGTCCGACTCGGGATCGAAGTCGACGATTCCGAGCTTGTCGGCCATCATCTGCGGCCACCGATCGTTGAAACGGGCAACGTAGGAATTGAGCGCATCCTGGAGCGGTTCGACCTCCTCGACAAGCGGATATATGGCGTTCGCCAGACGCTCAAGGTTCCAACTCGCAATTTGGGGCTGGGCACCGAAGCGGTAGCGCTTGCGCGAGGCGTCGGTCGTGTTGGGCGTCCAACCGGGGTCGTAGTCCTCGAGCCATCCGTAGGGCCCGTAGTCGATGGTGAGCCCGTGAATCGACATGTTGTCGGTGTTCATCACCCCGTGGACGAAGCCGACACGCTGCCAGTGCACGATCATGTCTGCGGTGGTTCGGGCGACCTCGGCGAGCCAGTCAGCGTAGGCGCGCTTTGGCAGGGGACCCGCCGGTGAATCGAGGAGTTCTGGGAAGTGGGTCCGGATCGTGTAGTCGGCGAGCTGACGGAGGTTGTCGATGTCACCACGCGCCGCGAAGATCTCGAAGTTCCCGAAACGAATGAACGAGGGCGCCACCCGACAGACCACCGCCCCCCGCTCAAGAGCCGGACGGCCGTCATAGAACATGTCACGCATGACCTTGTCGCCGCTCAGGGCCACGCTCAGCGCCCGCGTCGTCGGCACGCCTAGATGATGCATCGACTCGCTGCACAGGAACTCCCGTATCGACGAGCGCAGCACCGCCAGGCCGTCTGCGCTGCGGGAATACGGCGTGGGACCCGCTCCCTTGAGCTGCAGAGTCTGACGGCCGTCGGAGTCGGTCAGCACCTCGCCGAGATTGATAGCCCTGCCGTCACCGAGTTGGCCGGCCCAGTTGCCGAACTGGTGGCCCCCGTAACACATCGCGTGCGGGTCCGTGCCCGCAACAACCGCGTTTCCGGTCACTGCGCGAACGAACGACTCGTCACCGCCGATGTCGGGATCCAGCCCGAGCATGTCCAATATCTCAGCGGAGGCGGCTACCAACGACGGAGCTTCCGTGGCGGTCGGCATGACCCTCGAGTAGGCGGCCCCGTGGACTTGGCGCACACCGTTGGCTGTGCTCTCGTCGGCCGGAAGTTCGCGGGCGAACGAGTTGTCCCAGACCAGTTCAGCAAGGCCTGCCACTGCCATCAACCCCAGCCTAGGCTGGGGTTGATGGAAACCGAGGTTCGCCATGCACTCAGCGGTGTCACCGGCGTGCATATCAGGGCCGTTGTCAGACGCTGCTGGCAGCAGCGGGGTCTCGTTGCTGTCGGGCAGGCCTGAGTTGGGGTCGTGGATGCGGGCAGCGGCCTCGTCGGTGAGCGGCCCTTTGTCTTGGAGTGCTTCGGCGAACAGGGCTCTGGCAGCGACCGAGTCCGGTGTCGCGGTGAGGTGCGTGGCGACCGGTTGCCAGATGCTGCTTGAAAAAACTCAAGATCCGTCGCGCGAAGTCAGACGCACAACAGATGTCCTTGCGACGATCCGTGGCCAGCAGGGCGGCCACCTCTGCGACACCCCCGAGACGCCGTCGTCGTATCGGGGGCTCGGGTGTACGACGGTCCGTCGGCACTGCCGGGTGATTCGACGAACGGCGGTCGCGGGTTCGCTGGCGTCATCGCAGGCGATCACCGCGCGCGATTGGTTCCCTTCAAGACGCCCAAGAGTTCGCGAACGGCGGTTGCGGGTTCGCTGTTGTCGTCGCAGGCGATCACCGCGCGCGAATGGTTCCCTGCAAGACGCCCAAGAGTTCGCGAACGGCGGTTGCGGGTTCGCTGTTGTCGTCGCAGGCGCGGGCCCATCCGGCGGCGTCGGAGTGGTGGGCGTCGTCTTGGATTGTGGTCGCCGCGCCACGATCGAGCAGTAACTGGACCATGTCTCGGCGCTGGAACTGGACCGCGAAATGCAGCGCTGTTGTGTTGCGATAGGGGCGCGCGTCGATGTCTGCGCCGCTCTCGAGGAGGTAGTTGACGACGGCGCGCCGGTTGTTCAACGCTGCGAAAACGAAGGCCTCGCCGAGGATCTCGCTCGGGTCGTCGGAAGGCGCCGCGCC
>MKWU01001850.1_pt1 | contig 34630 bp, 29 predicted proteins | sample 809101 | NCBI WGS metagenome assembly MKWU01 (sample SAMN05860141, study PRJNA318959) | sponge metagenome | host: Aplysina aerophoba | place: Slovenia: Piran, Adriatic Sea, Gulf of Piran | collected 2013-05-07
TGTGCAGGGGCTGCGCCCCCGCAACGCCCCCCTACAAAAACATCCCTCACCGACCGTGTTTACTCTTCCCCAGCATCGTGTCTGGCGAACGGAGTCTACTCACCCACTTGCCGCTTCAACCCACCGCCCACCGACCTCCAACCGCAGAAGTTACTGACCACTGACCACTGACCACTGACCACTGCAGTTCCGCGCCCCCGCAACGCCCCCCTACAAAAACATGCCTCATCGACCGTGCGGCCTGATTACATCTGTGCGGCTCATCAAAGATGACTGCTGCCAACAAATTCACGATGAGATAGTCTGAATGGCGGCGGGCATGCAATGCTGGTCCAGTCAGGCGCCGTCAATGTCTTTATGGCCACTGTATAAGCGATAACGCCTTCCTGCGCTCATTCTGTCATGGAATCGAAAAACTGAAAAGCGTAGATGCTGGCTTCGTGCAGGGTAAAGCGGATGCGCACCGGCTTATTCCACAGCGCGCGCAGGTCGCTCTTTCCTTGCCAGTTGATGGTGTGCCAGATTTGGCCGGGCGCGCCGATTACCGGGTCACATAGCTCAGCCGAAAATCCCTCGTATGGCGTGAACGTTGGGTCGAGGAGTTCGACCTGCAGATACCCATAATGGCAGTCGGTATTAACGCGCAGAGCATCACCTTCAAATACGAACTGCTTCGTGTAAACCTGGCCGGTTTCGTACTCGGGCAGAAGCCTGGCCCAGCCGTCCTCGCGCAGAATCAGGCCGCCAACCGCCCTCTTTGTTCGCGGATCGCCCTGCAGCGCCTGGCGGGCGCGCCACGCTTTCTGACGCCGCTCGAACGCATCCTGCGGATACATTGGCCTGGGGGGCGTCCCACCCAGCCAGCTCTGCTTCTGAGGATTTGCGCAGTAGGGGACCACTAGCTTCCCGTTATGGACCAACTCGCCTGCCGGGGTAAAGCAGGCGAAGCCATAGTCCTGATCGCCCGGCGAACCGGTGTCGACCCAGGACTCGGGGCCGCCGACCCGGTGCCAGCGCTTGCCGTCGCGGCTCGTGTAAAGTCCGAGGCGGCAGAAGGCCTGATCGCGCCAGTTGTGGCCTTCGCGCTCCTGCCAGATGGGTTCGGCCAGGAACTCGCCGGCAATGCCGATGTAAAGACCCCCGACTTTTCGAACCGACATATCGTGCATCTCAAGATCGGGCGGCAGGTTCGGGTCCCAGTCGGCGGTCAGGACTACCTCTTTGGGCGACCAATTGATGAAATCGGGACTCTCCTGGCGGCCTATTTGGCGCTTGCGGTAGAGGAAGTCCTGGTGGTGGGAGTACTGGCTATAGCCTATATAGCGCTGGATGCTTTCGTCCCAAATTATTTTCTGCTCGTGGTGATGGGGCAGGGGGGACTCTTCGCTGATGGTTTGCCAGCGGATGCCGTCGGGCGAGGCGTCGACGCTGGAGAGGCGGGGGCTGCCGGGTGGCCTCTTGGCGGCAGTCTCGGGGGGCCAGTTTACGAGCAGGTATTTTCGCTCGCTGTCTGCGCGGTCGTGGTTCAGAGCTAACCCTGACTGTGAGACATCAGGGTGAACGATGTTGGTTGCGGTGTGGCCCTGGAAAGGTAGGCAGTCGTCGCGCAGCGGCTTCTCCCAGTGGAGGGCGTCTTTCGACTCTGCGTAACAGAGAACCTGGCCCGTGTTGAAGGGGTCGTTGGCTAACCCTTGCCAGTACCACATTTTGAATAAACCGTCATCCGGATCGTGAACGACGCCCGCGGTTCCCGGGTTGAACTGCACCTGCTCCCACGGGAGGTCCGACCAGGACAGCAGCGGCTCGGGGCTCTTGGTTGGTGTGCATATCTCCCTGCGCACGCCGTCCAGGTGGTCGAGAATGTAGTTGTCCAGGAAGAGCTGTCTGTCTGTGCCAATGTGAGGGAAGGGGACCTCGTAATCGGGGGGAATATAGGGATAAACCCTGTCGACGGGGCGGCTGCCACTTAAGAGGGCCTCAGTCTTCTGTTGAATGTCTAGTGGTTCGGTGGGGCTCTTCGGCTCAGGATGCGACATAGCAGATTGGGATCCCTGTTGTGTGCGTTGCTGTTGCTGCTGCCGGCGGACTCAGATTCCCCACTTTTCCCGCATCTCAGCCATCGTCTTGCGATTTTCGGCCTTGGGAATCTGGTCCGGGTGCGGGCCCATGTGGCGTTCGTCGACCGGTTCGGAGGCCAACTGATAGCGGTTGTCGGTGCTGAGGCGGTAGCGGTTGGAGACGTTGTCGAGCGAGCCGTGCAGAAAGTACATGCCGAAAATCATGACATCGCCGGCGCGAAACGGTGTGGATGACCACTTGACGTCCAAAATGTCGATCAGTTCAAGCGGGTTGCGGCTAAGATGGCCCTCTGTCATATCATTATGCGCGTCAGCCGCGCCGTAGGTACGCCGCAAGGCATCCAGCTTGTTCGAACCGGGGCAAAAGGCCAGCGTGCCCATCTCCAGCGAGAGGTCGTCAAGCGGCGTCCAGACGGTGTAGAGTTCCTTGGTCCCCGCGCCCATGAAGACGACGTCGTAGTGCGCGCCCGTACTTTGTCCCCGCCGGACCGCACGCGGCCATTTGTGGTCCAGGGTCAGGGCCGGGCCGCCCAGGAACTGTTCGAAGAAGGCCATAATACGCTCGGAGTTGACTACGCGCAAATAGGCCTGCATGTTCACGACAACCTCGTTGCGAAGGACCGCGCCTTCGTTTTCGGGACCAATCACGCCCTCCTCAGGCGGGGCGTCGGGATCCAGCAAGCCCTCTGCAGACAGGAAGGAAAGTATGTCGGCGCGGGCGGCCATGATGGCATCGCGATCGTAGAAATCGCGAATCAACAAGTAGCCATCCTCTTCGATTCTGGCATGGAGGGCCGTCATATCGCCGGCAATGTCGTTGGCGTCGCGAGGCATGAAGATGTTCTGGCCGAAGACTAGCTCGTGACCGGCCATGGTGACTCTGGTTCCGTCTGCTACGGTCGTGGATTGCATGGTTGTTCATTCCCTTACTTTTTCACAATAGCGCAAATCGGTCGGTGTCAATCGATGTCAATCTTACCTGCGAAGACCGTCCCGAATGTGTTGCTCCGTACCTTGTCACGCGTCTCGTTGCCGACCAGAAATACTCGATCCTTCCAGACGGCAACCCGGTGTGACGCGATACCGTAGGGCAATGGATCGAGAGCCAGCCAGCTTCCTTCCTGCGTGTCATAGGCCCAGACCTCGTGCGAAAGGCAGATCAGGTCCAGTTCCGGCACATGACCCATGATGAGGACTGACGTCCCATCAGGATTGACAACCCAGCTCTGGCCGCCGGTCAGCACGATCCAGCGATCCGCCACCGTGAAAGCGTCGGCGACGAACGCCCGCGGCGGACGCGGCAGCTCTCGCCATTCCTCTGTTGCCAGGTCACATTCCCACACTTCACCAAACGTTACATGGCTTATCTTGCCGCCATGCGCTGCAGGGTCGGCAAACAGGCGGAAGGCGTTGTGAGGCTTGGGATCAACGACACCGCCGACGGGGATATCGTGGCCGCCGACGACGTAGAGCTTGCCGCCACAAATGCCCATTCCGCACATCCAGCGCGGCTCGCCGGGAAAGCGGGCCACGATCTCCCAACCGCTGTTGGCGCGTACATCGAGCCGGTAGATGTTGGGGTCGCCGGTAGCATGTTCGTGCGGGTGCCAGTCAGTGCCGAAGGCGGTGTAGAGCTGGTCGTCGTGGGCAAAGGTGGTCGCCACCATGGCAGTAGTGGGGCGGTCCGGCAGCTTCTCCCAATCTGGTGCCCCGGCCTGAACGTCGAGGAACCATACATCCGCGGTTGCGCGATTGCCGACCGCGCGGCGTCTTCCTCCCACAACAGCCAGGCCGCCGGCAACAGCCGTTCCGGATGTCCAGCCCGGACCTATCGGGATGGGAGGCAGGGGATACCACTCGCCGATCGGTGTTGCTCCACCCTGCCCGTCGTCGGCATCATCAACGATCGGCGCGCCGAAACCGTACTCCGCTTCACGCCAGGGGTAGGCCATGCCGCCGGCGACAAGGAGGCTGCCGTCGACAATGCCGACAGAGGGGCCTTTGATTAGTGCGGGATAGACAGGAGCTTCCTGCCATGTTATTTGCAGAGTCATGTTCCAGGTACGCTGTGATCCTACGGAAGTGTATACAATCTGAGATAAGGGGTCAAGCATGCCGCTCGGGCACCTGGAAACGCACTGGCACCAGTCCCTCGCCCTACTTAGATCATACAGAACTTGCAGCAACTAGGCCATAAACAGTGCCTATGTGGACCAGACCTTCAGTCACGCCGCCATTCGGGCTATCTCATCGTGTACTCGTTGGCCGCAACGTTTGACGAGACGCACAGCTGGAAACAGTACGTACGGTCGATGAGGCATGTTTTTGTAGGGGGGCGTGGCGGGGGCGCAGCCCCTGCACAAGGGAGGGCCGAAGGCCCGACCGCCCAAAAAACAGAGAAGGAGGAGAGAGCAAACGCCTTCACTCGCCTCCTTCAGGTTCGCAAATCAGTTATGGCTGAGTAGTAACCGGAACTTCAGGAACGACACCTGGAATCCCGCTGAGACGTTACTCGGTTTGTTCTGGGCGTTGGCTGTCGATTCAGAATCGAATTGCGTACAGATCAGCCTTGTACAGGTCGAACCTGAGGCGGACCGTCTGACCCCGCAGATGGCTCAGATCAGCGCTGCCGTTCCAGGTGAGAGGCGTGTCAATGTGATCCCCGACAATCGGCTGGCAGTCGTCAAGCGTGTAGCCCTCCATATCGCGGATGAAGCGCGTGTCGCTGCCCACGTCGCCGGGGCTGGAGGACAGAATCTGGCAGCGCAGGAAGCCCGAGTATAGGGTACGCGCATTGATGCTGATTGAATCCGAGTTCAGCTCGAAGGGAACCGTCCAGAAGCCGCCGCGTCCGCGGCTTGAAACTGAGACAAACCCGTCCTCGCGTACCGCGGCGCGCACCAGCCCCGACACGCCTAGCTCGCTCGTTTTGCGGTCGACCGGCTCGTTGTGCAACAGTCGGTTGACGCCAACATAGGTGGACCACTCCCCAGTGCCCGTAGAAACAACCCCGGCGCAAGCGTAGACGGTTTCGTATTTCCCCGTGGCAGATGGTACGGTCTCGATCCAGGCATTTTGACCCAGCGGCCTGTGCCAGACCATGCCGTCGCGGCTGGTTGCCAGATGTACATTCATCGTATCGGGCGTACGCTCGTACATGGAAAGCCGCATCAGATGCGCGTCGGTCGCGCCGGGCCAGGGGGAATAGCCGTTGCAGTAGATATCAAGATCGGGTGCATCGAGAGGATTGTTCTCCATGACCGGCTCGGAGTCGGGAAAGTGCCGAAAACTGTCCGATACAGCCCGGTTGATACCGCGGCGGTTCGACACCCCATCCATTTGGCGCGTGTAGAGTACATACTTGCCCTGAGTCGCATCATAGAGGGCGATGTTCTGGGTGTCAGCATGCTGGTGCTCCATCAGAGGCCGGGGCAGAGGTGTCCAGTGGAGGCCGTCCGCGGAAACGGCGCCTAGAACTTTGCGTTCGGTCTCTGTCCAGTGACAGCTGACCATTTTGTACCTTTCGGATTCGACGGCCACTGGATCGATGAAGATTCCGTGGCCATGACGGTTGATGTCGACCAGGTTGTTTTCAGTCGATCCATTCCACTCTTGAAGGCCCAGATTGGGTTTCTTCCAGTCGACGCCATCGTGCGATTCGGCATAGCCGATTCCGCCGCCGTTTTCGTACCAGCAGCGCAGCGTCCCGCCATCCTCGAGAAACGTCGAATACGCTGATATGTAGCCCTGCTCCCAAGGCTGATCGGCAGCGATCACCAATGTAGGGTCTACTGTGGGCTCGTGGACTTTGAGCGTAATTCCATGCGGAACGCTCCAGCCTTCGGTAACGGCGCCACCCCATTGCGTGCCATAGCCTGGTTCTACGCCCATCCAATCGACAAACACCCATTTTCCCTGGCCAATCCCCCAGTTTCTCACGATTCATCTCCTGTTTGGACCGAAAATGCCAACCGAAATGGTCAGTACCTCTTGATAGACGAGATGCGGATCTCGCCGATTTGGCCGAAAAAGTGGCCCTCGCCCAGAAAGTCAAACGCGCCCCCGTACCGAGCGTATCCCTTCAGGCGCGTGGAGACGCTGAATTGGGCACTGTGCCTGCGGTTGTTGACCAGTCTGCGGCCGTCGGGGCTGTGCATCTGCCAGATCAGGAACCCGTCCAGAAACAGTTGATGAAGATCCCCGCTGGCCCCGTACTGCCATGCCACATGGTGCCATTCAGTATCGCTGATGCCCGCATCGGCCGTGCCCACAACAAGCCCGCCCGGACGCGTCCAGGGATGCAGATCCATCAGTTCCTGCCCAGGCTCGGCTCCCAGAAAGTGAACGCCGGGCGCCATGCTACCGTCGGGCGAATTGCGGGAGGAGAGATAGAGTTCCCAGACCCCCTGTTCCGTCTTGTCGTATGTACCGCAGATGTGCCCGAACGTGAAGGGCTGGTGGTGATCGTCGGCCTTTTCTCCATGCGCCTGCAGGGGGCCGCCCCGTCTGACCCAGGCTTCCACGGTCCAGGCCTCGACGTTTCTCAATTAGGGGTTTGGTTCTTTGCAATGAGGGCAATTCCGCAGTCTGATCCGGACCTTTCGCCCACACTTTATACAGTTAGAGAAGCTGCCAGTCCCAATGAGCATGGTGGTCTATGGTGCGGTGGATACGATCCCACAGTGTAGCACGAGGGGGAGTGGCAGATGAGAGGAAGGCGGTGCACCACTACACCACTTCTCCCCCCCTTGCAATTCGTCGCCAGGAAAGGACCTTACCTAGCGACAGCTTAAACCTGCCACGACGTGGTAGGCATTTGCTATTGGGGGGTGCCATTTCTAAATTTCTTGGGAACTATTTACTTAACCTGAATTCGGAATTAGAAAAGGGCCGGCAAGAGAGCCAAATCTTTGTTAGAGAGAGATTGTTTCTTGGCTTGCCAGGTGTAGGCAATCAGACAGGCAATGAGATTGACGATTGAGTTGGTTGTGCTCCGATGACGGGTGTGTTCAATCTCTGTCGCTTTTCGAACCCTACATTCGAATCCAGGGCCGTCAGCTATCACCACCGTTTTTCTCTTGGCTCTCGACGTGTTGACGTAGAGCACGATTGATGTCAGTCTGGTAGCCGCGGCCATTCTTGGCGCGGGCCCTGAACCATCCGATGACGTCCGCGTCGAGACGCAGAGTGATCTGCTTTTTTACAGGCCGGTAAAATACGCCGCGGCGAGCGTTGGTCCAGTCGAGCAGTTCGGGGATATCAGTAGTGTCGATCTGGTCATCGGGAAGTTCTTCAAGGGCCTGCAGCTCGGCGCGTTGCTCGGTGGTCAGTTCAGAACTCTCCCTCTTCATAAGCCCTCCTCTCTTGCTTGGTAGCTTAGAGGGCGCTGATTATGCGTCCCAAAACTTCCCCTGTTTCCGGCTCGAATTCGGGAGCTATGTGGATGACAAGGATTATATTGCCAATTCTTCCAATCGTGCGTAGTCGCTCCTCGCCAGCGTAAGGATCTTGGACCGTCAAGGCAAGCGGATCGTTGAAGATAAGTAGAGCCGTTTCGAACCTATACCGTGCTTCTGTAAGTTGCCCTTGCTCTTGGCCGGGTCCCATCGCCAAACCACCATATGACGCCCTTTGTAGTTACAGTTTTGTAGTTACAATTCTTGTTGGCGTCAAGTCTGTCGCGGCTCCTTGACTATTGGAGCGTTTGGCCGGTATCGATAGGACAATCAGACTCGCCCAGTATGCTTCCGCCCTGCGATTGCCGCCGCCTCGTCTCCGGCGGGGAATGTAATCCCCTCGTCGATCTTCTCAGCGACATTCCCTGCATCGACGCCATCCAGAAAACCAATGTTAGCCGCGTTGCAGGCGGCGAAGACGCGATCGCGCGCCGCCTTAAGATCACCCTCTTCAGTATTCTCAGGCGTGCGTACCGTGTCGTAGCCAAATGTCATACGCATATCGGACGGCCCCCACTCGGCGAATGCGATACCCGGCACGCTCGTGCTGGCCTCGGCATTGGCCAGCGCGCGAATGTTCTCAATCTTGATGCCGAGGATCAGCTCACCATCCGGGTTGAGCGGCCACACGTCCGCCTTGCGCAGGTACTCCTGTGTGGGAACGCCCCAGACATGAGCCGCGTTGTCCTGACCGCCGGAGCCGCGCCGGCCCATATCGAGCCCCTCGCCCACCCCTGGCGTGTGGAAAGGAAAACGCACCCACTCCACGAACTCCTTGACCGCGCCGGGCGATTCGACATGGCATAGCAAAATGCCGTGAATGCCCGTCGCCAGGACCTGCTTGATCATCCAGGCGTTGTTGCGCACAACATACTCGTCGACGCCGTCAAAGGGCAGTGTCACCAGCACCGGCGGGGTGCGATGACCGGTCCGGGTCGGCCCGCCTGCCACCAGCCCCCGCATGAACGCGTCCAGCCCCGCCACGTCGAAAGGCTGATGCTCAATGCCGATCACAAGCCAGTCCGCGTGGGTCTGTGCCGACTGCACGCCGCCTTCAAAAGTCAATGTGCGGCCGCCGTCCCAATAGACCGGCTGTCCTGCTTCCAAGAGCTCGATAATCTGATTGATTCGTTTCATTGTGCCTTTTCCGTTGAGGTGGGACTTGTCGGATTCTGTCTACCAGTATTTGAACGGCAATACCCCGAAATGGTCGCTCTTTCCGAGACGCGCAGGCCGCGCGACTCAGACCCAGTCCCGCAGTGGGTGTTCACGATCTGCCAGAGGAAAGGTCGTCCGCCCATGCCGATGTGCGGTGTAGACGCCAAGAATCATCTCCAGCGACCAGCGGGCGTCGCGTCCGCTTGAGATGGGCTCGCGGCCTTCCTCGAACGCGGCGATCAGATCGCGCACCATGTAGGCATTTAAGGTGTCGAAGCCGGGATTATCCGGTTTGAGTACAACCTTCCATGCCGGCTCGACCAAGGCAGGGTTGAAGTTAGGATGGGGGCAGTGCAACAGGTATCCGTCCCAGTTGAGCAGAATGCCCTCAGTTCCGTGGATTGCCAGTCCGCCGGGACGGGGACCGGGACGGACTTCACGGCGGTGCGAGTGGAAGGTGGCCATGATGCCGTTATCGAATGCGTAAGTGGCTTCAAGGTGATTGCCGAGGATGGGGCCGATCTCTTCGTCGCCCTGACGTGCATGTTCCGGTCCGGCGTCCTCTCCGTCCTGGAGGACATAGGCCTGCACCCAGCGAGGATGGCCGAAAAGAAAACAGAGCATGTCGAGTGAGTGTGTGCCGAGGACCATCAGGTCCTGGCCGCCGCCGCGATGGTCCTGTTTGCCGGCGCTGTAGACTTCCTTGACTTCGCCTATGGCTCCGGCCGCGATCATTTCCCTAATTTTGTGCGAATACTGACTGACGCGGCCCTGGTGGGAGACCGCGACTTTGACGCCGGCGCGGTCGCAGGCCTCGATCATTGCGTCCGCTTTCGCCAGCGTTTGTGTGAAGGGCTTCTCACAGAAGATGCCGCGCACGCCGGCCTCGGCTGCAGCGATGACCATGTCATGCTTCTGGTCCATCCAGCGAGGGGCGACACTGACGATGTCCAACTCCTCCTGTTCCAACATCTGCCTGTAATCGGCGTAGAGGTTTTCGCCGCCGACGCCCAGCCGGTCGCCCGCGGCCGCTCTGCCATCGTCGTCGGCATCGGCGACGGCGACCAGGTCGATCTCTTCCATTCCCAGGTATACGGTGTCCAGGCTGTGGCCGTAGTTGCCGCGGCCGGTATGACCGATGACACCTGCTCGGTATCTTGTCATGTCAACTCCTCTTCACTGACGATGTATGCCTTGATTATCGGCTGTGCGGCCGACTTCCAGTTGGCGTCTCTGAATTGGTCGTTTGTGTAGTCTGCGATGACGACCGTGCCATCCTCCATCTGATCCCAGTTGCTATAGCCGGAGTCGGCGGTGGCGTCGAGGCGGACCATGCGCTCACGCCGGAACTGGTCGGGGTAGGTCCCGGAGTCCGCCCGCCAGGACCTGTCGACGCTATGGCTGCCTGGATTCTCGACCGATACGCTCACCGATCGCCAGAGAGAGACGCCTGGCAGATTGCTACCGAAACGGACGAGCCGGGCCCCGGATATGTTTGCCGCTTCTTGCAGAAGGAGGCGACCGTCGACGTGGACGGCAATCTCGCCTTTCGAACGCACGATCTTGTATCTGTGCCACTGCGTCGCATCCAACGGAAAGTGGTAGGCCGGCAGCGACGGTGACTCGTTTCCATTCCCGGGAGAGCCTGTCGTGCTGTGGAATGCGGCTTCTTCCTGGCTGCTTTGGGTTAAGCAGATTCCCTGAGGGGAAATGCGAACGCGACAGCCCGCGAAGAGATCGCAGCCCCCGCTGGATTGATCGGCGAGACGGAGTTCCGCCTCCATTTCCACGCGTGCGCCGCTTGTAAGCGCCGGATACAACGAGAAGAATACCTGATCCTCCGGACCGCAGTCGGTTGTCAGCGTAAGGTGACCGCTGTCAAGAAAGCAGCGAGACTCGTCCCAGATGAACGATGCCGGCTCGTACCCAAGCTTTTCAGCCGGATCCCAGATGAAGGCATAGCTCGCAAACGTGCCCCAGCGATTGCGGTATGTGACCAACAGTTTGCCGGACCTCAGTTTGTGGACAGCCGTACGCTGGCCGTAGAAAGGAGCGAGTATGGGCTCCTCCCATGTTCTGCCATTGTCATAGCTGTGAATGAAGCGGCTGGGCTGGCCGAAGCAACCGTTGCCGAATCCGATTCTGGTGACGGCCAGCAGATGGCCCGGTTCCAACTCGACAATGCCTACTTCCGAGTCACCGTGGTAGGGGTCGTCCGCGACCGTTGCGGTACGACGCCAGGACTTGCCTCCATCATCGGAAAACACAGCTGTGTTGCGGTAGTAAAGGCTGTAGCCTGGAGGGGGCGGGCTCTCGAACACATCAGTCTCGACCGGCTCGGTTCGTGTGTAGACCAGTGTCCCGTCTGAAAGATCTACGACATATCCTGGCTCTCCGCCGACGTCGTCGCACTGAACTGGTTCACTCCAGCTACGGCCATGGTCGTCGCTCCAGAGCAAGTAGTTGGCCATACCTCTGGGGGGCCGCTGCCAGAATGCCAAACGCGGCCAGTCGTCTCCTGAGGTTCGATGGCCCTGGTCGCAGATAATGACGAGCCGCCCGTCCTGCAGGCGGCTCAACTGCGGCGCGACCCAGACGCTCTGGTGCTGCCACACGTTTCGATGCGAAATCGAACGGTGGCCATACCAGGTGCGTCCCCCACTGCTGGAGTAGGCAACCATAATGTGTGTGCTGACAGCAGAGTGCGAGTCGGAAAGCCGGTAGACGGCGACCAGTCCTTCGGGCGTCGCGACGACGTTGGCAACCGAGCAGTACCAACCGCGCGGATTGGGGCAGACCAGATCTTCCGGGTGGTTGCTCTGGTTGGCAATGACGAACTTCCTGTCGTCGGGAACGGCTCGCATCGACCTCAATGTCCCGGAGGCAGCGGCAGGTCGACGCGCACATTGCCGCGCGCGTGCGACTGGAGGAAGCCGACCAGAATCTCTACCGTCTTCTTGGCCTCTCTTGCCGGGCTGAGCAAGTCGCTGCCGTTTTCGATGGCATCGATCAGATCGGCAACGCAGGCCGGGATCCTGGTATACAGGTGGGCTTCGAAGGGAAGGAATTCGGAGTTATTCCTGTCGCGGCGGATGACGCGGCTGTTGTGGACGTCGAGCATGCCGGTTTCGCCGTAGACCTGGAAGGTGAAGCTGGCTGCAAACTGCGACTTGTTGGCATTCACAAAGGCGCGCACCCCGTTACGGAAATGGACGTAGCCGGAGACTGCCGGGTCGGTTGCCGGATCTCTGCCGCCGTCCCCGAGATACCTGTCATAGTGATCGTAGCCGGGTTCCAGTTCGGCGAAGACCCATTCCGGCTCCGAATCGGCAAAGAAGCAGACGCCGTCGACTAGATGTGTGCCGTTGCGGAACATCATCGCACGCGGTCCGCCCAGCGTGGCGACAATGCGCTGCACTTCGCCGATCGACCCGCTGCGGACCGCTTCTCTTGCGACATCGTAGTGGGGTCCCCAACGATTTGTGTGGTCCACGACAAGAAGGGTTCCGCTCGCCTCGCAGGCTTCGATCATGCGCGTGCATTCGTCCACCGTTGTCGCAAACGGCTTTTCGCAGATGATTCCCTTTGCGCCGGCGTTCGCAGCTTCCACAACGATATCGGTGTGGCGGTGGTCTGAGGTGACGACACTGACGATATCGAGATTCTCGCGTTCGATCATTTCGCGGTAGTCAGTGTAGGTTTCCAACTCGCCGAACTCCTGCCCCCAGGTATCTGCTACCTTTTCAAACAGCTCCGTCTTCAGTTCACAGACGGCAACCACGTCGGTTTGGGGGATGAGATGGTAGGCCCCGAGATGAGAGCTGGGGCTGGGCGTCTTCAAGATGTTGCCTGGTTCGGCGGCCGGGCGGTTGGCCGCGATTCCCGACAGACCGACAACGCCTACGCGATATTTCTCTGGCATCTGACTGCTCCTCCTATCCTTCCTCGGTTAGTGATACGTTCAGCTTGTCGGCCCATGCTTCGATCTTTTCAAATGTCTCCGCCGGCACGTCAATCCCCTCGGCCAGGCGCTGCACCCGTGACCTGTGCTCGAAATCGCCCGGAACCAGAACCTCGTCGAATCCTGGCGCCGGCGGTATCGACTTCATGGCATCCAGAACTGCGCGCACATTGCCCTGATAGCCCTCCAACGGCGTAAACGCAGCTACGTCATAGACCTGCATGAACAGACCGGCCATCGACGTCAACTCCGAATTGAAGTCGCCGGCCAACCCGCCCATCAGACTGAAAAACAGCGAAAGCGCATAACCTTTGTGGCCCCCAAACGGCAGCAGAAAGCCGCCGTCAGCGAAATCCTGCGGCTGAGTGCTGGGATGGCCATCTTTATCAACGATTGCGCCCTCCGGCAGCTCAACCCCTTTGCTGCGCGCCACCAATATCTTCCCGCCTGCAATCACGCTCGTGGCAAAGTCAATGACGAAAGGCGAGTCGTCTCCCGTGGGAATGCCGACTGCAATCGGATTTGTGCCCAGGGCGCCGCGCGCGCCGCCAAAGGGAACCACTTGTGAACCCGCCGCCGAAGCGCCCCCCAACGTTATCAGCGTGATACAGCCGGCCCGTGCAGCCTGCTCTGCGTACTCGCCAACACGGCCAATATGGGTCGTACTCTGGAAGGTGACGCAGCAGACCGCCGACTGCCTAGCCCTTTCGATGGCCCACTCCATCGCCCGGCGACTCATATTGTGGCCAAATCCACTGTGCCCGTCAACGTGCATCGTGTTTGCGCTCTCACGGACGATTTCAGGGTAGGCGTCGCTTACAATGTGCCCATCCTCAATGCGGTCCAGGTACATCGGCACAAACTGCACGCCGTGGGAATCGTGGCCGGCGAGATTGGCATTAACCAGGATTTCCGCAACCGTCGCGGCGATATCATCGGGGGCTCCCGATGCCGCAAAAAGTCTCCGGCTGACTCCTCGCAGATATTCGGCTGTGTAGCGTTTCGAAGTTGTCATCAGACTCCCCTGAATTTGAAGCGGATTCGCAACAGTTTCTGTTTCAAGTACAGTTTGAACTCTTGCAGTGTGGCTTTTTGTAACCTGAACTCTTGTTTCGACTGCAGTCGGGCCGTTGTGCCCCGCGTGGGTTCTCAATCGCGAGCCAGCGGCATCTCAACGACCCGCCCTTCGGCGGCGGATTTATACCCTGCCAGCAGAATTTCGGTAAGCAATGCAGCCTGTCGCGCGTTCATCTCGCTCTCGCGCTCCTCGAAGATGCAGTCGACAAAGTAGCTGGCATCGGTGCGACTATCCAGTGCTGAGGAAAGGGATGCGATCGTGCGTTTGGGTTGGGCGTTGACCTCTTCCTGGGTTGTACGCCAAAAACCCATCGGATCGCGGGGATTGATTTCTGGTGGCGTCCAGGGTTGATCATTTGCAAAGACTTCCAACCGCGGTCGATTGGCATCGAGAATCATTGAGCCTTCGGTTCCGATCAGGTGGATCTGGTTGGCGCCTCCGGCCGAATGACTCGCCCATCCGATGCGCCCGCCGGTAATTGTGGCGGTTGCCCCGCCCTCCAGCGTCATTGAAAGGAAGCCGAAATCTTCCATATTCCGGTCCTGGTGTTCAGCGAAAAAGTAGTTGGCTGTGCTGCCGAAGACGGTCTCGACCGCGCGTCCGGATATCATGCAGACCATCCCGAGCGCGTATACGCCGATGGCATACAGCTCGGCCTTTGCATCAACGAAATTGGAGATGACCGGCGGGTAGACTGCCTGTCGCGGCGCGCCCAACCTGGCGGTACCGTTGGGTCCCTTTGAGAACAGGTTATCGACGTGAATTGCTGTCAATTCACCCAGAATACCTGACTCGACGACTCGGCGGGCCTCCTGCACCCAGGCCTGGAGGTTGGAACTGAACATCTGGCTGCGCACGCCCGCCCGTTCGACCGCGGCAACGGCCGCGTCGGCATGTGACAGGTAGGGCGTCATGGGTTTGTCGACATAGACGTGCTTGCCCGCGTCGGCGCAGCGGGCAGCGATGCGTCCGCGGCGTTCAGGGTCGGCGCATACGGAGACGAGGTGCACGTCATCGCGGGCCAGGGCATCATCCAGATTGGGCCAGTAGGGGATGTCCAGGTCCTCTGCGAACTGTTTGTTCAGTTGGGCGCGTTCGGGGGGAACGTCAACTTCGTCGCTCAGGCCAACGAGTCTGCAGCGGGGATCGGCCCGCAGGTTTAGCGCGTAGTTTTCCTGGTGCGTCAGCCTGCCCGAAATCAGAAGGACGCCCAGTTGCTGGCTGCTCATGTCTGGTCTCCTTCGAGAGACAGAGATACCGGTTTTTTGGCGAGGAGTGACCTATCGATGGCTGCCACCATGTTTGAGGTGGACAAGACTGTGGAATGCTGCAATCTTTCGTCCTTGCCACTGACAGAGTTTTCTGTCGGCGCGGGTGCTTGGGCATCCGTGTGAAAGATCGAGCCGCGTGCGCCGAGAATGGCCAGGTTCATCGAGGGGTGATCGTGAGCCAGGGTTATTGCCAGAACGGCCGACTCCCCGTTCTCGTATTCCAGTGCGACTGAGAGATGGCCTTTGTCAGCCGAGCCCGTTGCATAGATCCGGCGCGGGTTGGCCGACAGCCAGATTTCGGCGTAGGCACTCATTTCGGCCAGCAGCGGTTTGAGATCGGCAGTCTGTTGTGCCGCAGCCGCGGTCCAGCGGACAAATAGGGGGGCGCCAACACGGCCGCCGGCAATTGTCTCGCTAACGGTCTGATTCAACACAGTCCAATCGTACATGAGTAACTCCTCGAATTCTGCAGCAATGCTCAACTTTGGACTGTGGATATTTGAAGTGGGAATTCCAAGGGCAGGGGGTTAAGAATCTGCTTGGCGCGGGTTGAGAGCATCATTCAGCCCGTCGCCCAGGAAGTTGATCCCGAGAGAGACGATAGCAATCGTCAGGCCGGGCACGGCCACAAGCCAGGGACGGTAGCGCCAGCTCAGTTGATTGTCATTGATCATTGCCCCCCAGCTGGCTTGCGGAGGCTGGACGCCCACACCCAGAAAACTCAAGCCTGACTCGGCCACGATCGCACCGGCAAAGCCAAACGTGACCATTACAATCAGCGGGCCGAGCGCGTTCGGGATCAAATGCTTCATCAGTATTTTGGCCTGGCTGACTCCAATCGCGCGCGCGGCCTCAACAAACTCCTTTTCGCGCAGCGACAGGATCTGGCCCCGGATCAGACGCGCGTATCCGGGCCACTGAATCACCGAAAGCGCCCCAAAGACTACGATTAAGTCCACATACGTAGGCGTTGCAAAAAACTCCAGGCCTGTCCGCTCATGCATCATATCGACCCAGTCGGCCACCGGCTTGCGGAACGTCGCCGCAATCAGTGAAGCGAAAAGGAGCTGCGGAATCGACATCGTCACGTCGACCGCGCGCCCGATCAACCAGTCCGCCCAACTCCCCAAATAGGCGGCAATGCCCCCCAGAACAATCCCCAAAATGAGGCTGAACGTCGTAGAGATGATGGCGACGATGCCCGCCGTGCGCGCGCCCCACATGATCCGGCTCAACATGTCCCGCCCCAGGTCATCGGTCCCCAAGAGATAATCCACACTTGGGCCTTCAGCAATCCGGTCCAGGTTTTGAAGCATGTAGGGGTAGGGCGCCAGATAGGGACCAAAAATTGCTGCGATAAAGAGCAGCAGAAAAATGAATAGTCCTACCATCGACAGTCTGTTACGCACCAGGCGACGAAAGGCGTCGCTCCACAGACCGCGAGCCTTCAATTCCTGCGCCTCAAGTTGCAGCGACAGGTCCGCTACATTAGCGGCATCCGTCTGAGCCATCCAGTATTCCTCTCAGCTAGGGCTTTCCGCTTTCTCTAGCTGGTGCCCAGGGCATTCGTCACCGTGTTTTCGGAACTACCTCGCCTTCAACTCTCCTAGTCGTAGGCGACCCGGGGATCCAAAACAGGATAGACAAGGTCCACGATGAGGTTTATCGCCATTGTCAGACCGGCTGTGAAGAGAACCACACCGTTGATCATGTTGAAATCCCGGCCCGACAACCCTTGCTGGAACAGTCGGCCCAGCCCCGGCAAGTTGAACGCAAGGTCAACAAACACCGCCCCCCACATAAAGTCGTCCACCAACAGTCCAAGCGAGGTAACCACAGGAATAAGTGCATTGCGGGCCACGTGGCGCGTCATAACCAGGACTTCATTCAATCCCTTAGCACGCGCGGTTCGAACATAGTCATTCTGCAGTACTTCGAGGATCCCACCGCGCGTCTGGCGGATAATGCCCGCAAGTGAACGCGTCGAGATGATCGCAGCCGCGACAAAATAGGATGGATGCATGATGCCCTTCCATCCACGCGGTACGTTCATCAGGTCCAACCACAGTACCGTGACGATCAGCATGATCGGCACAAGAACATACGGCGGTATCGACCAGAAAAACAGGCTCCCGCTAACGATCGAATAGTCCAGCCATGTGTTGTGGAATCGGGCCGCTAATATCCCTAAGGGAATCCCCACAAATGCCATAATCGCAATCACGCCCAGCGCTAATGCACCGGAAACAGGTAGCGCACGTTTGATACGCGGCCAGATCGGCGCCGCGTCCAGGAACGAATATCCGAACTTGCCCTGGAGCAGGTTGCCCATATAGGTGCCGAACTGCTCGTGGAAGGGTCTGTCCAAACCGTACTGACTACGCAGTTCGGCCACTTCCTCTTCATTCAGATAGACACCCTGTGCAGCCCACTGTGAACGCAGAATCGTGACCGGATCGATCGGCCCGAGATAGCCCAAAAGGAAAACGATCATCAGAGTCGCAAAAAGCGTTGGGATGATGATCAGCAGCCGAATCGACATGTAGCGGGTCACGTCTCAATCCCCTGTGGCACGTGTTTCGTGGTGAAATAGAAGCAGGTGTTGGTCAGCGGCAAGCGGCTCAAGGGCAGCCGGCCGCTGACCAACAGGCGTTACAGTTTACCGTTCTTTGCGATAGGTCTCCGTCATCGTGTGCCAGAAGCTGATGCGGCTCTGGCCATAGCCACCGACCCAGGGCTGTACCTGATACCAGCCGCGGATGTAGCCCGTGGGAATCACGAGCGCGGCATCGGTGAACTTCTTCAGCATAGCCTGTGAGCGCTCGCAGTACTCGGCGCTGTTGGGATCCATGGAGAGAAGCGCATCGATTTCCTCGTCCCACCCCTCTTCGGTGTAGTTGGTCCAGGACTGGTAGGAGCCGCCACGCGTGTGGGCGATTGCCTCAAGCAGATAGCCCGGACGCGGCAGGAAGGAGCCGCCACTTGTTACCTGCATGGAGACAAGTCCTTCACCGTCGACAAACTCGGACTCGGCGTTCTTGATCTCGACATCTTCGATGCCGAGGTTAACGCGCCACATCTCCTGGATGATCTGGGCAGCGCGGATACGGGGCGGATCGCTCCCGCCGGTCATAATCCGGATCTTTGGCACGGTCTCGCCTGTCGGGCCATACTTGGACTCCGCCAGGAACTCCATGGCCCTTTCCGGATTGAAGGGATAGGGTTGGAAGTTGGGGTCAAAGCATTGGTAGGCCGGCGCCATCGGGCTGCCGGAATTGCTGGGGGCCTGCTCGCCTTCCCAGGCTATATTCGCAACTTTGTCCCACTCGATCGCCGACATAAGCGCGCGGCGCAGATTCACGTCGTCCACCGGTTCCTGCTCGGTGAGGAAGTACATAGCCCAGAATGCAGAAATCGGTACCTCACGGAAAGCGTCCGGCTGATTCTGGCGCAGGAGCACAGCTGACGGGCCGGCAAGATTCAGAGCCAGGTCAATCTCCTCGTTCTCAAACATGAGGAGCATTGTCTGGAAGTCACGGATGGTTGTTGCTTCGATGCCGTCCAGCAGAGTCGGTTCACCCCACCAGTTCGGATTGCGTTCGAAACGGTAGATTGCGTCCGGCTCAGGCGACAGATGCACCGGCTTGAAGGGGCCGCTGACGATCAGGTCGGCCGCATTTTCACCCTGGAAGAAGCGTTCCGCCATCGCACCGCGCCATTCTGTGGCGTCATTGAATTCGTCAGCTCTTTCCAACAGATCGGCGTACTGGTCAAAACGGGCCGGGGCCGCTTCACGGAAACCCCACAACTGAGGCAGCGAGCCTTCGGACCGCCAGAGCTCGACCTTCAGTGTTTTGTCGTCCAGGGCCGTAAGACCGGCAATAGTCTCAGTTTCGCCGTCTGCGAACTCATCGATGCCCACTACCGCGCCCATCACGAAGTTGCGGGGCCATGAGTTGCGGTCGGAGTGGAAGATGTAGTTCCACCAGTCGATCGCATCCTGGGCGGTGATCGACTTGCCGTCGGACCAGACCGCCTCTTCCTGGATGTGGAAGATGTACTCGGTGAGGTCTTCGTTCACTTCCCAGTCTGTGGTGAAGAGGCCGGGCATTACATTGCCGTCGATGTCCACCAGGAAGGGCGGCATGAACATATGACCGAAGTTACAGGGGCTGCCGTAGTCGATGCCGGGGAAGGGACCGGACCCGCAGCCGCCTTCATGCACGACGTTGAGTATCTGGTCTTCGGCCGCATCGTCGGGCAACATTACTTCCGGCATCATGGCATCCGAGTCGCCTGAATCTGCCATGCCGTCTCCTGCCGGTGCGGCCGGTGCGACACATGCAGTCAGGGAGATGCCAAGGACCAGAATGAGGCCCACCATCATTTGCCATCGAAATCTCGACATGCTTTTCACTCCTTAGCTTTATGATTGCGCCCCAGAACGGCGCGCAGTGAAATCCTGCCTGATTCTGATGAATTGGCGGCGTCAAACTGAAGCCGCCGCAACAAGAACAGTTCTTTCGTCTCCTTCTCATCACCTCCTTTCACCTTAAGACTTTCGCCAACACAACTATAGCTAGGGGTAACTGCGCAGCTGCAAGAAATTTGCAACCCTGAACGAGGCCAGCAAACCTGTTCTCGATCTCCGCACCCCTCGCCTCTTGCCCTTGTATTTTGGGCGGTCGGGCCTGCGGCCCTCCCTTGTGCAGGGGCTGCGCCCCCGCAACGCCCCCCTCCAAAACCACGCCTCACCGGCCGTGCGTCCTCATTCCAGCCATGCGGCTCCATCAACCTGACGGCCGCCAACCTGATACGCAACCAGACCGGCTGTATGCCTGCGGCGATGAAGCGCTGGTCAACACAGACACTTTAGTTGTGACAGACACTGTAATTGGCCTGGCGGTTACGGCTAGCGAATATAAGCCTGTCCAACTGCCCCGATCAGAACCCTGGCTTTCGCGCACCAAAACCGTCCAACCATTTCGTGGGAGCGCCAAGGCATTGCCCGGCAAAAAGAGAAACTGTTTGGCCTGATGTCCAATCCCATTCCAGGTAACTCTAAGGGCAACGTCTTAAGAATGGAATCTACCACTGGCAAATTCGTTGATACGGTTGTTCAGAAACTTGGGAGCTGATTGTCTCGAGCCGAACGATAGATCAATTGGAGAGCAGTGCAGCTGAGCGCGGCAATTTCGCATATGAAATCCGGCCGGGGAATTGACGTCATTATGCAAATCTGCACCTTTTCGTCAGTCAGCAGCCATGATACTGGATCTGATACACCGTGTCAAAGGCCTGAAATTTACCAGAAAATGCACAGATCCCACCGCCATTGGTCGAGCCGCTCGCGCCGCCGGCACATCTGCCAGTACTCTTTGCTATGCGAAAATGGGCCCTGCCACAGGCTTTGTACATAATTTGGAGTAAGCATTGCCCAATATGAACGAAATGCTTCCACCTCCGCAAAGTGCGCTTCGATTCTCACGTACGGCCAGATCGGACAAAGACCGTTCTCTTATGGCATAATTGCTGCCATAGGAGCATTCTAACTACATTCAGTAACTTCCAATTCCCAAAGGAGGTCGGCGTGCAACCTGAGACTTACAAACACTATTGGGAGAAGGGCTGGGCAGTCGAGGAGGGAGTCTTCAGCCGCGAAGAAGCCGACCGTATTGCCCAGGTCGCGCTCGAGATTAGCCAGGAAGAGCTGAGCAAAGACAACGACGATTACGTCGTCGACAAGTCGAATGACGGCGAGATTGCACCCCGGAAGATCGACCGCCCCTTTCTCAAAAGCCGCCAGTTCCAGTCCTTCGTAATGGACAAACGATTAACCAAATTGGTGGCGGAACTGCTTGGCGCGCCGCCCTTGCTGTCAGGCGATCAAATCTTCATGAAGCCCCCACAGTTCGGCTCGGCCAAACCCTACCACCAGGACAACTTCTACTTCCAGTGCGACCCCGGCGACCACGTAATCACCGCCTGGATCGCTCTCGATGACGTCGCCAAGGAAAATGGCTGCCTGCGCTACATCGACGGCTCGCATAAAGGTCCTATCTTGCCGCACGAAGCAGTACCCGGCGAACCGTACAACCTCGTGCCCCCGCCCGAACTGATCGATCTGCAAAAAGAATCGCTGGCCCTCGTCAAAAAGGGCGGCGTCGTTTTCCACCACAGCCAGGCCCTGCACACCTCCCATCGCAACGAATCAGACCGCTGGCGCCGCGGCTACGCTACACATTGGGTTACCGCCGACGTAACCTCAACAAAAGGAACGCTCGACAGAGCCTATTTCCGCCGCGAAGACTATCCCGCCTGATTCCAAAGCGCCGGTCGCCTTCCGGCCCCGAATTGTCCCAATTTCCGATAACGATGTCGTTACATAACATTTGGTCGTTACATAACAATCAATCGAGCTTGTAGCCCCATCTAAAGGAGACTTAGTACATGAACCGTTCCAAATTGTCCATCCTATTATTTGTCGTCCTTGCCCTCATGCTGAGCGCTTGTGTGGCGCAAGCTCCCGCCCCTGCTGCCGAAGAAGAGTCGATGGCCGCTGACGAAGAGCCAATGGCGGAAGAGGCCGAATCCGACAGCGAGGCCGAGTTTGAACGCATCCTGGCTTGCGTCGAGGAAAACTTCCCGGCGGAGAGCTACTTCACCAATGACCTGCTGCCAGCTGCCGATGCAACCTGGGAAGCGATGGACTGCACCAGCGTCGATTCCATCAAGGTCGGCATGCCATGGGTGCTCAACGACGAAGAAGCGCCCTGGTACAACGCCATCGAACTGGGTTACTTCGCCGACGTTTGCCTGGAAGTTGAGCTGGTAGCCGGTGGACCTGGCGTCGACCATCTGCAGACGCTCGCCGGCGGCGCCGTCGACATCGCCGTCGTAGCCGGTGGCAGCCGCGTACCCTCCATCGTATCCAGCCCTACCCCAGCTGACGTAGTGGCAGTCGGTACATTCCTCAAGCACAGCCCTTATGTCTGGCTGGGCCTGGATCCGGACACGCCCCAGGATCAGCGCTCCGACAAGGTACTGACACCCCAGGACTTTATCGGCAAAAAGGTGGGGCTCCAGGGCAGTGACGACTACCTGTTTAATTTCATGTCCAACAAGCACGGCATCCCGGCCGACGAGGTTGAGCTGATGGAAGCAGGCTTTACGCCTGACCCGGTCCTGGTAGGCGCTATGGACTACATCGGCGCCTGGATCGTTAACCAGCCGCGTCTCCTGGAAGAAAAAGGTTTTATGAACTGGGTCGCCTTCCGCTTCAGTGATTGGGGTTGGGACGGCTACGGTGACGTCACCGTTGTACGGCGAGAAACTTTTGAAGAGAATCCCGATCTGGTGCGCCGCTTCCTGGCCGCCCAAACCCGGGGCCTGAACTATCTGCTCGAAAATCCCGACGAGTCCGCTGAAATCGCAGTCGTGTACGGCGTCGATGCCCAACTGACAAAGGAACAGGCCCTTCGTCGCTTCGAGCTGCAGGAAGCCCTTGTCCTCGGTAGCGACGACCTGCCCGTTTCCCACATGTCGGCCGATCGTTGGAATACGCAGGTTGCATCCATGATCCAGTATGACCAACTGGAACTGGACGCCTGCCAGTAGTCAGTGCGGCAGGCGGTGTTCCTAGCGACGCGCAGGGGCGTGGAAACACGCAACGGTCTCGCTTCCGCAGGGCACGCCGCCATGAGCCTTGCCTACCATAACCCGCCAAGGACAAGAGCTGACGCTCTTGTCCTTGGCCTGCTTTCGCGTCGAAGTCAAGGCAAAATAGTAAAGAATTTCCTTAACCCTGTTGAATGATAATCGCACCAATTCCTGAAGACTATAGTCTTAATCATTTCAGGAGGAACTGGACAATGAACAGTCCCCTACTTCCCGTTTGGATGCTGGCCGGCCTGACCCTCTTGTTAACCGCCTGCGTAGCGCCTGTCGCCATCCCCGCCATTGAAAGTGAGAAAGGCGAGGCCGCGGCGGAGGCCAATGATAGTGACACTGAATTCCAAAGCATCCTTGCCTGTGTCGAGGAAAACTTCCCAGCCGAAAACTACTTCACCAACGATCTATTGCCCGACCCCGATGCTGACTGGGTTCCCATGGATTGCGAAAGCATGGATCATGTCAAAGTTGGCATGTCCTGGATACTTAACGACGGTGGCGCACCTTGGTACAACGCAGTTGAGTTGGGATTCTTCAGCGATCTTTGTCTCGAAGTCGAGCTGGTGCGAGGATTGACGGGCATGGGCCACTTGCCAACATTGGTTGACGGCGGCGTGGACTTCGCTGTCAGCGCCGGTGGTAGCATTGTACCTGCCTTTATTACCAGCCCCGATGGAGGGGACATCGTAGCGGTTGGCTCCCTGATCAAGCATAGCCCATACATCTGGCTGGGTCTGGATCCCGACACCCCTACGGACCAGCGCTCCCAAAAGGAAATAACGCCCCAGGACTTCATCGGCAAGACAGTCGGCATCCATGCAGGCGAGGACTACTACTTTGACTTCATAACCACCAAGTACGGCATCTCTCCCGACGAGGTGGACCTTGTCGAAACCGGCTTTACCCCGGATCCTGTACTTGCCGGCGAGATGGACTACACCGGGGCCTGGCTCATCAACGAAACTCGCCTGATGGAGGAGCAGGGCTACATGAACTGGGTCGCTTTTCAGTTCAGCGAGTGGGGTTGGGACGACTATTCGGAAGTCATAACCGTGCGCCGGTCCACCCTGGAGGATAGCCCCGACCTTGTGCGACGTTATCTGGCCGCAGTCATTCGCGGCCTTTCGCATGTTCAGCAGTACCCGGAAGAATCAGCCGAGATCGCCGTAAGGTATGCGATAGACGCAGAATTGACCAAGGATCAAGCTGTACGCCGCTTCCAGCTCCAGGAAACACTCATCGCCGACGCTGACGGGCTTCCCATCGGGCACATGTCCAGCGGTCGCTGGAATGAACAGGTTGCTTCGATGCTACAGTATGATCAGATGGATCTGCCTGCGTGCGAATAGGCGCCCAAGGGGGACGGAAACAAATTGACTATTGAGTTTTCGCATATCAGCAAACGGTTTGGCGACGTTGAAGCGTTACAGGACGTCAGCCTGACCATACCGGACGGCGAGTTCGTCACTCTCATCGGTCCGTCCGGCTGCGGCAAAACCACCATGCTGCGTATTGCCGCCGGGCTGGAGGTTCCTTCCGGCGGTAACGTCTCGGTAAATGGCGACACGCCCAGCAACGCCTGCCGCCAGCATCAGATAGGTGTAGCCTTCCAGCGTCCGGCCCTGCTGGCATCCCGCTCTGCTCTGAGCAATGTGCAGATGACGTTGGAAATCACAGGTCCGGAAGGCGCGCTGTCGCCAGATGATCTGCTCACCGACTTCGGCCTGGGCGATTTCCACCATCATTACCCCCACCAGCTCTCCGGGGGAATGCAGCAACGCGTCAACATTGCCGCCGCCCTTGTTCACAATCCACCCATTCTGCTGCTCGACGAACCGTTCGGCGCCCTCGACGAGTTGACACGCGAATCGATGGGCGAATGGCTCGGCGATGTCCTGAATCGTTCTTCCAAGACCGTCATCTTCGTCACCCATAGCGTAGAGGAGGCCACCATCCTGTCCGACCGCGTGGTTGTCCTCTCGGCCCGTCCCGGCCGCATCGCCGAAACCATCGATATCGCGTTGCCGCGTCCCCGGTCGCGGGCCTTTCGCACCGACGAAAACTTCCTGCGCGAAGTGGCGCGTGTGCGCTCATCGCTATACCGCGCTGTCGAAATGAGCAACTGACAGTCCGAACGCTCTCGACCGGCCGCCGCGCTCGTGTAAATTTCAGCTAGTTTCTGCCTACTCATCTTCTTCCGTCACGCCAGGCAGGGGAAACCAATGAACGAACGACTTGCCTACCTGATCATGTTTGTCTCAGTACCCATCCTTTGGGTTCTGGCCATCCAAATAACCGGATTTGAACCTTTCCTCCTACCTCCGCCTGACATGGTAGCAGACATCCTGTGGAACGAACGCGACATACTCCTCTCCCATACCTGGACAACTATCGTCGAAGCCCTGACCGGCTACGCTGTCGCCAATCTGATCGCCATCACCTTGGCGGTCTCCTTCCTCTACTTGCCCTGGTTCGAAGCCCTGGCCATCCCTTGGACCGTGATCATCAAGAACGTGCCATTTGTCACGATCGCCAGTATCCTGATTATCATCCTGGGTGACACGCCGCTGCCCAAGATAATAATCGTCGTCCTGATCACCTTCTTCCCCATTCTTGCAAACGTGACCAAAGGCCTGAAGTCGGCCGACTCGGTCTTGCTGGACCGGATGCAAACGCTGGACTCCAGCCAGTGGGAAATCTTTACCAAGGTCCGCTGGCCAAGCGCCCTTCCCTACTACATCGCAGCCCACGAGATCGCCTTCACCGGCAGCATTATCGGCGCCATCGTGGCCGAATGGCTCTTCGCCCGCCGCGGCCTTGGCTATCTGATCGTTCAGGCCATGACACAGTACCGCGCAGACCGGCTGTGGGCGGTTACCATCCTGGCAAGCGCCCTCGCGGTTGGCGCCTATCTGCTCATAAAAATCATCGAAAAATATCTGTTCCGCTGGCAAGTCGAGGACCTGACCTGACCTGTTCTTGGCGGGCCGTCATTACTGATTTCACTAGCGAAATGTCCCTCAACATCGATACCTCAGTCAAATATGATGGCCCCAAGGCCGAATTTGCCTCGTTCACCGGCAGCCCTCTCTGGGGCTACGGCGTCGACGGCGTCATAGAACGGGCGCAAGACCAGGGCTGGCAGGTTGCCCGCCGAGAACGTCTGAACACACCATACGGTCTCTCGCCGCTGGTAGTCCACTTCGTCACCGCCACCGGACGCGACGTACTCTGGATCCCCTCCTACGGCGAAGTCGTAGGCGAGGACTCGCTCTATCACCTGAACTTCGAAAAGAGCTTCTGGGTCCTATGGCAAGCAGGTGTCAAGGTCATGCTTGTAGGAGGCACCTCCGGCATCGCCGACTGGCGATCCGGTGAAGAAGCAATCATCCCTGGCGATGTCGTACTGCCGTGGAGTTTTTACACGCGTCCGGTCCACCGCGGCCTGCCCGGCACGCCGTTCGAGAGCATGTGGTCAAAGTCCCACTTCCTGCTGGGACAGCCCTTCTGCCCGCATTTGCAGGGCATCATGGAATCCAAGCTCGCGCCCTTCGTCGAGAGCGGCCAGATTCGCGGCGTACGCCCCCCTGCCGACACACGCGTTGCCCTGGTCGTGCCCGAATCCATCACCTTCGAAACCGACTTTGATATTCTGCACTGGCTCGCAGTCTCGAAGAACGCATCCGAACTGCAGCCGGACCGTCCGACCATCGCCACGCTGCACGGCGACTGCCTCAACCCGCTTCTGGCCCGCTATCTGGGCATCCATGTGCTCTACTACCACATGGTCAGCAACTACGCCCAGGGTTTGGAGCCGGAGCACAATATCCGCGGCACGATCCACCACCTCTATACCAAGATTTTCCCGGAGATCTCCTTGACGCTGGAACTGGACCTGCTGTCGACGCTGGACATTCCTGACGGCGGAAACTGTGTCTGCACATCCAGCCTTACCGAGGCGCCTCCCGTTTTCAGTCAGTCCCTGACCCAGCCTGAATGACCGCCCCAAACCGCCGGCGCTCTGCAAGAGCCTGGCGCAAAACGGCGAAGGGCCTGGCCATCCCAAACCCTTCACAGGAAAGGACCTATGACGACAATCCCATCCGCACGCTATGCACTCATTGGCGGCTCCGGCACCTGGGGGGCGCGGTTCCCCGAAGACCTGGACCTGCCAAACGTAGAACTAACCGACTACTTTGAGGGCTTCGACACCCCCTACGGCCGCACCGCCCCATTCAAGCTCCTGCGCATTGCCGGCCAGCCCGTCTGGCGTACTGCAATGCACGGCATGTGGGACCACGGCGGCGGCCAGGGCTCCCGGCCGCGCACGCCCTGGCTGGCCGCCAAACAGGTGGGCTGGGTACTGGAGCAGGCCGGCGTCCAGTGGGCCATGGTTGAGGCATCGGTAGGCGGCATCCAGAGGCCGGACAAGCCCGGCGAGCCGCTGCCCCCCTGGAGCGTCACCATCAATTCCGACTACATGATGTTCTTCCGGCCAGAGGAAGACCAACCCTTTTTCGGCGGGCGCAAACGCTCTGCCCGCTTAAAGGACCCCTTCTGCCCCATAATGAGTAAGCTCCTCTCTGATGCAGCCCGAAAGGAGCCAAAGTTCATCGGCGTATACGACAACGCCATCTATGTCTGCACAGCATGGGGACGCTTCGAAACTGCCAAGGAGATCCAGGTTTACGCTGCCATGGGCGCTCACGTTGTGGGTCACACGCTCGCACACGAATTGCCCGTGTTCCGCAAGGCCGGCGTACGCCTTGCTTCGGTTGGCATCATCTCCAACCATGCCGAGGGCAGTGAGGAATGGGTAGGCGACAATCCCGATGCCATGGCCGACTTCTACTTCAGTTGCCCCCACTATTTGGGGCCCGTAATGGCCAACGCCATGCAGGAACTGATCGAGAGCGGGGCGACGCCGCCCGAAGAAGACGACACTATCTTACAAGGGTTGGGACAGTTCCCCGTTGAAGGGGCGTAACCAGATTGAGAAGGAACGATGCTTTGTGGATTGTGAGGGAACCATATACGTAATTAGTCACCACTGTTTTTCGTCTGCTTATGGCGTAGTGGTCGGGGTCGGCGTAGCGGTCGGGGTTGGCGTAGTGGTCGGGGTCGGCGTAGCGGTCGGGGTCGGCGTTGGCGTATCAGTGTCGAATGGTCGAGGAAACATCGGCTGAGGTTGTCCTTCAGGCCCTGGGCCGTCATGCCACTCAGTTGTGCAACCACTGGCGAGTAGGCCCCACAGAAATAAGGACGCAATCACAGGTGAATATTTTCTGACCATCTCTTCCACTTTTGTGGCCTCTAATTGCGTATATAGTTCCCGTTTGTGATGTGCCGGTCTACTCTTGGACAGACGACTCAGTCGTAACAACCACAGGCGAGCCGACTATCCAGAGTGACCGCGCCGTGTCGACCTGGTCGCAGGCCTCCAGAGTCAGCCCTCGCCGCAGATGGCTTGGGCCTCCCGTCGGTTCGCCGGCAGCTGACGCCACGGTCAGACACAGTTCTTCAACCGAACCGTGCGCCAGTCGAATCTGGCCAATGTCAAGATACCGAAACTGCTGCAGGCGTGTAGAGGAACATTTGGCCAGATGGAGCGTACTTCCTGCCTCGGGCCCGTCTGCTTCCATACACAGATCATAGGCGGGCATCAAGAATTGCCCAGACGAAGGCGAATCCATGTGAAACATCTCATCTTCCGCGCCGGGCTTGCAGGTGTGCGCGGTCAGAGCCCCCTGCAGATTCAGAGAAGCGCCGACTCCAGGCACATCAACACAGTAGAACTCCGGCTCATCCAGCGGGTCCCGCAATTGGATCAGGCCAGTCAGAAATAATTCCTGTTCCTCTACCTCTTCCGAAGTCGGCTCTTCCGGCTCTGTTGCCTCGGCTTCTTCCGCGGCTGGGACTGGCTGTGGAGTTACAGGCGGCGAGGTCGCAACTTGACAGGCGCCTAGCAGGATAGCGACAGCACCCAGAATGATGCCCGTTGCAACGTGTAAAATTTTCGAATCGGGTCGCAAGAGGCGAATGCTCGACATCAGTACAATTTCCTCAGAACCAGGCCTGCTAAACGGGAGGCAAGCGAATACGGCGGCATCGTGTCGGTCGAATTATACATCGTTTCGGCCCGACGCTGAACTCGAATTGGCACTCTTGACAAAACGGACTGGAGTCTCCTCCATACGATGAAGCGTCTACCCAACATCCTGCTCTTCCTCACCGACGACCACGGCCAGTGGGCGTGCGGCCCTTACGGCAATCGCGAGGTGAGCACGCCCAACCTGGACCGCCTGGCCGCCTCCGGTGTCGTCATGGAGAACGCCTTCACGCCGACGCCGGTCTGCTCCCCGGCCCGCGCTTCGCTGCTGACAGGGCTGACACCCTCGCAACACGGAATCCACGACTACATCGCCATGGCGTTCGACCGCAGCTCCTGGCTGGCGGCGGAGCAAACCCTTCCTCAGCTCTTGCAGAAGGCTGGCTACCGCACCGGCCTCGCCGGCAAGTGGCACATTGGCAACGAAGACGCGCCGGCAACTGGTTTTGATTCCTGGTTCAGTGTAGGCAGCGCCTACCCGCTTTACCACAAAGGGACGCGGGAATACTGCAATCAAGGACGGATGGAAAGCATAAGCGGATACACCGACGACATCATCGCTGAACAGGCCTCCAGATTTGTAAGTGTCGCTGATGACCGCCCGTTCTTCCTGCTGGTCAGCTTGACCGCCACACACGGCCCTTGGAAAGGACACCTGGAAAGGCTGGTCTCGCAGTATCGCGCAGACCCCCTCTCCGGCATCCCCACGGGTGAATCCTATCCGTTTGGGGAACAGGCTCTGGAATCTTTGAGCGTGGACCGGCGTCATGAACGTGAGGCGCAGGCACAATACTACGCCGCCGTCAGCCACATTGATGAGATCGTCGGACGACTCCTGAAGGCTGTTGAAGAAACCGGCAAATCGAACAGTACACTCGTCGTTTACACTTCAGACCACGGGCTCAATTGCGGCCACCACGGCATCTGGGGCAAAGGAAATGCAACGCTCCCCCTTAACATGCTGGAAGAATCGATTCGCGTTCCATTGCTGCTAAGTTGGCCGGGCGTGGTGAAGGCGAAGACGCGCAGAGGCGAAATGGTTAATCACCTGGATCTCTTTCAGACCCTGGCAGAAGCCGGGGAAGCAAGGCTCCCTACCTACACCGACTTCGCTGGCAAAAGCTTGTTGCCTCTGTTGCTCGAACAAGAGGAAGACAGGCCGTGGCGCAATGTTCAGTTTGGCGAGTACGGAACGGTGCGCATGGCCCGCTCGCAAAAATACAAACTGGTTCGCCGCCATCCGAACGGGCCCGACGAACTCTTCGACCTGGACGCTGACCCGCGCGAGAGCCGGAATTTCATCGACAGCTACACGCATGTACCCGCGGCCGGGCAGCTCTCCCGTCTGATGGATAACTATTTCCATCGCTATTCCAGACCCGGCAAGAGCGGCACGCTCGGATCCGCCCTGCCGCAACATAACATGACCGAAGCCTGGCGCGTATAACCTTCAAGCCCGCTGTTCATGCCTCGCCTCGAAAGACCTGAGCAAGGCCGCCCCGACAACTACCGTGAAAGCAAGAAACTGCAGTAGAAAAACGCGGAGATTCCACTTCGGTAGGATTACAACTTTCGACGGAGCTATAAGCTGCCTAACGCGTCTATCAAGCGGCCGGTATACCGAATTGTCCGCATGTAATCTTCGACATAGATATTTTCATTGGGCGCGTGGAGATTCCCATTGGGGTTGCCCGCACCCCCGCCGGCAATACCGGGAATGCCGAACGTCCCGCACAACTGGTACATCGGGCCGCCGCCGGCCGAAGACGGGTATACCACCGGTTCCGCGCCAAAGACATCGCGCGCCACAGCTATGCTCGCATCGACCCAGGGGTGTTCGACTGGTGACCGGTAGGGCCAAAGTTGCGCCAGAAGCTCGACGTTCACGTCCGTAAATCCTCGCCGGTCCAGGTGCTCCCGTACCAGTCGCAGCACAAGTTCTGGGTTCAGGTCGGGGACCAGGCGGAAGTCCACCTTGGCCGAAGCCTCGTTGGGAAGGACCGTCTTTGGCCCCGGCCCTGTGTACCCGGTCAGGATGCCACAGACTGTGCAAGTCGGATCGTACAGAAGCTGTTTGACTACGTCTGTCCCGGTCGCGCCCTTCAAAAACGACGTGATTCCAAAGTCCCGCTTGGACTCTTCCTCATCAAACGGGATGCGCCGGATAAACGCCCACTCCTCCTCAGTCGGTTCGGCCACGTAGTCCATCAGCCCATCAACCGAAATGTTCTCGTTTTCGTCCTTCAGGCTGGCCAGTGCCCAGATGAGGCGCCATGCCGGATTACCCACAATCGCCCCATTCATCGAGTGCAGGTCGCTGCCGGCTCCGCTGACCGAGAGGCCCAGGTACGCGATTCCCTTCATTCCGAGCGAGATGACCGGTCTGCCGGCCCCATCCCTCCCCCCGCCTTCCCACAAGCAGGCGTCCGCGCCCTCCAACAATTCGCGATTCTCGTCGACGAAGCGTCCCAGGTTGGGGCTGCCGATCTCTTCCTCGCCCTCAATGACCCACTTGATTCGGATCGGAAGTTCCCCCACCGCCTGCTGATACGCTTCGATGGCCTGCACACGCGCCATCAGAGGGCCTTTGTTGTCCGACACGCCGCGTGCCCACACGCGTCCCGCCCTGATCTTCGCCTCAAACGGGCCGGAATCCCACAGTTCCAGCGGCTCGGGCGGCTGCACGTCGTAATGGTTGTACATCATGAGCGTTTTGTCGCCGCTTCCAATTTCGCCGTAAACGACCGGCGCTCCGCCTTCCACCGCAACTACCTTGGACTCGAATCCAGCCCTCCGCAGCCGGTCACAGACCCACTCCGCAGTCTCTTCAATGCCAATACCCTGCGCGATTATGCTCGGCTTGCGACAGAACTCCTGAAGCTCGCCCAGAAAGCGCTCCTGATTGGCTTGAACGTTAGATTCGAATCGCTTCATACGGAACTCCTCAGATTCAGGCCACGGTGTAAACTACCCAGCCACAACTGCTTTGCAACTCTGAACGAGGCGAGCAAAGGTGATCTCTCCACTCTCTACTCTTATATGGGCGGTCGGCCGCAAGCGGCCTCCCTTGTGCAGGGGCTGCGCCCCCGCAACGCCCCCCTACAAAACCATCCTTCACCGACCTTGTCTGCGCGTTCCGGCAGTGTCGCTCCAGCAACGTGGCTGCCGCCAACCGAATACGCAATCAGATTGCCTGAATGGCGGCAGGGATATAGGGCTGGTCAAGACAGGAAATTCATATGGCTTAGCAGTTACCTGAATTCCAATAGAGCAACCACGACAATAAGAGTAGTCAAACATGGCCTAGCCTGGCCATGACCCGTTGCCTGAACTCCGGCAGCAAGAACGAAGCCAGGCCTGTCCCTACAGCCAGACCGGCAAGGGTATACATGCTAGTGTCCAGACCGAATACATCACCCAACATGCCTATCGGCGTAACAAATAGCGACCCAATCCCCCACACCATCCCCATCATTACCCCTGATGCCATCGCCATCCGGTCCGGCGCAAGACTTTGGGCCAGTACGGTGGCAACCGGTTGGCTTGCAAACAGAGACATGCCTGCCGCGATCAGAAACAACAAACTGAGGATTCCGTCCGTCCTGACAAAAGCAAAGATCGCCGCCCCAGAAACCAGCAATGAAATCACGATGACCCAAGAACTGGAATAACGGTCGGAAAGATGCCCCCCTAACAGTCCCCCCAGCGCGCCAAACAGAGCAAGCGCCGATAGACCAAACCCGCCCATCAGAAGAGAGACCGCCCGGTTGTCAACCAGAAATATCGGAAGAAACGTGGTGAAGCCGCCCATAATGGCAGCGCGAAATGTCATCAGTACAGCAAGCAGAATTAACGGACCTACAAGCGTCTGGGCCCCGTCAGAGAGTCCCGTCCCGCTGCTCTCCACCGCATCAGACACCGACGACTCCTTGGGAACGTCAACGCCGACGAAGTGATAGATCGCAGCAGCCGCCACAAACCCGAACGGTATCAACAAATAGGTGGATTCCAGCCCGAATAGAGTGACGACGCCAACGCTCAGAAGAGGACCCACGGCTATGCCAATATTGCCGGCAAATGTGAAAATCGACATAGCCGTGCCATGCCGCCCGCCAGACGTCGCCCGCACCATCATGGCCGCGTGCGGATGAAACATGGCATTGCAGAACCTGCCAAATACCACACATACCATTAACAGAGAATAGGTCGGCGCCAGGCCGATCAAGCTCATACCAAGCGCCGCACCGATAAGACCCAGAATCATGAACCAGGCCCTGGGAAAGCGATCCACCAGCCAGCCGATAAAGGGCTGGACCGGCATCAGCATGAAACTCGTCAGCGAGGTAAAGAATCCCACATCGGTAAGGGTCAGGTTCATTCTGTCGATCAGCAGCGGCCACAGAGGAATCAGTGTGGCATAGTACATGTCCCCCACCAGGTGACCAAAAGAAACCACGCCGAGTCGGAATATATCAAGTTTGACAGATGGCGCGGCCGGCGCTTTCGGAATCGCAGTCACCTTAACCTCGGAACGCAAATCTTCCTATCCCTTCCCAAGCCGGTTCGACCTGAACGGCCTGCCGGCCCGCTTGCCGCCGTAGCAGAATCCGCATCGCAGGCCTCGCAGCATCCGCTGCATCCTTCGTCAGACCCACGAGTATACCGGTCATCACATCGCGGCCGCTGTAAAGAAAAGCACCCCGCACAACAGGGACTTATATACATGATTAGGAACCGAAACGGGGACACTGCGCGTAGAGTCTGTCCCGTTTTCGGTCTCGTAGGTAGCCCAAATCGGTTCATTGTAAATAAGGTAAAAGTTTTGCGCCTTAAAGCTTGGCATTTCATTTTGCATAAGTGTAAAGTCTTGCATTTCCTCTCTCTAAGGTATTCCAATTTCTCTGAACTATAGTATTGTGGATTATATTTTACTCATTTTACCTTTCCTCTCTAAGAAGTAGATAGCTGCTATGGCAGCCACCAATGGAATCACAGCGATTGTTGTTGAAAGAGTAAATAGAATATCCGCCATCGAATGGCCTGAGTGATAGACCAAGAGGTATATAGGGGTCGTATGAAACACGACTGACAAGATAACAGCAATTACGAAAAAGCGCGCCTTACCTTGATTAGCGCTGCGCATGACAAGCAGGGATATTCCCACATTGTAAACCGTGACAAGAATTCCGAAATGCCATACTGCTGTCAAGGATATTGACGGGAAGGTGCCGTCGTCGATATATCCTCTGGTAAGGGTCACGGCTGACAATATGACGGAATACAAGATCCCAAACGCAACAGTGTCTTTCCAATCGAGAGAAACATACCTAAACAGGAACCATTTTACCCCTTCCTTAAATGCGTCTCGCACAAGCCACTGAATTATCCGAATCACAATAAACGAGTAGGCATTGTTTGCTATTATCCCCGCTGCGGAGTTAAAAGAGAACGACAAAAGAGTATCCAGTTGCGGACTAATTACATTGACGACAGTAAACACGACTGAAGACATGGCAAACACAGTCCATTTATAGCCATATGCTTTACCCCAAGCCAGTACCACCACTACGTGAATACCGATCAGTAGAAGGTTTAGGGGCAAATATTCGAGATAGGGCATCACTTTCCTTTGGTATTAATTAGACTAGACATTAGAAGGATCACCAGAGTCAGTACCAACGTAGTTGTTGCCACTGACCTGCCCCCCAAGAACTGGTCCAAGTATAATGTTAGTATTGGGCCGTAGAAAGGGGGGAAAGATGGCGAAGAAGAGACATACGCCGGAGCAGGTGATTAACAAGCTTAGAGAAGCTGAGGTGGCGATAGGCGAGGGCAGCACAGTGGCTGA
>MKWU01001852.1_pt1 | contig 34604 bp, 32 predicted proteins | sample 809101 | NCBI WGS metagenome assembly MKWU01 (sample SAMN05860141, study PRJNA318959) | sponge metagenome | host: Aplysina aerophoba | place: Slovenia: Piran, Adriatic Sea, Gulf of Piran | collected 2013-05-07
CGTACCCGCTCCAGGTGCGCGATACAGGCGTGCTGGTCGGGAAAACTCTTGAAAACTGACACGATGTTCATGTCCTTATTGTGGCATGAATGGGCTCAAAAGTCAAGCCCGTAACCGCTCATTCCGTTCCCGGATTCGCTTGAGGGTAGGCTCGCCCAGGTAGAAGTGTCTGGCGGGCCACAAAGAAGGAACATGGTAAGATGTCGGTGGTCCCTCGCTAGCCCAATTATCGCAGGCGACGACCTCCTACGTATCCATACGTAACACTTTCCATAGGTACCCACGTGCGTGAGTACGTGCCGCCTGTGCGCAAAGGAGTCCAGCATGGCCTTTCCCCTCGACACCAGCAGCTACCGCCCACTCTCGCTCAACCTCGCCGACTGTGGCCTGAGCAAGGAGCAACGGTGCCAGTGGGAGACCAACATCGGCCTAGTGCGGGATGTCATCGTCTTTTTCACCGCTGTAGCCGGTGCTCGGGGCCTGTCGGGCCACACCGGGGGGGCCTTCGACATCGTGCCCGAGGCGCTCTTGGCCGACGGCTTCATCCGCAGCAGCGGAAAGATCTACCCTATTCTCTTCGACGAGGCCGGTCACCGCGTCGCGCTCCAGTACGCCATGGCGGCATTCAACGGCATTCTCCCCTTCGAGGAGCTGCTCCACTACCGGGAGGAGGGGTACGGCCTCCACGGCCACCCCGAGATCGAGCGTGAACTAGGCGTATATTTTGCCTCAGGGCGTCTCGGCCACCTGTGGCCGTACGTCAACGGCGTGGCGCTAGGGAACCCCGGCACGGCGGTCCTGCTGTTCAGCAGCGACGGCTCGCAGATGGAGGGTAATGACGCCGAAGCTGCCCGGATAGCAGTGGCCCAGAGGCTCAATGTCAAGATCCTGATCGACGACAACAACGTCACCATCGCCGGTCACCCCAAGGAGTACCTGCCAGGCTTCGGTCTTGCCCCCACCTTAGCGGGTCACGGTCTGCACGTCGACAGCGGCAATGGAGAGGACCTCGACGACCTCTACGCCCGCTTCCGCCGCGCTCTGCTCAGCGACGGACCGGTAGCACTCATCAATGAGCGGCCGATGGCACCGGGACTTCCCGAGATCGAAGGTGGCACCGCCGGGCACGACGTGATCAGCACCAGGGCGGCGACCGCGCACCTCGCGGCGAGGGGACACGCAAAGGCGGTAGCCTACCTCGAGTCCGTGGCTAAGCACGCGCCGCGGCCACGGCGCTACCGCGGTAGCAGCGAGGAGGTCGCTTCGAACCGGAAGACCTTCGGCACAGTCCTCTCCGACCTGCTCGACCGCCTACCACCCGAGCAGCGTAGTGAGCGGGTGCGGGTGATCGACACGGATCTGGAGGGGTCGACCGGCCTAAACACCGTCCACCAGCGGCACCCCGAGGTGTTCATCAGCAGCGGCATCATGGAGCGCGCCAACTTCTCCGCTGCCGCTGGCTTCGGTTCCGAGAGGGGCAGGGTGGGGGTGTTCTCCACCTTCTCGGCTTTTCTTGAGATGGTGATCTCTGAGATCACCATGGCCCGGCTCAACGAGGCCAACGTCCTCAGCCACTTCTCGCACGCCGGCACCGACGCTATCGCCGACAACACCTGTCACTTTGGAATCAACGTGTTCTTCGCCGACAACGGCCTCTCCAACCAGGCACCCACACCGCTCTACTTCCCGGCCGATCCCCTCCAACTCCGCACCATTGTCGAGCGGGTCCTCTGGGACCAGGGGCTCCGGTTCCTGTTCAGCACGCGCTCCGAGGTGCCGTACATCCTCACCCAGGGTGGCGAGCGCCTGTTCGACCCAGAGCGGGGCTACACCTTCGAACCGGGGCGCGATGAGATCGTCCGAGCGGGGAGCGCCGGTTGGGTGGTTAGCTTCGGAGAGATGCTCTACCGAGCGCTCGACGCCGTGGAGACGCTGCGGGCGGAGGGGCTCGATGTCGGGCTGATCAACAAGCCGACGCTGAACGCGGTCGACGAGGAGATCATGGCGCGGTTGGGTAGGTCTCCGCTCGTCCTGGTTGTGGAGGGATTGAATATCCGCACCGGCCTTGGGAGCCGCTTCGGTACCTGGCTACTCGAGCGCGGCTTCAGCCCACGCTACGCCTACATGGGCGTCCAACGAACGGGCCTCGGCGGCACTTGGGCGCAGATCCCAGGCCAGGGGCTGGCCCCTGAGGACATCGCCGCCCGCGTGCGAGAACTCGCCAGCTGACCTCATCTACGACTTTGGGAGGATGTGTTCATCACAGAATGTGCCCTATAGTTCGTTACGATGTGGACTCGGATCGCACCAGAACCCCTGCGGATCTGGCTACCGAAAGGAGGCTCCATGCCCCACAGAATGCTGACTCTGCTCGCCCTGCTCGCCCTCCTTAGTACCGGGGCCGCCCAACAGTTCGGTCGGCTGCTACCCTCCGACTCGTTTCTGGCGCTCGGAATGCAGGATATTGCCAATCACGAGGCAAAGGTGCGGGTCTTCCTCGATGAGCTCGAACGCCAGGGCGTCCTCTCCGCGCTCTCAGCGCTGTTCCCGAACGATGGACTGGAATCGTCTCTGGAGTTAGAAGGGGAATTGCCTCCGGAGTTAGAGGGGGTGGGGCTCCTCGACCTGCTCGGCCAAGAGGCCTGGGTCGCCGTTTCGGCTAGCTCCTTTAGCCCGCTACCGTCCGTCACCCTGCTGACCCGGACCGCCCCGAAAGCCACCGCCGCCATCGGCCGACTGATCGCGGGCGCTGCCTCGGAGCAACAAGTCCAGGCGCTCGCCGAAGGCGATGTCACCTTCTATCAAGCCCAACTCGACACCGAAGACTTCCCGAACCTGGTCGCCTACGCGCAGGTCAACGATGTGCTGACGCTTAGCACCAACCCCGACACGCTGCGCGGGGTGCTCAGGCGGCTGGCGGGGAGTGGAGAGCCAAACTTAGCCTCGAGCGAGGGGTACGCGAGCACCTTCGGGAGGTTGGGGAGCGGTAACTTCTACCTCTACCTCGACTACGCTGCCATCGCTGCGCTGGTGACCCCCCTCGGCCAAGGGTTGGGACTTGACAAGCTCGTCTCCCGCCTCGGCACCGCACTCGACACGGCTGGCACCGCCGCCAGCGTGGTCCGCATCACCGCCACCGGTTTTAGCAGCGAGGGTGCCCAGGCCCTAAACAGCTCCAGCAACGATCCCGACCTGTTATCACTACTGTCGAACCCGAACCCGGTGTCGCGTGAGGCGCTCGCCTTCGCACCCGCGACAGCCCTAAGTTTCGCAGCCATCCGCACCGACCTCACCGGCTGGTGGGACTACCTCAACGATCTGACCTCCAGCACCCTCGACTTAGAGGGTGATCTGCTGAACAGCCTGATCGAACTCTTAGGTATCGACCTGCGCTCGACCTTCTTCGATTGGGCCGGCAGCCAAGTGGCTACCATCTCCACCGGCGCTGCTGCCGTGGTGGAGCCGGGGGTCGCGGTCAACAACCTCCTCGGCGAGACCGTATACCTGATCGAGACTACCGACCCGGCTGCTGCCCAGGCGGGGCTAGATCAGCTGCTAGCCGCTGTCGGGGAGGGTGTGGCCGCCTTCTCCGACCCGAGCGGCGGGGCAGGAAACCTCTCGATCAGTACTCGCGACATGGCCGGAGTGAAGGTCACCAGAATCGCGGTCATCCCTGGTATGACCCTCAGCTACGCTGTGGCCGATAACTTCGCCCTGATCGCCACCAGCGCCAACAGCATCGATGCGGTGCTGTCGGCGTTCGCGAGCGGAGTCTCCCTCCGACCCACTCTCGCGCCGCTCCTAGATGAGGTACCCAGCGACGCCCGCAGCTTCACACTGGCAGACACCCGTGCGACCTTGGAGAATGCAGCGCTTCAACTGACCAGCCAACTCCAACTCACCGCCGGGCTAGGTGGAGCCAGCAACCTAGACTTCGACGCGGTGATGGAGGCCAGTCAGGCCCTCGAGCGATACCTCCTATTTGTGGCTTCACGGCTCGGTGGATCCCTCAGCTACAGCCAGGTCAAGGATGACATCATCTTCACCTTCAACCGGACCGAGATCAGCTGGTAGGCGGTATACTGACTTCCATAATTCTGATAGGTAGCCGGTCCCAGCTAGGGATCGGCACCTACCGCCCGTTGCAGCAGCCTGTTCCACAACCGATCGACTTCGCTCGCTAGGGCCTCAAGATCGTGGTCATTCGTCACCACGTAGTCGGCACGCTCGACCTTGTGTGCCAGGGGAAGCTGAGCAGCATCGCGCAAGCGGATCTCATCCGGGCTCAGGTCGCTGCGCGCCATCACCCGGACGATCCGTGACTCGAGCGGCGCGTCTACCACTACCACCCCGTCGAACTCCTCCTCTAGCCCCGTCTCGAAGAGGAGAGGGATGTCGTGAATCACCACCCCCGGCGGATCCGGTTGGACCTGCAGCGCGGCGACTCGCTCGGCGCGCGCACGCCGGACCCAAGGGTGGATAATCGCATTAAGTGCCCGGAGCGCCACCTCGTCGGCAAACACCCGTTCGGCAGTACGGGCGCGGTCCAGCCGACCACCCACCACTAGCTCAGGGCCGATCTCTTCGGCGATGCAGGCGAGTACCTCCGGATCCTCAGTGGCCAGCTGCGAAAGTCGGTCGGCGTCGATAGCCGCCGCTCCACGCGCTTCAAGGAGCCTCGCCACGGTCGACTTTCCCGACCCGATATTGCCCGTGAGGCCGATCTGTAGGGTCACCCCCCTACTGTAGTTCACTGCGACAAGTTCGGGAACAGCGACGGTGCCAGGTCGAACGGTGTGAGTTCCTACTTTGGCCTCTCTGGCGCGCCCCCCGAATCGACTCCGTCCGCAATACGCCCCAAAGCCGGAGACCGGGGTCTTCATCGGCAGGGCGGCAGTCCAGAGACGACCCCCAGCCACCACTCGTTACAGCTTCCCCTGGCTGCGTCACTCGTTCGCCGCTGGCGCTTAAGCCGGACCGAAGCTGCGCGCTGCCCTGGAGAGGATCGGTGACTGGAGGGGGCAGATCAGCAAACGCCCCGCTCACCCCAAGGGCTTTTGAGATCTTAGCTCACCGCTGGGTGGTAGACCCGAAGCAAAAACGGTCAGCAACGGACCCTACAGGTCCAACGAAGCCGCACTTGTCCATCTTTGGGAACCCTGGCTCGGACGCTGCCGAAGGCTTGCCAAAGACTGGGACAGAAGCGTCGCCTCGGTCGAGGCCTGGGTACTCATCGCCCACATACCTCCCCTTACCCGGCGCAAGGCATGGTAGGCAACGTAGAGTTTCGAACCAGACTCTCAAGATCAGCGAGGTCGTCGACACCCCGAACAGGATCGCCTCCCCACCCTCTCTGCCGACCCTGTTGCTGGAGTCAAGGCCACTCTAATCATCCCCGGCCCAGGCGAAGCGGCATCATCCCCTACCTCGGGGCCGCTCCCCTTACAATGCCCCTCGTGTTCGCCTTCTTTCGCCGGGTCCTACCCCTCTTTGCTCCCAGCCTCCTGCTCGGGCTACTCGGCGGAGTGTTGCTCCTGCTCCGACCTTTGCCCTACAAGAGGCAAGCAGACATCGTCATCATAGTGGCGCTAGGGGTGGTACTCGCCATCGCCCTAGTGGTGGGCGCCCGAGTGCTCGAGCGGCTCCTCCCCTCATACCGCTTCGCACAGCAGCAGATGGAGCGGGCCCTGCGGCCACTGCGACTCACCCGCCTCCAAGCACTGCTGCTGGCGGCAGTCACCTCGGTCGCAGAGGAACTCTTCTTCCGCGGGGCGCTACTCTCACTCATCGGCGTATGGGGGCAGGCGCTAGCGTTCGGATTGCTGCACCCCGCCACCCGTCGTGGCTGGAGCTACAGCGCCTACACCGCAGTCGCAGGATTGATCTTCGGCTACACTACGCTGCTGACCGGGAGCCTATGGGCAGCCGTAGTAGCTCACTTCCTGATCAACACCCAGGGGTTCTTCGAACTGCGGAGGCGGTCGAAGCGCCTCTCCCAACCCCGGAACAGCTGACGGCTCAGCCCAAGAACGCCCAGATCCTCTCCACCGCTCGGGCCAGCACCTCCGGCTCGCGAACCAGTGCGAAGCGGACGTAGCCCTCGCCGCGCGCGCCGAAGCCTCGGCCGGGGGCCAGGCACACCCCGGTCTCGCGCGCCAGCGCAATCGTGAAAGCGAACGAGTCCTCATAACCCTTTAGGCAGTCGTGTCCACACGTACATGCTGGCCTGCGGGAGCGGCGTCTCCCACCCCACGCGGTTGAGATGTGTAACCAGCGCGTCGCGCCTCGACTCGTACACCGCGGCGTCCCGGCGCAGGTGCTCCCGCGGCTGCGTCAAGGCTGCAACCGCAGCGCGCTGGATGCCCAGGTACTGGTTAAAATCGACAGCGCCCTTCACCCGCGCCAGCGCCGCCACGGCGTCGGCGTTGCCGATCGCCCAGCCCACCCTGAAGCCGCCCATGTGGAAGCTCTTGCTGCAGGAGAAGAGCTCCACACCGATCTCCAAGCCGCCCGGAAGGGCCAGAATGGAGGGGGCCTCGTAGCCGCCGTAAACCATATCCACATAGGGGAAGTCGTGGATGGGCAGGATGTCGTTGTCGATGCAGAAATCCACCGCCTCGCGCAAGAACACCTCGCTGGCAACGGCAGCTGTGGGGTTATTCGGATAGTTGAGCACCATTGCCCGGGCCTTGCGCGCCGCCTCAGTGGAGACCGCGGAGAGATCCGGCAGGAAGCCCCTCTGCTCCTCAAGCGCCAGAGGGGTGACGTCTAGACCAGCAATGGCCACCACCCCAAAGTAGGAGGGGTAGGCAGGATCGGGCAACAGAATCGTGTCGCCAGGATCGGTGGTGGCAAGCAGCAGGTTCGCAAATCCCTCCTGCGCACCGATCAGAACCAGCACGTTCGTGTCGGGGTCGACGGGATAGCGGTAGCGCCCAGCATACCAGTTGGCAGCCGCCTCACGTAGCTCACGGGCACAGGCATGAAGGCGGTAGCCATAGGTTGAGGGATCGGCGATCGCCTCCCTCACGGCCACGAGCACCTCCGGCGGCGGGGAGAGGTCGGAGGAACCGATCGATAGATCGATGATGTCGAGCCCGCGGCTTGCAGCCTCGCTTTTGGCCTCGTCCATAGTCGCGAACATACTGACCGGCATCGCCGCGGCACGCCGAGAGGCCCAGCGGTCTCTACCCATTTCCCCGAGTCTACCGCAAAGCCCAGCCCCACCGATTCCCAACATCAGATCCTCCCCCCGAGGTGGCATTCCCTCCCCTGCTCGAGACAGCCCACCGGAGTAGAGTTGCCCCCAGGAGCTTTGCCAGGTCGTCCAGTAGAGGGCTTCGCCCCGCCTTCACAGCCCCTCACCCTTATCCCTCTGGGCAACAGCTACTGCCTTTGCGGTCGACAGCATGAACCTCCAACGCGTCTGCGACTCTGCCAGCCGGTCCGCGCCAACCTCCCAAGGGGGCACGAGGAGCTGTGTCCCGTTCTGTGGGTCCCGGGGTAGACTACCGGCATGCGATGGCCGCTCTTGCTGACTGCGGTAGCTGCCGCGCTGCCGAGCGCGGCAGCTACCCAGACCCTTAGCCTGTGCGACGCCGGGACTGCTCTCACCCCCATTGCCGAGATCCAGGGGCGGGAGCGCCGTTCTCCCCTACTCGACCAGGGGGTGACGGTCGAGGGGATAGTCACCACTGCCTTCCTGGGAGCGGGAACGCTGGGCGGGGTGTTTATCCAAATGGCGAGCGGGGACGGCGACCTTGCGACCTCCAATGCCCTCTTCGTCCGGCTGCTAAGCAGATCTCCCTTCACCGAACTGGAATTCCGGCCGGGGGATCTGCTCCGCGCTCGCGGGGTGGTGAAGGAGACCGGCTCCCAAACGACCCTCGACCGGGTCGAGGCGCTCGAACGGTGCGCCAACGTCGACCCGATCCCCCCCACCGAGATCACCTTTCCTCTGCTAGATGCGGATATCTGGGAGGCGCACGAGGGGATGCTAGTGGAGATCCGAGGTCCCTTGACCGTCACTGAGGTCTACAACCTCGGCCGCTACGGCGAGGTCTCGGTCGCTGACACCCGGCTCTACCACCCTAATAACGGGCAGCCGGCCGAGGCCAATGCGCTGCGCCGGATCATCATCAACGATGGCAGCCGACTCCAGAACCCCACGGAGGTGCCCTTCCTGGTCGAGGGCGGCGTTCCGAGGGTCGGTGACCGGGTTGACAGGCTCTTAGGCATCCTTGTCAATGATGGCTTCGACACCTACCGGCTGGAACCGCTCGTGCCACCCTCGTTTACACGCGCCGTCCCGCGACCCGAGCGGCCCGACGCAGTGGGTGGGCGGCTGCGGGTGGCCGCTGTCAATGTGCTGAACTTCTTCACCACCCTAGGTGATCGTGGCGCAGACACCCTGGAGGAGCTGGGGCGTCAACGGGACAAGCTAGTGAGCGCGCTCCAAACCCTCGACGCCGACGTACTAGCCCTGGTCGAGGTCGAGAATAACGACACCGAGGCCGCCTCCGCCCTAGTCAACGCTCTGAATCGGGTCGAGGGCACCGACACCTACGTCTTCATGCCCGACCCGGCAACCGGGGTCGGCGGTGACCGGATCAAGCAGGTGATCCTTTACCGGCCGGCGGTGCTCGAACTGATCGGTAGCACCAGCGCTGTTGAGAGTATCTTCGAACGGGCACCCGTAGCCGCCACCTTTCGCGAGCGGGCCAGCGGCGAGGTATTCACCCTGGTCGCGGTCCACTTCCGCTCCAAGGGCGGTTGTCCGACAGCGGGCGACACGGACGAAGGGTACGGCTGTTGGAATCTGCGACGAAGCGCACAGGCACAAATCGTAGTGGATTTCGCCGCCCAACTAGTCCGGGACACCGATGATCCAGATGTGCTGGTGCTGGGAGACTTCAATAGCTACCGGCAAGAGCCCCCGCTGCGGATCTTTGAGGCTGCGGGCTACATCAGCTTAGACGACCGACTCCCGGCGGAGTCGCGCTACAGCTACGTGTTCTTCGGGGAGGCTGGTACTCTCGACTACGCCCTGGCAAGCCCCAGCCTAAATCGGCAGACAGCCGGTTTCACCATCTGGCATATCAACGCCGACGAGCCCCCAGCGCTCGACTACAACACCGAGTTCAACCCGGCGTGGCTCTACACCCCCGACCCGTTCCGCTCCTCGGACCACGACCCACTTCTGCTGGGTCTCGATCTCGGTTCCGAGTAAGTGTTGGAGAGGCCTGGTGCAAAACGGGGGGTGGAGAGCCCCGACCCTGCACGTGCCAAGGAGAGAGGGAAGAGTTCGGATGATATATTGCTAGAGTGTCCTCACTCGAGAACATCGACTCTCGGCTAGGGTAGCAGCAGAAGTCTGAACAGATTTCCTACCCCCGACCTCAAGACCGGTCCCAACTACTGCGGGTCGCGCCCCCGGGGGCCAACGAAGGCAGGAGACGAACCACCATGGCGATAGATTCCTTCGAGCGGCTCTCCGACTACCTGACCGGACTTGTACCGGAGCGCCCTGCGGAACTCCAGAAGATGGAGGAGTACGCCCGGGAGCATCGATTCCCCATCATCGGCCCGGCGGCGGGATACTTCTGCTACCAGATCGCCCGCATGATCGGCGCTCGGCGCATCTTCGAACTCGGCTCTGGCTATGGCTACTCGACCGCTTGGCTCGCGAGGGCGGTTCGGGAGAACGGCGGCGGCAACGTCCACCACGTCGTCTGGAATGAGGAGCTATCGACGAGGGCGCGCGGTCACCTAGCCGCACTCGGGTACCACGACCTGATCGAGTACCATGTAGGGGAGGCGGTCGAGGCCCTGCGCAGGACGGACGGGATCTTCGACCTGATCTTCAACGACATCGATAAGGAGGGTTATCCAGCCTCCCTGCCGGTCATCACCGAGAAGCTCCGTCCAGGTGGGGTGCTGATCGTCGACAACATGTTCATGGGGGGGAGGGTCCTCGACCAGAGCGACCGCGGGGTCAACACCGAGGGGGTCCGCAAGATCACCCGGTTGGTGATGAGCGACCCAGGCTGGGTCTCCACCGTTGTACCGATCCGCGACGGACTCCTAGTTGCCTATAGAGAGCAGATGTGAGCCGACTGGCGTGCCCCGTCACCCGGCGGCACCACCTGGAGGCACACCTGCTTCCGGTGAGATCTCTCCCAAAGTAGGGTTAATCACCATGCGAGCCGAGAAGCTCGAGCAGCGTGGCCATCTCAATAGCGCTCACCGCAGCCTCGGCCCCCTTGTTACCCGCTTTAATCCCGACCCGTTCGATCGCCTGCTCGACCGTGTCGGTGGTGATCACGCCGAAGATCACCGGGACGCCCGTCTCAAGGCCTGCCTGGGCGATTCCACTCGACACCATGCCACACACGTGATCGTAGTGGTCGGTGGCGCCACGGATCACGGCACCGAGGGCGACCACCGCCTGGTAATTCCCACTCGAGGCCATCGCCTTGGCTACAAGTGGAATTTCGACGGCACCCGGCACCCAGGCCACGTCTACATCCTCGGCAGCGACCCCGTGGAGACGCAAAGCGCCCTCTGCACCCTCAAGAAGGCGCCGCGTGATGAAGTCGTTGAAGCGGCTCACCACCAGCCCAACCCTCAACCCTCCCCCTTGGAAGCTACCTTCGAAAGTAGTCATAGACCCGTTATATCAGGTCAGATTGACACCCCATCCCCGAAGCACCCTGGGAACCGACTATCCGATCGTCGCAACGGTGTAGCTAGGGCATAATCGGAAACACCATGGATAACACACACCTCTCTCACAGTTGCTCGTCATGATAAAGCTTGCCCTTGAGGTTTGCGTCAGCGGCCCCGGTGCTGACGATCCACTTCCTGGCCGGAGGAGACCTTGAACACTACAATCCGACGACTGTCGCGCATTTTAGGAATCCTGGTCCTGACGTCCCTCGCGTACGCGCAGGAAAGCTCGATCAACGCCTCTACCCTGATCCAGGACGGAGACCTCTACCTGGGTCAAGGAGATTGCCAACTGGCGCAATACTTCTTCCAGGAAGCCCTCAAGCTCGATGAGGTCAATACCGAGGCGATGGTTGGCAAGGGTCGGGCTCTTGCCTGCCAGGGCAACCACCAACTGGCAGCCGAAGAGTTCAGTCGGGCGCTAGGCGAGGACCCTGAGAACCTGTCGGCCTATGTGCAACTATCGCTCGCCTACATGAATCAATTCGTGAAAGACGCTATCCGCTTCCCCAATCGACTCAACGATGCCCTGACAGTGATCGAGCGGGCTGAGAGTTTCGCTCCCAGGAGCCCCCAAGTGCTTAACACCAAGGGCGTGGTCCTGTACCAGTTCGGCAACCTCCCAGAGGCGCGCGACACTCTAGTGGAGGCGGCCGAACTCGCCACCCAGTCCGACTCGGATCTGACCTCAGCCGAGCAGTCACGAGTCCTGGTCAACCTAGGCCGCACCTACCGAGATACCGACGAACTCGAACTGGCGGCGAGCACCCTCCGGAAGGCGGTGATGCTCAATCCGACCAATGCTACGGCTCGAAACAACCTCGGCAACGTCTACTTCCGGCTCCAACCACGCAACTGCTACGATGCGGAGTACGAACTGGCACAGGCGGCATCCCTCGCCCCCAACTCGCTCTCGGCTGTGTCACAACTCGCCATTGTGACCTTCGAGTGCGGTAACGTCGCCGCCTCTGTCCGCCACTTTGAGAGAGCCGTGGGCATGGACAGTGCGGTCCTCACCCCCCCACTCTACACCTACCTAGCCCGAGCCCACATGGAGTTGGGCCGCTTCGACGACGCTGTCAAACGGGCCCAGCAGGGCGCCCTGCTGCCCCCCGAAAGCGCAGAGGCCTACTACTACCTCGGGCTGGCCTATCGTTCCCGCGCCAACAGCGGAGACCTTGACGCCGCAAGGAGAGCGTTCGAGAGAGCGCTGGAGATCGATCCAGAGTTCCAGTTGGCAGAAGAGGCCCTGAGCAACTTGTAGACCGGGCAAAGAGCCAAGCAAGGTAGTATTCGGACCTCGGTAGTGCGAGATAATTTCACACCCCCTTCAAGCCATTCCTAAAATGAAGTTATCCCGTCTGGGAGGCGATTTCTCGATCTTCCTCCTCCTGGTATGGGTATCGGCGAAACCTCTTCGAGAACCGCCCCTTCACCCCTCATTATCCCCCCCTATCGGCACCAATTCCAAAACCACGGGTTCTGCTAAGGTCCAATACCCATCTCCTCTGGTAGGGGTGCGAGATAATTTCACACCACCACCAGGACCTCAAGTGCAACATTGAGGGTCACCCACATTCTAAACCTTGTCTCTGCGGAGCAGTCAGTAAGAGTAGGCTAAGCTATGAAAACCTGCTCCACCAACCTCAGACACCGCATCGTTGCCGCCGCCGAGCGGGGATCGGGATGGATGTAGTGAGTCTGGCTGATGTTCGGGCCTTCTTAACACGAGGTCGGCTGTTGGCAACCATACTTTATGAAACTAGGGACTATATCTCGTTCCTCACCCCAGTGGTGAACGCCACCACCAGCTTAGTTGCCGGACCGATGGCCGCCAGAGCCGTTCACCTTTACTCCCAGCGAAACCCCGGCTCCAATAGCTTCTACTACTTGTGCAAGAGGTCTAGGAAGTAAAGTGTGCCGTCTCGGGCAAGGAATCGTAGTCCACGGCCAGGACCAAGGTCATAATGTCAGCAGGTATGAATAAGGCTTAAGGAAGGATCGGTCCAATGACCTCTGTCGACCCCAGCAACCGGTTAGACCGCTGCGAACGCACGTACGACGGTCCATCAGTGCAGTCCCGTGCGCGCCACTTGCAGGCCACGGCTACCCGTAGTACGGTCCGCAACGGAGCTTCACTCCGTTGCGCGGGAGCATGTGCAACCATGGGCTGTGGCCATATCTAAACCCAAGAACATAATCTCCGGTGTGCGCAGGGACTCGGCCGGCAATGGCACGAACTCCTGACGGCGCCGGGTGGGTGGCGGAAATGGACATGCCCTTGGCCAACCCGGCAGAAGCGGGGCACGGGGAAAACCTGCTCGAAGTGGACAATCTGTGCCTGCGCTTCGGCGGCCTCACGGTCCTTGATGCGGTTTCGCTGCGGGTGCCGGCGGGAGGCATCACAGCCCTCATTGGCCCGAACGGTGCGGGTAAGTCCAGTCTGTTCAATGCCATTTCTGGATGCTACCGACCACAAGTCGGCACGATCACGTTCGCCGGAAGGGAGATCACGCGTCTTCCGACATCACGGCGCGCAGCGCTCGGCGTGGCACGTACGTTTCAGAACATTGCGCTATTCCCCGGCCTGACGGTGCTGGACAACATCAAGCTCGGGAGTCACGTGCACTTGCACACCGGATTGCTGGCTGCGGGGTTCTACCTAGGACGGGCACGGCGCGAAGAGCTGCGGCTGCACACCGAGCTCGAGCGCGATGTTATCGACCAGCTCGGGATTCGCGACATCCTCCGGGTGCCGGTGGCGACTCTCCCCTACGGCCAGCAGAAACGGGTAGAGCTGGCCCGCGCCCTCGCCATGGGCCCCCGGCTGCTGCTACTAGATGAGCCGGTCGCCGGCATGAACCGCCCGGATCGGGCGGAGATGGTGCGTCTCATCCGCAACCTGCAGCAGCAGCGCGGCATGACCGTCCTGCTGGTCGAACATGACATGGGTGTCGTAATGGACATCTCGGAACAGGTGATCGTGCTCGACTTCGGCCGCGTGATCACGGCCGGAACGCCTGCGGCGGTGCGCGAGGACGCCGCAGTGATCGCCGCCTATCTCGGCACCGAGGCGCAGCAGAGCCAGCACGGTGCCGATGAGCAGGGTCCCTCCTAATGGAATTTTTCCTTGAGGTGAGCCTGGTCGGGCTCGCTGTAGGCGGCGTTTACGCGCTGATCGCACTCGGCTACGTGATCGTCTATCGAACCACCCGTGTCGTCAATTTCGCGCACGGTAACATCATGATGTTCGGCGCCTATTTCTTCTTCACCTTCGCAACGCTGCTTGACCTTCCCTGGGGAGTTGCTCTTGTGTTGGCGCTAATTGCCACCGCGCTGCTCGGCACCGGCATCGAGCGCGTCCTACTGCGCCCGATGCTGGGGCGCACGCCGGTTGTGGCGGTGATGGCGACCTTCGGCCTAGTGTTCGTCCTGCACGGCTCGGCGCAGATCATCTGGACGGCGAACGACTTCTTCCTGCCGTCGATATTCCCGAACCGTCCCATCGTCATCGGCACCATGTATATCCCCGCCAACACCGGCTACGGCGCATTGATCGCACTGGTTGCGATCGGCGCCCTTCTAGCACTGTTGCGCTTCACGCGCGGCGGCTTGGCCATGCGCGCGGCCGCATCCGATCAGGTCGCGGCAAGCGCGCTGGGAATCAACGTACCGGCGACGTTCAACCTGACGTGGGCATGCGCTGCAGCGAGCGCCGCGCTCGCTGGCGTCGTCGTCGGCTCGATCACAACGCTCAATCCGAACCTGGGGATGATCGGGCTCTCTGTGCTGGGCGTCGTCATCCTGGGCGGTCTCGACAGCCTCGCGGGTGCCATCCTCGCCGGATTGATCGTCGGCTGGCTGGAAGCGATCACCGGCTTCTACCTGAGTGCCTCGTACAAAGACGTGGTGCCATTCGTCGTGCTGCTGGTCATCCTCATGATTCGCCCTCACGGTCTGTTGGGCGCGCCCACGGTCGAACGGCTGTGACCGACAAGCGCCCGGCCCGTTCCGCCGCCGCTACTACGCTCCTAACCGTAGCGGTCATCACATTTCCCATGGCAGGAAACAGCTACCACTTGCATATGGTCTGCCTGATCGGCATCAACGTAATCAGTGCAACGGGACTCAACCTGCTTACCGGCTGCGCGGGCCTGGTTTCGCTGGGACACGCCGCATTCATGGGCGTGGGGGCATACGGGGTCGCTTGGTTCGGTACGCACCTCGGGCTGCCGTTCTACCTGTGTCTACCTTTAGGTGGGCTACTAGCTGCCGGCGTCGGGATGATAGCCGGCCTCCCCTCGTTCCGTCTGAAGGGTCTGTACTTGGCCATCGCCTCCCTTGCCGCGCAATTCATCCTCAGCTTCGTATTCAACGAATGGGAGCCGGTCACCGGCGGCCGCAGCGGCGTGACCTTGGCACCAGCCGAGATCGCGGGGCTCAGGCTGACGACGGAGCGGGAGATGTACTACCTGATTGCCGTTATCACGGTAGCCGCCCTGCTGTTCGCCCGCAATCTGTTTCGGACCCGCGTGGGCCGTGCCTTCATCGCACTGCGAGATCGTGACATAGCTGCCGAGGTGTTGGGCGTCGACCTGCGGCGTTACAAACTGATGGCCTTCGGCGTAAGTTCGTTCTATGCGGGCGTAGCAGGCGGCCTGATGGCCTATTTCTTCAAGGTGGTGGCGCCGGGGCAATTCGGCTTCCAGCTTTCGCTCTTCTTCCTCGCGGCGATCGTCGTGGGCGGCCTGGGAACTGTACAGGGTGCGGTACTCGGTGCTATCTTCATGACAATGACTCCGGAGGTACTCTCTTGGGTCGCTGGGCCGTTCGGTCCGGTAGCCACGGGGTTTTTGGCACCGGTTCGCGAGGTGCTGTTCGGTTTGCTAATCATAGTCTTCCTCATCTTCGAACCGCGCGGCCTTGTCGGGATCGGGAGCAGAGTCAGAAGCTGGCACCCACGTTCATGGGCGCAAAGGAGGAGCAGATGAGAACAGGACAAGCCGGAACCGTTCGGCGCCGCTGGGCGACCATCGTGCTGGCAGTTGCACTGGGGGTGGTATTCCCGCTGGCGCCGGTGCTGGCCGATGAGGGCGAACTGGTATGGGGCGCCGCCGCGCCACTCACCGGTATCTACGCACAGGCGGCTGCCCTCGGCCTCCCAGGCATAGAAGCCTACATCGCCTACCTGAACGCCACCGGCGGGATCAACGGCCGGACCGTTCGGCTGGTGATAGGAGATTCGGGCTCCATGCCAGAGCAGGCCCTCGCTGTCTTCAAACGAATCATGGCTGAGGAGGAGAACGTGGTGGCGTTCTACGGCGACTCCACGACCTTCGCAAAGCTCGTGGCGCCGGAACTCAACGAGCGCTACAAGGTGTTGATGGGAGGCACCTCGCTGGCCACCGAGCTCGCCGATCCCGTCAGCTATCCCTATCAGTTCATGGCGGGACCGACCGATGCAGACATGATCGGCATCCTGCTCGAATTCATTGCCCAGGAGAGCGGCATGGACGGTGCTGCGCCGCGGGTCGCGCTGTTCTATTCCAATCTGGATTTCGGTCGCGGCCCGATCGCCGCAGCGAAGGAGCGCGCAGCCCAGCTCGGCATTGACATCGTCGCGGAGATCGAGACCGCACCGGCGGACGTCGACGTGGCCCCGGAGGTCCTGAAGCTGCGCCGGGCGCAGCCGGACTACGTCATCTTCCACGGCTACGTCTCCGCGGTCTGGCCCGAGGTGATGAAGCAGGCGGTGCAGTCCGGCGTGGACGCCATGTTCATGGGCACGTTCTGGGCCATGGAGCCGCTAGTGGTGCGGCAGCTCGGGCCACTCGCCGACCGCTACATGGGCGTCTTCCCCTACCGGTACTACTGGGAACAGGCGGAGTCGGAGACGCTCAGGTTGATGGCACAAGTGACGCAGGCCGAATACCTGCCAACCTACTCCCTCCAGACCTGGTTCTCCGCCATGATCATGCACGAGGTGATCAAGCGCACGCTGGACGCCGGCCTGGAGCTCACCGGCGACAACCTTAAGGCGACGCTCGATGCGATCCAGGACTGGGACACCGGAGGCTTGATCGGCGTGCCGGTGACCTTCAAGAACAACTCCATACCGGTCGGTCGGATCTACAGGGGCAACTCGGCCACCGGACTCATGGACCCGGTCTCGGATTGGATCCGACTCGACGACTGAGGGCGTGGCGGCACGGCCGGAGAAAACGGAGCCGACGACGACAGCTTTTGGCACCTGGTAGATAGGGTCCATGACCGCCACGCTGGAGGTCGATCGCATAGAGGCGATCTACGGGCAGGCCGCGCCGGTGTTGCGCGGTCTGTCCCTGTGCGTACCGAAGGGACAGGTCGTGGCTCTTCTGGGCGCGAACGGCGCCGGCAAGACCACCACCCTGAGGGCCATTTCGGGCCTGTTACCGTTCGAGAACGGCGCGCTCACGGCGGGCTCGATTCTGCTCGACGGGCGGAGGGTAAACCGCCTGCCGCCACATCGGCTCGCGCGCCGCGGCCTGGTACAGGTACCGGAAGGGCGCCGCATTTTCACGGATCTTACCGTTGACGAGAACCTTCGGGTCGCGACCTGGGCTCTGACCGGGCGCGCTGCCCACATGCGAGACGGCCGTGACGAGGTGTACAGCCTCTTTCCGTTGCTCTGGGAACGCCGGCGCCACCGCGCCGGCTACCTGTCCGGAGGCGAGCAGCAGATGCTTGCCATCGGTCGGGCACTGATTGCTGAGCCGACCGTAATGTTGCTCGACGAGCCGTCGCTGGGGCTCGCGCCACTGCTCCGGGAAGAGATCTTCGCCGCCATCGCACGCATCAACCGTGAGCGCGGCATCTCTATGCTACTAGTCGAGCAGAACACTGTCATGGCCCTCCAGATCGCATGCTATGGCTACGTCATCGAGCAGGGCCGCGTGGTGCTGGAGGGTCCGGCCGAGACCCTCAGGACGAATCGTGAGGTGAGAGAAGCCTATCTGGGGCCCGGCAAGCATATCGGTCGGCAAACGTGATCTGCGGTCAGGGTGACCGGACCGTCATCACCATGGGACGTGTGTTGTGTGGACCAGAAGATCACCGGTCATGGCGTGAGATTATCCCCTCCTCTCACCGGGGTAAGTGAGTGAGCAAAGCAGCTCCGGCACATCCCAAATCCGATCAGTCAGTCCTGCAGCCATTGCCGGGGAACGCCTCTCATACAGCCGTCGGTCCCGCATGCATCCGCTACATTGTAGAGGCGAACCTAAAGTAACGAGGGGAGGCGCGATCTATGACGACGCTCGGTATTGAATGAGGGGGTCTGGAACCACATCAGCCTCCTGTCACCGGACGACCCGGAACACATGCTGATCTCTCCGGGGCATACCATTGGTCGCAGGTGCGGGCGAGCAGCCGCCGATCCGCTCGGGCTGGATCATTCACAAGCCTGTGCACAGGGCGCGACCCGACGCGGCTTGCATGATTCATGTCCACTCGCCCTACATCACCGCCCTGACCATCTGCAAGGATGTGCTGTTTGAGACCCGCAGTTCCCGGCAATCGGCCCGATTCCACGGGGATGTGGCCTACTTCGACGAGTACGACGGGCTGCTTGAGGCTGAATCGGAGGGTGTGCGAATGGCGGCGGCATTGGGCGACCGGCGTGTCCTCCTCCTGCGCAACCACGGGGCCATGGTGGTAGGGCCGCACGTTGATCGACCTTCTCCCCCTCTCAGGTGGCAGCCATGGTGATGATCGTGAAAGTGCCACCCTGCGGATCGCTGACGACGCTGAAGCGCCCCACCGGGATATCCCGGGGCAGAACCTTCACAGTGCCCCCGAGTTCCTCAACCTTCGCCGCGGCGGCGTCGACATCGTCGACCATGAAGTAGGTCATCCAATGCGGGGGGATCTCCTGAGGCCACTTTTCATCCATCTGGATCATGCCGCCGTTGGGGTGGTCACCATCGAGGAAGATGCCAGTGTACATACTCCCACCGCCGATGTCGCCGATCTGGACCGCCCAGCCTAGGAGCCTCTTGAAGAAGGCCTTGGCGGTGCTCACATCTCGGGTGGCAAGTTCGTTCCAACTCATGGCACCGTGCTCGTTAAAGATATCGGCACCGGCGTGGTTGCCGGCCTGCCAGACGCCAAGCGTCGCTCCGGTAGGGTCCTGGATCATGGCCATCCGCCCCGCGTCCATGACGTCCATAGGCGCTACCGTAACAGTACCGCCGAGCCCCTCAACCTTAGCGGCAACCTCGTCGACATTGGACGAGCTGACATAGGAGGTCCACACGGCGGGCATGCCTTGCATGGATTCGGGCTGCCCACCCAGGCCGGCGACCGTCTTGCCTCCCTTGCTGAATAAGGTGTAGACACCCTGATCCCCTGCGGGGACATCTTCGGCCTCCCAATCGAAGAGGGCGCCATAGAACGCCTTGGCCATAGTCGGATCGGGGCTGGCAAGATCGGTCCAAGTGAACATTCCGTCGCGTTTCTGGATCTCAGGCACAGGTTCTGTACTCCCATCAAGGATCGAGGAATGGCCTTAAGGGTCCGGCGTAGGCGTGCGAAAAGACTAGCGGTTGGCTATCGGGAATTGGCGCGTCACGAGAGAGTGTGAATCAGACAAGACCTCCTTATACCTTAATAATTAAGGTAATCCTAGCACTTGGTGCAACGGGTGTCAAGCGGGCAGTGGTCCTTAGGGGTTGAACACTGCCAGTGGGGTTCGGCACATAAGGCCCTGTAGAAACCCTGCCACCCGAGCACACCAGCGAAGGCGAACCGGTCCGGTAGGGCTGCGCCCGGAAGCGACCGACTGCGCAAGATGACTCCTGTACCGACGGACCGGATCGGGAACCGACAGCCAGAGGAGAATCTCTCGTCACTCGGTCTTCGTGGTCGCCACTGCCCAGCGAGGGAGCTTCAGGCGGGGCCCAGCAACCGCTCCGCCCGTACCACCGCGTCCGGGCCGCGCCGCGTGTCGACGAGGAGGACATCCTGCAAGCGCAGGGGGGGAGGCCGCCAACCCGGTTCGAGAGTCAGCATGACCGCTTCTCCCGGCGGTTGCATAGATTCGAGCTCGAAGGGGGGCCGAGGGCCCCGGACTCGGCGTCGAGGCCGCGCTTCCCACAGAGTGGACTCGGCATTCTCACCCAGCACCAGTGTTGCGACGATCAGAGTGAGGATCAGACGCCTTTGCATGAACCCTCATCATATCGAGGCAGCGCATGCCTCTACGGATCATCTCCACGCCCCAACTGAGGGAGCTGAGGTGACTTACCAGGTCCGCAAGTGGGCCGAGCGGAGTAGAAGACCTTCTCCGAAATCATCGTTCCCTAGAGGATAAGGTCTCCCAACCGCTGATCTCGGACACCTCTACCGACAGCGCGTACTCGACTCCCGGTCGATCAAACTTGCCTGCTTTCATCCAGACGATATCCACAAAACAAGGTCGGGGTTCTGATCCGCTGCCCACAGCGCTCGTCTTCAGCGTGACCGAAGCGGTCGGCGGTCCCTCGCGCACCGCACCGGCTTGGTGACCGAAAGTCCGCTCAAAATGACGTGACTCAGAAGGTGTTCCGGAGTCGCTCCTCCCGACGATCGTGAGCGGGCGCCACCTCCGGCGTCAGGTCGGCTATCTTGCTGCGCATTTCAGGTGTCATCTCGAAACGCGCTGCAGCGAGAGAGGGCTCGAGCTGTTGCACGTTTCGAGCACCGATGATAGGGGCGGTCACGGCCGGGTGGGAGCCGACCCAAGCGACTGCCATCGTGGCCGGGTGGACACCCTCCGCCCTGGCGTAGGCGGTGAAGCGCTCGGCAATCTCATAGTAGCTGTCCATCCCGTAACGCTTCATGTACATCTTGTTCTCGACCAACCGCCCTGAACTCGGTCGGGTCTCGCTGCCATACTTGCCGGTCAGCAGGCCACCGCCCAACGGACTATAGGGAATGACACCGAGCTGCTCCCCCTCTGCCATCGGCAGGATCTCGACCTCGGCCTGACGCTTGGTGAGATTGTACATCGGCTGGATCAACTCGAAGCGCGCGAGCCGGTCGCGCTCAGAGACGCCGAGGGCCTTGACAATCTGCCACGCGGACCAGTTGCTCACCGCCGGGTAAAGAACAAGTCCGCGACGGACCAACTCATCCAGCGCCCTGATGGTCTCCTCCATGGGTGTCTCATAGTCGAACTGGTGCACGAAGTAAAAGTCGAGGCGATCGGTCTTGAGGCGCCTCAGGGTCGCCTCCACCGCCTGCACGATATGACGGCGGGAGAGGCCCCGGGCGTTGATATCGCTACCCACTGGACCGAACACCTTACTGGTGATGATCAGTTCGTCGCGGAGCTCGGCCATCAGGTCGCCGAGGATCTCCTCAGAGCGGCCCCCTGCATAGACGTTGGCGCAATCGAAGAAGTTGATGCCAGCGTCGAGACAGCGCCTGAACATCCGGGCCGACTCCACCTCATCAGCAGCGTCGCCAAACGACATGGTGCCGAAGCAGAGGCTCGAGACCTTGACACCAGTTCGACCTACAGTTCTATACTCCATGGCTTCCTCCCTCAACTCCCTCCGGTGGGCAGACTCGACGCGCTCGTCCGGGCCCCTGCCGATTGTACCGAGCCGCAAGGGGCTCCACAAAGTGGAGGCTAAACAACAGCGTGAGTCGGTACTGAACTCCGTGACCAACCGCGCGGTCGATTCCCGCGTCGAGACCATGCCACTGACCATCGGCGCGACCGGCTGCTCGCCCAAAGCCGATTGGCACCCTCACAACCTTACTCCTCCCGTCTTACCTTCCTTCGACGTGCCAGCACTGCCGGATCGACTACAACGTTGCAGGCCTGAACGGACGCCACGAGCGACTCGGGCTACCAGGCTGAAGTGGCGCTCGCTCTCTGGCCGCTGTCGGGTCACCAGTTCACTGGTGGCATTACGACCGGACACTTGGTCAGGACCCGTTCGAACGGCTCGCGACACCTGTTCGGCTAGGGGCCATCTCGCTCACCTCGCCTCCTCATTGCGCCCTTCACGCCAGATCCGGTAGCGGGCCCGCATCTCATCATTCATAGGATAGGCGTCGAACACGCTGGCGCTCTCCAGGATCAAATCGTAGATAAACTCCTCAGCGGTCTCCTGCTCGAGCGCGTCGCGGGCGACCTCGTCGACCAGTTGCCCCGGGATCACCACGACCCCTTCATCGTCAGCGACCACTGCGTCACCAAGCTCGACCAGGACGCCGCCGCAGCCGATCGGCAGATCGAAGTCGGCGGGGTGGTAGATGGTGAGATTGGTGTTGGCGTTTTGACCAGCGGCGTAGGTGGGAATACTGAGCCGGCGGATGTTGGGGCTGTCCCGGAAGGCACCGTCGGTGACGATCCCAGCCGCTCCCAGAACTTGCAGCCGCAGGGCCAGGATGTTGCCGAGCGAGCCGGCCCGCAGGTCGCTGCGCCCCTCGATTACGAGAACCTCGCCGGGGCGGATGTCCTCGATGACGGCGCGCTGGGCGTTGGTCCTAGCCCCGAGCGTATCGAGGGTGTCGAGATCCTCACGCATAGGGAGGTAGCGCAGCGTCCTGGCGGCACCGAGCAGGCGCGTTCCGGGCTTCAGCGGCACGACACCCTGCATGAACCGGGTCCGGAAGCCCCGCCGGAACAACTGGGTGGCCAGGGTGGCCGTACTCACCTTCCCGAGAGCTTCGACTGTCGCCGTGTTACACTGCCAGTTGGTTCCGTTCATACCCCATCCCCTTCCCGACATCGGTGCCACCCCACGCCCGCCCCACAATCCCTTTGCCCCGGGACGCGTCAGGAGTGAGTGGAGATCACCGCAACCCACTCTATCGGCAGTGCTCCTAACAACCTGGTGCGGAGCAGGGATCCTAGAGAGTGGTCTCTCGTGCACGAGGCTCAACACCTCACCAGAGTCATCCGCAGAGCTGGCGGCTCGTGCGCGCCTCCGAGCGTCCCCCTCCAGGAACGGAACACCCTGAGGGCCACTTCGTTCCATCTTGCCCAGGGCGATGTAGGCACCTGTCCTCGCCAGCCACCACCGCCACGGGGTCTTCCACAACGCTTCCACCCTGCACCAGGAGATTTCCTATAGACTGTCGCAAGCGCCTTATGGAGGTCTTATGCCGCATATCATCGCCGAACCCTGCATTGGCACCAAGGATACATCCTGCGTCGATGTCTGTCCGGTCGAGTGCATCTACGAAGCTGACGACCAGTTCTACATCCACCCCGAGGAGTGTATCGACTGCGGAGCCTGCATCCCGGCCTGTCCCGTCGAGGCTATCTTCCTCGAGGAGGATGTGCCCCTAGAGTGGGAATCTTATATCGAGAAGAACTACCGACTCTCTGGGTTCTGACGCAGCAATCCGGGGGCGCGGGCAAAACTTATGGGCTTAAGATTATGGGGACGCTGCCCACTAGAGCATACCGCCCAGATGTCCGTAACCTCTATGCCCCCTGCGGGTAGGATCTGACCGCCCTGGGAGGGAATCGCCGCCACCGAGTGCAAGCTGCCGCCTGCGAAGGCCTGCGCTCGGCGGATGTGGCCGACTTGAGGGTACTCCCAATCTGCAATGGCACAGGATCCCGGTCGCTGGCGGCTCGTCAAGCGCAGGCCGGGGCGTCCACCCGCCAGCGGTCGAAGCGCCCATCATAATTCGTCTCAGCCATGCGCCTCCGGGCCTCATACCACAGCTTCGCCTACACCTCAGGGTCGCCCCGTTCGCTATAGCGAACGGGGCCCTCTCACATGAACACCGATCCTCGGGGGGAACACAGCACCTTGACCGCTAGCCCAAGACCGATCAGCTACGCCGAACTGATTCGGACCAATCGCAACTACCGGTACCTGTGGCTCGGGCAAATCGTCAGCCTGTTGGGGGACTGGTTCAACCTGATCGCCTCGGCCACCCTGATCGCCCTGCTGACCGAATCGGGACTGGCCGTCGGCAGCCTGTTCGTGGTACGCATGCTGGCACCCTTCCTAGTCAGCCCCATCGCCGGGGTGGTGGCCGATCGTTTCAACCGCAAGCACATCCTGATTGCCACCGACCTCGGTCGGGCACTGACACTTCTAGCCTTCCTGCTGATCCGCGATCCCGGTGACATCTGGCTCCTGTACATCCTTACCGGCGTCCAGATGGGGATCAGCGGTTTCTTCACTCCGACCCGCACAGCCATCCTTCCCGACCTGGTGTCCGGCCCGGAGCTGGGTGCCGCCAACGCCCTGAGCAATGCCACTTGGTCAGCGATGCTGTCACTGGGTGCCGCCCTCGGCGGCATCGTCTCCGGGGTATGGGGTGTCTACCCCGCCTTCGTCATCGACAGCCTGACCTTTCTCATATCAGGACTGTTCATCCTCCAGATCCGCATAGCGCCGACTCTGAACCCCGGGGCGCTAGCCCACCCGCTCCGGGCAGCCCTGACGAAGTACCTAGAGGGTCTCGCCTACCTGCGCCACAACCTCACCATCCTGGTGACGACGCTGCACAAGGCAATGATCGGCTTGATGGCCGGCTCGACCTTTGAGATCGTTCAGGTCTCGATTGCAGAGGAGGTCTTCACCGTCGGTGCCGGCGGCAGCCTCAGCCTCGGCTTCATGTTCATGATGACAGGCGTCGGCTCCGGCGTCGGCCCGATCCTGGCCCGGGTCTTCACGGGCGACACCAATCACAGGCTCAGCCTCGCCATCGTCTTAGGCTACGGCACGATGGCGGTGGGGTACCTGATCGTCTACCCGCTTACCAGTTTCGTGGCCACACTGTTCGGCATCCTGCTGCGAGGTCTCGGCGGCGGCGTGGTCTGGGCGTTCTCATCCCAACTCCTCCTCCAGCAGGTTCCCGGGCAGGTAAGGGGGCGCGTGTTCGCCACCGAGTTCGCCTTTTTCATGCTGGCCGCCTCGGTCGGAGCCTTCACCGTGGGTCGGGCTCTCGACGCATTTTCGATCTCGAGTGTGATCGGCGGGCTCGCCGCACTAGTCCTGGTTCCAGGAAGCCTGTGGGCACTGTGGGTAGCCAGGCAGGCGCGAGGAGAGGTTCGGTGACAGCTGGGAGATCTTTGGCGAGCACCTGCGCCCCCGCTCAGATTACGCAATCTGCCAGCAACCCTTCCCCCTGCAAGAGGGGCACTAGTACATTAGTAGTCGTAATCGATCCTGAAAGAGCCGGTTGGTCAATCCGCTAGTGACGCTGCTGAGCTACCTTCATCCAAGCTTCGGCAAAACTGCGACATAGGGCACATATCGTCATGCCTTGTTAGCGATGCCCGCGTCCCCGTTCTTGTAGCTCCCCCAATGGCCTCCAGACCCACTATGAAATACGACCTGCTACCAACCCCCGAGCTTGCCGATGATGAGGCGACCGCTGTTCGAATGACCTGATGCATTTCGTCAATTCAGCACTGCTCGCCCTTATAGGGAATCAGTGAGATCTCTGTGCAGAAGCGCTCGACATCGGCTGGGTCGAAGTCAGCGGTGCGGGGGGAGAGGAGCACCGCAGCGGCGATGGCAAATCCCAACTCGATTCCCTCCTCGACCGGATAGCCCCCCGACACCGACGTCGCCAAGCCCGCCAGCACACCGTCTCCCGCTCCCGCAGAGTTCACCACTTCGACCTTGAGCGGCGGAATGTGATAGGTCCGTTCCGGGAGGATCGCCAGCCCCCCCCACTCGCCGAGTGAGAGGATAGGGGAGGTGCCGTGGCGCCGCTTGAGCTCAAGGCCCGCCGAGAATGCTGCCTCCACAGTCCGTAGGGGGTGGCCCACCAAGGCCTCAAGTTCAGGCAGGTTGGGCTTCACGAAGGTCGGGCCGGCCTTGAGACCGGATGACAGGAACGGCTCGCTGGCGTCAAAGACGACGGGCACGCCCTGAGCACGGGCCATGCTGATAAGATCGATGTAAAGTGAAGGGGGCAGCCCGCCGGGCAGGGTGCCAGCGAGGACGACACAAGTGGCCCGCCCCAGAGCGGCTCGGTAGCGCGGCAGGAGCGCGCGCACGTGCTTCTCTTCGACGTGCAGTGTCGGGGCGGTGTAGGTCACCTGGCCAACCCCATCCTGGTCGATGATCACAACGTTGCGGCGCGACTCGCCACCCACCGCAACGAAATCGGTCTCCACGCCGCGCTCGTGCAGCATCTCCGTAATCCGCTCGCCGTTGCGCCCAGCGATGAAACCCAGCGCGAGGCTCGGTACACCGAGCTTGCCCAGGATCCAAGAGACATCCGTACCCTTACCCCCCATGCTCTCGTAGGTGCGCGACGCCCGGACGGTGTCTTCCCGCGCCAGGGTGGGCACGAATAGAATCTGATCGAGAGAGGTGTTGCCGGTAAAAGTGACGATCACATTGCGGCAGCTAGTGTTCCTTGCCAGAGGCCTCGACCGACCCCAGCAGGGCCCGGCGCTTCTCCTCGACCCGCTCACCCTGACCGCTCATCCGGGCGAGCAGGATAGTGCGCGCATTGGTGTCTATGCGTTCCACCGCATCGAAGGCAGCGTCGAGATCTTTGCCCATGAGGAATAGCCCGTGCCAGGGCGCGATCACCCCGTAGGCCTGCTCCCGGACTTTGACCTCCTGGCCGCGGATCCCGGCCGCCACGTTCTCTGCAAGTTCGGGGCTGTGCGCCGGAGCGTAGGGGACGCAGCGGATCTCGCCGAACTTCAGGTTGGCCTCCAATACCGGGGGCACCGGCTCCTCGAGCGCGGCAAACACCAGCAGGTTCCTCGGGTGGGCGTGGATCACGGCAGTACCATAGTCGCAGAACTCCTCGTGGAGCCTGAGGTGGACGTTCGCCTCCCGGGAGATCTGCCCCTCACCCTCCAGTTTCTCTCCGTCCATACCTACCACCAGCACCCGGTCCGGCTCGAGCCGCCACTGCCGCTTGCCGCCGCTATAGCTCGGCGACATACAAAGCACGTCGCCGACCCGCATGCTGATGTTGCCCCCCGCCGCGTCGGTGAGCCTCCGCTCGAAGAGCAACCCGCCGATCCTGGCAATGTGATCCCTCGCCGTCGCAATGTTCATTTCCGCTTCGCTCACCCCTGGATTAAACACCAGGATGCTATGTGGAAACAAGAACTAGGCTGCGATACCGAGAGCTTACGAATACACCTGCGGGAAGTGCTCCCCTTGCACCTTCTCCCCGCCAGCCGCCTCGATCAGGTGCTTGATCACATGCTCCCCGCTCCCCACGAACCGGGTGTCCTCTGTCATGTAGTGAATCGCTAACGCCCGCCTCGGTCAACCACTCGCGTTCGCATGCGACCCGTGCCAGGTTAGCGCATGATGGAAGTGGACCTCCCCCTTACTTCACCGGGCAAGGAACTGCCTCGACCCTGTGGCTCTGGTAGCTGTCGGGCAGCGAGCCGTAGTCTGGAACGGTGTTCAGGAAGTCAATGGCGTCACCCCACAGGTGCAAGCCCGGCACCATGCTCATGCAGCCGTTTTCGTAATCGACATCGTCGAGAGCGATCCAAGCGGATACTTCGGTCACCGGTTCGATGACCGGCCACAACGGAACGTCCTAGTGCCCACCACCCCGCCGATCCGGGGAACTTGTACCGGATCTGGCACGACCAGATCCAGAGTTCTCTAGCGCCGGTGAGTTGGGCTATAGCCCAGGAAACCTCCGGGTTGGCAACAAGGTGTCTGCAGATTCGCTGACCTGCCAGATGGATGATCTGGCAGAAGTGCTTCCCCTCCTCACTCGTCCCGCTCTAGCGGATGACTGCGGGTTGGAGGATGTCGGTCGCGCTGTGCGATGATGCGCATAACCTCGCTGCACAACTCCTCGACGGTGGCGTCGTCGAGGAGCATACCACCGTTGAGGAATCCGTTGGTTTTCAGCTCCCCGACCTGCCGATCAGACAACATGGCGCACCTCTACTCAGGGCAGTCTTGCCGGACGACTTCACGCCGGTCCGGCGGGCCATGCATAGCACAAAGCAGATTTCGCCGATCCTCCTCCGCCTCACCTCACCTCGATGACGATTTCCCTTCACTTCCCAAAAATGTTCGGTAACTCCTCGAGTGTCACCAGCACCTCCCGTGGTTTGCTGCCCACGTGTGCCCCCACCACCCCGAGCGCTTCGAGCGAATCCATCAACTTTCCAGCGCGGGCGTGGCCCACCTGGAGTCGGCGCTGGAGCCGGGAGACCGACGCCTGCCCTTCCGTAATTGCCAACTCAGCGGCGATGCGAAGCTTGTCGTCGTTCCAGTCGATAAGCCCTTCACCCTCCCTCTCATGAAGCGAGGGAGAGTCGAAGTCGGTGCCGTAGGCCTCGACGAAGTCGTCGTCGAAATATTGACGCCGCATGAAGCTGGAGAGCTTGCCGATCTCCGCCTCGCTGATGAATGGGCCCTGGAGCCGGACGGGCTTGACCAGACCCGGCTGGTAGTAGAGCATATCGCCCATGCCGATAAGTCGCTCGGCACCCATGGTGTCTAGGATAGTCCTGGAATCGTGCCCGCTGGAGACCGCGAAGGCCATCCGAGCTGGGACGTTGACCTTAATCAGACTGGTGAGGATGTCGACCGAGGGTCGCTGCGTGGCAAGCACCAAGTGCATACCGGTGGCGCGCGCCATCTGGGCGAGGCGCATGATGGCCGACTCGACCTCCTTGGGACTGGTAATCATCAGATCAGCCAACTCATCGATCACAATGACGATGAATGGCATCCCCGGCAGGTCGAGGTCGCGGGCCTTCTCATTGTACTGATCTAAGTTCTTGGCACCGATCCTGCTCATCATCTTGTAGCGCCGCTCCATGTGGGCGACCGCCCCGAGGAGAACATCGGCGGCGGCGTTGGGGTTAGTCACCACCGACCTCAGCAGGTGGGGAATGCCATCGTAGGGAGTCAACTCGACCATCTTGGGATCGATCATGAGGAAGCGGAGTTCGGTCGGCAGGAACCTGTAGAGAAGGCTGCCGATTAGGGTGTTGACCGCCACCGACTTGCCTGCACCAGTCGAACCGGCAATCAGCAGGTGAGGCATCTTCACAAGGTCAGCGACCACCATCTCGCCGTCGATCGACTTGCCGAGGATCAGGGGTAACCTGGCCTTGCTGCGCCGGAAGCTCCCTGTCCCAGCCGCCTCCCTAAAGCGGATGAGATCGCGATTCGCGTTGGGCACCTCGAGACCGATCACACTCTTGCCAGGGATCGGCGCCTCGATACGAACCGAGCCCACAGCCATGGCTAGTGCCAGATCGTCGGAGAGGTTGGCAAAACGCGAGATCTTCTCACCCGGGGCCGGCTCGACCTCGAAGCGGGTAACGGTGGGACCCCGTACACTTGCAACCACACGCCCCTGGAGTTTGAAGTTCGCCAGAGTCGCGTCGATCTTCTGCATCTGGATCTGAACCTCGCGTGCCAGCACGGCGGGGTCCTCGTCCGGGTCGGACATGGGATCAAGCAGATCGAGTTCGGGCAACTGGATCGGGATGCCACCTACATCGGAGCCCAACACCGCGAGTTCGGGCTCCTCCCCAGCGAGCTGCTCACTCAGGGGCATCTCAGCCTCCGGAACAGGGGTGAAGAGCCCCTCAGCGGTCATCTTGACAGCGGACACCTCCGCGTCCGCGACGGCGGGGTCTTCAGGACCCGTGGCCGCAGCGTGAGAAGCAGGTGTCTCGGTAGCCGTCGGGATCGGGGTCGGAAACATCACCTCGTCCTCCTCAACCCCGTCGAGGAAGGTATCGAAGGCTGTGCTGAAGTTCGTCAGGGATCTCCCACCGGTCGCCTCGGAGGCCCTGGGGGTGTTGGCAGCCTCCCTTACGATCAACTCGATCGACTCGAGGTCCCGGTACGCCTCATCGAGCCGACTGAGGGCGGCGCGACCCTTCTCCTGGAGCCTGCGAGCAAGTCGATCGTCGAGGTCTCGAATCTCCTCGGCATCAGCGAACTCCCCGGAGAGCCGCAGCAGCTTGCCACTCAGCTCTCGCCAAGGCTCGAGGACACCGGCGTCGGCCTCAAGGTCATCAGCGTCGCTGACGATACGCTGGAACTGCTCGAGACGCTTACTATGATCGGCAAAGGCCCGTGCCAACGCTCGGGGGGACATCTCGGTGAGAGCAGCCCGAGCGGAGTCGCACTCGCGAGTCAGGCGCCGATGGCGTTCGGTGAGGGCGGTCAGATCGAGCGCCAGCGCCTTGCGCAGGCTGTCAAGCGGACGGGCAAGGCGGAGGGGATCGGCAAACGGATCCTCAAGCTGCGCCTTGAGCCTGCGCGCCCAAGTCTCGAAATCGGACACCCCTTCGATCCGGAATTGGTGAGCCATCTCCCCCACGCGGTCGCGGGCGAAGTGGCGAACTGCACTCTCCCAGGCGTCGAGATCGGCCTGTGCCTCCTTGAGCTGCCCGGAGCCGGCGTTACCCAGCCTGCCAAGTGTCCTCTGGACCGCCTTGCGCCAGCGATCGAGTTCTGCGCTTCCGGGGTAAAGACTGCCCAGGGCGATGAGATCCTGATCGAGGTCGCGCAGGGCACCCCTCAACAACGCCACGTCGGCGTGGAAGGTGGCGTGAGCCTTAGCCCGGCCGCGGATCTCCAGAGCAACCCTGAGGGCCTTCCTTACACCCAGGAAGAGCCGCACGAGTAGCGTCCGGGCGATTCGCGTCGGCACCCAACCGACGATCAGGTCGAGGCCGATCGTAACCAGGAAGAAGGTAGGTAGGTAGGCAAGGGCACCGGCGGCACCGGTCAGCACCGCCCTGAGGCCAGCACCCCAAGCACCGGTGGTTCCCGGCAGAGTAAGAACGGTGACGCTCCACAGACCGGCCGACAGAACCAGGTATCCGGAGAAGATGCGCGGCCAGTTGGGCGGATTGCGCCGGAGTAGAAAGAGGCCGCCTAAGATCAGGAGCGGCCAGGGTAGGGTATAAGTTGCCCATCCGAATCGCTCCAGCCCCAGAGAGCGGATCCGGGAACCCAACTCGCCGGTCGGCAGGCTGGGGAGCAGCACCCCCAAGGCGAAGATGCCAAGAGCCACCAGTGCCAGCCCGATCGCCTCAAGATCGGGCTGGCGAGAACGGCTATTTTTGCGCTTTCCACGACTCGCCACGTCCCCGCAGTCTATCGTGCCCCCCTGAAGACCAGAAGAGAAGTAAGGGACATCTGGTTATGTCCGGGGGTTAGGTCGGCTTACCTCCCCGTTCCTGCAACCCCGCCCCTCCGTTCTCGCTTCCGGGCGGCGTCTCCACCTGGTATGGCGGGCGGGTCAGAAGGTACTCCTCTAAGAGCACCTTCACTAGCGCTACCACCGGGACAGCCAGTAGGGCCCCGACGAGCCCGAGCAGCCCGAGGCCAGCAACGATGGCTAGCAGTACTGTGACGGGGTGGAGCCTGACGCTCCGCGACAGGATCAGCGGAGACAGGAGATTGCCCTCAATCTGATTGGCCGCGATGAAGACCAGGATGGCGAGCACGGCGGTGAACGGGCTCACGGTAATGCCGAACAGCACCGCCGGCACCACCCCGATGATCGGTCCCAGGTAGGGAACCAAGTTGAAGATGGCGGCCAAGAAGCTGATCGCAAGCGCCAGCGGCACCCCCGCCAGCGACAGCCCGACCCAGATCATAAAGCCGAGCAGGGTGGTGATCAGGAGCTGACCCCTTAGGTAACCGCCCACCGCCCGGTCAACCTTGCCTGCAAGGTCTCCATAGAGGGGCCGCCAGCGCACGGGGATGAAGCGGCGGAAGTTAGCTGTAAAGCGGGGGAAGTCGTAGAGGAAGTAGGCGCTTGTCACAACGATAAGGAACCCCTGGAGAGTGGTCGAGACGATGCTGGTGGCACCGGTCAGCAGGACGCCGGGACCGTCCGTGATGAGCCTCTCTAGCACGCTGTTGACACCCTCGGCTGCACGCTCGAGGATACCGAGTAGCTGCCGCTGCACCTGCTCGCTCACCTGCTCATTGGAGGTCTCCAATCCGAACCGATCTGACAGGAAGGCGGGCAACCGCTCGATCAGCCCGGTGAACCAGGCGGAGACGTTTCCGATCTGGGCGCTGATGTTGTCGAAGGCCATGGGAAGCAGACTGACAAAGCGTCCGGTATCGATCACCACCCTGGTGATCAAGAACGACCCCAGAACGAAGAGCAAGAGCAGGAGGATGTAGACGAGCACCACGGCCAGGGATCGGCGGATACGGAGCCGGACGAGCGCCTCGACCAGGGGGTTGAGGATATAGGCGATGACAAAACCGATCAGGCCGATCTGGAGCGCGAAGGCGTAGCTCTGGCGGAACTGCCAGAGCGCCATGACCACAAACACGGTGAGGGTCACATAGGTGAAGGCCCGAACCCATACTCTCCCCCAGACCACCTCGAGTGCGGTGATCTGGTGCTTTTCAGGTCCCTCACGTTGGTCGGACACGATCAGGGCCCCACGAACAGCCGGGCGGCACCGGTCATCCCTATTCCGTACAGCAGAAGGATCGTCAGCAGAATCCAGCCCAAACCTACTCGCCTCAGCCGATTCATGGGCAGCCTCCACAGCGAGGTGTCACACCAGAAGTGTAACAGGGGCTCAGGGCAGCGACCGGGCACCCTCCGAGAACACCACGCGACCCCCCTCCCGGCTAGGGATGCTACGCCGCTAGCGTCTTCCCCTGACGGATACAGGAGGTACACACCCGCAGGGTGCGGGCGTGGCCACCGCGCCAGACCTTCACCCTTTGGAGGTTGGGGTACTTCCAGGTCTTGGTAATGCCGGTGGTCTTTTTGCCAACCCCGCCCTCGCGTTTGGCCTTACCGCTCTGCACGAGCTTGTTGCGAACGATCGGCCTCTTGCCACAAACCGCACACACTTTCGCCATAGTCAACACCTCGGAAGCGCTCCTCAGGGCGCGAAAGAGCAAAGCCTTCCGAGTGTAGCACAGGGACAGGAAGGGTGCAAAGCGATCAGGAACAGTTCTATAGATACTCTGGTGTGGGCCGATCCCAAGCGCTTTTCGAGCCCGGCTAAACAGGTCAAGGCAAACCCGGGATCCGAAAGCCCTATGAGCCAGATCACATCCGCCGCCCCACCGCCGAACTTGCGGGCCCGGGGCGCCGCCTGCGACGCGGAAGCCGAGGGTCGGGTGCGAAGTTCCCGCCCGTCCTAGGGATCATCGAATCCATCCCCTTAGGACGTTCATCTCAATCAGCCGGTGGTATCACCTCGCACAGGGACGTTCTCACCAGCCTTGAGGCACTCCAGTGCGACCTTAAGCCATATATGCGCCCGAGCGGGATCCGGCCATCCGCAGCGGCAGCTTACCGGTTCCGACACGCTATACTGCCATCATGAGGCGCTCCCTCCAGGAAATAATCGAACTGGTCGTTTTCGGTCTCATCGCCCTGCTGCTAGGCACAGGACTGATCTGGTTGGTGGGATGGATCCTTGGCCTCGCCGGGCTCCTGCTGAAATTCGTGGCAGGCCTGATCTGGTCTCTGCTCCGGTTTATTATCCCCATCGCGGTCGTGGCAGCGGTGGTGTACGCCCTCGTGCGCCTTATCCAGAATCAGAATCGGGGCAAGCCCACCCCTGCGTCCACCCCGACAGCGGCACCAACCCCGGTCCAGCAACCCCCTTCGCCCCCCCCTCACGAAGCACTCTCCGAATCTGAAGAGGCTGAAGGGGATGCCGGGAGCGGCGATGGTGACGACAAGAAGAACTGACCTTACCCTGATGTAGAGCTGCCGCCTACTCCCAGCTACACTGTAGGCTGCTGGGCAATGCGCCCCCTCTTCTCGGGTCTCACCCTGCTGATCCTGACGGCTCCGCTGGCCCCGTCCCAGGGCATGGACGGGGGAGTCACACCTACCGTTGAGGCGCTGGCCAAGTTCCTGGAAGCACGGGGGAGCAGGTCGCCCGCGGGGCGCAACTCTTCGACAGCGCCTGCTCGGACTGCCACGGCGACACGGCCCTGGGATTCGCAGAGGCCGTCCTCTCCTTCCCTGCTGAGGAGCGACTCTGCATCAAGTGCCACCGCCCCACTAACCCTCCACAGATGGCGCCCGAGGTCATGACCGCGCGCGACGCCTTCAACCTAGGCAATCCGCCCCCCCTTGCTGGTGAGAGGCACAGCCTCGCGAAGTATCAGAACGGATTCGGCCTGTACAGCTACGTCCGCGCCACCATGCCCCGCTGGGCTCCCAGGAGTCTCGACGATACCGACTACTTAGACATCACTGCGTTCCTGCTCGAGTATTCCGGCACTTCGCTGGGCACTGAGGGTCTTACAGAGGCCAACGCAGCCCAGTTCAGAATCGGGGAGTGACCCCTGCCCGAATGCCGGGCTGGAAGCCCGAACTGTCGTCCACTACCCCCGAGGATCGAACACATCCCGATAGGCGTCGCCGAGCAGGTTCCAGCCGAGGGCGAACAGGGCGATGGCGAGGCCTGGCCAGAAGGAGATGAACCAGTAGGCAAACGGCTGACCCGGGGCACCTTGCAGGAAGCCGCGCGCGAAGCTCACCATCTGCCCCCAGTCGGCGAACCCGATCTCAGCACCCAGACCCAGGAACGACAGGGTGGCGGCTGTCAGGACCACGGTGCCGATGTCGAGGCTGGCTACGATCACAAGTGAGCCGATGGAGTTGGGCAGGACGTGGCGGAGGAAGACGCGACCCTGTGTTGCGCCGAGGGCCCTGGCTCCATCCACAAACTCCAGGTTCTTCACCCGCAGGATGTCCCCACGAAACAGCCGGGCGTAGGTGGTCCAGCCGACTACGGCTAGCGCGAACAGCGAGTTGAACAGGCTAGCAGCCTGTCGGACTTTGTGTGAGACTTGAGATTATACAATCAAGACGTTGGCCTTGGTCAGGAGTCCTTTGATGGGGAAGTTCGTAGAGCGTGATCAGTCGCAGTTGTTTCTGCTTCCGGTAGA
>MKWU01001854.1_pt1 | contig 34587 bp, 33 predicted proteins | sample 809101 | NCBI WGS metagenome assembly MKWU01 (sample SAMN05860141, study PRJNA318959) | sponge metagenome | host: Aplysina aerophoba | place: Slovenia: Piran, Adriatic Sea, Gulf of Piran | collected 2013-05-07
CGGGTCTATCATTCGGACGGTGAAACGCCTTCGCCAGTCCCTGATGGTGCTCTTGGTCGCCCTCCCGCTTGCCGCAGCCTGCGGTAGCGGGTCCGAAGAGCCGGCTGCTTCCGGGGCGCCGGTCACGACCGCCTCCCCGCCCGCCACCTCTGCCACTTCGGCTCCGACGACCGCCGCTCCGTCCGAGGCCACTACCAGCGCGGCTGCGGATGAGCCGGGCGAGGAAGCGGTGGCCACCACGACCGAAGCAGTCACCACGACCGAAGCTGTCACTACGACGGAAGCAGTCACCGCGGCTCAAGAGGGGGTGACCACCACGGCGGCGGCGCAGACCACTGTATCCACTGCCGAACCCGCCCCCGAGGGACCCCTCGTACCTGCGTTTACTCTCGAACTCGACGACGGAACTACCTTCGTCACCGCCGAGGCTAGCGGCCCGGTCTTCTACTACTTCTGGGCCGAGTGGTGACCGTCCTGTCGACGGGAGTTGCCCGTCGTCGACACCCTCGCCGGCGAGTATGCAGGGAGGGTGGATGTGATCGCGATCGCGTGGGCATCCACCTACGAGAAGACGGCCGGCGCTGCCCGCGGCTGGCTGCAGTCGGGTGCCACCCGCTGGCTGCTCGACGAGGACGACTCGATCTTCGCCGCCTTCGAAGTGGGTTACCAGCCGGCCGGTGTGTTGGCGGTGGACGGAGTGGAAGTATGCCGCTGGAGGGGGTGTGCGGTCGAGGTGGTTTCCCCGCCGGCGGGTGTTTGGGCGGTGGACGGAGTGGAAGTAGCCCGGGGGAGGGGATCTGCGGGGGAGGAGGAACTTCGAGCCGCGTTCGAGATGGTAACCGCCTGACCCTGCCGGTGTATCTCAACCCCGGTCGTCAGGCCCCCGGCGGAACTCGCCCACCTGGCGGGATCCGACCTCCTCGCCGGAGAGTATCCGTTCCAGCGTCCCGCTGAGGGTCAGGGCGTCGCTCTCGCCCAGCAGTTTTCCCACTATGAGGCCGTCCTTGATGAAGATCGTCTCCGGAACTCCGAAAACCCCGAACTCGATGGCCGCCCGGGAGCCAGGATCCAACAGGTACTCGGTGCTGGTGCCCCGTCCCAGTTCGTCCAGGAAGGAGATCGCCCGGTCGGGCCGATCCTGGAAGGTGATCCCGACGAACTGCACCGACCGGTCGCGGTAGGCATCGGCGGTTGAGATCAGGTCGGCGTGTTCGTTGCGGCACTGGAGGCACCAGGAGGCGAAGAAGTTGACCACCACCACCTCGTATCGATCCCCGATGGTCCCCAACGTCACCGCACCCCCGCCTTCCAGGCGGGGAAGGGTCAGGCCGGGTGCCGGAGCGCCGACGACCGGAGAGACTTGCCCGTCTACGTCTGAACCGAATCTGGCTGCGAATACCGCCACCGCAAGCCCGACTACGGCCAGTCCTACCACCATGATCAGCCTTCCGAGACGATCCATCCGCCGTACCTAGTGTCCCGAATCTTTGTTTCTGTTGCGTCTTCGGGGCCGGCGCCGTGACACGACGATTGGTTCTGTCACAGGCCCGCCGCATACTGGTCGGTAACCGCAAAGCACCAAGCGGCCCTGGTTCGGTACCGACCGGGCCGGGCTGGGATCATGCTGACCGACCGCCCCCGGTGGGGGGATGGCGGGACGCGTTTCGGCGCCGAGGAGGCGGCGGCCGGGGGTGGGACCCGCCGGAGGCGACAGCCCCGACGGTTTTCGCGTTATCGGGCCCCGGGCCGGTACTCCGGAGGTGGTTACGGACATCGTCGGCGAATCTGGGATTCTAGACACTACGGCCCCACGCTCACTGGTCCCCCTCAAGGGCGGAGCGGGCTCGGGCGACTGCGTCCTCGATAACCCGCCGCGTGCCCTCGGGCAGGTCCGGTATGTCCGAAAGGGGTTCCAGGTGGACTAGGGCGCGTTCCGCGTCGTCACGGTTCAGATGGAGCAGGCCCAGGAACAGGTGTGCCTCGTGGTAGTCGGGATCGATCTCCAGAGCTTCGAGCAGGTAGGCCTCGGCGGTCCCCTCGCTGGCCGACAGGTAGCTCATCCACCCCACCCTCGCCAGCCCCCGGGCACGCCGGGTCCTGTCGAGACTTCCCTCCAGCGCTCCGAGGTAGTGGGGAAGCGCAGCGGAGAAGCTGCCTTCCTCGAAGTACCGGTCAGCCAGCCTCAGGCGCATGGCGGCTATCTGGGGCACGTCGGGATTGGCGGCGATCACCGCTTCCATCTGGTCGTTAGTCACCTGCGACAGATCGACGCCACCGCCCGGATCCCCGGTAATGAACCCCCCCTCGCGGGGCCGGATAGCATAGAAGGCGGTCACTGAGACGGCGGCGAAGACTCCCAGCAGTAGGAGCGCCCCCACCAGGCGGCGGGCCCGGGCCGGTTTCCCGGCCTGCCCCGCTTCGATCTGCGCCTCCCTTGTCTCCCGCCCGTCGATACGGGAGATCTCGTTCCGGTAGCGGACGACCAGCCGCTCGGCCGTGGCGGAGTCGAGTTCGCCCTCGGACAGCTGGCGCCCGACCTCCTCGATGTCCCGTTCGGCCTGCCGGCGCCTGTCGGAAGCGGATGGCGGGGCGGGCTCACACATTGGGGCGTTCCTCGCGCCTCATCAGTCGGCGGGCGGCCAGGGTCGCTCCGGCGCCGGCAACCCCCAGCGGTAGAAGCCAGAGCAGCACCGTGGTGCCGGAGAAGCGGGGATCGAGCCGGATGCCGTCGAAGCGATCCTCCAAGTAATCGAGGATCTGCTCATCGGTCCAGCCTTCGTCGACCTTTTCCTCTACGAAGGCGAGGATATCCTGAGCGTAGGGGGTCGGCGAGTCGGTGATCGACTCTCCCTGGCATACGGGACACCGGATCCGGGATCCAAGGGCGTCCACCCGGTCGCGGGCGCCCGTCTCTCCAATGACCAGGCCCCACACAACCACCCCGGCCAGAAACAGCGTGGCAAGGGTCGCGATTGCCTTCCTCGTGTCAGGCACGGGTGGCCTCCGCGCGGGCCGGCGCCCGCCGGCGGATCGCTGCCAGGGAGAAGGCGGCGCCGGCGGCTGTGACCAGTCCACCGAGCCAGATCATCCACTGCAGAGGGTAGGCCCAGACATCCGCTTGCAGACCCTGCCCGTCCAGGCGGGTCAAGGACACGTAGAGATCGCCGCCGAGCGTCGAGTGGACCGCCGGGGTGATAACCGGTCCGGACGCACTCCCGTAGTCGTTGAGCCGCGGATCGAGGATCGCCACCCGGCGCCCGTCGCGTATCACGTCGATACGTGCCCCTAACACCGTGCGGTTGGGCTCCACCCTCGAGAACGGGGATTCGTAGGCCAGCACGTACCCGGCGAATGGCACCCGATCGCCGGGGCTCATATCGACCGTACCCGCGGTGACCAGGTTGGAGGAGGCCGCGATGCCGACTGCCAGGATCGCCACCCCGATGTGGGAGATCTGGCCTCCCCAGTAACCGGGGTCACGCCGGATAAGGCCGAGCACGGTCCCTCCGGCGGGTTCGCCGGTGGCCGCCATCCGGTTGCGGACCAGCATGAGCAGGTGGCGGCCGATGGCGCAGACCACCAGCGTCGTCAGCAGGGTCACGATTATCAGGTGCCGGTTCCGGCTGACCACGAGGACGACGACGGAGGCTGCGGCCAGGGAAAGCCGGAGGGGAGTGCGCAGGCGCGACCAGAGTACCCGGGCGCGGGCGACCCGGAAGGGAGTGACCGGACCGATTCCCATGGCCAGCAGCAGGCAGTAGGCGAGTGGGACGGCCCACCGATCGAAGAAGGGGCGTCCCACCCCGACGGTGCTTCCCTGGAATGCTTCGACTGCGAGCGGGAACAGCGTTCCTGCAAGCACCACGAAGGCGAACACCGCCAGGAGCAGGTTGTTCAGGAGGAAGGCGCCCTCACGGCTGGCCAGCGAGTCCAACCGGGGTGGGCTTCCCACCAGATGCACCCGCAGCGAGAAAAGGGTCAGGGAACCGATGAGGACCAGCGCCAGGAAAACGAGCAAGACGGGCCCTATGGAGGACTGGGTGAAGCTGTGCACCGATGCGACCACCCCCGAACGGGTGAGGAACGTGCCCAGGATCGTGGCGGCGAAGGACCCGATCACCAGGACGTAGTTCCATGACTGCAGGACACCCCGCCTCACCTGCACGACCGAGGAGTGGATGAAGGCGGTCGCCAGCAGCCACGGGATGAACGAGGCGTTCTCGACCGGGTCCCAGGCCCAGTAGCCGCCCCAACCCAGCACCTCGTAACTCCACCACGCGCCCAGCACGATCCCCGTGGTCAGGAACCCCCAGGCGGTCAGGGTCCACCTCCGGGTCACTCCCAACCATGTGGAACCGCGGGAACCGGAGGCCAGGGACGACATGGCGATGGCGAACGGCACCGAGAACCCGACATAGCCCATATAGAGGACCGGCGGGTGGATCGCCATGAGGATGTGGTTCTGCAGGAGTGGGTTGGCGCCACGGCCCTCCAGCGGGATGTCGGCCGCTGACCACGGGGGCCAAGCCGAGGCGGCGCATCCGGTTTCGGCCGCCACCTGGCACACCGCGAACGGGTTGGCAACGGTGGCCATGAGACCGAACCAGAACACGGCCAGCATTCCCAGCACCGAGAGCGTGCCCCCGGCCAGCGGACGAGCGTCGCGGTACATCACGCGGTACGCGGAGGCGGTGAACAGTGCCAGTACCAGGCCCCACAGCACGATCGAGCCTTCGAGCGCGGCCCATCCGGCGGCCAGCGTGAAGACGAGGGGGGTGCCCCTGCGGTGGTTGTCGGCAATGTAGGCGATCGAGAAGTCGTCGAGCAACAGTCCCAACTCCAGGACCGCCATGGCGGCTGCGGCGCCCGCTACCAGCCAGATTACGGGTCCCCGGGTTCGAGAGGCCGGTACCTGGCCCCGCCCGGTGAGGGCCGGTAACCCCCTCCATGCCAGGGTCGCTGCCGCCCCGACAGCTACCAGAGCCGACACCAACCCTGCCCAGGCGATCATGTCCCGCCCGTCGGGACCTCGTAGGCGCCCTCGCCGTCCGGTGCGCGGTATTGCTCGTCATGGTGGATCAACAGGAGGTCCGAGTGGAAGCGGTCCCCTTCCCAGGAGCCTTCGACCACCACCCCGATACCCTCTCGGAAGAGTTGGGGCACCGTCCCCACGTAGTGCACCGCCACCGAGGTCGCTCCGTCTCCCACCACGAACCCGACTCCCCCGTCGGCCTCTGCGATTCCCTCCGCCTCAACCAAGCCTCCGAGCCGGAACCGCTCACCGGGCGGGTAGTCGCCGCGCTGGTCGACCGCTTCCGAAGGGGTCAGGTAGTAGACCAGGTTGTCCGATAGATTGTTCCAGACCAGGTACCCGATCAACACCGCCAGCAGGGCGAGCGCCGGGAGTACCAGACGACGGTTGATCATCTACGGGGTGTGGAGTTGCGACGCAGCGACCTGATCCGCACGAGCATCCAGGCCACGTAGCCCACGATGGCCGCGTAGGACGCCGCGTAGCCGAAGACGATCCATCCGGTGCTCATGGCGGGCTGTCCAGCCGGGGCGGCGCCACCGCTCCTCCGACGGGGGCTCCGCTACGGGAAGAGTCGGTGACGATCGTCTCGGCGCGGGCTAGGGCCATCCGAATGGCCAGTAGGAACGCGAACAGCGCCACGAAGGCGACGATCGACATCCCCAATGGTCTGGAGAAGGCGGGATCCATGGTGGCGTTGGTCAGGTCAGGTCGTATGAGGGTCGGTCCCTGGTGCAGCGTGCGGAACCAGAGGACGGAGTAGTGGACGATCGGGACTTGGACGAAGGCGACAATTCCGAGGACCGCGCACCGTGCCGCCCGGACGCGGGGATCGCTTATCGAACGCCGGAGCGCCAGGTAGCCGACGTACAGGAAGAAGAGCACGGCGGTTGCCACCATCCGGGCATCGCTCCAGTCCCACCAGACGCCCCATACCAGCCGGCCCCAGATCATCCCTGTGAAGAGGGTCAGACCGGTGAAGAGCACGCCTATCTCGATGCCGGATGCCGAGATCAGGTCGGCGGCCGGAGAGCGGCGGATCAGGTATCCGAACGCTCCCAGCACTCCGACCCCCAGAGCCAGGTAGGCGGTGATTGCAGAGGGTACGTGGATGAAGAGCAGCCGAGCCGCCTCCCCTTGGGTCTCCTCGCCGGGGGCGCCCGAAGCTGCATAGAGGCCGGCTGCGACCAGCAGGGTGGCAGCCGTACCGAGAACCCATACTCCGCGCCGCAGCGTTGGTGCTGCCTCGGGTCCGGGATCCGTGCCCGGAGTCCGATCCGGTCGATCAGGGAACGTGTCCCGGTCGACACCGGTCACCGAAGGGATGCGTCGTGCCATTCTCTCAAATCAGTCGGTGGTGTCGTCAAGCGGGCTCGCCAGCAGGACTCCCGTGACCACCAAGGCCAGGTCCATTGCCACCAGAAGGAGTACCCAGGGGATACTACTGCGGTGCGCGACGGCCGATTCCGTTCCTCGGGTGGTGGCCACCAGCACGGGCATGGCGGGAGGCAGGGCCAGCAGAGGCGCCAGGGATGTGCGGGCTCGCAACCCGGTCACGAGCGTTCCGATCAACGATCCGAGGAGGCCCAGGGCGACCGCACCGGTCACCGCCAAGAGTACGAGCCAACCCCACGCCGGTCTCCCTTCCGGCGCGTACAGCACGATCATCACCGGCGTGAGGATCAGCGTGACCCCGAAGACGAGGATGGCAGAACTCAGGCTGTCTCCGAGGAATCGGGCGGCCGGGTCCAGGCCGCTGAGTGCCATCAGGTCCCGGAGAGGCCGGGACTCCCCCGATGACGGTCGGAGCGCGACCGTCATCCCGAACAGCAGCAGCACCAGCCAGAGCATGCCTGGGCCGATCCGCCGAAGGAGGGCAGCATCCGTCCCGAGGGCGAGGGGCGCCAGCAAGAGGGCCAGGGCGGCGAAGGGTACGACCATCCAGATGGTCTCTCCGCCCCTCCACTCGACCCGCAGGTCCTTGCGCAACACCCAACCCACCTGCCGCAGGAATCCATGGGCTTTCATCGCGGTTCCTCGTGCACGACACCTGCCGACACAGCGATACGCCTTGTCACCAGTCCGGTCACCGCCGCCGGATCGTGGGAAACGAGGAGCGCCGCTCCACCACGGTCCGCCACGCGAGCGACAGTCCGGTCTACCAGCGGTCTGGTCGCGTCGTCGAGACCGGCCAGGGGCTCATCGAGAAGGAGTAGGCGGGGAGTCCGGTTCAGGAGCCGGGCGAACTCCACCCTGCGCTGCATCCCGAGGGACGCATGGCCGGCGCGCCATCCGGCCACTCGCTCCAGGCCGACAGTCTCTAGCGGATCCGCACCTGGAGGGTCGCCCCGGAGCCGAGCCACCAGGTCGACGTTCTCCCGCAAGGTCAGGTCGGGCCACAGGGCCGGGGTATGGCCGATCAACGCGATCTCGCGCCGGCCCGATGCGAGTTCCTCGGGCCGGCAACCCGGGCCGATGCCCAGCACCGAATAGGTTCCCGATGTCGGGCGATGCAACGTAGCCAGCAGCCGGAGAAGGGTTGTCTTGCCGGCGCCGTTGGGTCCCGAAACGCCGATGACGTCGCCGGATCGGATGGTCAGGTCGACACCTTCGAGGATCACCGATCCTGAGACGGCGAATCCAACGTCGACGAAGCGGACCAGGACTGGAGTGGCCACCGCGCCGAGTGTAGGAAGCCTTGCGGGATTGCTCGCCGACGACCCTCCTACAGGGTGTCGGTGCTGAGAACCGGCTGGGTGGCCTTGTCCCCGCACAGCACGACCAGCAGGTTGCTGACCATGGACGCCTTGCGCTCCTCGTCGAGGTCGACGATGCCGCGGTCCGACAGGTGCTCCAGGGCCATCTGCACCATGCTGACCGCCCCTTCCACGATCTGGCTGCGGGCGGCGATGATGGCGCTGGCCTGCTGGCGCTGCAGCATGGCCGAGGCGATCTCCGCCGCGTATGCAAGGTGGGTTATTCGCGCCTCGAGTACTTCGACTCCGGCCTCCTCGAGACGGTGCTGGATCTGGTTCTTGAGCTGGGCCGCGATCTCCTCGGTGTCGCCCCGGAGGGACATCTGGCCTTCTTCCTGCGTGTCGTAGGGATAGCCGGTGGCCAGGTTGCGGACCGCCGATTCGCTCTGGACGTGGACGAAGTTGACGTAGTCGTCGACCTCGAAGCTCGCCTCGTAGGTGTCCGCCACCTTCCACACCACCACCGCGGCCATCTCGATGGGATTCCCGTCGCTGTCGTTGACCTTGGAGCGTTCCGTCTCGAAGTTGCGGACCCGCACCGAGACACGTTTCTTCGAATACAAGGGGTTGGAGTAGCGCAACCCCGGCTTGCGAACCGTACCCACGTATTTGCCGAACAGTTGCAGGACGCGGGCCTCGTTCGGGGGAACCGCGAACAGACCGTTGAACAGGAAGAGAAGTATCGGGAACAGTACGGCGAGCACCGTCAACAGGATCCACTGTCCCCAGGTGATGCTCAATACAATGAAGGCGATATCAACCGCCAGGGCAAGTAGCAGGACCATCAAAGCGAGCCACCCCGGCGTCGCGCCGTAGGTTGTTTCCCGTATCACGTTTGCTTCCCTCCTCCCGGGCGCCGACGCGGATTGCAAGGCCCTCGGACGTGTGTCGTCACCGCTTGGAAGTGGTCCGGTTACGCGACGGTAACGCGATCGGTATAGGATGCAATCAGGTTGCTTGGCCCTTCCACCCGTCCCCACATCATAGCCATGGTGCTCGCCGGAGGCGAGGGCAAGCGCCTGTACCCCTTGACCCGTGACCGGGCCAAGCCCGCAGTTCCCTTCGCCGCCGGGTACCGGATCATCGATGTCGTCCTGTCCAACCTGGTCAACGCCTACGTGCGGCGCATAGTGGTGCTCACCCAGTACAAGAGCCACAGTCTCGACCGCCATCTCGCCCAGACGTGGCGCCTGTCGCCCCTGCTGGGGTCATACGTGGCGCCTGTCCCGGCCCAGATGAGGCGGGGTCGCCGGTGGTTCCTAGGTTCGGCGGACGCCGTCTACCAGAACCTCAACATCATCGGGGACGAGCGGCCCGATCACGTCTTCGTCTTCGGAGCCGATCACCTGTACCGGATGGATCCCCGCCAGATGCTCGACTACCACATCGACAAGGGCGCCGATGTCACAGTGGCGGCTATCCCGGTGGCCCGCTCGGAGGCCTCCGCCTTCGGGATCATCGAAGCGGGCAGTGATGGACGCATCCTACGATTTCACGAGAAACCGGAGGATCCTCCGCCGATGCCGGGCGACCCGCAGCGTTGCCTGGCTTCGATGGGCAACTACGTCTTCACCTCCGAGGCGCTGGTCCGGGAAGTCGTAGCCGATGCCGACCGTCCGGGCTCCCGCCGCGACATGGGAGGGGACATCATCCCGGCTGTCACCGCCAAGGGCGGCGCATACGTCTACGACTTCGCTCGCAACGAAGTACCCGGCCAAACGGAGCGAGAACGGGCCTACTGGCGAGACATCGGGACGCTGGACGCCTACTACGAGGCGTCGATGGACCTGGTGAGCCTTCATCCGGTGTTCAACTTCTACAACATGGAATGGCCCATCCTCACCTGGTACTTTCCCGACCCGCCCGCCAAGTTCGTCCACGACCTCGAAGGCCGCAGGGGTGTGGCGATCAACTCGGTGGTGGCGAACGGAGCGGTGGTATCGGGAGGTGTGGTGCGCCGCTCGATCCTGAGTCCCCGGGTGCGGGTCAACTCCTACTCAGAGGTCACCGATTCGGTTCTCTTCGACGAGGTGTCGGTGGGGCGGGGGGCCGTGGTACGCAACGCCATCGTCGACAAGCTGGTCGAGATCCCGGAAGGCTACGAGATCGGGGTGGACCCGGTGACCGACGCGAAACGCTTCACCATCTCCGAAGGAGGCGTAGTGGTGATCGGCAAGAAGGACCAGCTGGCCTAGGGCCTGTTAACAAAAGTCTCCACCACAGGCAGATTGTTGGTTAACAGACAGTAAGGGGCGAGCACGATACGAGTCTCGAGGCGATCCTTCCAAATTAGGATCGTAGTCGTTTCTTAACCAATGCATACTATCTTGTGTCTCTTGTAGTGTGAACAGGCCCTAGTTGCCGGTTACCGGTATCGACTACCGGCTGCCGACCATGGGCCTTGACTACCTGCGTCTCGATGCCAGCTCCGACATCACCTCGGCAGCCGGGACGCCGCGTCCGGCCAGCAACACCAGCAGGTGGTAAAGGACGTCGGCGGCCTCCTCGACGACCCTGGAGCGGCCACTCGCGCCGGCTTCGTGCTGGAGGGCGGAGGATGCCACTTCGGCGGCTTCCTCGATCACTTTGCGTCCGGTCGAGGCAGCACCCCCCGCGGCCAGACGTGAGGTGTAGGAGGCCGCCCCACCGCTCGCCAACCTGCCGGTGATGACCTGCCACAGGCGTTCCAGGTCGGAGAATCCCTGGGGAGGGCTGCTCCCGTCCCCGGCATCTGTGAAGCAGGTCCGGGCGCCCGTATGGCAGGCGGGTCCGGCCGGATACGCCCGGACCACCAGCGTGTCGCGGTCGCAATCAGCCTCGAGCCCGGCCAGGGTGAGGGTGTTCCCGCTGGTCTCGCCCTTCTTCCAGAGGGTCCGGCGCGACCGCGACCAGAAGTGGACCGCGCCCGTGGTGATGGTCAGGTCGAGTGCCTCCGGGTTCATCCAGGCCATCATCAGAACCTCCCCGGTGGTCGCGTTCTGGACGATGGCGGGAATCAGTCCGGCCTCGTTCCAGCGGAGGTTACGGGGAGGGCCGGTCTCAGGCATGGCGGACGGGAATGCCCGACCCTTCCATGACCCGCTTGATGTCGGCGATGTCCACTTCCCGGCGGTGGAAGATGGACGCCGCCAGGACCGCGGATGCTCCGGCTTCTACCGCCTCGACGAAGTGTTCGGGGCGGCCGGCGCCCCCCGATGCGATGACGGGTACATCGACTACCCCGGTGACGACCCGCAGCAGGTCGAGGTCGAAGCCGATGTTGGTGCCGTCGCGGTCCATCGACGTCAGCAGGATCTCTCCCGCTCCCCGGGCCACCCCCTCCTGCGCCCACTCGACCGCGTCGAGACCGGTGTCCTGGCGTCCTCCGGTTATGAACACGTTCCACGACCCATCGGGCATGGCCTTGGCGTCGATGGCGAGGACCACGCATTGGGTACCGAATGAGGCAGCGCACTCGTCGAGCAGGTCGGGGCGCCGGACCGCGGCGGTGTTCAACGAGACCTTGTCCGCTCCCGCCCGCAGGACGGCGCGCATGTCGGCCGGCTCCCGTACCCCACCTCCCACGGTAAGGGGTACGAACACGTTCTCGGCCGTACGCCGGACCACGTCAAGCAGGGCCGGGCGACCCTCCGGGGAGGCGGCGATGTCCAGATACACGATCTCGTCCATTCCCTCCTCTGCGTACCGGGCGGCGAGATCCACGGGGTCACCCTCATCGGTGAGGTTGACGAAGTTGACGCCTTTGACGACCCGGCCGTGCTTTACATCGAGGCAAGCGATGACCCGGGCCCGGAGGCTCATGGTGAATCACCACCCACGGGATTTCGGGAGGAGGACTCCCGGACCTCGGCGACGAAGTTGGAGAGGACTTGGAGGCCGGACCGGCCGCTCCGCTCGGGATGGAACTGGACGCCCACTCGTGGACCGTTGCGAACCGCGGCGGCGAACGGGAGCGGGTAACGGGCGTAAGCGATGACGAGCGAGGGATCCTCCGGAACCGGCGCGTAGCTGTGAACGAAGTAGAACGTGGCGTCGGGTCCGATGTTCTCGAACAACCGGTCCGCGGCCGTACCGTTACCGGGGAAGTGGAGGTCGTTCCAGCCGATGTGGGGGAGAAGCGGTGCACCCACGAGACGCCTCACGATGCCCGGGTCCATTCCGAGGCAGGGCCTTCCGTCCTCGTCGCTGCTGTCGAAGAACAACTGGAGGCCGACGCAGATCCCGAGGAGGGGCGCTTCCCATTCCTGGAGGGGCTCTACGAGTCCGGCTTCTGCGAGCCGGGCCATGGCCGTGCCGGGGACGCCTACCCCCGGAAGAACGATCGCCTCGATGCCCTCCAGGCCATCCGGTCCGGTGACCGGCCGGACCCGGCCCCCGGCCCGTTCGAGACCCTGGGCGATGGACACGAGGTTGCCCGCGCCGTGGTCGATAACACCGACCAGGGGTGGGCTCACGGGCTACTCTCGCTCGAGGGGAGACCCTTGGTGGAGGGAACTCCCATCCTTCTCGGGTCAGGGGACACCGCGGCCCGCAGTGCCCTCGCCAAGGCCTTGAAGGCGGCCTCGGCAACGTGGTGGTCGTTGCGACCGGTGGCGGCAAGGTGCAAGGTGATACCTGCGGTGCGGGCGAACGCCTCCAACGCGTGGGGGAGGTTCTGGGTGGTGAGGTTTCCGATGTAGGGGGTCGCCAGTTCCAGGGTGGCTACGCAGTAGGCCCGTCCACCCACGTCCACTGTCGCGTCGCCCAGCGCCTCGTCCATGGGGACCCGAGCCTGGCCGAAGCGGTGGATCCCGGTCCTGTCTCCCAGGGCTGCGGCCAGCGCCTCACCGAGGCATAGCGCGGTGTCTTCCACAGTGTGGTGATCGTCGACTTCGATGTCGCCGTCCGTATTCACCACCAGGTCGAACAGCGCGTGGTGGGCGAGCGATGTGAGCAGATGATCGAAGAAGGGGATCCCGGTCCGGATCTCGGCGCGCCCGGATCCGTCGAGGTCGATCTCGACCGAAACCCTCGTCTCCTTGGTACTGCGCCGGCAGGTAGCGCTGCGTCCCATTCAAGCCTCCTCGCTGTTGCGGCAGTTGTGGGTGGATCTATTGCTGTCCGGCTCCCCGAACCGGACGGAGGCGGCCAGCCGGTGGGCGTCCAAGCCCTCGGCCGAGGCGAGTTCCTCAATGACGGGACGGATGGTCGACAGGCCGGCCCGGGACAGGGTCTGGACCTGCCGCCACGATCCGAAGTCCTCCACGCCCAGCGGTCCGTGGGCTCTTGCCAGACCCCCGGTGGGCAGGACGTGGTTGGCGCCGGTGGCGTAATCACCTGCCGATTCCGGTGACCAGCGACCCACGTAGATGGACCCGGCGTTCAACACCCGGTCCGCGTGTTCTGCAGCATCCTCGGTGAGTACCGACACGTGCTCGGCCGCATACGCGTTCGCGAACTCGATGGCCTCGTCGATAGTCCCGGCCACCAGGATCCGCCCGTGCGCGCCAAGTGCGGCCCTGAGGATGGCCCGCCGGGGGAGCAGGGGCATCAACCGCTCGATCGCCGCCTCGACTTCCTCGGCGAGACCCGGGTCCGTGGTGACGAGTACGGCAGGTGAATCCGGACCGTGCTCTGCCTGGCACAGGAGATCGATGGCCACCAGGCGCGCGTCCGCCGAGTTGTCGGCGATCACCAGCACCTCGCTGGGTCCTGCCGGGAGGTCGATGGCGCAGGAGCCGTACACCTCGAGTTTGGCGGCGGTGACCCACGCATTTCCCGGTCCCACTATCTTGTCCACCTTGTCGATCGTCTCGGTGCCGTAGGCGAGAGCCGCTACTGCTTGGGCGCCCCCCATGGCGTAGAACCGGTCCACCTGCAGGATCGCAGCAGCCGCCAGCAGGGTCGGATCGATGCGTCCAGCCTCGTCGCAAGGCGAGGCGACCACTATCTCGCCGACCCCGGCGACCTGCGCAGGCACCACGGTCATGATCAGGCTGGACGGGTAGGAGGCCTTACCGCCGGGAACGTATGCGCCCACCTTGTGCAGCGGACTCCACCGGCGGTCGATCCGCACCCCGGGGCGGGTCTCGTGCCTGGAGTCGGTTGGCAACTGGGGAAGGTGGTAACGCCGTACGCTCTGGATTGCCGCCTCGAGGGCGGTACGCACTGCGGGTTCCAACGCTTCAACGGCGGCCGTGATCTCGTCCCGACCCACCCTTGGGTCGGGACGCCCCCCTCCGAAGGCGGCGTTCGCCTCCACCAGGGCCCGGTCTCCGCCCGTTTCGATGGTCCGGCAGATGGACGCCGCGCCACGGCGCACTTCGGGGTCGGGAACCGCGGAGCGGGATACCAGGTGGCGCAGGGCGCCTGGGTCGAGATCGGCCAGGTGGTCGACCCTGAGGAGTCCCGAGGTGTTGGCGGTGGTTTCCACGAGCGTGGTCATGGTACGAGTTGCCCGATGGGAAGCACCAGGATGTCGCGACCGCCGGCGGCTCTTAGCCGGGGCAGCAGGTTCCATACCTCGTCCCGTTCCACCACCGAGTGGATCGCCACCATCCCGTCCTCCGCGAGAGGGACGACGGTGGGCGCTTCGAGACCCGGGATGAGTTCGGTGATGTCTTGCAGGGTCTCCTCGGGAGCGTTGAGCAGCAGGTAGCGCCTGCGCCGACCGGCCAGGACCGATTCGATAGCGGTCGTGACCGTTTCGAATTCCATCCGGTTGCTCAGATCGGACGATCGCCCGACGAGCACCGCCTCGCTGCTCAGGACGGGCAGCACCGGGCGGAGCCCGTTGACCAGCATGGTGCTCCCGGTGGATACGAGATCGGCAACCGCGTCGGCCACTCCCAGCTTGGGGGCCACCTCGACGGAGCCCCGGAGCCGGACGATATCGACCGTCACCCCGTGCCGTGCGAAGAACTGCTCGGTCAGGTTGGGGTGGGAGGTAGCGATTCTCAGGCCGCAGAAGTCCTCGGGGCGATCGCGAGCGGCGTCGGCGGGAACCGCGACGGTGAGTTCACAGCGCCCGAATCCGAGCCGGAGGAGGACCCGGACTCTGTTGCACTTGGTGCCCGACTCCTCGATCAGATCCAGGCCGGAGATGCCGAGGTCCGCCACCCCGTCTGTGACCAGTTCAACGACGTCCTCCGTCCGGACGAACAGAAGCTCGATAGCGGCGTTCCTGACGCTCACCGAGAGGGCTCTGTCCGTCTGCTCGAAGCTGAGCCCGGCCTCCCGCAGCAACCTCAGGGCAGGATCGCGCAAACGGCCCTTGTTGGGTAGCGCCAGGCGCAGGAAGCTCTCACGCATCGGGTTCTCGCCGCATCCGGTCCAGGGCCAGCCGGTAGCCCCCCATGCCATGACGCCGCCACTCGTTGACCCGTCCGATCGTCGTAGTTGAGATGCCGGTCTGCTCGGACACCTCCCGGTAGGGCATGCCTGCTTCCAGCAAGGTTGCAACCGTCCACCTGCTGGAGAGTTCCCCAATCTCGCTGCGCGTGCAGAGGTCGCGTAGGAAGAGGGCTATCTCGTCCGCCGTTCTCAACGTGAGGATGGCGTCGCATAGCGCGTCGAGTTCCTCGGTTCTCCAGCCGGCTGGCCGGGCGGTGTTCATCGGGCTTCCCCCTCTCGAGCCTGCATCCGGTCGGGACTGGCGCCCACCATGTTAACATGTTAACACATCTGTACACGTCGGCGGTTGTGCTTGGAGCATGGATCGCCGGACGGTCCTGTTACGACGGTGGGCTACTGTTGGGCAACCGACGCGGTCCGGCGGGTGTGGCGGAACGGTAGACGCGCCAGGTTTAGGTCCTGGTGGGCAATGCCCGTGGGGGTTCGAGTCCCTCCACCCGCACCGGTAGCCCGGTGTCCGAGCGCACCTTCTACTGGTAGGAGACGAAGACCGGTACCGGAGTCAGTTCGAGTACTTGGGCCGGGGTGGCGGTCGGGGAGTCCTCGTCGTAGAAGTTCTTCCATCCCCAACGGAACCCCAGGTCCTCGGTCTCCCTGGTGAGAACGTCCCAGGTGTTGTACTTCGCTCCGAGGGATCCCTGCCCGTCCATCTGGATGACCACCGCCAGTTCGTCAGGCGTCTCGATCCGGTCCCGGTTGGTGATCATCGAGAAGCGGAACTGATGCACGATGAACAGCTTCTGGGGAAGTACCTCCTCGCGAACGATCTCTGCCAGCCATCTGACCACTTCGTTGATCTCGGCGGCGTCCACCGTCCCGATCTGGCGGAGATGGACCTCGTCGGGCTTCAGCCGCCACTCGGGGTCGAGGGCCAGACCGACATGGGGCAGGCGCAGGAACTCCTCGTATATCTTGGCCTGGGTGAGGAAGTGGGTCCGCCCCGGCTGGAGGTCGAGCACCACGTATACGTCGTTGGCGGCCGCCGCCTCGATCCACGGGCGGATCACATCGAGAGTGGTCTCGGCCGAATAGTCCCCGTCCCGGCCCGGACCTGCCGACGCCACGGTGGCGATTATCTCGAAGGTGGGAAGCACCCTCGCCCCGTCCGCACCGTATCCGGCTGCCACTCTTCCCAATCGCTCGATTCCTCCCTCGGGATCCTGCTCTCCTAGGACGCCCAACCTGGATGTGACGGGGTGGCCGTAGAAGGCCACCAGACGTCTCGGGGCCGAGTCGGGGAACATCATGATTCCCCCTCCTGGAATTTCCACACCCTTCTGCAACACCTCCAGCTGCCAACTCACCTCGTCCCCGAACACCGAGAGCACCTCCACCGAAGCGGCTCCGGAGATCAGATCCAACGTCCCGTCCCCGGAAGTGCTGGTGTCAGGATCCAGGACGACGAGCCCGATACCGAGATCGGTGGCAGCGACCTGCAATGGGACCACCGGGGCGGCCGGTGCCACCAGCCAGAGGTGTTCGTAGGCGGAGGGATCATGGGGAACCGTAGCCTCGGGGTCGATGTCGAGCACGGTCACCAGGTGGTCGAACAGCGTCGAATGTATGTCAGGGCCGAATCCGGAGGTGACCACCCTATCCGGCTCCAAGCGTCTGAGTTCGCTGACCAGGCTACCGCTGAACCATTCGCCTACCAGCAGCAACGGGCCGTTCAGGTCGGAGGCTGCCACAGTTGCCACCGCCGCCGGATTGCTCGCCGGGGCGAGTCCCACTTCGATGGCGCACGGATAGACAACTCTCGACAACTCGATCGCGGCGCGCACCGGGTCAGCCTCGGTGAGCCGGAAGTCAGCCGGCGCGGAGGGGGTGCAATCACGGGACGCCAGTGTCGTGGTCGTGGTGCTTGACGGCTGCACTGTCGTGGTTCGGGGAACTGTGGTGGTGGAGGGTTCCACAGTCGCAGAGGTCGGCGCCGGGTCCGGGGCGGCCTGTGTCGCGGGCGGGACGGTCGAGGTGGGAACGCTCGTCGCCGCGGCCTCGGTGGTATCGCCCGAGATAGCGGAATTCGAGCAGGAGATAACCAGGACCAGCATCCCCAGCGAGGCCACTATCGGTCGGCGGGTCACCGACCCGGGCGTGGTCACGTTCGTCAATCACCCTCCTACAATGAGGTCCGAGCGGGCTGTGGCGCAGCTTGGCAGCGCGCCTGCTTTGGGAGCAGGAGGTCGTCGGTTCGAATCCGACCAGCCCGACCCCCGCCGCGGGAACCCGGTTGAACCCTAGACCTGTTCTGCGGCGGCGCCGGTGATTTCCGTGCTCGGTATCCGGTTTTGCGGCTCCCCCATCCGGAGAGTCGGTCGGGTTCATAGATGGACAGCCGGTATGTAGTATGGACCGAACCGGCGGGTGTAGCTCAATGGTAGAGCTCCAGCCTTCCAAGCTGGTGGTGAGGGTTCGATTCCCTTCACCCGCTCCGCGGAGAAGTCCGGACCGTAAGGCTACGCCCGGGTGGCGATCAGCCCCCGTAGCTCAGAGGACAGAGCAGGAGCCTTCTAAGCTCTTGGTCGGAGGTTCGAATCCTTCCGGGGGCGCCGCCTCGGTTCCCCAACGATCGAGGCCGGTCCAGGGTTGACCCGCGGTCATGGTGACCGTAGCTCAGCTTGGTTAGAGCGCCTGGTTGTGGTCCAGGAGGTCGGGGGTTCAAGTCCCCTCGGTCACCCCGGTGCCCTGTCGGCTGGCACCAGCGACTTTCCCGACCCGACCATCGAGGAGTGCAGTGTCCGTCACCGTCACCGAGTTGAGTGCGTTCGAGCGACGTCTCACCATTCGCTTCCATAGATTGCGCCTGGATCGCGCCGAGACGCGGGCTGCGCGCCGACTCTCACGAGACATCGACATCAATGGGTTCCGCCGCGGCAAGGCCCCAAGGCGCCTGGTCGAAAGAATCGTCGGAAGGCAGCGGATCCGTGGCGAGGCCATCGAGGATCTGCTCGGGGACCGGCTTCCGTCCGCCCTCATGGACGCAGAACTGGTCCCGGCCACCAACCCCTCCGTGGACGATGCACGCGAGGTCGACGGAGGGCTGGAAGTCGATGTCCGGGTAAGCCTCTGGCCCACGCTCGAATTCCCGCCGGATTACGTGGGACGCCGCATCGAAGTGAGTCAGGAGGCCTACGAGGTTGACGAGGATCTCATCGAGGCCGAGATGAACCACAACCGTGAGCAGTTCGCCGAACTGGAGACGGTGGAACGGGCCTCGATGGGGGGCGACTACGTCGCGATCGACCTCCACGTTTCGCGCAACGGCCAACCCGTGGAACCCGTCTCCATCTCGGACTACATGTACGAGGTGGGATCCGAAGGTTTCCTGGACGGTCTCGGCGAGGAGTTGGCGGGTCGGTCCGCGGGCGACATCGTCGGATTCGCGAGCGCGCTCCGTTTCGAGGCGGGCGGCTTGGAGGCCGGAACTCCGGTCGACGTCCGGGTGCTGGTCAAGGAGGTGAAGGAGCGGCGGCTCCCCGAACTCAACGACGAGTGGGTTTATGACTTCACCGAGTTCGACACGGTCGAGGAACTGCGCGAAGCGGTCATCAGCGAGTTGGAGTCCTCCCGACTCTCCACCCTCAGGCGCGAGTTCAGCAACAAGCTCATCGCCGACCTCGTCGGGGAGATGCAAGTGGACATCCCGCCCGCGGTCATCGACGCGGATGCCGCCCGCCAGTTCGATCAGTTCTGTCGGAGGCTGGACGAAGGTGGTATCGACTTCGAGGAGTACCTGGAAGCCGTCGACCAGGACCGGGAAGCCCTTTTCGGCCGATTCCGTGAAGAGGCCGCACAGCAGATACGAACCCGCGTGCTGCTCGACTCGGTGGCGGCCGGCGCCGAACTGGAAGTCGAGGAACACGAACTCGCTCGAGCCTACGAGGACATGGCGGAGCAGTTCGAGGGGACCGGACAGCAGCTCGCGAAGCGGCTGGCCGGCAGTGTCCAGGAAATGGCTCTGGTGGGTGATATCCTGAGATTGAAGGCCCTTGACACATTGATGAGGGGCGCGGTGGCCGCGGATCGGCACGGCAACGTGCTCGACCTCCGGTTTGATCCTCCCGCCGGGGACGATATCGTGGAAGCCGAGATCGAACTAGGAGACCAGTGATCGGAAGTCAACCATCCTTGCCCGCGGTCGGTAGCGGTTTCTCCCCTGCCAACTACCTGGTGCCGACCGTGGTGGAATCCACCAGCCGGGGTGAGCGCGCCTTCGATATCTATTCGCGCCTGCTCAAGGATCGGATCATCTTCCTGGGGACGCCGATAGATGATGCAGTTGCCAACCTGGTGATGGCTCAACTCCTCCATCTGGAGTCCGAGGATCCCGACCGGGACGTGAACCTCTACATAAACTCGCCGGGCGGCGAGATCACCAGCCTGTTCGCGATCTACGACACCATCCAGTACATCAAGCCCGATGTGAGCACCGTCTGCATGGGGATGGCCGCCTCGGCTGCAGCCGTCATCCTGGCGGGCGGCGCCAAGGGCAAGCGGTTCGCTCTTCCCCACGCCCGGGTGATGCTCCACCAACCGCATGGGGGCGCCCAGGGCCAGGCTGCGGACATCGAGATACAGGCCCGGCTCATCATTCAGATGCGCGAGCAACTCAACCAGATACTCGCCCACCACACCGGTCAGGACTACGAGAAGGTGGCCAGCGATACCGACCGCGACTTCTGGATGCTGGCCGATCAAGCCGTCGACTACGGCATAGTCGACGATGTTCTCGCGCGCCGTGAACTCGCCGCGGTGTCTGACGAGTACTGAAGATGGCCATCAAGTACGGCGAGGGAAGCGAGATCCTCAAGTGCAGCTTCTGCGGCCATTCGCAGAAGCAGGTCAAGAAGCTCATCGCAGGTCCGGGCGTCTACATATGTGACGAATGCGTACTCCTGTGTACCGAGATCCTCGACGACGAGTTGGGTGGCAATCAGGCGGACCGGGCTACCGAACTGCCTAAGCCCGCCGAGGTCTTCGACTTTCTCGACGGGTACGTGATCGGCCAGGACCGGGCGAAGAAGGCGCTGTCGGTGGCGGTCTACAACCACTACAAGCGGATCCGGTCCGCATCCCCTCGCACGGACGACGTCGAACTCTCCAAGTCCAACATCCTGCTCATCGGCCCCACGGGCTGCGGGAAGACCCTGCTGGCGCAGACGTTGGCCCGGATGCTCAACGTTCCCTTCGCCATAGCGGACGCCACCGCCCTAACCGAAGCGGGTTATGTGGGGGAGGATGTGGAGAACATCCTTCTCAAGCTGATCCAGGCCGCGGACTACGATGTCAAACGGGCCGAGCAGGGCATCATCTACATCGATGAGATCGACAAGATCGCCCGCAAGGCCGAGAACCCGTCCATCACCCGCGACGTCTCGGGCGAAGGGGTCCAGCAGGCGCTTCTCAAGATCCTCGAAGGAACGGTTGCTTCGGTGCCGCCACAGGGGGGGCGCAAGCATCCCCACCAGGAGTTCATCCAGATCGACACGACCGATGTTCTGTTCATTTGCGGAGGGGCGTTCGCCGGGCTCGAGCAGGTGATCGGGCGGCGAGTGGGCAACCGCATCGTCGGTTTCGGCGCCGACTTGAGATCCAGGCAGGATCGGCCCAAGGACGATCTGCTTGCCGAGGTCATGCCCGACGACCTGATCAAGTACGGCTTGATTCCCGAGTTCATCGGCCGGCTCCCGATGGTGGCGACCGTGGATTCCCTGGATCGGGCCGCGCTCATCCGTATCCTGCAAGAGCCCCGGAACGCTCTGGTCAAGCAATACGCAAGGATCCTGGAGATGGACGGAGTCGAACTCGTTTTCGAGGACGACGCCATCGAGGCAATCGCCGACCAGGCGATGCTGCGGGGCACCGGCGCTCGCGGATTACGGGCGATCATGGAGGAAGTCCTGCTCGACACGATGTACGAGCTTCCTTCACGGCCTGATATAGGCAGGGTGATGATCGACCGTCGCGTGGTGGAGGAAAAGGTAAACCCGGTTCTGCTGCCCCTACGAGAGATCGAGAAGCGTCGTGAGAGGAGCGCTTAGTCGCCGGTCCCGTTGACCGGATCGGATCTGACTCGACCCCTGAGATGAATACCCGCCGCCCCGGTTCCCTGCAAGGAAGCTACGACCCGAAGGTTGTCGAGGCGCACTGGTACCCCGTCTGGGAGGAGTCCGGAGCTTTCAAGCCCGAGACCAACCCGGACGGCGAGCCGTTTGCCATCATGATTCCGCCCCCCAACGTGACCGGAGTGCTGCACATCGGCCATGCTCTGGATCACTCGATCCAGGACGCGATCATCCGGCGGAAACGGATGCAGGGATACGCAGCCCTCTGGCTTCCTGGGACCGACCATGCGGGGATCGCCACCCAGATGGTCGTCGAGCGAGAACTGGCCGAGGAAGGCCTTAGCCGTCATCAGTTGGGCCGGGACAGGTTCGTCGAACAGGTCTGGGTATGGAAGAGGCGTTCTGGGGGCGCGATCACTCAGCAGATGCGGGCCCTGGGTGACTCCTGCGATTGGAGTAGGGAGCGGTTCACCCTCGACGAGGGTCTGTCGGCCGCGGTCCGCGAAGTGTTCGTGAGCCTCTACGAGAGAGGCTTGATCTACCGGGGCCATCGCATTATCAACTGGTCGCCCGGCCTCATGACCGCGATCTCGGACATCGAAGTCGAATACGAAGAGGTTGCGGGCCAGATGGTCCAGATCACCTACCCGTTCTCCGGCGGCGGTCCCGATGCCAGGGAAGGCATCACGGTCGCCACCACCAGGGCCGAGACCATGCTGGGCGACACGGGTGTGGCCGTCCATCCCGAGGACGAGAGGTACCGTCACTTGATCGGGCGGACGGTCCGGCTACCGCTCATGGACCGTGATATTCCGATCGTCGCCGACGAGGCGGTCGATCCGGGGTTCGGGACGGGGGCGGTGAAGGTGACCCCCGCCCACGATCCTCTGGACTTCGAGATAGCCGGCCGGGCCGGCCTCGATCCGGTCCAGGTGATCGGCGAGGATGGCCGCATGACCGCAGCTGCCGGCCGCTTCGCCGGTCTGGACAGGTTCGAGGCCAGGGAGGGTGTGATCGAAGCCCTGCGGCGGGGGGGATACTTGGAGCGGATCGACGAATACGTGCATACCGTCGGCCACTGCTCCCGAAGCGGGGTGGCGATAGAACCCCTGCTCTCCCGCCAATGGTTCGTGAAGGTGGATGCTCTCATCGGTCCGGCTGTCGAGGCTGTTCGCTCCGACCTCTCCCGGTTCATCCCGAAGCGGTGGGAGAAGAACTACTTCCACTGGATGGAGAACCTCCACGACTGGTGCATAAGTCGCCAACTCTGGTGGGGACACCGGATACCCGCGTGGTACTGCGACACCGACGGAGCAGTGATGGTCGCAAGGGAACGCCCCGAGGGGTGCGACCGGTGCGGAGCAAGGGAACTGCGCGCCGAGGAGGATGTGCTGGACACCTGGTTCAGTTCCGCTCTCTGGCCCTTCAGTACTCTCGGATGGCCCCGGGACACCCCTGACCTGCGCCGCTTCTATCCCACCGATGTCCTAGTGACCGGATACGACATCATCTTCTTCTGGATAGCCAGGATGCTGAAGATGGGAATCGAGTTCGTCGGGGACGTCCCCTTCCGGGAGATTGTGATCCACGGCCTCGTCCGGGCGTCGGACGGCCGGAAGATGTCGAAGTCGCTCAACAACATCGTCGATCCGATGGAGATGGTCGAGCAGTACGGTGCCGATGCCCTCCGCCTGAGCCTGCTCCAGTCGGCGTCACCCGGGCACGACGTTCCCTTCGATGTCAAGTGGGTAGATGCCGCCCGGCGCTTCGGGAACAAGCTGTGGAACGCCGTCCGGTTCGGCCTCCTTCACATCGAACCGGGAACGGTTCCTCCGGATGGCGGATACCCGGAGGATCCGGGTCCGGTCGATCGATGGATTCTGGGCCGCTTGGGAGAGGTGGGGGCCCGGGCGGATTCGTTGTTCGACAGCCACCGGCTGGCTGACGCCTTCTCGCTCCTCTACGCGTTTGCCTGGTCGGAGGTGTTCGACTGGTACCTGGAGATGTCGAAACCCATACTCTCGGAAGGGGGACCGGAGGCTGAAGTCGCCCGCCGGACCCTTGGCGTCGTATTGCGTGACATCCTCAAGTTCTTCCATCCGGCCATCCCGTTCGTGACCGAGGAGCTGTACAGCCATCTGGCGGGTGATGTCCTGCTCATCACCTCGCCCTGGCCACAAATCCCCCGGTACAGTCCGCCGGAAGGTGTCGAGGACCTCCAGGAGTTGATCTCCGGTTTGAGGAGGTTCCGGTCGACTCACGGTCTTCCCGTTCGCCAGGAACTGCGCCCCATCCTCCATGATCCGGATGGAGTATGGGCGGACTGGTGGGCTCCGCAAATGTCAGCCCTGGCCGGCGCCACCGCAGTTGTCGCGGATCCCCCTCGAGGTCCGGGATACCTGCGGGTGACGGCCCGCACACTCGAGGCATTCATACCCTTCAGAGGCCTGATCGATGTCGATGGCGAGCGGAAGCGGCTCAGTCGGCGTATCGGGGAGGTCCGTTCCGCCCTCGAGCAGGCTGAACGGAAGCTCGCCAATCCCGCGTTCAGGCGTCGAGCTCCGGCAGCGGTCGTCGCGCGGGAAGAGGCGAAGGCGTCCGAGTCCGGCCGGCTCCTCCGTACCCTCTCCGAGCAACTCGAATCCTTGGGGACCTGAGCCAGGCTGTGTGGAGTACCCACTGATGGCGCCGGTTCAGCACCCATGAACTACGACGAGGCGATCGCGTATCTCGACCGCCACATCGAACTGGGTTGGAAGCCGGGGCTGGAGCGGATCGAGCGGTTGACCGAATTGATGGGGTCGCCCCAGCGCCGCTACCCGGTGATCCACGTTGCAGGGACCAACGGTAAGACGACCGTGACCCGGGCGGCCGCTTCGATCGTCAACGCCCTGGGACTCAAGGCCGGAACCTACACGTCCCCACACCTGGATCGGGTCGAGGAGCGGTTTGCGGTGTCGGGCGAGGACGCCACGCCCGAGCAGTTCGCGCAAGCCGTGGACGATGTCGCGGCCTTTGTCGACTTGCTTGAGATCCAGACCGGCGAGCGCGCCACCTACTTCGAGCTCACGACAGCCGCCGCCTTTGCGCACTTCGCCAACGAGGCGGCAGATGTCGGTGTTGTCGAAGTGGGGATGGGCGGGCGCCTCGACGCCACCAACGTTCTCGAGGCCGAGGTGGCGGTCCTGACCGGAGTCTCGATCGACCATGCCGAGTACCTCGGGCACACGCCGGTCGATATCGCCGGGGAGAAACTGGCCATCGTCAAGTCAGGGGCTGTCCTCGTTACGGGGGAACTCACCGACGAGGTCGCTTCAGTAGCTGACAGGAGAGTGGAACGTGTCGCAACCTTGCGCAGGACGTTGGGGCGGGACTTTCGAATCGAGGACCTACGCATGTCCGTCGGAGGTTGGGCGATGGACGTCGACGGGATCTACGGACGTTACGAGGACCTATACGTGCCGCTTCACGGTCGGCACCAGGCTTCCAACGCTGCGGTTGCGGTGGCAGCGGTCGAAGAACTCCTGAGCCGGTCCCTCCCTGTTGAAGCCGTCCAGGAAGGCCTGGCCACTTTGGCGGTCCCTGCCCGGATCGAAGTCATGGACCACTCCCCCCTGGTGTTGATCGACGGCGCCCACAATCCGGAGGGCTGCGAGGGCCTGGTTCGGACGATGCTGGAGGAGTTTCGCCCGATGGCGTGGACGTTGGTGGTCGGCGCCTTCCGGGATAAGGATCTCCCCTCGATGTTGCGTCCCTTTGCCGGCCTTACCGCCAGGGTCATAGCGACGCGAGTGGATCACCCGAGAGCTGCGGACCCCGTCGATATCGTGAGGCTTGTCGACAGGATGCTCCCCGGCGTGCCGGTCTCCTCGACGGGTGACGTTGCGGCGGCGCTCGAGTTGGCAAGGGAGTGGACAGGTCCCGACGAGGCAATCGTGGTGGCCGGCTCGCTCTATGTGGCGGGTGAAGCCCGTTCGATCATCTTGTCGGAGGAGAGTGCCGGTGTACGAAACGACTGCGGATAGCGTGAACGTTGCCCAGTTCTGATCGGAGGAACGTTTGGCGGCGGGACGACCATCCCGGGATGAAGTGGTGCCGTCTTGAAGGTTTTTTTTCGCACTCTCCTAGTATTCGACTTCCCCAACAGGGGACTTGCGGTGATGTTGTTCAGCCGATCATGCCCGCCGCGGCATGAGAAGGGAAACCGATATGCCCCACCAGAGAACCTTCGTCATGGTCAAGCCCGACGGTGTGCGACGCCGGCTGGTCGGCGACGTCATCTCCCGATTCGAAGCGAAGGGGCTATCCTTGGAGCGACTCCGGATGAGGATTCCGGACGAGGCACTTGCCGCTCACCACTATGCAGAGCATCGGCAGAGAGAGTTCTATCCTTCTCTATTGGCTTTTATAACATCCGGACCAGTCGTTGCCATGCAGTGGTCAGGCGAGTCGGCCATCGCTGTGGCGCGGACGATGATGGGGAGTACCAACCCCGTCCAGGCCGCGCCAGGCACGATCCGGGGCGACTTCGGGCTCGACGTGCAGGAGAACATCGTGCACGGATCGGACAGTCCCGAGAGTGCTGAACGCGAGTTGGGCCTCTGGTTCGGAGAGGGGTGAACGGACCGGCGGCCATTGCTTCCGCGGATCACCGGAGCCTTGGCCCGCACTAGAATGACCTACCGACTCCAGATCGGGACGCCGCTATGGCCGACAACCTTTTCACAATCGCCGGCCAGGACATGGCGGTCGATCTGGGAACCGCCAACACCCTCGTCTACGTACGCAACCGTGGGGTGGTCCTGAACGAGCCGTCGGTGGTCGCCATCAACACCCACACCAACGAGGCGCTGGCGGTGGGGATGGACGCCAAGCGGATGATCGGCCGCACCCCGTCCTACGTCAAGGCGATCCGTCCGCTACGCGACGGGGTGATCGCTGACTTCGACATCACCGAGCGGATGCTTCGATATTTCATCCAGAGGGTTCACAGGCGCCGGTGGGCCAAGCCCCGGATCGTCATCTGCGTACCTTCGGGTATCACCGGAGTCGAGAGACGCGCAGTCGAGGAGGCGGCTTACCATGCAGGCGCCCGCAGGGCCTTCACCATCGACGAGCCGATGGCTGCGGCTATCGGGTGTGCCCTTCCGGTCAATGAGCCGATCGGCTCGATGGTTGTCGACGTGGGGGGTGGCACCACGGAAGTGGCGGTCATCGCGCTGGGGGGAATCGTCGTCTCCAAGAGCATCCGGGTTGGGGGCGATGAGATGGACGAGCGGATCGTCGAGTGGGTCAAGAAGGAACACAACCTGCTGCTCGGGCTACGGACAGCCGAGCAGATCAAGATGACCATCGGTTCCGCCTATCCCTTCCACGACGAACCGAACGCCGAGATCCGAGGCAGGGACCTCATGTCAGGACTCCCGAAGACGATCCTCGTATCGGCTGCCGAGATTAGGACCGCCATCGAGGAGCCCGTGTCACAGATAATCGACTCGGTTCGTGTCACGCTCGACAACACGCCACCCGAATTGGCGGCCGACCTGATGGACACCGGAATCGTCATAACCGGTGGCGGAGCGTTGTTGAAGGCCATGACCCATCGGATAGCCTTCGAGACCGGGATGATGGTCCGGGTAGCCGATCGGCCCCTCCAGTCGGTTGTCATAGGGTCGGGTAAGTGCCTGGAAGAGTACGAGGTGCTTCACAACCTGCTCGACTCCTCCGGGCGTCCCTGAGGATCACGCGACTCTATCCGCGGTAGTCGGCTACCGTGGGCCAACCACGACCTCTCCGGGACGGCGGGGAGATAGGCCCTGCACCGGATCTTTCTGCCAAAGACCCGGTGCAATTGGGTTCGCCCCCTACCTCGCGGAGCTTGTATGAGGTGGTTTGCCTGGCAGCGAACGCCGCTAGGAGGGTGCTGAACAATGACGATTGCTCGGGCCTGCCGCCCGCCGGCTCAGGCATTTTGCGGCCGGTTGGCATGCCGCTGGCGGATTGCTCAGTACCCTCCTAGATTGTCTTCGAGCACCCTCCCAACACGAGTTCACAGGAAGCTATGCAAAGGGTTCCGCGTTCGCCATCCGGTCCGCCGCGTCGGAGCCGACGCCTCGGGGTTCCTCCGTGGTGCGATAATGGGTCTTCACCTGGCGAAACATGGCATGCGGGATCACTTGGAGCGACAGCGATGACCGGGGTCTTCGCGAGGGGTGGCCGGAGGGGGGAGACGGCCCAAGACCATGACGCCCCAGCTATCCGGACACCTCTTGCGCGGTGCCCGCTCGATCGAGCGGGCTGCGATCGGAGAGAGCGGGACTTGGAGAGGCTCGGATGAGTACCGGGCTCGGGAGCGAGCGCCGCGGAATGGCCTCCACGCCCACGACGAGACCCGGTCCGAGCAGGGGGCGATCGAGAATACGGACCGACAGGTCGGCCCTCGTGGCCATAGTGCTCCTCGTCGTCTCGCTCCTGTTGATGACTTTCGATGTCCGTTCGTCGAGCGAAGGTCTCGGGGCGACGTTCCGCAACGGTGCCCAGTTCGTGGCTGCACCCCTCCAAGCGGGCATCAACGCTGTGGTGACGCCGGTGGTCGGGTTCGCCGATGGGCTCGCCAATCTGGCCGGTCTGCGGCAGGAGAACGAACGGCTCCGGGAACGGATCACAGAACTCGAAGGCGAGTTGATCCTGGTAGGACACCTGGAGGATCAGGTGGAGGAACTCAGCGTGCTGCTGGGCATGCGCTTGGAGGGCGATCTGCAGGAGTTGGCGATTGCCGCCGAAGTGACGGGAAGGGCGGGGAATCTTGACTCGACCCTATTCATCAACCGTGGCACCGATGACGGAGTCCACCAAGGCCAGCCGGTTGTTGACGGTCGAGGTGCGCTGGTCGGCGTCGTGTCCGAGGCAGGCGAGAGGTCTTCGGTGGTGACTCCGATCACGTCTCGTCGCTCGCCTGCGGTGACGGTGCGACTGGCTGATAATCGCCGGGGGATCGTGGAGGGATTGGGAACGGGTGGCCTGCAACTGTCCATCCTGGATGCCGACGCTCCCGTCGTCGAGGGTGAACTGCTGACCACATTCGGGCCTTTCGGAGAATCGGATGCGTATCCGAAGGGACTCTACGTGGGCACGGCTATCGAGTCGGCTTCGCCACAGTCGGGGGTGATTCGCGTGGACGTGGAACCTGTAGGCGACCTCGAACGGGTCGAGTACGTGGGCGTCATCCCCTGGCCGCCTTCGCCGGACCAACTGGCTGAAGATGCCAGGAGGGGCACCATCCCTAGCGATGCAGCGGAGAACTCCGACGCAGCCGATGGGCAACCCACGGGGACCGGTCCATGAACGGCCCGCGTGTCCTCGTTTCGCTTCTACTGGTTCTGGCGGCTGTGCTGGTGCAGACGACCGTCTTTCACAGCGTGCGTCCCTTCGGTGTCAGCCCTGACGTGGTTCTACTGGCGGTCATCGGCGCCGCCAGATGGGCGAAACCCGAAGTCGGTGTACTGCTGGGCTTTGCCGGCGGGCTGGTTCTCGACATGTTCGGAACAGCGCCCTTGGGTCTGAACGCCCTCGCCTTCACCCTCGCGGCCTACATGACGGTCAGGATAGGAGACCGCTTCAACTACGGTCTGGCGTTCGCATTGTCCTCCGTCGGCGCGGTCACGTTCATCGGGTTGGCTACGGTAGCCCTCATCGGAACGATGTTCGGGGAGGGGACGCTCGGCTCCCCGGGGATACTGAAGACGCTGCTTCTCGTTCCGGTGTACAACATGGTCCTCAGCGTGGCGGTCTTGCCCCTTTTCGACCGGGTCGCCGCGGTCCCGTCAGCCGGGTATTCGGGCGTGGGAAGCCGTCCATGAGGTCCGGACTCAGGATCGGAATCCTCGCTCTGGTCTTCACCGGCTGTTTCTCGTTGCTCCTCGTCAGGCTCTGGTTCGTCCAGTTGGCGCTGGGACCGGAATGGTTGAGGCTGGCCGACCAGAACATCGTAAGCGTCGAGTCGGTAGCGGCCCCCCGTGGCGGGATCGTCGACCGGTACGGTATACCGCTGGCGAATTCGATTCCCGAACTCGTGGTCGAGGTGGATCGGGCGGCTCTCCCTGTCGAGGTGGAGAACGATGTGATCCAACGGCTCGCGGCAATCCTGGATGTCCAGCCGGTGGAGATACGGGCGGAGGTCGAACGGGCCGGGTCGGGGCACACCGCCGCCCTCACCGAGTTCCGGATCGATGCCGAGACCGCCTATCTCGTGCTCGAGGAGCGCCCGAGCCTGCCGGGTGTGTCCGTCAGAGCCTTGCCCGTCCGGGGATACCTGCGAGGGGACCTGATGAGCCACGTTCTAGGGCATATAGGGTTGCCGTCGCCGGACGACCTCGAACGGATCCCGCGGTTGGACGCTAACACGCCGGTCGGGAAGCTAGGTGTGGAACGAGAGTACGACGACTTCCTTCAGGGAACGCCTGGGACTGTTGCCTACCGTGTCACTCCCGAAGGCTTCATACTCGAGGAGATCGGTTACAGCGAGCCGGTCGAGGGCGCGACTGTCCGGCTCACCCTCGACGTGGCGGTCCAGGAGGCGGTCGAGGAGATACTCGTGGAGGCCATCGATCTCTCGAACACGCTCAAGGAAGAACGCAGCGTGACCGGCTCGAAGACGGACCTGCGGCCGGCGGAGCGTGCGGCGGCACTGGTGATGGAGGTCGAGACCGGCGCGATTCTGGCCATGGCCTCCCATCCGAGCTTCGAACCCGAGGCTTTCGTAGGCGGGATAGACGTCGATACGTTTGGCGAACTATCCGACCAGCAGGCGTTCAACAACCTGGTGATCCAGGGTCTGAAGCCCCCGGCTTCCACTTTCAAGGTCATCACCTACCTGACGGCGATGGAGGAAGGGATCTTCCCGAGCGGCGTTTCCTCGCCCGACGAGCCCATAGAGTGCTCTCCCCAGCTGTCGGCGGACTTCGTGCTTGCGGATGCATCGAAGCTGGTGTGGCGCAACTGGACCTACCCTAACGGGGACGGTCAACAGAACCTCCACGACGCGCTGCGACGCTCGTGCAACATCTACTTCTGGGAGATTGCCCTGTCGATATGGGATGAGTACGCCCGGACCGAGCAGGAAGGAGTGGTGCAGGACTGGGCGCGCGGTCTCAGCCTCGGACGCCGGACCCAGGTCGACCTGCCATTCGAGAACGAGGGGATTGTCGGGGACCGGCAACTGTTCGAGGAGTGGAGCGAGAACCAACCCTGGCGGGTCCGAGCGGAGGGTTGGCTGGGTGGTGACCTGATGAACCTGGTGGTGGGACAGGGGCCGATCCTGACCACACCCCTCCAGATGGCTGTTGCCTACGCGTCGATCCTGAACGGGGGCAACGTCTACCAGCCGAGGGTGGCCGGCAGTATCGAGTCCCCAACCGGGGAGTCCATCCGGACGATGGAACCCCGGGTGCTGCGAACCCTCGACATTGATCGAGCCACGATCGAGTCCTTGAAGACCGACCTGGCGTCCGTCGTCAGATCCGGTACCGCCCGCAGAGCCTTCGAGGACATGGGTCCCGTAGGCGAACTGATCGGGGGCAAGACGGGAACGGCTCAGGCATTCACAGACCAGGAGGGCATCTTCCACGACTCGACGGCCTGGTTCGTGGGCGTCGCTCCCATCGACACACCCCGGTGGGTGGTGGTGGTGATGGTCGACGAGGGCGGCTCGGGCGGTGCGGTGGCCGCCCCGGCCGCCCGAGCGATCTTCCAGTATCTGTTCGGCGAGCCGGTCACCCCGTTAGTGGCCGGGGAAGACACGGAGCGGTAGGCATGGTGGCAGCGGCGCGTTCGTTGACGGGAGTCGGTGGCCTCTTCAGGGACCGACCCAAGCCGACTCCGGACGTGCTCATGTTCGTCCTGATGGCGGCGTTGATCGGACTGGGAGCGGTCATGGTCTACTCGGCGACCCATGTGCGGCTGCAAGCCGAACTGGGAGATCCGGGGGTGGCGATGAGGCGCCAACTTGTCTACGGTGGTGTGGCGCTGGGCGCCTTTGTTGCCGGCTCTGTGATAGACTATCGTAACTATCGTCGTGTATTGATCCCTGTCTACGCTTCTACGATAGCAGTGCTCGTTGCTGTTCTGTTCTTCCCACCTCATCAGGGTGCATCGAGGTGGATTCCGGTCGGGAGTTTCCAGTTCCAGCCCTCTGAGTTCGCAAAAGTGGCCCTCGTCGTCGTGCTGGCCGGGTTCCTGGCCCGCCGACCGGAGCGAAAACTCGAGTGGCGCCGGCTCGGTCTGGCCTTGCTGCTCACCGCGGCGCCGAGCGCCTTGATCTTCAGACAGCCCGATCTTGGCACCATGCTGGTGATCGGGGTCATCGCCATCGGGATACTCTTTGCCGCCGGGACCGGGATCAAGCAGATTGTGGTCCTGCTGGTAACGGGTACAGCAGGCGCGCTGGCCGTATTCAGACTTGACATCCTCCGGACGTACCAGGTGGAACGATTGGCGGGCTACTGGAACCAATCCGCGGACATCCAGGGAGTGAACTGGAACCTTTACCAGTCTCAGATTGCGATCGGCTCGGGCCAATTGTTCGGTCGAGGGCTCTTCAACGGTACACAGACCCGCCTGAACTACATACCCGCCCAGACTTCCGACTTCATCTTCACGGCGGTGGGGGAACAGTTCGGTTTCGTCGGCAGTGCGGCAGTGCTCATCGTGTACTCGGTGCTGGTCTGGCGGATCCTGGTTGTGGCTGCCGGAGCGCCTAACCGGTTCGGTGCCCTGATCGCGGTCGGAGTGGCGTCGCTGCTGTCGTTCCATGTGTTCATCAACATCGGGATGACCATCGGCGTGGTGCCCGTAACCGGACTCCCGTTGCCTTTCATGAGCGCGGGCGGATCGGCGATGATCGCTATGGCCGGCGGGTTGGGAGTGGTCAACTCGGTCTGGCGGTCAAGGAACCCGGTAGGTGACGTCCAGCAGAGGCACGAGGCTCTGCTCCCCACAACGGTCCGCAATCCGTCCATGCCTAGCCGACGGAGGGGTTCCGATGTTCCGGAGCTCCCCGACAGGTCACCCTGACACACTCCTCGTTGCATCGCCGGAGGAGTGCGGCCAGCTCGACGCCAGGGACTGCTATCCTCATCGCGACCGCGCAAGCGGTCCCAGATGAGCCTGGCCCTCGATGCCCCGCTCGAGCCGCCGTTGGAGGCCTTTCCGTTTCACCGGTTGCTCCGAACAGTTCGGCATCGCCGGGTAGCTGTCGAACCGAGGACCTGTGAAGACTCCGAGCGGCCGTGACCTTTTAGGCGAACCAAGGAGGTTCGCGCAGACGCGACTTGCGTCGTGGAGGATCCGTGCGTGGGTTTTCCGTGGCTGGAAACAGCAGATTCGACGGTGCATCAAAGGACCGGCCGGATTCCCATCCGGAAACCGGGAACAAGAAGAGATAATCGCGCTGCGTGATCTGTCTCCCGAGACAGGACAGGACTACGCAAGAGCCTATCGGACCGCTCCGGCGCTTCCGCTCCGCCACCCAATCCGGTCCTGCAAGGGTTCCGGCGCGCGAACCACACTCGTCCAAGGAGTTGCCACCAATGCCCTTCTTTCGGCGCAAAACGGCCGAAGTACTACGCCGCGGAGTCGGCGAGGAACCAACCGAAGAACGAACCACAAGGAAAATCGGACACAGGACCGTAAGGGTCCGGCGGGTACGCGAGATACCCTCCCGACCGGCTCCGGGCAGTCGCCCGCCGGCCAGGAAGCGTAAGAAGAAGGCGCCTGGCAGCGCCAAGAAGAAACAGGGCCGTTCCGCTCCCACAAGGTCAGCCAGGGCCGAACCGCTTCCCCTGCCCGGGCGCAAGCAGATGTTGGTGCGGGTTCTCCCCCACCAAACACAGGTGGTGGTGCTGGAAGGTCCCCTACTTGTCGAGCATTACGTTCACCGTTCCGACCATCAGACTCTGGTCGGCAACATCTACGTTGGAAAGGTGCGCAGCGTCCTGCCCGGACTCGAGGCGGCTTTCGTCGATATCGGCACCGACAAGAACGGAGTCATCTACGCGGGGGACCTGAATTCGGGCCGGCGTACCCACGGCAGTGGTCCTCGCATCGAGACCCTTCTCAAGCATGGCCAGCGCCTACTCGTGCAGGTGGACAAGGATCCGATGGGAAGCAAGGGACCGCGCCTCACCAGCCAGATTTCCCTTCCTGGTCGTCAGCTGGTGCTGTCGCCATCGAGCCGGATGAAGGGAATCTCGCGCCGGCTACCCGAGAAGGAACGGACCAGGCTGCGGCACATCATCGATGCGGAGAAGCCGCAGGGGTTCGGCGTGATCGTGCGAACCGCTGCCTTGGGAGCGTCGAGCAAAGACATCGCGGCCGACATCAAGCGGCTTGTGGCCCGCTGGCGAGACATTGAGGCGGCCGGCAAGGGTGGTCCGGTTCCGCGTATGATCCACCAGGAACCGAGCATTCTCATCCGTGCCATCCGGGAGCACTTCACACCCGACTTCAGACGGCTCCTCGTCGATGACCGGGATTCCTACGAGGCTCTACTCGAGTACTTGCAGGAAGTCGCGCCCGCTCTCGCGGCCCGGGTGCACCTGACCGGAGATGACGACCAGGAGCTGTTCTCCCGTTTCCAGGTGGATGATCAACTGCGCCGTGCCATGGACCGCAAGGTCTGGCTCCCATCGGGAGGGCATCTGGTCATCGACCGGACCGAGGCTTTGACGGTTGTCGATGTGAACACCGGGAAGTTTGTGGGGAAGGCCAATCTCGAGGATACGGTGCTCCACAACAACCTCGAAGCCGCCGAGGAGATAGCACGACAAGTCCGGCTGCGGGACATCGGGGGGATCATCGTCATCGACTTTATCGACATGGAGGTCAAGAAGAACCGTGAAAAGGTTCTGACCCGCTTCCGGAGCGCACTGGCCCGCGACAAGACCACTACGCAGGTCCATGCTGTCTCGAGCCTGGGCCTGGTGGAGATGACGAGGAAGAATGTTTCGAGCGGACTTGTCGAGTCCTTCTCCGAGGCCTGTCCGGCATGCGAAGGGCGTGGCTTGGTCATTCACGAGGCTGCAGCAGCGGAAGGGAGACCGATCGTCCCGGTCAGCGCATAGGAGGGTGCCTGCAGCACGAGCCGTGCAGGGTCGCCGGTGACCATTCAACCCCGGCTTCAACCTGTGAGCTAGCGAGCGAGTCCCCTTTACCTTGTTAGGTAGCTCTGATGTGTGATTATCGGGGCTGGTTGCTCGCCGCGGCGGGCAGGGCTCTGTCCCCCTGTCAGAGAGATGGCCTGGGGGGTGTTGCCACCCGCCGTGGTTGGGTGCCGGTGACCTCTTAG